>Ga0310121_10000899_pt1 | contig 31620 bp, 39 predicted proteins | sample CB27_Tmax_986_MG_FD_203504 | JGI IMG/M metagenome (GOLD analysis project Ga0310121, IMG submission 203504) | Marine microbial communities from Western Arctic Ocean, Canada - CB27_Tmax_986 | ecosystem: Environmental > Aquatic > Marine > Oceanic | place: Canada: Western Arctic Ocean | collected... | reverse complement strand
CTCGCGCAGTTCGATTTTCGCACACTTGTTCCGATTTTTCCATAATCCTCCGAATGACGCGGCTCACATATACTTCGGCAATGGCAGCGAACGCGAAGCACGATTTGGGCGCCCTGCGGGCGTTTGAGACCGAAGCGGTTGGGGAACCCGGTCAGCGGCGCTTTCGGCTGCGGGCCGTTACGGAGGAGATGTCGGCCTCGCTCTGGCTCGAAAAAGAGCAGGTACGGGCTCTCTCGACGGCGATCCAGCAGATTCTGTCCCAGAATCGACGGTCCGGCGACGGCAAGCGGCCGCCATCGCAACCACTGGGCGCGTTTCCGCTGAACGCCGAGCTCGACTTCCAGGTGGGGCGGCTGGCGTTGGCTTACGACAAGGAAGCCGAGGTGCTCGCAATCTACGCGACCGACGTGGAGGCAGGGCAGGAGGCCCCGGTCGCGACGCTGCGTGCGACGTTCACTCGCGATCAGGCGCGGCTGTTCTCGGCGCAGGCGGACGAGACCGTGGATGCCGGCCGATCGCTCTGCCCGCTCTGCAAAGAGCCCGTCGACGGCTATGACCATCTCTGCCCCGCCAGCAACGGCCACTCCGACGATGCGATGGCCTGGGTCCCTCCCCCCGAGCTTTATTGAAGCCGGGGGAACCGGCGTCGCGCCGGTGCAACTGGAGGAGTTCGCAAGCGGGGCGAACTCGGAGATCCGTGGGCGTTGGCCGCGAGGGGATCTGGACAGTGGGTGTTCAGCGTCTGGGACCAATGCCACGGGCGAGGTACGCCCGCAGCCGGTTCCAGCGATGGCGGGGGTGACCGGCGCGATGCACTGTCTCGAGGTCGATCATGAAGATGAAGAGGGGCAGAAGCGCCATAAGCAGTACATCGACGACGCGGGGACCTCGGCGCGGTGAGTCGCCGCGCAAGGGGTCGCCAGTCGAATCGGGACCGTCGATCATAGCGGCACCTTAACACGCGCGATGCTTCATCATGAGTCAATGAAGATGGCTCGATGGCCCGCCTAAGCGCGAGCCGGACTCCCGCGAATCATGCCCCCGCGAACGAACGCCGATTGTGGACAGCGAACTACGCGCTGACGCTGCTGGGCACGTTCAGCTTCTTCGGCAGTTTCTTCTACCTGCTCTCCGTGCTGCCGGAGTACGTCGACTCGATCGGCGGGCAGGAATGGCACGTTGGACTGATCGTGGGCGGGTTCAACATCGTGCCGCTCTTCCTGCGGCCCTTCGCAGGGCGTTGGAGTGACGCCGGCCACCGCGTGATCATGATGCGCATCTCGCTGGTGATTTTCGCCGGTTCGCTCGCCTTGATGGTTTTCTCGGAGGACATCTGGTCGCTGTTGGCGCTTCGGGTCGTGCAAGGCATCGGCATGGCGATGTTCCCGACGGCCGCGGGGTCGATGGTGGCGGAGATCATTCCGCTTCCTCGGCGCGGTGAGGGTGTGGGCTTCTTTGGGATGGCGACAAGCCTGTCGCAGATGGCGTTCCCCGCGCTCGGTGTGATCATCGCGGATCGGTGGGGCTTCGATGCGATCTTCATCGTGGCGGCCGCAACGTCGGCTGTGACGCTGCTCATGGTGCTGCCGATTCGGGAGCCGACGGTGCACCCGGGCCGCCCGAGGGGCGAGTTGCTGCCGCGTCGCGCGCTTTTCCCGATGCTGGTTTTTCTGACCGTGACGTTCTCGTTCGGGGCGGCCTCGGCATTTTTGCCGCTGCTGAGTGACGAGCGGGACCTGGGCAATGTCGGGCTGTACTTCCTGGTCGGCGGCGCGGCGGCGGTGCTGACGCGACCGATGTCGGGGGCGATCTCGGATCGGATCGGGCGGATCTCGGTCGTGCTGCCGGGGTTACTGATCTCGGCGCTGGGGATGTGGGTGCTGACGCAGGCCACGGGCTTGCCGATGCTCCTCGTGTCGGGCGCCCTGGGCGGGGTCGGCCTGGGCACGGTGCACACCGGGTTGCTGGCGCTCTCACTCGACCGCGTGGCGGCGACGCAACGCGGCGGCGCGACGGCGGTCTTCCAACTCGCCTGGGACATCGGCGGGTTGTTGGGCGGCACGGTGCTGGGCTTCGTGGCCAGCGCGATCGATATCGAGGCGGTCTTCTGGGTCGCGGCCGTGTTCCTGGTCAGCGGGATGGCGATCCTGATGGGCGGACGGGCGCGCGGCTGGACCTCGGTGCGGAAGCCAAGGCCGTTGTTCCTGGGAGCGCGGATGAAGCCGCAACGCGGCGGGGACACGTAGACTCGCGCGCATGAGCGAGACAGATCGAATCGATCGACGGCGCGCTGCCTTGGAGGGTATCCGGGTCCTGGAGATCGGCGCGGGCCTCGACTCGGCCGCCGTCGGGCTGGGATACGCCGGCAAGCTGTTGGCCGAGTTCGGCGCCGAAGTCGTCAAGCTGGAGTTGCCCGAAGGCGACGCAGCACGCCGCCAGATCCCACTATCCGATGCACCAACCGCCGACGGCGTCCTCCATCGCTGGTTGCACAACAGCAAGCGCAGCGTGGTGCTGGATTGGCGCGACTCGGTGGAGTCGCTCGACTCGTTGCTGGATGGGGCGGACATCGTCATCTCCGCCGTGCCGACGGCCGGCCCGTCGGCGCCGACGACGGCGGGCGCCCTTCATCCCGAAGCTCTGCGTGCCGCCCGACCCCATCTGATCGCCGGACACATCTCGGATTTCGGGTCGGACGGGCCGTGGGCCGGCCGCATGGGTGGGGAGTTGGTGCTCTACGCGCTGAGCGGGCTGCTCGGGTCGAGCGGATCCTTCGACCGGCCGCCGGTCGCGCACGGGACGGGGGTGGCCTGGTACACGGCCGGGACGGCGCTGGCCGTGGGGGTGCTGGTGGCGCATTGGGAGCGTGCGAGCAGCGGGGTGGGACAGGTCGTCGATGTCGCGGGGCTCGACGCGATGATCGGTGCCCAGGCGTCGATGCCGTTCGCCGTATCGGCGACGGGGCAGGTGTCGAGACGCCAGGGCCGCGCGACGCGGATCGAACTGGGCATCCTGCCTTGTGAGGACGGGTATATCGCGTCGGTGATCGGCCGCGACGGCTGGGAGCGGCTTGTCGCGCTGTTGGGTGAACCGGCGCTGATGGAAGAGCGCTTCCTCGATCGATTCAGCCGCGCGACGCATATGTCTGAGGCGAGCGAGATCGTGCTCAAGCGGCTGGCGGAGGAGCCGGTGGAACACTGGTTCCATGGAGCGCAAGCGCTGCGAATGCCGTTCGCGATGGTGCAGAGTTCGGCCCAAATCGCCGAGTGCCCGCAGCTCAACGATCGGGGCGACTTCATCACCGTGGAGGGCGCCGACGGCCGTCACGTGCGGATGCCGTCGCGGCCATTTTTGATGCACGGCACGCCGTGGCGGATGTCGCGGCCGGCACCGCTGCTGGGTGATACGTCGATTGAGGAACTGGGTTGGGAGGCGCGGGTGCAGCCGTCGGAAGGCGGCGGCGAGGGCACTCTGCCCTTGGCTGGGCCGCTGGCCGGAATCCGGGTGATCGAGCTGGGCACGGCCTGGGCGGGTCCCTGCGCGACGAAGATCCTGGCCGACCTGGGGGCCGATGTGATCAAGATCGAGTCGCCCACGCATCCCGACAACGCGCGGGTCCCGTCCTACAGCGACGGTGAGCTGGGAGTGCGCCACTTCGATCGCCATGCGGCCTATCACATCGCCAACACGAGCAAGGCGCACGTGGCGCTGGAACTCTCGCAGCCACATGCACAGGAGCTGCTCAAGCGACTGGTGGCCGGGGCCGACGTGGTGCTGGAGAACTACACGCCGCACGTGATGTCGCAGTTCGGGCTGGACTACGCGGCGCTGCGGGAAGTGCGGCCGGACCTGATCATGCTGTCGAGCTGCGGCTACGGACACTCGGGACCATGGTCCGATTACGGGGCCTACGGCTGGAGTTTGGAGCCCGGCGGCGGGATCGCCGACGTGACCGGCTACGCCGACGGCCCTCCGGTCGCGAGCGCGGTTCCCTATCCGGATCTGGCCAGTGCGCTGCATGGGGCCTTCGCGATCCTGGTCGCGCTCGTGCATCGACGGGAGATCGGGGAGGGCCAGTGGATCGACCTGGCGCAGTACGAACTCGCCGCGCGCAGCGCCGTGGTGCCTTTGCTGCACTACATGACGACGGGCGAGTTGTGGGGTCGCCACGGCAACCGCCACCCGTGGTACGCGCCGCACAACATCTATCCCAGCGCGCCCGACGGGTCCGACCTGGGCGCCGAGGACGCCTGGCTGGCACTCGCCGTCGAGGACGACGACGAGTGGCCGCGATTGGTGGCGGCCTTGGCCGGGGCGCTGGAGGATCGAGCGGAGTGGGCGTCGTTCGAGGGCCGAAAGAAGGACGAAGAGACGATCGACACTGCGATCGCCGCCTGGAGCAGCGAACGGACGAACATCGAGGCAGCGGAGATGCTGCAGGCGGCGGGGGTACGAGCGGCGCCCGTGAACCGCGCCGACCAGACGATCCGCAATCCCCAGCTCTGGCATCGCGAATTCTTGGTCCGTGCGGAGCACGAGGAATCCGGCCGCCGGATCGTGCCGGGGGCGTGGCAACGGTTCTCGCGCACGCCGGGGCGGGTGCGCTGGGCGGCGACCAACTTCGGGGCGCAGAACCGCTTCGTGTTCGAGACGATTCTCGACCTGCCGGCGGAGGAGGTCGACGCGATGTACGCCCGCGGCGAGACGGCGGACGAGGCGGCAATGGAGCGACCGGCCGTCGCGTCGATTCCGATGGACCAGCTGATCGCGATGGGGATGGCGCGCGGACAGGACCCCGACTACCGGGCCTGGAACGCGGCAGGGCCAGCGGTGCCCCTGCCCGGGAGTGAGCCGTCGACGAGCAATGGAGGCACAATGGGCGCGCTGCCGTTAACTTGGGGTCCTGTCGGGCCGGCGGACCCGCCGCAAACAGAGGAGCTGGTGCCATGACAACGTCAGAAGGCTGGGCGCATCCGGAGTTGCTGGTTGAGACGGACTGGCTGGCGGATCATCTAGACGACCCCAACGTGCGGATCGTCGATTGCGACTTGCTACCGGCCTATCAGCGGCTGCACATCCCGAACTCGGTCTGGAGTTCGTCGCATTACTGGAAAGGCGACCTGCGCAACGAGACGGATGTCCTGGGCGTCGACGACCCGGAGCGGCTGGCCGAGGTGATCGGGCGGCTGGGGATCGACAATGAGACGCAGGTCGTCGCCTACGACGGGTCGGGTGGTCTCTACGCGGAACGCTTCTGGTGGACGATGGATCGGTTCGGGTTCGACAAGGTGCAGGTGCTGCACGGCGGCTTGGACAAGTGGGTGGCGGAAAGGCGACCCCTGTCACGGGCGAACTTCCGGCCGGAGCAGAGGACGTTCGTGGCGCAGCCGCCGCACGGCGGCACGTGCTGCACGCTGGCGGAGATCACGTCGAAGGCGAGCGACGACAACTTCGTGCTCTGGGATGTGCGCTCAGACGGGGAATGGACAGGGGCGAACGCGCGCGGCACGAAGCGCGGTGGGCGGATTCCTGGCGCCAAGCACTGGGAGTGGCTGCAGACGCTGAACGAGCCGGTGCGCACGCTGAAGTCGCCGGACGAGTTGCGGGCGACGCTGGCGGAGATGGGGATCACGCCTGAGAAGACGGTGGCGACGTATTGACAGGCAGGGATCCGTGCGGCGCACGGCATGTTCCTGCTGCGACTGCTGGGCTTCGAGAACGTGGTCGTCTACGACGGTTCGTGGGCGGAATACGGCAACGACGAAGAGGCACCGATCGAGACGGACTGAGACCAGCGTGCATCCGGCTCGGCCAGCGGATGGGTGGCGGCGTGGATCTGACCGTCGGGCAGAGCGCGGAGCGGTCGCTGGAGGTCACTCCGGAGATGATCGCGCAGTACGCAGAGATCAGTGGCGACTACAACAAGCTCCATTTCGATGAGGAGTGGACGAGCCGGACCCAGTTCGGTCGCTTGATGGCGCAGGGCGGTATCGCGACGGGGATCCTGCACGCGCTGGTGGCGATGGACATGCCCGGGCCGGGCACGGTCTTCATGGAGCAGCATTGGAAGTTTCCCGGCCGGTCTTCATCGGCGACACGATCACGGCGAAGGGCACCGTGAAGTGGGTCCACGAGTCGAAGCCGATCGCGACGCTGGATTTTGTCGTCCGCAACCAGGAGAATGTCGAGGTTCTGACTGGGGAGGCGACGATCTATCAGGCGTCCGCGGCGGACTGACCCGCAGGTAACCGAGCGCGAGCAATCCACTGCATACCAGCCGTCTGGTGCGTCCGACGCCACCCGGTAGGCTGACGGCTGCGCTGGAGGCTCCATGACCAACCCCATAACCAAGGCCGTCCTGCTCGATTTCGGGGGCACGCTGTTCTCCTATGCCTCGTCGGCCGGCGGGCGGGTGAAGCGAGCGAAGCTGCTGGCCGAGACGCTCGGCCACGACGACGACGATGCTGTCTTCGAGGCGCTGCATCTCGGCATGCGCGAGGCGTTCCGGGTGGCGAACGAGGGGCCGTTCTATCTGCACTTCGATGTGGCAATCCAGGGCTATCGCAATGCGGCGTCGGCGATCGGCGTCGAGTGGTCGGAGACGGAGGGGCGGGCGATGGCGGAGCGCGTGGCGCACATGAGTTTTGAAGGAATCACGCCGCGGCCGGGGATGCGGGAAACGCTGGACACGCTGCGAGAGCGCGGCATTCATCTCGGCGGTGTGTCGAACGCGGATGATTTTCAGCTCGATGCGATGGTCGACGCCCTGGGCGTGCGGGATGTCTTCCACCACCTCTTGAGCAGCGAGACGGCTCGATCCTGCAAGCCGGATGCGGCGATCTTCAATCAGGCTCTGGCAGAAGCGGGCTGTGCGCCGGAAGAGGTGATCTTCGTGGGCGACACGCCGGATGCCGACATCGTGGGGGCGGAGGCGGTCGGCATGCGGCCCGTGCTGATCGAGGAAACGACGGAGATCGCGATCGATCGGGGCAAGCCGAAGCCGGGACAGCTGACCATCAAAGAGCTGCCGGAGCTTCTGGACCTGATCTAACGTCTCTCCCGAGCCACCAGCGACGCCCTAATCTGTAGACCGATCCAGCGATGTGAGCGAGGAACTGCCGATGCACGACTATACGACCCTGAGCCTTGCGGTGGAAGACGGACTAGCCACGATCACGCTGGACCGCCCCGAAGCCGCGAACGCGATCGATCGCGCGATGGCGCTCGATTTGATGCACGCAGCGATCCGTTGCGACGAGGACCCGGAAATCCGCGCGGTGTTGATCACCGGTAGCGGCCGCTTCTTCTGCGCCGGCGGCGATCTCAAGTCTTTCGCGGCGGCTGGCGAAGGCATACCGGCCCACCTGAAAGAGGTGACGACGTACCTGCACGCAGGCGTCTCCCGCTTCACACGGATGGACCCGCCGGTGATCGGGGCGGTCAACGGCATGGCCGCGGGTGCCGGGATGAGCTTGGCTTGCTCCTGCGACATCGTGCTGGCGGCGGAATCCGCGGCGTTCACGATGGCCTACACGCGGGTGGGGCTCACCCCGGACGGCTCGTCGACGTACTTCCTGGCCAAAGCCGTGGGGCTAAAGAAGGCGCTGGACCTGACCTTGACGAATCGGATGCTGTCGGCGTCGGAGGCGGAGGCGATCGGCATCGTCAGCCGAGTCGTAGCGGACGACACGCTGGCGGAGGAGGCAACGGCTCTGGGGAAGCAACTGGCCGCCGGGGCAACGCTGGCGCTGGGCGTCTCGAAACGCCTCCTGCACAGCGGCTGGAGCGAGACGCTGGAGACGCAGATGGAGTTGGAGACGCGCGCAATTGCCGACGCCGCGCGTACGGCGGACGCCCAAGAGGGCATCGCCGCTTTCATCGAGAAGCGGGACGCGAATTTCAAGGGCAGCTAGGGCAGCGGACGCGGCTCCCGGCCCTAGTCGATGCGGAAGTCGTTGGCGGCAGGTTCACGCGGCAGGCCGGGCATGGTCATGATCTCGCCGGAGATGATGACCAGGAAGCCGGCTCCGGCGGAGGGGCGGACCTCGCGCACGGTGAACTCGTGGTCCTGGGGGCGGCCGAGCAGAGTGGGATCGTCGGAGAGGGAGTACTGGGTCTTGGCGATACAGATGGGCAGGTCTTCCATCTCCAAGCGCTTCATCCGACGCAGGGTCAGCTCAGCGCGACGCAGGTAGACCACGTTGCCCGCCCCGTAGACCTCGCGCGCCACGGTTTCGATCTTTTCCTTGAGCGGCTGATCGAGCCCGTAGAGGGGGTGAACCGCGCCCGGATCGTTGTCGAGCGCGTCCTGGACGGCGCTAGCCAAGTCGAGGCAGGCCTCGCCGCCGCCGCCGAAGGGGTCGGCCTCGGCGGAACGCACATCGCGCGCGTTGCAGTGCGCAGCGATGGCCGCAATCTCAACGTCGGTGTCGGAGGGGAAGCGGTTGATGGCCACGACGGGGGTGACGCCGTGGCGCTGCATGTTGTCGATGTGGGCGTCGAGGTTGGTCATGCCGGCTTCGAGCGCGGCTAGATCCTCCACCTCGAGGTCCTTGGCGTCGCGGCCGCCGTGGCGCTTGATTGCGCGCGCGGTCGTGACAATGACGACGACTTCCGGGTTGAAGCCGCCGATGCGTGAGACGACGTTGAAGAACTTCTCAGCGCCGAGGTCGGAGCCGAAGCCGGCCTCCGTGATCACGATGTCGGACGTGGCCAGCGCGGCACGCGTGGCGACGACGGAGTTGCAACCGAGCGCGATGTTGGCGAAAGGGCCGCCATGGATGAAGGCGGGACCGCCCTCGCTGGTCTGGACCAGGTTTGGCTGCATGGCCTGCTTGAGCAGCACGGTCATCGCGGCGTCGACGCCGAGCTCGCGGCAGGTGACGGGCTGGATGTCGCTGGTGTAGCCGACGATCACGTTGCCGAGCCGCGTGTGCAGATCATCGAGGTCGGAGGCAACCGAGAGGATCGCCATGACCTCCGAGGCGGGCGTGATGTCGAAGCTCTCCTCGCGCGGGATGCCGTCGGTGGTGCCGCCCATGCCGATGACAAGCTTGCGCAGGGCGCGGTCGTTCATGTCGAGGCAGCGACGCCATTCGATGCGACGCGCGTCGAGGTTGTGCTGGTTGCCGTGGAAAAGGGAGTTGTCGATCGCGGCGGAGAGCAGGTTGTTAGCCGTCGTGACGGCGTGCAGGTCGCCGGTGAAGTGCAGGTTGATGTCTTCGGAGGGCAGCGCTTGCGAGCCGCCGCCGCCGGTGCCGCCACCCTTGATTCCCATCACCGGACCGATCGACGGCTCACGCAGAGCGACCGTCGCCTTCAGCCCTTGCTGGCGCATCGCCTGGACCAGTCCCAGCGAGGTCGTGGTCTTGCCCTCGCCGGCCGTCGTCGGCGTCATCCCGGTGACAAGCACGAGCCGCCCTTGCTCCCGGCCGCGCAGGCGCGCCATGGCGTCCGGCGTGAGCTTGGCCTTGTAGGGCCCGTACTGTTCGAGGTCGTCCTCGGCCAGGCCGAGATCGGACGCGACTTCGACGATGCGGCGCATGCTTCTTCCTGACGCTGACGGGCGTGAACCGGCGATTACTATATCGACCCTTGCCTGCCTACTGAAAGCTTGGGGGAATGCGATGCCTGCTCGATCTCGTGGTGGCTCCGACGAGGCAGCGAAGAAGCCGCGTCGATTCTCATTGCACTGGGGCGAAGGGATCGTCGCGGAGGAGGCGCGGGTACAGGGCGAACATCACGATCCAGCGCTGCAGCTACTGCGCTTCGACGACGGGGCCGTGCAGGTGCGTTTCTGCTACTACGACAAGCGAGGCCGCTTCCAGCGCTCGCCGCTTATCCTGGGCGACGACGAGATCGCGCTGCTGCGCGAGGAGCTCGCTGGACAGCCGGAGTTGCTGGGAATCCTGCGTCGATTGGTGGGGTAGCTAGCAGCTGCTGACTCAGGCAACCGGCCCGGCGCTGAGGTGTTCGTGGACGACGCGCCACTGGCCGGCGGCATCGCGGGCGAGGACATTGGTGCCGCGGCCCGCACCCGACGACGAGGTTCCGCCGATCACGCCGTTCCAGTGGCAGGCGTAGGTGCAGGCGGCAGCGTCCGCGCTTTGTACGATCCAGCTCAGCTCGGCGATGCGATAGTCCTCCAGCTTGATCGCGTCAAAGTTGGCGGCGATCGCCGCCCGGACGGCGTCGTGTCCGGCGTGAGCCGTGCCCGTGCTGAACCAAAAGACGGCATCGAGCCCAATCAAGGCCATCGCTGCGTCGAGGTCACGCGCCCTGAGCGATTCCCGGTAGGCGGTCATGCACTCGTCGGGGGATCACTGGAGAGCGGCCATCTAGACGAGTCCGGCTTGGGCAGCGAAGGGGTCCCAGGCAGCGTCGCGATGCCACTCATACTCGGTTCCTCGGGCAAGGCGCTCGGCTGCTTCGTCACCGAAAAGGCGCGCAACGACGTGCAAGGCCATGTCCATGCCCGCGGAGACGCCGGAAGCGGTGACAATGTCGCCGTCGTCGACCCAGCGGGCTTCGGGAACCCAATCGGCGTTGGGTCGGTCAGCGGCGATCTGACTGAACAGCATCTTGTTGGTCGTGGCGCGGCGGCCATCGAGCAAGCCGGTGGCGGCGAGGAGGTGGGAGCCGTTACAGACGGTAGTCGTCAGTTCAGCGTCGGCGGCGCGTTGGCGTAGGAATTGCAGGAGGCGCTCGTCTTCGAGGTGGGCGCGGACCTGTCCGCTGGGGACCATGATCAGATCGAGCGGGGGGCAGTCGTCGAAGCCGTGGGCGGCGACCGCCTGCGGCCCCTGGCCGCTGGAGACGGGTCCGGGCTCCTGAGCGACCAATAGCACGTCGAGGCGGTCGCCGAGATTGCCGAACATCTCGAGCGGTCCAAAAACGTCAAGCAATTCGAATCCGTCGAAGAGGACGACGCCGAGGATCTTCGGTGTGGCCTGCTCGTCCCGGGGATTCTCCGACATGTGGGCTCCTTCCGAGCTAGCGACGAACCGTTTCGAGTTCGACATCAGTGATCTTCCGCGTGTTCACGATCAAGGAGATGCTCCACCTGCCCCGCTCGATGAAGGTGAGCGGAATAATCGCGACGTTCCAGGGGGGCTCGACCGGTTGCGTCAGCTCATCGATCCCCCGCAGCCCTTGGCCAGTTTGGTTGAGGATGCGCACGAAGATGTGGTCGGCCTTCTGGACTTCGTTGACTTCGAGCCGGACGAAGAACTCCTGATCAACGAAGATCGGGCCGGTGACGGGGACGAGGATCGGCTTGTCGGGATCATCCAGGTCGACGGCCAAACCAAGCGTGGCGTTGCCACCCGGACCGCCGAGACCGCAGCCCGCGAGCAGGAGCGCCATTGCGAGAAGGAGGGTCGTTGCCAGCGGAAGCGCGACGGAGGCGCGGCGGCCCCGTGTCGTCATCGAGGACGCCGCCAGAGCCACCAGTAGCCGCCTGCCGTCGATGCGAAGCCGGTGGTCGCGAGCAATGGCAGGAGGGGGCGCACTTCGACGATGAGCGGCGGGTGGATCAGGACCGCGGCGGCGACCGCCAAGGCGAAGAGCAGGCCGCTGAAGATAGCGTAGCCGATCCAGCGGTCGCGCCGGGAAAGGGGCGGCGTGTCCGGGGGCGCATCTGGTACCAGCAGCGGCGCGCGGGCCGGCGGTTGGGGCGACTCGAAGCTCAGATAGGGCGCCCGGGAGGGTCGGTCTCGCTCGCGCATGCCAACAGTATAGGAGCGACGGCGGGGACGCATTGCGTCACAATGCGTCGATGACCGATCTCGACGCCACCCAGGAGCCCGAGCAACCGTCCGATCCGACCTTGGGCGAGGCGGCACCCGCCTACTCGGAGGTGGTCGCGCAGCTAGCCGGGGCGACGGAGGGAGTCGCGTCCACTGGAGCGATCGCGGACTGGCGCGAGGCGAGCGGCGGCAAGCTAGCCGTCGTCGTGGGCGACGCGGGTGTGGGGAGCCTGGCAACGTTGTACGGGGCGATCAGCGAAGCGGTGCACGTGAGCGACCGTCACGCGCATCGCTGGCGCGAGCGGATTCGGATGGTTGGGCACCCGCTGGAGCCAAGTCGGTTCGCCGGGGCGGTTGGCGCCGAGGCGTGGGACGGGCCCGCCCAGACATCGATCTACGCGGCGGCGGCGCGGGTGGCGAGTGCGGGAGCAATAGTGCTGGAGGCGCAGTCGGGTTCGGCGTTCTGGGACGACCCGCTCACCGCCGACCTGGTGATGGTGGCCAACGGTGACGACGCCGGGCGGCTGAGCGAGCAGTTGGCGCTGTCACTGTCGACATCGAGCGCGGTGTTCATGGCGCCGCAGCGCGAGTCGATCGCGGACGCTGTACGCGAGGTGGCGGGGCAGGCTGGAGCATCCCTGCATGAGGTGGCGACGGAGTGCAAGCTGGGCAAGATCCAGGAGACGGCGGACAGCCAGAAATTCACGATCGAGACATCGACTGCCACGGGCGGAGGCCGCTTCGACGTGGAACTGCCGGCCGCCGGGGCGCACCAGCGCACGAACTTCGCGGCGGCGTTGCTGGCGGCGGGCGAAGTCGAGCCGCCGCAGATTGGCCTAGGGCTGAAAACGCTGCGGATGCCGCTGCGGTTCGAGTCGATCAAAACGTCGCCGTGGGTGATCGTCGATGGAGCCGCTTCGCGGCCGGCCTACCGGGCGCTGGTGCGGACGGTGGAGGCGGTGCTCGATCCGCGCGGCCTGCTGGTCTTGGCCACCGTGGACGGCGCGTCAGACTTGGGGATGCTGGCGCAGACGGTCTCGGACCTGAGCGGGGAGGCGCGCATCGCGTACCGCGAAGCGGATCGCGTCGCCGCCGATGAGCTGGCGGAGCGGCTGAGGGAGCGTCGGGTAGGGGTGCAGTTAGCGGGGGCGCCGGGCCCGGCGCTGGATCAGATGATGAGCGGGGCTGGGTCGAAGGACACGGTGCTGATGTTCGGATCGCGGCGGGCGACGTCGGAGGCGCGGGGGTATTTGCTGGGGTTGGAGGAGGACCCGCGTTAGCGGATCGAATCGCCGATCCCGTGTGGTCGAGAGCAGATGGCGTAGAGTCGTTGCAGCGGGGACATCCTGCTTCACGGGGGAGGGGCTCATGACGTCTCGCTTCGACGGATTCACGGAGTCGGCGCGCCAGGTCCTGACGTTGGCTCAGACAGAGGCGATCGGCTTCGACCACAACTACATCGGTGCGGGGCACATTCTGCTGGGCCTCGCAGAGCAGGATGAATGTGTGGCGGCCAAGGTGCTCAGCGAACTCGGCGTGGCGCCCGCCGCGGTACGCACAGCGATCGAGTTCGTCGTCGGTCGGAGTGACGCGACGGAACTCCGCGACGACTTGGGACTCACGCCGCGCGCGGAACGTGCGCTGCAGATAGCGGCGGATGAGGCGGGGCAAGACGGAGTCGGCACGGAGCATCTACTGCTCGGGTTGGTGCGAGAGGGCAGCAATATCGCGGCCGGCGTGCTGGCGGAACTCGGCGTCGACATCGACGGCGTGTGCGAGGCGAGCGCGATCCAGCGCAACTAGACGGTCGCGACGGCGCGATTACGGCACGATCTCGGGTGTTGGAGAGCCGGAGTACCTAGTCCTGCGGGTAGCGCCAGGGTTCGGGCTGGTCGGCGTCTTCATCGATCGTCCACATCGGCAGGCTGAGGCCGGGCGCGACGTCCTTGAAGACCATGCGCATGCGGGTGCCGATGCCGACCTTGGCAACGACGTCGGGTGGGGCCAGGTCGCCGTCGGGGGTGGCGGTGTTGCCGGTCACGCGCAGGGCGATCTCGGGTTCGGGCTCACCGAGTTGGGTGTCGAGATCAACGATCAGGATCTGGTAAGGGGTTTTCTCCTGCAGTTGGGGCTGGATAGCGTGATGAACCTCACCGTAGGAGTGGACCGCGCCCTTGCCCTCGACGGGAACCCAGTCGAAGTCGGCGGCGGCGCACCAGGGGCAGGCGGTGCGAGGCGGATAGACGAGCAGGCTGCAGGCGTTGCACTTCTGCAGGTGGAAGTCATGGTCGGCGCAGTGTTGGAAGTAGGTCAGGTTGTCCCCATCGTTGTCGTTGATGCGGAGGTTCATTCCGAAGTATTCGCCTTCGACGGGCATGGCAGTTTTTCCTATCGCTTTGGCAGCTAGCCTTTTCGCATCACGAGAGCGGACGCGGCGGCGGGGTAAGCCCAGCCGAGGTTCGCCGTGAGGTTGACGTCCTGCTTCTGGCGACAGGCGCCTTCCGTGGGTCCAGGGGTTTCGTAGTCGTAGGTGTGCTGGCGCACGCCGTCGGCGTCGACGGGGCAGTAGTCGTCGACGGTGCCGCGCAACTGGCGCACGTTCTCGATCACCATGTTCATGCCGTGCGTGTAGACCTCGCAGAGGTGACCGCCGCTGGTGTTGTTGGGACGCGCGCCGCCGAGCTGAATCGTGCCGTCGCTGATGTAGCCGCCGATCTCGCCGGGCGGGCAGAAGCCGTAGTCCTGGAGTTGGAGAGCTGTCGTGAACGTGAACGCGTCGTACGAGCCGGTCAGATCCATCTCTTCCGGACCGTGGCCGGAATTCGGCCAGATGATGTCCTTCGCGTAGTAGGCCGCGACGCGAGAGACCGGACCGTACTGGTAGTGCAGGGTGATGTCGTTGCCAGGCTTGCAGCAGCGACCGACAACGCCGAGGACGCGGGCCGGGGTGTTCTTGTAGTCGTAAGCCCGCTCCGCGCTGGTGACGATGATGGCCGTGCCGTTGTCGGTCTCGACGCAGCAGTCGAGCAGGTGTAGCGGTTTGACGATCATGCGGCTGTTGAGCACGTCGTCCACCGACATGCGGTTCTTGTAATAGGCCTTGGGGTTCTGTGAGGCGTGGCGGCTGTGGGCGACCTTGACGTGCGCCAGTTGCTCCGGCGTCAGGTTGTAGTCGTGCATGGCACGCATGAACGTCTGGCTGAAGTTCTGGCCGGCGCTGAACCAGCCGTAGGCGGCGTTGTGCAGTCGATCGCCAGCCAGCGGAGCGGCAGCGCGGGCACCGGTGCCGCCAATGCGAACCTCGGTGAAGCCGTTCATGGCGCGGTAGAGCACGACGGTTTTGCACATCCCCGCCTCGATCGCGCCGATGGCGAGACCGACCAGGTTCTCGATCGAGGAGCCGCCGCCAAAAATGTCGGTGTAGAAATTCAGCCGGATGCCGAGGTCCGCGGCGACGGGCGGCGACGGGGTAGAGTCGTTGCCGGAGTACGACATCATGCCATCGATCTCGCCCGGCCCGATGCCCGCGTCCTCCATGGCGTTGCGGATCGCCCAGGTTGCGAGCTTCCGGGTAGTGACGCCCGAGCCGCGCGTGTACTCGGTCTCACCGATTCCGATGATGGCGTACTTGTCGCGCAGGAAGGCGGGCGCCGTGGTGTCGACGTCGGTCGTCATTGGTCCTCCAGACGTGTAACGGGGAGGCAGGCTAGCGCACTTCGTGGGCAATCGCTGGGGGACGGCGTGGGTTCGCGTTCCCGTTGCCGTGCGGCGTCGGTCCTCATCCGCGCGAGATGATCGTCCCCGGCGCCCGCCGTCTATGCTCTCAGCGTTGAAGTAGATGCTGGGCGGAAGAGGGTTTCGATGCGCCACCAGAGGGTTTTGGCAGGGTGTGATGAAACTGCGGCGAGCCGGGCGGCAGGTGGAGCCTCCGTCGAAGCGCAACAGGCCGTCTTGGCGTCGCAGGGGGTCTTCGTCGACGATCCAGCGCAGGTCCGCTACCTGTCGGCGCTGGACACGGCGTGGGATGAATTCACCGGGCGCGATGCAGCAGCGGCTCGAAAGCGGGCCAAACGATCGGGACGCGTTGTTCCGAAGCACGCTGGAGGCGGGCGCCGGAACGGCGGGCGCCGCGGTGCGGGCGGCGGCGGCCGAGATCAATCCACCAAGCGGCTACGAGGCCGACTTCGCGGCTTTCAATGATTACCTGGCGGCTACCGTCGATGCCGATGTGCGCTACGCAGCCGCGGCGGAGGCGAAGGATCTGGTCGCGCTGGCCTTGGCCCAGCGTGGATCTGACGTTCGCTGAGGTGCGGGCCAGAGGGCGGCTGGAGCCCACGACATGTCGCGTCATCTTCGGGTCCAGTTGCCCGCCGGCACCGGAGGCAGACGCCGACGCGTACGAGCGGGCGCTGCGTCTTGAGGTGGACGAACTGGCGGGCGGCTTGAGCCGAGTCGGGCAGTTGTTCGTGGGTCCGCAGCAGCCGTTCGGCGTCGCTTTGACGGCGGACGAGGGTCGCGAACTGGCCCTGGGGTTGGTGGAACGAGGGCTGTCGCTGCTGGCGATCACGGGCGTCGCACTGGACGCGGTGGAGGCGACGCCGGCCTTCGCGGCCGACCACGGCATCCTGCAAATCTTGGTGGCGGAAGCGGCCGTCGTGTTGGAGGAAACGCGGACGGCGATCGAGACGGAGGGCTGGCGCAGCGACGGTCGGGACCGGTTGCTAGGCGGCCGGTTGATCGCCAGCGTCTGCAAGGCGATCGACACGCTCTCGGCTGACGCGCGGGCTCTGTCGGGGCTGGATAGCGTGAACGGCCCGGATAACGTCGATCTGTGCGAATCTGGGCTCCCCAATCCGTCCGCTGCGGCGGTCTCCGGATAGCAAGCGAACCAGGAGTCTGACCATGGCCGAACGTGTCGTCGCCGAACGCAGCCAGGATCCGACGGACGATCTGTGGCAAACGATCTACTCGCAGCGAGCGATCCGGCACTTCAAGCCAGACCCGGTGCCCGAGGACGTGCTGCTCTCGATCGTGGAGGCCGGGACCAAGGCGCCAAGCGGCAGCAACACTCAGGCCTGGGCGTTTCTGGTGGTACAGGACGCGGCGAAGCGAGCGTCGATGGCAGGCTTCCTGCGTTCGGCGCTGGAGGGCGACGCGGACTTCCAGGAGCGCTTCGCGCACGTCGACGAGATCGAGGACCCCTCGCAGCGCCGCATGCTGCAGGGTGCGCGCGGACTGCTGATGGAACTCGACAAAGCACCGGTGTTGCTGGTTCCCTGCTTGCATCACCCGGATGGCCCGGCGCCGCAGGGCGTACTGGCCGGCAGCTCGATTTATGGCGCGATCCAGAACATGCAGCTCGCGGCAAGGGCACATGGCCTGGGCACTGTGCTGACGACGTTCCAGCGCAGCTTCGAGCCCGAGCTACGTGAACTGCTTGGGATCCCAGAGACGGCGCGTCCGGTCGCGCTGATCCCGCTCGGCTACCCCGACGGCTGGTTCGGGCCGACGCGGCGCCGCCCCGTCGAAGAGGTGACCCACATCGATGCGTGGGGCAATCACCCGTCGGCTTAGCCGCTAACGGGTGGCCGGGATGACTTCGCGACCGAAGAGGGCCAGCTCGTCGTGGTTGTAGGGCGCGCGCAGGCTGAGGATGACGTGGTCGACGCCCAGTTCCTCGAGTGACTTGAGCTGCGCGGCGATGTCGTCCGGTGTGCCGATGAGGGCCCGACGCCGGACGTCGTCCGGGGTGGAGCGACGCGTTTCGGCGACCTGCTTGAGTTTGGCGTCGAGGCGGGCGGGATCGGTGTCGATCACGAGCGGCGCGGCGAGCGACTTGCGAATCGTGGCGGGGTCGCGGCCGAGCTTCTCGCAGTGCTTTTCTAGGGCGCCGAGCAACTCGGTGTAGTCCTCGCGCGGCTGGAGGAAGGTGTTCCAGCCGTCGGCGTGGCGCGCGACGGCGCGCAGCGTGAGCTGCGGGCCCGCGCCGCCGACCCAGATCGGGATGTGCGGCTTCTGGACCGGCTTCGGCTCGCAGAGCGCGTCGGTGATGGTGTAGAAACGCCCGTCGAAGTTGGCGCGCTCCTCGGTCCACAGCGCCTGCATAACCTGGAGCGCCTCCTCCATCGCGTAAATGCGCTCGGAGACGTGGGGGAAGTCGAAGCCGTAGGCGCTGTATTCCGTCTCCCACCAACCGGCGCCGATGCCCATCTCGACGCGGCCGCCGGAGATGACGTCGAGTGTGGCAGCGATGTTGGCGAGCAAGGCCGGGTGGCGGTAGGAGTTGCCGGTGACGAGGGTGCCGCCGCGCAGGCGCGGAACCTGGGCCATCAGCGCCGTCAGGACCGTCCAGCCCTCCATGCAAGGTCCGGTGGGGTCGGAAAAGATGGGGATGAAGTGATCGAAGGTCCAGGCGTGGTCGAAGCCCTCACGTTCGGCGGTCTGCCAGACGGCGAGCAACTCATCGTACGTGTTGTGTTGGGGGGCGGTCTGAATCCCGAATTCGATCGGCATGCGCGTCTCCTATCGACGGAGCGTACGGGCGGACTCATGGGCGCCGGCGGGAAAAGCCTGCTTAGTTGTCGCCGCAGGGGACGCGGAAGCTGTCGTCGAGGTCGAGTGGGAGGATCAGCGTCTGCAACCCCAGCGCGCTGGAGGCGGGGCAGACGGTATCGACGCGAGCTTGCGCCAGTGCGGCCGTGTCGCTGTATTCGGCGTTGAGAACGGGTTTGCCCGCCGCGATGAATGGCAGCAGCGCTTCGCATTCGTCGTTGTCGTGGCACTCTTCGTTGACCGCGAAGTCGAACTCGTCGACGAGTTCGGGGATCAAGTCGAGCGCGTTCTTCAGGCCGATCGCGAGGCCACGCGCGCGCGCCTCCTGCGCCAGGCTCTGGTTGAAGATGAGCAGGTCGGCGGCGCTGAGAGCGAAACCGGTCTCGTTATCGTGCCCGTCGACGTTGTCCGGCTCGACGCCGTCGCAGCCCTTGGCCACGGCCATGTCGAGCCGGCCCTGGAGCACGGTCAGCACGCCGGGGACACGGATATCGAGCCAGCGCTCCCCGTCGAAGCCTTGCAGCACCTCACCGATGGTGGCGGCCGGGAACGACGCGTGATCCGGGAGAAAGTCCTCATCCGAGCCCGCCGAGAAGTAGCAGATGGCGCGCGTGCCGCGGGCCTGCAAGGCGGCGATCGTCTCGGCCATCGTGTCGAAGAGGTCGATGTCGTAGAGGGTGACGTCTTAGCTGGTATTCAGCGCGCCCTGAAGCTGCCATTGGCAGGTCGTGTCGACGGTGGGGCGGTACCAGTCGATGGCGGCACGGTCGCCGGCACCCGCGTCTGGGGAGGTTGCGTCGCCCGGGGAGACGGCGGGGTCTGACGTTCCGGTCACAAAGACCAGGACGATGGCGACAACGAGCGCCGCTGCGCCGGCGGCGACGAAGAGTCGCACGCGGAAGGCGGTGGGCATCGATCGTCCCGACAGCCGACGTTCAGTCCCCTGCGAGGCTACGAGCATTCGCGCGGGTCCCGCAAGCGCGCGATGAGCGGAGTACTCTGCGCGGAGCAAAGAGAAGGAGCGACTCAATGCCAACGAAGACCGTCAACGGCGTCGATCTGTTCTACGACGAGTCAGGTTCCGGCGAGCCGATCATCTTCCACCACGGCTACACGGGATCACACGACTCGTGGGCGGGAGTCGTGGAGCGGCTGCAGGATCGTTTCCGCTGCGTCGTAATGGACGGACGTGGAGCCGGCGACAGCGCCCATCCGGACGGCGGCTACACGATCGAGCAGATGGCGGCCGACGTCGTCGGCATGGCCGATGCGTTGGGCATCGATCGGTTCACATACGTGGGCCACTCGATGGGTGGCGTGATGGGGATGGAGTTGGGGCTGGCCCACGCGGAGCGGCTGTCGAAGCTGGTCCTGGTCGCTCCCGCTCCGGCTGACGGCGTTGAGAGGGGCGAGGAGGACCACGCTCGCGCCCGCCGGCTCTGGGCCGAGAAGGCGCGCGACACGCTGATCAGCGAGCGCATCGCCACGACGGCCCGCGAGTCAGCCCACGCCAACGTGCCAGGCGGGGTGGACCGCGCACTCTCCGTCTCCGAGGGTCATTACGACGATTGTTGGGACGCCCTAGTCACGTACCAGAAGGGCGAACGCCTGCAGGAGATCACGACACCCACCCTGATGATCGCGGGATCCGCCGACAGTCTCCTGGCCGCCAACCTGCTCGACTTCCAGCGCCTGCCGAACGCCACGCTGCACGTCTTCAGCCGCGTCAGCCATGGGGTGGCACGCGAGGTCGCGGCGGCCTTCGCGCGCGTGCTGGCGGACTTCATGGAGCACGGTGTGGTGACGTCGGCGACGCTACAGGAGGCGCTGCCAGCCGCGGTGCGCTAGCGGATTCCCAGCAATCAACGCCCGCCCTCGGCCTGGGATGACTGCGCCGGTAGGATGGTGCAGTAGTTCAGGTGCGAAGGGCGATGCTGCGTGGCGAAACTTCCGGTGCAGGAGGCGGCGGAACTGCTCGGCGTCCGGCCGGTGCAAGTGTGGCGCCGAATCCGGGCGGGAGAGCTGCGCGCCGAGCAGGATCCCGCCAGCGGCGTGTAGCTAGTCGAGGTTGAGCCGGACGAACTCCACTCGGGGCCGGGACGAAGCGAGGAACAGGATTCGATCGAGGCGGTCGCCGGCCTGGCCACGGAGCTCGAGCGCGAGGTCCTGATCCTGCGTGAGGAACTGCGCGCCTATGAGCGCCAGGCGGAACAACTCGCGTCGCTGCGAGCGGTACATCAGCGCACGCTTGGTCATCTGCGAGACGGGAGCGCAGCACCGGCGTCCGCCAACGACCCCTCGCCAGAAACGACGCAAGAGCCAGAGACCGAGGCAGACAGTCCATCTGCCGAGCCGGGGGACTTGAGCCGGATGATCCGCCCACGCTCCAGCATGCGGGCAACAGCGGCAATGGCGGCAGCCTGCTGCGACACGGGGGCAACGGCGGCGCCCCGCTGGGGGGCGCGGCGACCGCCGAAACAGGCATGCGGGCGGGCGACGGCGTCGCTCAAAAAGTCGACGCCGGAATCGAGCTGAACTACGTCGAGTGGGGCGAGGACGGGAAGCCCGTTGTCGTGCTGTTGCATGGGTTGACCGGCCACGCGCGCAATTTCGAGGCGCTGGCCCAAGAGCTGTCGAACGAGTTCCACTGCTTCGCTCCCGATCTGCGCGGCCACGGCGATTCCGCCTGGTCGACGGTGGGGGACTACCGCCTTAGCACCTTGGCGCGGGACCTGGACACGTTCCTGCAGTCGCGCGGGCTGCGACGAGTCGCGCTGGTGGGCACGGCGGCCCGAGCTGACGTAGCGCTGGCCTTCGCCGGCGCGCGGCCCGACTGGATTTCGCATCTCGTGCTGAACGACTCCGCACCGGAGCTGAGCGACGCTGGACTCGAGCGGATCCGCCGTCACTTGGCGGAGTCGCCGGAAGAGTTCGAGTCGTTGGATGCGGCCGTCGATTGGTGGCGCGCGACGTTCCCGATTCTGGCCGACTACAGCGAGGCGAGCATCCGTCGCTTCGTGGGACACAGCGTGCGGGCGGCGGCGGACGGAACGATGCGCTGGAAGTTCGATCCGCGTTTCCGCGAGCTGAGCCCGCAGTCGATCCGGGACGTGGACCTGATAGTGTCGGCTGGGCGAGTGACCTGTCCCACGCTGGTCCTGCGCGGGGCGAAGTCGGACGTCGTCTCGGAGTTCTTGGCCAAGCAGTTGGTTGAGGGGTTGACGCGCTCCGGCGGCGGTGACGGCGCGCAGTTGGTGCCAATCGACGGCGTCGGGCATGGCCGTCGCTGGCGGAGCCCGAAGCATTGGACGCGCTGAAAGACTTCCTCAGCGCAGTCCCCGCGATCTAGTCACGACCCCTAGCGCAGCGGCGAAAAGGACGCGGGGGTGAGTAGCTTCGACTCCTGGCTGAGCAGGAACTCCCGCGTCGGTGCGGGCCAATTAGGGTCCTTGAACGATTCGGCGCGGACACGGGCACGGTCTTCGAGGTTGGCGTAGGGCCAGATGTGGGTCCAGCGGTTGAGCTGACCGACGTCGGTGTACCAGCAGGCGGCTAGCGGCGAGTACTTCTCGCGGGCAGCGATGCGCTCCGACCAGCGTTCGATCACGGTGGGGATGCTGCCCGCGCGGTAGGTGTAGGTGCGCATTTCGTAGATGCTACCGAGCTCCTGGACCTCACCGAGAAGGGCGCGCATGAAGGGCGCGCCGACGCAGATCTCGCTCTCCATGTTGAGCAGGGTCGCGTCGTGTGTGGGCGGCCAGTTGGGGTCTTTGGCGGCGGCAGCGCGCGCCTCTTGTCGATGGGCGAGGTCGTCGTAGGGCCAGACGTGGATGACCTGGTTGAGCGCGCCGACCTCGGAGTGCCAGAAGGCGCCGAGCGGGGAGTAGGCGAGGCGGTGGGGAAGGGCCTCAGCGAAACCACGCTCGAACTCGGCGATGTCGCCGACAGAGAGGGTGTAGGTACGGACTTCGTAGAGCATTTTTGCTTCCTTTAGGAGCGGTCGGAGCCTGCGCGAAACGATAGGGGATTGATGGGCGGGGTGCGTATTGGCGGTCGAGGTTAGGCTCTGCGAAGCCGAGTTGGGTTGAGGAGGATTCGATGTCGACTCCCGCGTCGCGCCAGTTCGAACACGATGGCCTGTCGCTGCACTATTTGGACTATGGGGGCGAAGGCTTCCCACTGATCCTGTTGCACGGGCTGACGGGCTACGCGCACTCCTGGGATGCGATCGCCGAGCCGCTGACCGACTCGCACCACGTCTACGCGCTCGACCAGCGCGGCCATGGCGATTCGGACCACGCGGACGACTACGGAGTGGAGAAATTCTCGGCCGACGTGGCGGCGTTCGCGTCGCAGATCGGGGCGGATTTCTACGCGGTCTGCGGGCTCTCGCTGGGGGCGCGCAACGCGATCGCGGTGGGCGGCGAGCAGAACGACAAGCTGACGCACCTGGTGCTGGTGGACATGGCTCCGGAGATGGCGCGCACCGGCGCGAAGCGCGTGCGCAGCAACATCGGCGGGCAGATGGACATCACGAAGGGGTTCGTGTCGGCGGACGAGGCGTACGACTACGCGATGTCGATCACGGAACGGCCCGATGACGCGTCGGTCCAGGCGCGTGCGCGTGTGGGGATTGAGCACGCGATGCGAACCGGCGAGGACGGGCGCCTCTACTACAAGTACGACCCCGAACTGTTCAAGATCACGGGCAAGGCCGCCGTGCCCGAGCAGCCCTATCTCTGGGGCTGCCTAGAGCGGACCCTCTGCCCGACGCTGGTCGTGCGGGGCGAGACGAGCGATGTGCTTTCGCCAGAGCTGGTCGATCGGATGGTGGAGTTGCTGCCGAATGGTGAGGCAATCGAGGTGGCCGGGGCGGGGCACCCGGTGCCGTACGACCAGCCGGAGGAGTTCCTGCGAGTGCTGCGGGAGTTTCTTTCGTCGTAGCAGACGCCTGCCCGGACTGTCGCGAGTCAGCTAAAAAATCTGGCCGATTTCGCGGCCGATCTCGCGCAGGCGCGCGACCCGGTCTTCGACGGGTGGGTGGCTGGCGAACCAGCGGCCCGCGCCGCCGGCCAGCGGATTGACGATGAAGAGGTGGTTGGCCGTCTCCATGCCTGATATGGCCTTGGCCGCCTGCTGAATCTGAGGTTGCTGCGTCGCGAGCTGGAGCTTCTGTAGAGCGGATGCGAGCGCCTCTGGGTCGCGCGAGTTGCGGGCCCCGACTTCGTCGGCGCCGTATTCACGGGCGCGCGAGACGGCCATCTGGATCAGGCTCGCGACGATGGGCGCGACGATCGCGAGCACAAGGGTGGCGGCAAGCTGGCCCGCCGCGGCGCCTCCGCCACGACCACGGCCGCCGCTGCCAAACATGAGCCCGAAAAAGAGGCTCCAGCGCGCGAACATGGCGATGATCATGATCGTCGAGGCCATCATGGCGACGATGGCGTTGATCAAGGTGTCGCGGTTCTTGACGTGGCCCAGTTCGTGGGCGAAAACGCCGGCCAGTTCTCGCTCGGTGAGGATGCTCATCACGCCGGTCGTGGCAGCCACAGCCGCGTGCTCGGGGTTGCGGCCAGTGGCGAACGCGTTCGGTGCCGGGGTGTCGATCACGTAAACCTTGGGCATCGGCAGCCCAGCGTCGCGCGCGGCGCGCTCGACGATGCGATGCAGGGTGGGGGCTTGCTTGGGACTGACCTCCTTCGCGCGCATCGTGGCAAGGATGAGCGAGTCGGATTTCCAGTAGGCGAAAAAATTCATGCCGACGGCAAAAACCGCGGCGAACGCGAGCCCAACGACACCGCCGACGAGCTGCCCGATCACGAGCAAGACCCCCGTCAGTAGGACGATGAGGAAGAGGGTGCGAAGGCCGTTTCGGCCGAGCATGAGCGGGTCCGTTCCGCCAGCGCAGGCACTTTTCCGGGCGCGCCAGCCTGGATTCCAGCGTATCACCGGGCTGGGGAGGCCAATCCAGCGTACTGCCGCTCGGCGAGGGCGCGACGACCCAACGCGCCGACGCGTGGCTGATCGAAGAGGACAGCGATGCGGAGGCGACGATCTGCCTCTTCGCGGACGGAATCGGCGAGGCGAAGGGCAAGGTCAAGGTTCCGGCGCTGCCCGACATCTCGACGAAGATCCGCGGTTCGATCGACCTGAGTGGCACCTCGCCGGTGCTGACGATCGACGATATCGACATCGACAACGCCGACTTCATCATCGATCTCTTTGGCCTCGAGGGGAAGATCGAAGACGCGATCAACGAGGGCCTGGACGAACTCGATCTCAAGAATGCGCCGTGCCAGATCGTGTTCAGTGACGGCACGGCGACGATCAGCGGCGGCTAGGACGGCTCAGTCGAAGGCGCCGACCGACATTACGGCAAGGATGAGAGAGCGTAGACTGACGGCATGCCCGTATACGAATACGCCTGCAAGTCCTGCGAACTCGCCTTCGAGAAGTTCCACAAGACGATGGAGGCGAAGAAGCCAGCCTGTCCCGAGTGTGGCAAGAAGCGGCCGGTGCAGCGCTTGGTGACGGGCCACTCGTTCATCAAGGACGAGAACACGAAGATGGCGGAGATGCACCCGAAGTACGCGCAGATGGTGGATGCGGCGTGGGAGAAGTCCAGCCGCAGCGATCCGATGCGCGGTACCCGCTTTGAGCACATGACAGACTCGGGCATCCGCACGCAGGACGTTTAATTACCGGGCCAACCGACAACTGTCCGGTGCAACTGGAGTGCGCTCGCAGCCGTAGTGAACTCGAAGATCGATGGGGCTCAGGCTGAGCACGAGCCTCTGCGAAGCCTCGGAGGAATCAGCGCGGGAAGCGCGCTACTCGAACTGAGCGCCCGACTCGACCTTGGCCTCCGCGGCCCACTCGTGGGCGGGGACCCGCTTGCCGCCGTCGGCCTGGGCGGTGTCGACTTGGATCGCCTCGCCATCGCCACAGCGGACGACGACGCCTGAGTCAGAGACAGCGGCAACGGAGCCCGCTGCGCCGGCATCGGCGCCGGCGGCGGAGGACCCGTAGAGCTTGACCGGGGCGCCGTTGAGCGTGGTCCAGGCGCCGGGCTGACGGTCGCTGCCACGGATGAAGTTGTGCACGTCGGCGGCGGAGCGGCTCCAATCGATGCGCGCTATGTCCTTCTCCCAGGGTCCCTCGTAGCTGGCGTCGTCTTCGTTCTGGGCGATGCGGGGTGCGTCGCCGGTGGCCACCAGTTCGACCGATTCGGTTAGGGCATCGACGCCGAGCGGGAAGAGGTGGTCGCGGTAGAGGCTGTTGACCGTGTCGTTCTCAGCGATCGGGAAGGACTTCTGGAGCAGGATGGGACCGGTATCGAGTCCGGCGTCGACCCAGAAGATAGTCAGGCCGGTCTCGGCATCGCCCTCGAGCAGGGCATGGTTGATGGCGCTGCGCCCGCGGTGCTTGGGCAGCAGGCTGGGGTGGTACTGAATCGTGTCCTGGGCTGGGAAGTCGAGCACGCGCTGGGGAATGATCTGCGTGACGAAGGCCATCACGTTGAGGTCCGGCTTGGTCGCCTCGTACTGAGCGACGACCTCTTCATCGATTTCACCCTTGCGCTGCCAGCGTCGGGGCTGGATCAGCGTGGCGTTGTCGCGTCGGGCAGCGTCGGCGAGCGCGTCGGGCCGCCCGCCCTCGCGCTCCGGCGGAGTGAAGACGCCAACGATCTCGTGTCCGTTCTCGCGGAGCTTTTCGTAGACGGCAGCGCCGAAGGGTGCCTGGCCGATGATCGCGATGCGCATGGTGGGTCGCTTCCGCTGGTTCGATTCACCGCCCAAGCGGCGGGAGGCAGGCTAGAGCGGCGCCGGGTCCCGGACAACGGGATGGACGGGGAGACGGTGCGATCACTCGTCGGGACGCCAGATCCGTGGCGGCTTGCTCGCCGCATAATCGCCGAGGCTCATCAGTTCGACGCGGAACGGCTCGATCGCCATCAGGCCATACTCCGCGCCACCTTCTGCGAAGAACTCCGCCAGGTCGTAGGGGAATTTGTCCCACATTGCGGTCTTCAGAGCCTCGTCCTCGACAAGCATGGCGCGCCCGCGGAGGGTGACGTGGCGGAAGTCGGCGTGGTGGTGCATCAGTTCGACGAGCGGGTTGCTCTGCACGGCACGAATCTTAAAGGCGAGTGGCTCCGTCGCGACATAGGCGGTGACGCCGACGTAGGCGGGAGTCACGGCGCGAACCGTCGGTTGCTCGCCGTTGGCGATGGCGAGGTAGCCGATAGGGGCGGCGCGGATGACTTCGAGCGCCTCGGTCCAGAAGTCAGGAATGGAGGCCATGGATCTGCTCCCGCAGTTGTTTCGCTGATTTTGTGGGGGAGGGGGCTGTTCCGTCAATGCAACGGACGTCGAAACGCACAAAACTGGGCTCGAGACCGTAGCGAGGGATCGGAGCCCCGGCAGGCTTTGGGTTCGTCAGACGGATGGGCGCTTGTCAGTCGGATGGGGCTGAATCGCTGAGCCGTCCGTCGCGCATGTGCAGGATCCGCTTCGCCCGCCCGGCGATCGCCATGTTGTGCGTGACCATGACGATGGTCTGACCGGCCTGGTTGAGCTGTTCGAGCAGACCCACGATCTCGTCGCCGGTCTGGGTGTCGAGGTTGCCGGTTGGTTCGTCCGCGAGCAAGATGTCGGGCTCATTGGCGAGGGCTCGAGCGATAGCGACGCGCTGACGCTCTCCGCCGGAGAGCTGCACAGGGCGGTGTCGCATGCGCTTACCCAACCCGACCGCCTCCAGCAACGATTCCGCCCGTCGTCGACGCTCCTTCTTCGAGACGCCCGCCAGGCGCAGTGCGATCTCGACATTCTGCCGCGCGCTGAGCAACTGCAACAGGTTGAACGTCTGGAAGACAAACCCCAGCCAGCGCAGACGCAAGCGGGCCCGGCGCTCCCGGCCGAGGTGGCTGGCCACTTCGCCGCGGATGCGGACTTCGCCGGCGCTAGGAGAATCGATCAGGCCAAGCAGGTAGAGCAGCGTCGATTTACCGCTGCCGCTGGGCCCGACGATGGCAACGAAGTCCCCCTGATCGATGTCGAGATCGACGTCGCGCACGGCCTCGATCTCGTTCTCGCCGAGGCGGAAGATTCGCGTCAAGCGTCGGGCGCTGAGCAGAGCAGGGGCTCCGGAACTCATGATGCGTCGCTCCTGTTCACTCGTAGCGCTCCAGGTCACTCATAACGCAAGGCGACGATGGGGTCGACGCGGACCGCCCGCGCGGCCGGAAGCAAGGCAGCCAACAGACCGAACGCGGTCAGCAACGCGACGGCGGAGGCTTCGATACGTGGGCTGCGGATCCCCGCTGCGTCGGGGCCGAGGGCCCGCTCGGTCACGTTACGCGAGAGCGGCACGCCAATCAGCGCTCCGAACGTGGCGATCAGGAGCGATTCAGCGACGACCATCGCGAAGACGGAGCGGGCGGGTGCGCCGATTGCCCGCAGCGTGCCGATCTCCTTGGTGCGCTCCAAGACGGAGACAAACATGACGATGGTGATGAGCAGCGCAGCGACGGCGACGGCCGTACCCCGCACGACGTTGAAGAGCTGCGTGATGCGATGCAGGAGCTGGCCCGCGTTCTCGGCCAGTGCCTTGTCGTTGATGACCATGAGGTCGGCGAAGTCGCGCTCGACCAAGGCTTGGATGGTGTCGATGTCGGATGTGCGCTGCGGCGTGATCAGGACCGCGTTGACGGTGTCGCCGCGGCCGAGCAGCGTGTTGGCCTGCGGCAGCGGGACGACGACGCAGGATCGCAGAAGTTGGTTGGTCTCGGGCTCAATGATCCCCTGCACTTCGAAGTGGTGACCGCGAATGTTGATCGTGCTGCCAACGGCGGCAAGTGGGATCGGCCCGACCGGGGAAGGCACCTCGACCGTCTCAGAGGCGCTGGGGGCGAAGTGCCGGGCGGCGAGGATGCCGAGCACCGTGGGGTGCAACCCGGCGGCTGCGTCCGTGGCCGGCGGGGAACTTCCATTCCCCTGCAGTCGGTTCGAGCCCAGCATGGCAGGAGCGTCCCCCAAGAAAGCCGTCTCCTTGCCGGGTTCGATGCCGATCAGGAGCGCCTCTGGGGGGGCGGTGGGGAAGGGCGGCGGTGCCAGGGCGGCGAAGGTGACCGGCGACGATGCTTCGCTGCGCACGCCGGGCAGGCTCATCACTCGCGCGGCGTCGACGGCGGGCATGGAGGACGAGATCGGCGGCCACTCGATACCGGTCATGCCCACTTCGCTGCGCGATTGGACCAAGAGCAGGCCAGCGAAGCGTTTGACCTGGAGACCGAGGTCGCCGGTGATGAAGCTCATCACTGTGGTGACGACGATGTAGAGGTTCACGCAGGCGCCGAAGCCCACGATCGTGAGCAGGGTGCGCAGTTTCTTGGCAGCGAGCTGGCGCAGGGCGAGGTCGATCACGGGGAGGAGCGTATGGCGTCGGGCCCGCGGGGGACACCCCTACTGGCCTGGTGTTCGGCCAGCACGGAGCTGGGTTCGTCCGGCCGCGAAACGAATCGGGCGAAGGCGAGCGAGTGCCGGGCTAGTTCTTCGAAGTGAAGCAGAAGAACTGGCGCTCGCCGGGCTGGCCGGTGATGTGGTCGATGCGCAGGGGCAACTCAGGGATGCCCTCGGCGCGCAGGATGATCTCGGGCTGGTTGGAGTACACCATCGCCTCCAGCACGCCAGGCGGATCAATCTCGCTAAGACGAACGCTGTACGCGTCAACCACCAGGCCCTCGGGGCGAGGGGCAACTTCGCCGCGCGCGACGATCGTGCCGCTGAGCGTCAGCACAGCGCAACTCATGGCGTATGCGGGCAACGAGGGGGTAGCGGAGCGAACCGCCTGAGGCTGCTGCCTCTCAGCTCGCTGACTTCGGAGTGTGGACTGCACCATGACGCATCGCCTCCCCGGCAGTGCGCCACCAAAACTGATATAACGATTACACCGTTTAGCTTCACTTGTCAAGGTTCTTGACCGTCAGATCACGTCCGCCAATCGCGCCTCACGGCCAGCGGCTAGGCTCAAGCAGATGAAGCGAGAACCGGCTGCCGGGATCCCTTTGATCTACCGCGTGACGCGGTGGATTTCGTCGGCCTCGCTGGCCTTGTTCTACCGCCGCATCGACGCGGTCACGCCGCCCGGGGCAAGCGCGCGCAACGGCTTCGATCCGGTTGGCGCCGGGCCGGTGGTGCTGGCCGCGAACCACCCCAACTACATCATCGATGCGCTGGCGATCGCGACCCGAACCGGGCGCCATGTGCAGTTTGTCGGCAAGGGTCCCTTGCTCGACCGCTGGCCGCTGCTCAGTCCCTTCCTGCGCCGTCTCGGGGTGATCCCCATCTATCGGATCGAAGACATGCGAGACGGTAGACGGCCGAGCAACCGGAATTCGTTCGAGTACTGCGCGGACGTGTTGGACGCACACGGCGTGATTTGCATGTTCGCCGAGGGGCGCAGCCACGCGGAGCCACGCGTGCGGGATCTGCGCACGGGTACGGCGCGGATTGTGCTCGAAGCCGAGTCGCGCCGGGGCTACCGCTTGGGCGTGCGGCTGATCCCGGTAGGGCTGTATTTCCCGGAAGAGGACCGCTTCTTCAGTGATGGCGTGGTCGTGTTTGGGGAGGATCTGGCGCTCGCTCCATTCCTGGCGCAGCACCGCACGGATCCGGCGCGGGCGGTGCGAGCGCTGACTCTAGCGTTGCAGGACGCGATGCGAGCGCTGACGTTGCACGTGCCCGATCCGGGTTGGACGACGTTCGTCGGGCAGATGTACGACCTGACCCGCTGGAGTCCGACGCCGGAGGTTGTCGACCCGGCACTCGATCAGCTGCGGCTGCGGCAGGCGATCACGGCCGGGATCGAGCGTTACCGCTCGCAGCAGCCCGAGAATGCCCAGGAGTTCCGCGTTCGCGTCAGCCGCCTCTGGCGGCGCAGCGAAGCGTGGCGGCGGCACCGTTTACCCGCACGAGGGGAGGCCGCGCGTCGACGGGGGTTCTTCGCGCGGTTACGCGACGTGGTGGCGCTGCCGCTGGCGACGCTGGGCTTCGCTTACCACGCACCGCCGTATCTCGTGCCCAAGCTGTGGGCCCACTGGCTGGTGCCGAGCCGGGAGAAGAAAGCGTTCGTGAAGTTCCTGGTGGGGACGCCGACGTTCCTCGCCTGGTACGGCCTGACGCTACGCTGGCTGACGCGTCACGAGTCGGGCGAGGGGCGCAAGACGATCGCGGTGGCGTGGCTCGGCGCGGGCCCGCTGACTGGGATTTTGGCGCTGCGCATGCGAGCACATCGGCGTCGATGGCTGGACGCGTTTCGGGGCGTGGGACTGGAGTCGGATGTGCGGGTGGGGGCGGAGATCGCGTCACAGCGTGGCGAGCTGCTGTCCGAATTCGAGCCGTGGTTAGAGCAGCCGACCGAGCCCGAACCCGATTCAGCGCCGGACCCCGTGTCGGAGGCCGACAAGGGGTAAACCGCCTCGCGGGCACCGGTCTCTCATTAGCACGGGCATCTAGCACGAGCATCGACGATACTGCGCCAGCTTGTGGCCTATCAGGGCCGTCCGGTGCATTCGACGAAGGGACTCCTCATGGGCAATCGACTCGAAGGACGCGTGGCGGTCGTGACCGGCGCGGGACGCGGAATCGGCCGGGCGCACGCCCTGACGCTGGCCAGCGAAGGGGCCAAGATCGTCGTCAATGACCTGGGCGGTGGCCCCGGCGGGCAGACCGACGACGCCTCACAGGATCCGGCCGATGAGGTGGTGCAGACGATCAAGGACAGCGGCGGCGAGGCGGTCGCGGTCTACGACACGGTGGCGACGATGGAGGGTGGCGAGCACATCGTCCAGACGGCAATCGACGAGTTCGGCCGGCTCGACATCCTGATCAACAACGCGGGCATCCTGCGCGACCGCATGATCTATAACACGACCGAAGAGGAATGGGACATCGTGATTGCGGTGCACCTGAAGGGGCATTTCGCCTGCCTCAAGCCGGCCGCGCAGATCTTCCGCCAGCAACGCAGCGGGCGGATCGTGAACACGTCGTCGGAGTCGGCCTTGGGCAACATGGGGCAGGGCAACTACGCCGCGGCGAAGGAAGGCATCACGGGTCTGACGCGGGTGGCGGCACTGGACCTCGGTCGCTACGGGGTCACCTGCAATGGAATCCGCCCGCGCGCAGGGACGCGGTTGACGCTGAACCCAGAACTGCTGGAGCAGATGAAAAAGTCGCGCGAGATGGCGCAGGAGGGCGAGAGCAGCGACACGGCGGAAGCGCTGGGCGGCGGCATTGGCGGAGACCGGCTCAAGCCGGAGAAC
>Ga0310121_10000898_pt1 | contig 31629 bp, 23 predicted proteins | sample CB27_Tmax_986_MG_FD_203504 | JGI IMG/M metagenome (GOLD analysis project Ga0310121, IMG submission 203504) | Marine microbial communities from Western Arctic Ocean, Canada - CB27_Tmax_986 | ecosystem: Environmental > Aquatic > Marine > Oceanic | place: Canada: Western Arctic Ocean | collected... | reverse complement strand
TCGATAACTATATCACGCCAACAGGCGGTGCCCAGGGCGACCCAGTTATGACTAACAGTATTGGACAAATTGTAGGTGCTGTATTGCAGATTCCTTCTGAAGGTCCTGATGGAATTAGAATCAGAACGGGTATGAAAATACTTGCAATGAAAGACCATTTTGTGCAACCAGAATTAATGACTACACAAGCAGTTGGTATCTTTACGTCTGCTGGTACTCTTGATAGACGCCAGAGAGATATTCTATCGACTTTAGAAAGTTATAGAGTTGATGAAGCAATTAATGATTCACGGGCTATTTTAGGTGACACACGAACGGTTAATATGTCGAGTGGCAATCAAGGCGGCACGGAAAGCAGAACGATTACTGAGTATTATGACCCAGTAGCAGAATCATTTCTTGTGGCTGACTCAGATGGTGGCGTATTCATAGATTCAATTGACTTATTTTTCTGGTCAAAAGATGATGAATCAGTTCCAGTTCGAGTAGAAATACGAACAATGATAAATGGTTATCCATCAACACAGCAAATTCCACTCGCATCAAAAATGTTATATCCTGAAAATGTTGCTACTTCTACAGATGGTGCTGTAAGTACGAGATTCCAATTCGCTGACCCAATTTATTTAATGAATCAAACTGAATATTGTTTTGTTGTGATATCTGATTCACTGAAATATAATATGTGGATTTCTGAATTAGGAGAAGTTGACTTACTTACTGGGTCATATATTGGTGAACAACCTTATCTTGGTAGTTTATTTACTTCTCAGAACAATACCACGTGGACCGCAGAACAATTAAGAGATGTTAAATTTGATATGAATAGATGTCAATTTGTGGCTACTGGAGACCTTCAGGTTAATATGAAGCCATTTGCTGACACTAAACTGGCGGCCTCATTTATGCCCAATTTTCAACCACTTGTTCTCTCTGGAACGTCTTTACAAATGGAGGCTCTTATTAATGGCGACACAAACAATATTATTGGTGGTGTCCTAGATAACGAAGATGTGGTTCTCGACAATGTGGTATCGCTTGATGGTACTCATACTATCGCGGCTGGATATCAATATACTCCAATATCATATAAGACAACATTTGCAACAGAGAATCCAAATGTTTCTCCTGTTCTTAATAAAGAGAGACTATCGACTGTTCTTGTCAACAATATTATTTGGGATTCTGCACCGACAGTCAAGAATCAAATGGGAATCTATAAGTCTAAAGATGTCAGGTTGTCAAATGCGGCCAATGATTTAATGATGTGGCTAAGTGTTCAGGAAGTTTCTAATACATACGTAAGAGTATACTATTCTACTGGTACAATTATTCCTCGTTATATCGAAGTTGTACCATATTCAAATACAATTACTCACGGTGATTATACTGTAAACGATTTTGAAGAAGAGTATGCGTTTATTTATCCATCTGGAACTAATAGTCCAGAGAATGTTATCACGGTTCAGCAATCAGGGATTGCGAACTGGGCTGGTATTATACAAGGTACTGGTTCAAGTGCGGCAGTATCTACTGCTTATGTTGATGGTGATGACGACCCATCCAACTTAACAATGATGCACTTGGTTGATATTTCTCATATGAAATCAATTATTAGAACCTGTTTCGTATGTAAAGAAGATTTAGCAGGAGTTGGAGCAGATATTACTGGTGGTTCATATCCATTTCCAGGCGTTACTGACCTCAGTCTTTATGAAGTTGGTGACATTTGGTTCGGACTATGGGATGACGATTTAGATAGAAAGTTTTATCAGAAAATCTTGAATCAAGATGGTACATACGACAAAATTGAAGTGCCTGTAATGGAGATTGACTCAATCGTAGCGGCAGAACATCCTGATTATCCAATAGGTCTTGCTGTTATTGAAGAGCCATCTATTACCTGGAGAGAGATGAAAGATAGTGGAGTTACGATTACCAACACGTCTATCCAGACTGATATGGAATTTATTGAGCATACTTACACTCCATTGAAGAAAATAGTTGACGAATTTGACCACTTTAAAATTAAAATTGAATTACATACGACTCATCCTTGCTATTTACCAGCAATCCGCGAGATGAGAGTATTGGCGCTAACCTAGGAGAAAAATCATGGCCACGGAACCGACATACAAAAAAGACCCCTATACTGGCGCAGTGATATTCACCGACGTTGATGCCTATACCAAGAGGAAAAGGGTGATAGAAGAACAAAAATTAAACGTACAGGCGAAGAAAGATTCACGAAGAGTTATAAATAGTATGAAGAGCGAAATTAAAGGTTTAAAGAAAATCGTCTATGATTTGGTTGAGGCGAGAAATCTTGGGATAGATGATGGGAAATAAGCAATGGCAAGCGTAGGAACTACAGAAATACCGTTCGTAAGAAAGGATGAAACCTTTAAGACGTGGCGAGAACGGACTAATCAAATGATTCGTCAGCAGAATAATTTCGTCAGGATGCAGGAATTCGAGATGTTAGGAGTAAGTGACCCCTATGTTACCACTTCTATGCAACTGAATTATGAGAGCGAATTAGCCTCCGAATAATATATAGGAAATTATAAAACAATGGCACACTATACAGGTCACAAATTCTCGTTAGTCGAGTTAAATACAATCGAGCAACAGAAAGGGTCGTTCCTAGACTCTTTGAACATTAAACTGGATTCACCCGACCTCCTAGTCAAAGACTTAGCATTAATGCTGAAGTCTCTAGAGGTAATGGAGAATCTAGAGCATCTTCCAGAATATAAGGATTTTCTTATTAATGTGGCGTTACGCTCGTCAGAATTTGTATCTCCGACAGAGTTAATACCTAATGGTGGCCTTGATATAACATACGAATCTGCAAATCTTGTTGCTAATTCATCTTTTGCCGCTGATGCGTTTGAGGTTGAATTACTCAAGAATAGTGGCTTTAATGTACCAGTCGATTTAGCACGACCTTGGGCTAACGGTATTGCATATCAATTCGACAGATTGTTTACTGAAGGTACTCAGATTGTCGAAGCATATACTGATGGTTTACAGGTTGCTCTTACTTGGTTCGAGACTGAATTAAAACCTTCCACTCAATACAAATTTTCATATGACCTTACTGTTAACGATGTTAACTGGGACCTTCCAAATGGTGCTGTTAATATGGTTGACCAGGTCCTTCCCGACCCAGTAAACTTCTCAGAAGTTGGCGGTGGACCAGACCCACGAACATTTATTGTATCAGTAATTGAAGATTCACTTCTTGTTCGTCCTACTTGTTCCAGTTGTTCTAATAATCCTTCAATCTCTGACGAACCAACTTGTACAGGTGTTGGAGAGACTTGGACAGTAACTACTCCAGAATATTTGACATCAATCGCCGCAATGGAACTTGCCTGTACAAGTGCAGGACAACATTGGGATGTTGGTGCAATCAACGACCCGAATACACAGAATCACGACCTTGTGCCTTATCATTTAGAAGCACGAGAAGGTGATACAATTATTTTCACGAACCCTTCAACCTCTATATTGGTGCATAATGCAGTTTCAGATGACAATATTTCTTTTGCCTCTCCTGACTTGGAGCCTGGCGAAGATTGGAGTTGGGTTGTAGACGGTTATCACGACTTATATTTCCACTGTACATTCCATCCTCTTGAAGAGGGTCGAATGACAACGACAACGAATCACAGATACGTTTATTCTATTGACCATAGTTTGAATCCTGGCGATACAGTTAAAATTCCTATTAATTACGGCGCAAATGTTGCCCTACCATCATTAAGTAATTCATACCACATTAATTTGACAATGCCTCAGTTGTGTACTTCACTTGGTGGCGCAGGTAACCAGAATGTAGTAGAATCACTTTATCACGACCTGTCACTTGAAAATCTTGTGGCATTCCAGTCTGGTGAAGTTGAAACTGACCCGAATGCTTCTGTACCAGTTGATGTTGTCTTCCAAGGTGGAGATGACCAATATACAGTTGATGCCACTGCTGATGTTTCAGTTGTTGGTGGTGTTGTTACTGCACTAAACTTACTCACAAGTGGTTCTGGATATCGTGCTAAACCTACGATGTACATTACTGGCGGAGATGGTGCTGGTGCTGTAGGCGAAATGTTATTTGACGGCTCGCTTGAAACATTAACTCTTACTGACATAGGTAGCGGATATCAAACTGCACCTACTGTAGTAATTGCCGCACCAGATGAAGGTTTATTGTCGGGCGGTCTAGGTATTGGAGTACAAGCCGAGGCAACCGCTACTATCACTGGCGGTGGAGCAATTGATGTTCTTACGATTACCGAGCCAGGCGCTGGATATGATGGAGCACCTGCTATTACACTCTTAGGTGGTAGCCCAGTTGTTACTGGTCTAGTGACTGGAGAAATTACAGGTAGTATAACTTCACTAACACTTCTCCAAGGTGGTACTGGTTATGGCTCAGGCGATGGCACAGTTGCACAAGGTGAACGTAGATGGGAAGAATATATTATTACTGCTGTACAAAAGGGCGATGCCCGTGTAGACGTATTCTTTGATGACGTTTATGTTATCGGTCATATTCATACTGGAGAATTGACAACGGCAGAATATGCTACAATTCAGACAGGTACAAACGTAATTTCAATGTCTTCCACGGATGGTGATGGCTCTGGCGAAAACTCGCCACACGCTCACTCTGTTACATTCAATTGGGACCCTGCACTAAACAATGGTGCTGGTGCAATGTATGTAGTAGGTATGACAGGTTCACATACTCACGGTATGGAGAACTACTACGTTATTAGTGGTGGCACGAAGATTGAATTGACCAACTTTGGTCACTATCACGAAATTTTAATTGACATTGCAGATGAGGCGACTCTTAAGGCTAGTCCATTAACTGGTGTCACACAAGACCCTGACGGTACTTGGAGTGCTACAGGTGGTGCAACATTAATTCGTACTTCTGATTATGGTACTTCTGACCCACAGCATTTTCATACTGTTGAATTGGGTTGCCTTACACCAGGAGATGATACATATCTAATTATTGCAATCGACTTTCATATTCACGATTTTGATAGAGTCTGGTATCCAGGTTCAAGTCAATTCACAATTGGTCACTATGACTTTGCTCTTGGTGGCGATGATAACAATCCTACTTCTATTGCAATTCCGTTCACAAATATCCCTGGTTATGTAAAGAAAGAACGTGGTATTGAATGTGCCGCTCACGGACTTGTTTCAGGAGATAGAGTACACTATCAGAATGTCTATCTAGGCATCCATCACGGTAATACTAACTATTATGTTGATTTTGTTATCGACTGGGACCACTTTGTTCTCACAGAGACAGTAATTTATCCTCTAGAGAATGCTTCTGGAACTACTCCGACAGTATTCAATGTTGTTGAATCATACGAAGTTGTTGCAGACTTAGCCTCTTATAGATTTGAAGTTGAAAGAGACTTAACAAATCACGTTGGAGACTCTGGGTCGGCTATGCCATTAGAAATTCTATGGTCACGCCCAAGAACAGTTAAATCACAGATTCACGGATTACAAGTTGGTGATGTTGTTCAGTTACCATCAGGACCATTACCATATACGCCTACTGAATTACCTGGCGAATACAGAAACCACACAGTTGTTGGCATTGGAGATGGCTATGGGCCAACCGATAACTTACATATTACAGTAGACACACAAACGTCCCTAACATTTAACGACCCGAACGCAACGACAGTTGAAGGCGCACAAGACTCGCCTTGGTTCTGGACTTGGTGGGACCAATCAGCAATGTCTTATTATCCTTATCAAAGAGATGAAGCAGATGCACTAAACTTAGGTGGTAATGATGGCATAATTGGTGGCTTCGACTTATTCAGAGGCGGTACTTATACCTTCCTAAATAGGGCTTGGCATCATACTGGTTATAATACGATGTTAGACCCGTTCACGGGTGCACCTACAAATATGTATTTGCACGCCGCTGGTATTAAAGCAATACCTGGTGGGGGTTGGGATAACTTAGTTCAAGCAGGTATGACAAGAGGTTTGGGCGACCCAAATGCAGGTCTACATTGTATCAGTAAAAATGCAAGTCACGGTCTTACTATTACTTCTGGCACTCACAACGATTTCGTTGATACTGATGAAGAGCCGGGAACTTGGGTATCAAACGAGCCGTTCCCAGAATGTATGGGACTTCCAGGCTGGTGTGAAGAGTTAGATGTAGACGGTTGGTATTATAACGGCATTGATGACTATACAACCTGCACGGATTTAAATCCAACAGAAGCCGTAGGGCTTGCTCAATGGAGAGCATCACAATGGATTGGTAACTTCTCTAAAGAATTTGTTTGGAAAATCCCAGAAGATTTCGGTCTGACAGGCGCTGATGGCGTATCTGGATTCGGCCCGTTCGTAGCCCCAGGTGCAGTCAACGGATATTATGCTGTTACTGATGACCAAGGACTTTACAAATTTGACAAAGAAGGTATGATTGAAGGTACAAATAGAACACTCAATCTATACCGAGGTGGTACATATCGATTCAGAGTTAATGCCGCAGGACATCCGTTCTACGTAACTACTGATGACGGAAGTCACTTTACTCCGGGTGCTTACTTTGGTGAGTATCTATTAGGTGTAAATGGCTCAAGAGCAGAAGAGGGTGCAGGAGACCAAACCTTCCCAGACACATCAATGTTTGGCAATGACGGTGCCGGTGTACCAAAATACGAAATACTAGAATTCACTGTTCCTTCAGTGGCACCAGATACATTGTATTATCAATGTGCTTGGCACGCCTCAATGGTTGGTGAATTCAATATTATTGACATACCTGTAGTTCTTGCTGGTGAAGATATTCACGTTTATTATCATCACGGTCAAGATAATATGTACACGCCACTACACGTTCTAGATAAGATTGTAGTGGATAACGGAACTGGACCTGATTACTTCCAAGTACAGCCAGAACCAGAATTCGCATTCCCAGTAGCGGGAACTCAGAATGATATATTAGGTACTGGTAATCTAGTCACTGCAACTGGGCCTGGTTATATACCAAGCATCACTGCAATGAATATTGAACTTGGTACCATAACATATATCCCATCAATACAGATGATTCCAGGAGTTGGTTCAGAACAATTCCTCATTACAAATCCAGGAACGGCAGACCTTGCTAAAGTCTATATGTGGGTTGATATCAACCAACGGTCAGATATTCAACTTGATAACGTATCCTTTAAAGAAGTTGTTTGGACAGAGACAGGCTCCTGGCAGGTTCTAGGTGGCACAGCCCATACGACTGATACTACTGCTGGTCATATTGAACAAATTGTTACTGGCACAGTTCTAGACGGAATTACTTATGAAATTCAATACGATATCATTGAAGATTTCAAAGATGACTTTGGTGCTCCAAATGGCACAGTCACGGCTTCTCTAATTGGTGATACTGTTGTTGTAGGCACACCTAATACAGTAGTCGGACATTACTCTGAAACTGTTGTTGCTCCTGTTAATTCTACATTATTCAGATTAGACAGTACAGGACAAGGCAAGGTTGATAATATGTCAATCAGAGAACGAGTAACTGGTCAGAATGCTTGGTATATGGGTGAAGGTTGGTCGGCTCAAAATGGTAGAGCATATATTGATGGCACGATTTCGACACAAACTGAAGTTAATCAGAGTGTTATATTCGAGTCTGGAAAACTATATGAAGTCAAATACAACTTGGCAGACCTCGACCCGAATAATAATGGAATGACAGGACGACTTAGAGTTAATCTTGGCACCAATTCTAACAACCTAATCTCTAACTGGAACTTTGATATTGTTGACCCAGTTCTAGTCAATTGGGTAACGTCTGGTGTTGATGTAACACTTGTCAACGAAACAATGGAATTCAGTTCTTCCACTAACGGAACTGCAACATATACATTTGCAAATGCTCTTGTTAAGAATAAGAAATATGAAACTACAATTGATTGTACTTTGGAAACAGAAGATATTCTGACTTTCTCTGTTGGTCCTGGACCGAGTGGAACTCACGCACATACATTCCAGATGACACAATCAGATGCAGATTTTATTATGGCAGATGCGGCGAATCATATGACTTTCCCGCAAACAGATGCCTACCACGCTGAGACATATACTCACGAATTTACTGTAGGCTATACTGGTTTTACTTGGGTTTTAATTAGTCAAACTATTCCAGAAGGCCACGAAGATTTAGTCTTGTCCTCAACCGTTGCGAATACTCCGACAATCGAAGTATTGTTAGACGGTGTTGTTCAGGCAACAGTGGGAGCCGAGGGTATTCATCATATTGATATTACTGGTGAATCCACGACTGACCTCGTATTACGAATGAATGGTACAGGTACTGTTAACTTTATTAAATTATACGAAGAAGATATTCCGACAATAGATTATGATTCTACTGGACTTGTTCCGAGTGGAGAAGTGGTTGTTCACGTTAGGGCAGGCTCTTACGATGATAAGATTCGCTTCATTGCAGATGTTGATAATAATAGACCTGAAGAAAACAATCCTTACTATACTAATGTTGGATTTGAAGGCTCTCTTGATGATATTTCTGTTAGAGAAATCGAAGAGAACTGGACATTCGCACCTCAGCAAGGCGCTGAAGCGTATGTTGACCAAACCACAGAACAAATTTATACATCAGGAGTTGGCTCTTCCGCAAGAGGTATTGCACATATCAATTTTGAAATAGTCAATGAAATGAATTATAAAGTGTCTTTCGACATTGATAGACCTACTGATTCTGTAGTTAAAGTTGGTCCTGCACCTGATACTGATACGTATGGAAGTATGGCTATTGTCGAAAACGATACAGATGGAGATAAGGACTTTATCTTTACTGCACCTGTAACGGGAGTTGCTTACTTGACTCTTTCAACCACTGGAAATGGATTTACTTACTGGGATAATATTTCAATTCTGACTGTTCCTAATCTTTCTTCCGATGAGTATCTACTCTTAGCACGTTCACTGAATATATTTGGTGTTCCTATCGGTGGAGAAGAAAGGTGGAAAACAAGTCATTTAGATATGGAGAATGCAGATTATGTTGGACAACCTATCGCAGGTATGCGAACAATGGAATCGTATGGAGAATCTGTAATTGAAGATTACTACGATGTCAATAAGAGGTCTAATGAAATTCTGAATCCTCCAGTTTCACTATCTGGTATTAGTATCGAATTTGGTTCAAGAACAGTTGAGCAAATTGCACCATCTTGTTCTAACCCACTATACTATAATATGATAGATTGTGAGGCAGACAACGGTGTTTGGACTGATACTGTTCCTGCATTCTGTTCTAACGGAATTTATGTAGATGAACCGACTTGTGTTGCGCCGAACGGAACTTGGTCAGCAGGATATTGTTCAGATGCCACTTGGAATAACGAAACAGAATGTGCCGGTGCAGGCGTTTGTTCTGACCCAGCATTTAATAACAATCAAAGTGGTTGTTCTGGTGTAGGGGGAAGTTGGACACCTGCAGGTAATACTTGGACTGCGGGTACTTGTACTGACGTAGCGTACACTACTGAAGGGACTTGTATTGCACCTCGAGCCGTTTGGACTTATGAAGTATTTGAATCTTGTACTGATGACAATTTCACTACGCAAGTAACTTGTGAAGCCCCGAGAGGAACTTGGGACCCAACAATAGTTACTGCGATGGCTGGTGATGTCATTATCGTGAACGGGGATGGTATTGACCCACTATGGACTATAACACTAGGCGGAGTTTCTCAATTAACTGCCGCATTGAATCTGCCCACACAGGTCAACTTTACTGTTAATTCCGAGACACCACTTGGTGACCAAGAGTTAATCATTATAAATGTTGATGGAGATTCAGCAACCCTTGGAACTCTATTTAATGTAACAGACTTCTTGAGAATAATCACAGTAACCGATAATGGAGATACTACATTTGGCGTGACTGGAGCAGGCTTTGGGGCCGCTACCACAGTCACCCTAGAAGTGACAAATGACCCAGCCGCAGGCACTTGGCCTCAGACTGTCACATTTGTCGATGCTAACAACCTTTCTTTCACTGATATCGTTACCACTGGCACTTATGATGTAATCGTTGAAAATACAGATGGAACCACATTCAGAGAACTTAATGCTGTGGTAATACCATAATAACTGATGCTATTATATAAATAGTATTATAAATATAGTAGAGAATACAATTTTTGGAGATAAAATAAAATGTCCGTCACACTATCAAGCATAAGCATAGCGGTCGACCCGTTTAATGACATACCAGATATTACATTTGATAGTATCGATGTTTCGGCGTTTACCGAAGAAGTAGAGATATATACCAACACCCCAGCGGTGATGATACCAACTAAATTGAACGCCATGGCGGCGGGAATTAAAGACTGGTTAAATCTTAATATATCTGCTCCTCTAGAAAATCAACAGAATACCTTCAAAAATGAAGTGGTTGTAAGAACCAACACGGCAATGAATGCTGTGGAAACCTATATGAACGATGAAGTTCAAGGTTTCGTAAATTCCGTCTTTGTCCCTTGGGCAAACGACTCTGGAAGTGTACTCTCAAATCACGCCAACGTTCTTGAAACAAACGTAACCTCGACACTTAATCAGTTAATGATTGACTACTCTGGCCACGTTGCGTATCAAGATGCTCTAATTGCCGCGGCCTTAGCAGATATGCTGGCAAACCTTGCTCAGTATACTTCAGGCTCAGGCGAAACAGGTTATTCTATCCATCAGACAAACGAATTAATGGCTGATGTATCAATGACGAGAGAGATTGGCTTTACAGATTATCTCTACAATTCCGAAGGCAATATTACTTTTGCTGAAGAAGGACCAAACACTACTCATCACATTTCATATGACGCATCAACTGGAGCAATTTCTTCATTTGGCGAAACAATGCAAATTGTAGGTGAGCCGAGACCATTCGTTCAGCATTTGAAACTTGAAAGTGAAGATGTTACGGGTTCAACTTCTGTTGCAAAAATTAAAGCATATGATATGTTTAAAAATACTTCTGGTGGTGGAGTACACTCATTCAGAGGAAGCGGACACGAACTTAACGGTGACCCAGCAGTTGAATTAACTATTCTCAATAATGAATCTGTTCCAGATACGGACAATCCAGAACTTATTCTAAGACGTGGCATAGATGCCGCGATGATGTGGGGTGGAATTGATGTTGGTGACTTTGTAAAAATTACAGAAATAGACGGAACCACAATTTATAATGGTGGTGTTGCTGGACAATATGCTCAACACTATGATACAATTTTATTCAAACCTCATCAATCTTATTGTCACGATGCTACAAGTGGCGTAATTGGTTGGGGTGTACCTGCATCTCTTAATGCAAGTGATGTAGATTCTTCAGGCGGGGACCACGATACTCCAACGAAATGCGAAGAGTATGTTGATAGTGCAGTAACCCTCCTAAACGATTTCTCACGTGGTTATGAATACAATATAGCAGGCGAATCTTATGACGGTGCGTTATCTGACGGACTGATTTATAGAGTCTTTATTAATGATGACTCCGGATTTATTGATTCTTACGCATACACAGTTGATGCAAACGGAAAACAAGGCACTGGTGCTATTCTTAACGCTGTCTATGATGACGGTGTTTCTGATGTAACAATTACAAATGGTGGTACTAAATGGTCTAAAGAAACTGAAGTAAGAGCATTTGACTTAGGTGCTGTTGATGTTGCAGGTTCTGCCGAAACAAAAGCAGTAGCAACTCATACACTAAAAGATGGTATGGTTAACTCTGTTGATGTTACTGTTCCGGGTTCAGGTTATACTGGATACTGGGAAGTAGATGTAGCCGCTGAAATTGGCGGTGACGGACATACTCATACAATTCAATTAACACAAACAGAAGTTGATACAATTATGAGCGGTGGTCAAGTCACTTCAACAACTGTTGATGCTGGACACACGCACGACCAAGTTGTAATGTGGAACGAATTTAATAGTTCTTTCGTATTTACAGGAACTTCAGGCGCTCATACTCACCCTCTCACTGTTACTACTCACGTAGTCAATCCAACAATTACTCTTGCATTTACTACCTCAACAGGTGGTTTGGCAGCCGGTTATGTAAAACTAACCGCGGCCGGTGCAGTAGAAAATGTTGTTATGTCAAATGGCGGAGCAGACTATGACCCGACAGACACAGTTGCTATTAATGGTGGTTCACCCGCTGTTGCGGCAACGGCTACGATGGGCTTAGTAGACGGTGGTATTGCTAGTTTCTCAGTAAGTACCGCGGGAACTGGATATACTGATTCGACTGCCAAAACAGTTGCAGTTGATATTCAGAACAATGCGTTTGTTCCATCGATTATTTCTGCTAATGTTGGAGACACTCTTACTTTTACAAATCTTGATATTCAAGCACACACTGTAACTCACGCTGATGGGATGTTCGACTCAGGTGATATTCCTCAGAACGCTACGTTCACGTATATTGTGACAAAAGCAACTGAAATTACAGACAAGTATGAACTCTATGATGACAATGATACGAATATTAAAGCGACTCTTTGGGTACGTGATAATAATGTATATGTCGATATGATTTCAGATACTGGTGGTGGAGTTCGAGGACTCGCTACTGTAGACGCCGGTGGTACTGTTATTAATATTGCTGTAGATAGACCTGGACAAGGTTATGATGCAGGCGACTCTGTTAGAATCGTTGACGTATCTGGCCCTGGTGAAGGGGCTTATGCTTATCCAGTACTTAATCGTGATATCGCTGTTGTTCAGGTATTGACTGCAGGTTCTGGTTATTCATCTACAACTCAGATTATTGCGATTGACCCGACTGGAACTCCAGTATTTGATGTTGACGGAGTAACTGAGATTGACCGTATATTTGGTTCAGGAGCAATCTTGAGACCAGTCTTAACGACTGCGGCTGTTGATGGATTTTGTTCTGATACACAGTATCTTGATGAAGCGACTTGTGTCGCAGGTGCCGGTGCAGGAGAATGGACATTCCCTGTCACTGTTGGTGAAATTACTAGCATAACTGTAGTTGAAGGTGGTTCTAATTACCACGACATTGATTTTGTTATCAATGACCCGAATAGTACTGGAGCAGGTGGAACTCTACAAGTTGACCTTAATAACGTAATTACAGATATTGTCTTAACGTCAAGAGGCCAATCCTACGATGAGCCAATGATTAATGTTTCAGATGCTGGTGGATGGGTTGGAACAGTCTCTAAATCAGTTGGTGGTGGCTTTGTTGGTAGTGTTGTACTCAATGACGGTATTGGGGCAGCCACGATTGTTCAAGATTGGCAGGATTATGTAGATGGTTTTACTAGAGTTATGGTTATCGATGAGCATCCTGAGCCTACTGGCTACGGTGCTGAAGGAACTGCTACTCTAGGAGTTGCTGGTAATATTTCAGAAGTAGTTATGACTAATCCTGGAACGGCATATAAGCAACCTGTTGTAATGGTTGCAGGCCCAGTTGAACTAGCAGGCGCATCAATCAACAATGTTAATACAGATTTAGCACTATATGGCCCAGAAGGAAATGAAGATGCTTCTCCGTTCTCAGCCAACAATACTGCTGGAACAAACTTTAAAAATGGCATTATGATTCAGTTTGAGAATCCAAATGGACATACTTTGAATGACGAATGGGCATTCAAAACGATGTCTTGGACTTTGGGTACTCCCGCATCATTGCTATACGCATCGAATAAATATGATGGTAACCTCGAGGATATGAGGGGCATTATTACACTCAAAGATGTTTGGGAGGCTTAATAAGCAATGATTAATTATATAAATATATTTAATATAAATAGAGATATGAGTATTAAAGTTAAATTGGAGAAGAAATAAATGGATATTCTAACACTTGGCAAGATGAATGCTATGGCAAAAGATGTTGACCAAACTTTGGAATATCTAGCCAACTCGACTTTCCAAGCACTCAAAGATGTGTGCGACTTTCAAGCAGGTAATATAACTGTACTGAATCAAGTTGTTCAAGACGGAATTGATACTTTAGTTGCCGCCGGTGGCGGTGGCGGAAGTGGTCCAGTACGTCAATTGTTTGTTGGTTGTAATAGAGGAAACGGACAGACAGGTCAAGAAGCAATAAACTACAATGGACATCAATGTGCTTGGACAGTACCTGCTGATACGACTGCAATTAAGTTTGAAATGTACGGCGGAGGCGCTTCAGGTTGGGGTGCTTGTTGTTGTATGATGGTTGGAATCCCCGGCGGTGCTGGTGGATATGTAGTAAAACACTTGAGCGAAGATGACGGCGATTTTACTGCCGGTTCTTCAGTATATCAGATTTGTTCTGCTGGAACAGGTTGTTGCTATCCTGGTAGTAGCATACCAAGAGGACATACAAGTTATGTCACTGGACCAGGCTTATCAAATTATTGCGCTATTGGTGGACACGTTGGACAACACCAATGTAGAAGTTTTAACTGTTATACTTGTTGCCATACCTGTTTCGGTTGTGCGCCAGTTTACGGTGGAGATTATGGTCAACCGGGACGTTCTTCTTGGCTACACAGTAATCATTATTGTGCCGGCGGATTATGGGAAGTTGCATCAGGTTCACCAGGTCCTTTAGGAACTGGAGATGCTCATTCACCAGATGCGTGTACTTTCGGTATGCACTCTGGCGGTTCACCTGCCTCCCCTGGAGTTGGTGGATACTCAGGAATGACTTCTGGTAGTTGCTGTTGCGGTAAAGCCGGTGGCGGTGGCGCAGTAGTTATTACGTATTGGTCTTAAAAGTTAATTAGGAGATAAATTAAAAATGGCTAAATTGAATATTAAAATGACGTATCCAGTGCCGGATAAGTATTTATCCCAGAGTATGAAAGCCGGGAACACTGCTACGTTAGATTATCTCGGACCAGACACTATCTGGGTACAAGTGTACAAGGACGGAGAGAATAAAGGAAAATGGAATCACAATCCTATCAAGACGAATTATCTTGATGACGGAGACATAGAGAATTATGACGGAGATGACCAGGCAGACGCTATTAGAGCCCTACCAGTTCCTCTCGATGCAGAACGAATCGAAATCGATTGCAAAACTAATCCTCATCTTTGTGCTATCTGGACAAAACCAGAAACAGTAGGAGATGATACTCCTAATTACGATAATCTACCTCAAGTAGAAGATAAACTTGACGGAGTTGTTTATTACAGACGACCAGCGAACGGAAGTCTTCCGCCTGACCACGTCTACAATCGCTTTGAAACAAGATGGGATTTCAAGAAAAAAGAGTGGGATTTAGTTCTTATGAATCCAAAAGACTTTGGGATGCCTGAATCTTGGGAAGAAATTCGAGCAGTTAGAAATTTAATGCTAGAAAATACTGACCAGAAAACTATGTTAGTTGACGGTCCTGAGAAGGATGCTTGGGAGACTTATCGCCAGAAATTGCGTGATATTCCTCAAGACTATGCAGATGTAGAAGTTCATACAGTACCACATCCAGATTCTCCCGAGGAGATACGAAATAACGCGGCCGACAGAGACTGGGCCATATCAGAGGGAGACGAATAATGGATATTTTAACACTTGGTAAAATGAACCAAATGGCCAAAAACACTGACCAAGCGTTAGAGTTAATGGCAAATCACGTTTATGAAGAGATTCAATTAGTTCATAACTTTCAAGATGGTGCGGAACAGACCATAGACACTGCGGTTACTACTGGTGTTAACACCATTCAAGGTTTGATTGATTCTGGAGTATCTTCAGAACCACAAAAACATTTTTTCATTTACAACACAAATCATTGGGATGTGACTAACGGTGGATGTTGCTTATCCTGGACTGTACCGACTGGAACTCAAATAATTACATTTGAAATTCTTTCTGGCGGTGGCCCTGGTGGCTCTGCTGGCCATGATTATGATACTGGTCACGGTGGTGCGGGTGGTAACTATAACGAAAAAACTATTTGCGAAGAGGCTGGACATTTTAGTTCTGCGGCAGGTTCAGAATCAGCGTATACATTATGTTCCGGCGGTACTTCAGAATGTTCTTGTTGCACCACGTGTAACAGGGCGTGTAGACACGGTTGTACATCTTATGTAAACGGACCTGGCTTATCAAACTTTTGTGCGATTGGCGGTCACGGTGGTTCAACATCTTGGGATATGAATTCATCTTGTTATAACTGTCATATCGGTAATAATCAGTGTGACTTAGGAAACTATAACGCTGGTTGGGTATCACATAACTGTAACGAAGCAACTCAAGGGGGCGATATGTGTTTCAGAGGAATCGCTGCCTCTTTTGAGAAACAGTATGACTGTTGTTCAGATACAGTCACATTTAGTGGCGGACCATCTGGACCATTTACAGTCTCTGGTATGGGCTCTGGCAAACATTGGTGTACTGGTAATATGGCTTGCTGTAGTCATCATTCAGCCTTCCCAGGCGGTGGTGGTGCAGGTAACCAGGTCGGAGCAGGCACACCTTGTGTAGGTGGTTTTGGTGCCGGCGGATTAGTCAAAGTGACTTATCAATAAATAATTAGGAGAGATTAGAAAATGGCACACGTTAAAAAAATCGTAACTTACGACTTACCAGACGAGTTCGAGCAGGCTGTCCCAACCAAAGCGTTAGGAAAAACGTCTACGCAAAGTTATGATGGTCCGTCAACTCTAATCCTATGGATTGATAGGGAGTCAAAAAGGGTCGAACAGACTTGGGACAAAGACGACTATACAGAACGTCCTGTTCCTTTAAATATGGAAGCAAAAGAACTTAAAGCAGATTCGGATGAGAATACAATCAAAATTGGTATGCTTTTCGGTGGCTTTGGAGAGAGAAAACTTTATGAAATTAGAGTTGGTCCTGTAGGTGATGACAACGCGGTCGTAGTAGACCCGTCTGACCCAAGAATGATTTACTCTGAGAATGATATTCTAGATGATTATACTAAACCTCTAGTAATCAGGACTGATTTTCGCCGATATGATGATGATTTCGTACGGAAAGAACGCAATTCAAAATTGAAGCAGACTGATTCTAGAATCGCTGAAGATATGCCTGATGATGTTAAACAGAAATGGCTTGACCATCGTCAGAAATTGAGAGATATGCCCGCAGATTGGGCCGCTGTTCCAAATCATTTGATTAAGTGGCCTACGGACCCAGATGGAGAATATGATGAACCATATGTCCGAAACGAAGACCCGGACCACGAAGTAATAATGGTCGCAGATAGAACGGCCAAAGATGCCGATGCAATTGGGCAATTAACGCCAATTGCCGGTATTGATGAGTAAATTAATAAAAACCAACTTATTTTAGAGTTTCAAAGCCCTCGAAAGAGGGCTTTTTTTATGATATAAATACTTGACAAGATGTACTGATTATGTTATAATAGTCGTAATTTAAAGTTATTAAACAAGTGAGGTGATGTGATGAGTCGTTCTAAGGCTTTCTTTATTAACGGTGGTGCTGGTAGGGTACTATGCTCAATTCCTGCGTTTGAGCGATATGCCGAAGATTCAGGCGATAAAGACTTTATAATCGTCTGCGAAGCAGGTATGGATTTCTATAGAGGACACCCAGTCCTCCAAAAACACGCTTACGAAGTGTGGCACAAAGGTCTTTTTGATGAACATCTTAAAGACAAAGATTTGGTTACCCCCGAACCATATCGTATCAACGAATATTTCAACCAACAGTGTAGTATGGCTCAAGCGTTTGATATCGAAATCAATAGCCTTGAGACTGCAAGAGAGTTATCCCAGCCGTCTATTAAACTCAATAAGATGGAAACGATTACTGGATTTCAGACTATCCAAGAAATCAAAGCAGGGGTAAACAAAGAAAAAGCAATTATCATTCAGCCCTTTGGACGTTCAGTTCAACAGATGGGTCAATATTTGATTGATGGCACATCCCGCTCTTTTGAGGTTCAGAATATAATTAGTATTATTCAGAAACTCCGAAAGAATTATGCTGTCATAGTAATGACAGAATTCCAACTGCCTATTCCAGAAATGAAAGACCACCCAGTAGCAGTTCCTAGAGAAGCGAACTTGCGACTATGGGCGTCAATGATTAATTCAGCAGACCATTTCTTGGGATGTGATTCTATTGGACAACATATGGTTAAAGCATTAAACAAAACGGCGACAGTCGTTATTGGCTCTACTGTACCGATTAATATCACCTATCTCGATGATGATAATATGGATATTATTGATATGGGCCACGAAAAAGGAAGAACTTATTCTCCTATTAGAGTTTCGTTTGATGACGAGAAAGATAGACAGAATGATGAGGTGATGATGTTAGATGAGTCTCAGGAACAAAGAGTTGTTGATTCTTGTGTAGGATATTTAGGCGATGGCGGACCGTTTAAAGGTACGTTTATTCCAACGCAACCAAGCGGAGGCTGTGGTGTTCCACCTAGTCCCCCTAAAGTGGTGAAGGACCAAGCAGGAGAAACAACGGATGTACCGAAGTACGATTTTAATTCTAAGAATTTATTAGATGAGGGTTAGATTATGAGTCAGTGGATTGCAGGTATTGCCAGAGGACACAACGCTGGTGTTTGTTTACTAAAAGACGGTGAAATTGTTTTTATTGTTGAAGAAGAGAGGCTCACAAGAAAAAAATATGACGGTGGGCCGTACGCTTCTATGGTTAAGATTCTTGAGTATACAGACAAATTAGATTATCTAGTAATCGCACATACACAACCAGATGTAAGTAGAGTAGACTTTAGTGGCGAAAATGTTTATCCAAGCCTGGCTAGAAAACTTCGGTTGATTGATAAACCAGAGCAAGTATTAGATATGCACAAATGGCATCATAAGATGCACGCCTCTTGTTCCTTCTATCGTTCTGGATTTGAGACTGCCGTTGCAGTCATTGTGGACGGTGCAGGTACATTTATTGAGATGAATGTTGGTGGTGAAGATATAATGTCTTGGGAACTTGAAACTATTTTTGATTGTTCATACCCAGATAATTTCAAAACACTCTACAAACATCAAGGTGGTAGAGGACCTTGGCCTGCAATGAAACAAATGATTAATTCCCAACGTGAAGGAGAAGAAGGCGAACACGAAATGATACTTGATGATTCGGCTGGTATCGTAAAAGCATACGAAGCCGTGACTCAATATTGTGGATGGGAGCCTATTGAAGCGGGCAAGACTATGGGATTATTTCCATATGGTAAACCGAACGATAAGATTCCATCGATATATACTGACGGAAATGGTGGTGACTGGAAGACTACAGACAGAAATGTTATTATTCCAACGTATCCTAACGGGTCATTAGTCAATCAATTTCGTTATGAAGAGTTAAAGACAACGGAAGAAGAGAACAAGGGAGACGTAACTAAACTCCAGAATCGTAGAGATATGGCATATCTAGTTCAGACTGAATCACAGCAAATGGTTCTTGACTTAATTCGCAAAGCAGTTAAGATGTCTGGTAATAAGAATGTCGTCCTTTCTGGTGGTTATGCTCTTAATTGTGTCGCTAACTATTGGTATCTTGAACAACTAAAAGACGAAGGTATAAATCTATTTGTTGAGCCCGTTTCAAATGATGCAGGTACCGCAATGGGTGCCGCACTGCTTTGTCATTACTCACTAACTAAAGACACAAAGGTACGTGAATATGGCGAGTCATTATTTCACGGTCCAAAGCAGAGTAGAACTACAGATGAGATTACTGATATTGCAAAGAAATATAAGGCGACTGGTGTATTTGATGCACAGTATCCAGAGGATGCAGTTAATTTAATTTTGAAGGGGAACATTGTTACATTATTTCAAGGTAACAGTGAGAATGGCCCAAGGGCTTTGGGCAATCGTTCTATCCTATATGACCCACGAACGGTAGAGGGGAAAGACTACGTTAACAGTGTAAAGCACAGAGAATATTTCCGGCCGTTCGCTGGGTCAATTCTTCACGAACACGCGGCTGAATGGTTTGATATGAGGGGTATGGAAGAATCTCCACATATGATGTATGCGATGTATTGTAATACCGATGAACAAGCAGAACAAATTCCTGCTATTATTCACATAGATAAAACTTGTCGGATTCAGACAGTCAAAGAACACCAGAATCCAATATTCTATGAAATGATACAGAAGTTTTATGAGCAAACTGGAGTACCAGTTCTTTTCAATACTTCTTTTAATCTTGGTGGAGAACCACTAGTAGAGTCGATTGATGATGCTGTTCGGACACTCTCAGAAAGTAATATTGAGTATCTATATCTTCCAGACAACAATTTGATAATCGAAGTTAAAAACAAGGAGAAAAAGTGATGGGACAAGTTATGCAATTCCTAACTGAGGAAACTAAAAAAGAAGAAGAGGGTAGAGTTCTACCTAAAACCGATGAAGCATTGTTAGCCGCGGCAACTAAGAAAGCGTTTGACAAGGAATTTGAAGAGGCGGGGAAGGAAATAGAAAAAAAAGACCAACGTCAAGCCGCTGCCGAACAAGTTCAAAAAACGATTGATGATGAAGTAATTGAGACTGAAAGAAAGGCTAAAGAAGAAACAAAAAAATTAGCCGAGAAGAAGGCTCCAAAGAAACCTGTTAAGCCGATTCCAAAAATTTGTGTTGTTACGGGTGGTGCAGGTTTTATAGGTAGCCACTTGATAGAGAAGTTGAACTATCGCGGTCAAGAAAAGATTCTTCTTGTTGATGACTTATCGCATCCAGACAAGATTAATAATATTAAAGACCTAAAATTCCAAGACTATTGCGATATATCTAAATTTCCAGACCTGTTTATGTTTATGGCAGAGAAAAATATGGTTGACCAAGTTTATCATATGGGTGCTGATAGCAATGTAAATTGTGATGATGGCAAACATATGATGGAAAATAATTATCAATATACTTGTAATCTTATGGATATATGTCATATGGGCAGAATTCCTCTTGTTTATGCCTCGAGTGCCGCAGTATATGGACAGCAAACTAAAGAATGGGGTACCTTTGATGATGCTTCAGATGATTATGTTCCAGAGAGTTACTACGCATTAGCGAAACTTCAAGCCGATAGATATAGCAGAAAATTTATGAACCAAGGTCCCGATAAGACTAAAATTATCGGTCTACGATATTTTAATGTTATCTCTGATGGCAAACGAGAACAGCATAAAGGTGATATGAAGTCTGCTACAGCCTGGATGAAGGAGCAGTATGATGATACAGGAATGATTCGTTTATTCAAACATTCAAACGAAATATATCGAGACTTTGTTCCCGTTGACCAAGTCGCTCAAATGACAATCAATGCTATGATGTCTGGAAGAAGTGGTGTATATAATATTGGTACTGGAGAAGCACGGACTTTTCTTGCGTTGGCTTTAGAAATTGTTGATAACGATGAAGAAAAGATAACGTATTTCACAATGCCATACGAAATGCGAGACCGATATCAATCGTTCACCGAAGCGAATATGGATAACGCTTGTTTCGGTATTATGTCGAGACCCTAGAAATGGCAATACGAAATCAAAAAATTCCAAAGGGATGGGGACACGAATTAATCATTGAGAGTAATGACCAATATTGTATGAAAGAACTCCATTTTAAAACAGCAGGATGCAAATCTTCAATGCACTTTCATAAAGATAAGACCGAGACTTGGTTATGTCTCAGAGGTGCAGTTATGGTTGATTTAATAGATTTGAGTGATGCTAGTAAAAGCAAGATATACGTAACACAAGGAGGAACATTTCATATCGTCCCTATGACTCCACATCAAGTGACTTGTACGGAAGACAATACAGTAATCATTGAAGCATCAAGCAAAGATACTCCTGAAGATAATTATCGCATCTTTCCAGGCAATTCTCAAAACGAATACGGTGAACGCAAGGCTCAAGGAGAGTAATTTACCAGAACGGAACTTCCCTTACTTTGTCTATAATGTTTGTTGTGCTTTTTCCCTCAACCATAGGGATTATTTTAACCTCATCCACTAATTCATGGCCAACAACCGTGTCAATTGTATAGTCACCGCCTTTCACTATTATCTCGGGCCGTAGATTTTTAATCAAATCATATGGTGTATCATCATCAAAAATAACTACACTATCGACTCCTGCGATTGACTCTAATACTTTCTTTCTCTCCATCATATCATTTATTGGTGTTCGTTTTATTCTTTTCATTGAATCATCACTATTTAGCCCAACAACTAATCTGTCACCGAGCATCGCGGCGTGATTAAGTAAAGCAATATGGCCAGAGTGTATAATATCGAAGCATCCGTTTGTAAAAACTACAACCTCTATCACAGCATTCTTATCTGGAATTGCTGTACCTAATTTAGTCACTACATTACCCGCGGCCCTATTTGCATAGTCCATTGCTTTTCTAATGCCTGCTGGTAGAAATAAGGTGAAGGTCGCAATGACGGTATCGCCTGCTCCAGAAACATCTCTAACTTCTCTTCTCTCGGTTTGCCTAAGTATGGATGCTCCATCTCTACCAACCCAGTGCATACCATTTGCACCAAGGGTCACTAAAATTCCTCCCAGCAAATTCAATTCTTCTGCAACGCCTAAGGCTTTCAGGTAAGAGAACTCGCCGTATGCTTCTTCAAATTCTCGTAGATTTGGTGTGAGGGCATAAACACCAGTATATTTTTCCCAATCTGTTCCCTTCGGGTCGACTAGAATAAAACAATTATTTTTAGTAATAAGGTCAGTTATCAGCGACTTAGTTATAGTACCTTTGCCGTAATCGGACACTATAATGGCGTCTGGTGTCTCACCTAATGACGGAGGAGCGTCTTTGATATACCCTGCATCAATCCTACATAGTTGTTGGTCATTCGATAGGATACGAGTCTTGGTGATAGTCTTTGAATTTTTACCCCGCCTAAGGTCATTATCAATATCGTGTTCTGCTAATAGAGAAGTTATCTGGGCGCCCTGGTAATCGTCACCCACAGTAGAAAAAAGGCGGACCTTGTCTGTAAATACTTTCAATGTCCGACAGACATTGGCCGCTCCACCTAGACGGTTTTCTACTCTTACATCATCCACCACTGGCACAGGACATTCTGGAGAAAGACGAGTGGATGTTCCGGCCTTATATACATCCAACATCACGTCACCAATCACAGTAATTCGCTTATTCATAATATTCTCTCCAAATCATCTTATTATATAAATACTTACTGAGTAAACTATACTCTTATATATACGTAAGGAAAAAGATGGACGACCAAACAACTAAGGCAATTGATGGGCTGAAGTCCGGCATAGACACTTATTTGGTACATATAGGTACGATGAAGGAGAGGATTACCCGACTAGAAGAACAAATGAAAACTATCTACAACACAGCAGATAGAATTGAAAAAAAGTTGGATAAACTGATTGAACAAGCCGGCGACCACGATGTAGATGTTGCTACAAATAAAATCCGAATAGGCGCAGGAGAAAGATTCTTCTGGGTATTGGTATCTGCAGGCATCGGGCTTGTTATATACTGGATAAAGAGTGGGACGTGACCGATGGCTATTGATATATTATTTGAATTTGAAAAATATCTCTCGATAATTGTGTCGGCAGGGGCTATTGGAGCCTTCTTCTTTACGTTGAAGCATAGAAAATATTATTCTTGTTGGGCCCGGTCTTCTATTTTGTTTGGAGCGTTAATCAGCATATATCACCTATTTAATTGTTTTCTTTGCAGTCCTGAGGCCGCGCTTATTATAGCAGATGTAAAAGACCATATGGTAACAGCAGGGATACATATTGGTTATCAACTTACTGTGGCGATGTTTGTATATACAATAATAAGATTTAAGTGGTCTATAACAAAACAATATAATGCTATTATGGCAGTGAAATGTAGAGAGTATAATGGTACACATAAATAGCAATGATGACGAGGAAATATAATGGCTAAACTACAATCAGTAGACAATTTAAGGGATTATGCGTATCGTAAACTTGGGGCTCCTAAAATAGAGATTCAAGTTGATGATACACAGGCATATGACAGGATAGATGATGCCCTCCAATTATTCATAGAGCGACACTTTGATGGCGCTGATGAGAAATTTCTTACTTATGAATTCACTATGGAGGATGAGACAAATCAATACATAACTCTCGATGATAATATTGTCGCGGTAACCAGAATATATGAGCCTGGAAGATATTCTTCTGAAGCGATGAGTGATATACGCTACAAAATTATGGCAGACGAAATGTTTGATATGACCAATATCAGTATGCAGTATTTTGAAATAACAATGGAACACCTTGAAATGGTGAATAGTTATTTCGCTCTAGATAGGACCTTCTCATTTAATAAAGCGACTAACAGGTTATATAGTCATTCGGGCAAGATAATTGGACCAAGTTGTTCTGATGATGTCTCATTGACATTAGAAGATTGTGAGACTGCCGGAGAGACTTGGACAGTAGGAGCATCTATACTTCTTAGGGCTTGGCAAGCAGTTGTGCCTGATGAAGATGGTAGTTATGCTCTTGATGTGTTTAATGATGAATGGATTAAAAAGTATTCGACTGCTCTAATTAAACAACAGTGGGGAGCGAATTTGAAACAGTTTGACGGAATGCCATTACCTGGAGGTATTACAATTAATGGTCAACAGGTTTGGGATGAAGCGAAAGAAGAAGTTGAGAAACTTCAAGAAGAATTTTCACTTAATTACGAACTTCCGGTCAACTTTATAGTAGGATAATACTATGGGTATGTTCGACAGTATGTCTAAATCCCCGATGGTTAAGGATATTGTAGAAGAAGTTGTTGCTATGATTGGATTTCAGGCAAAATATCTTCCGCGAAAATACGGTACCGCCATCGACCCAATTTTCGGTGAGGACCCCTCATCGTTCTTTGATACTGTATGGACATTTAATATATTGATTGATGAATATCAAGAGTATGGAGATGTCGGAGATTTCTATTCCAAGTTCGGAGTACAAGTCACTGATGAAATGAAAGTGTCTTTCACGAAGAAATCCTTTGCCGAACAAACAGTAGAAGTTGAGGATGATACTCCAATTGCAGGTGATTTGTTATATTTCAATGATGCGGAAGCATTATTTGAAGTAACCTTTGTTGGTCACAACTCCTCATTCTATCCAGAGCCAGAAGGTTCACAACACATATGGACATTAACTCTCAAGCCTTGGGAATACGGTAGCGAAGCAATTACTGTTGTTGACCCAGAAATTACTGCTATCACCGATGACCTTGATACTGTAATAGATAAAGCCCTAACCACTCCAGATTGGGATAGTTTGGATGACGATATTTTTGATTTATCTGAAATGAATCCATTTGGGAGTACACAATAATGTTCGGTACAACTTTTTATCACGGAACTACAAAGAAACTGATTATCGCCTTTGGGTCAGTGTTCAATAATCTTCACGTTCAGAGAAAAGAGGCGGATGGCACATTACTTAAAGACATTCAAGTGCCTCTGGCTTACGAATCCCGAAAGAAGTATCTAGCACGATTAATCCAAGACAGTAAAAAGAATAAAGAAGTTCCACGTATGGGCTTTATTATGAGTGGTATGGAAGCAGACTATGGTCGTGCTGGTAATCAAATGAATGAATATAGATTCAATCATACCGATGATACTAAGGCATACAAAATATTCTCGCCCATTCCATACAACTGGACTTTTGACCTTGACATTTATGTTGACTATATGGATGATGGACTACAAATTGTAGAGCAAATTTTACCATATTTTCAACCAGACTTTAATTGTGTTATTGAAGAGATACCTGAATTGGATATGAAGAGAGACATACCTATAGAATTAACGGGTGTATCTCTGACTGATGAACACGAAGGTGATTTTGCTGAACAAAGAGTTGTAAATTGGAATCTCAATTTTATCGTGAAGGGATGGATATATCCGCCGATAATGGAGCAAGGTCTTATTAAGGAAGTTGAAACCAACTATATTGTTGGCTCGTTTAGTGGTAACGTAAATGAAGCACCAAATGAACGAGTAAATCTTTCAGTTGACCCATTTGATTCTCAAGTGGATGACAACTGGACAGTTAAAATAGAAGCAGGACATCCTGATGACCCAGACGATGACGATGACGTAGATACTATGCACGAAGTCCAATGGCCGTTAGGTAATGATTGATGTTAAAAAGGAAATTATATTATGGTAGAACGAAAAGATTCTAAACCAAGAAGAAAAACTACAAGAAAGAGACAAACAAGGAAAAAGACAGTCAACGAAAGATTAGACGCCGAATTAGATATGGTTACAGATATAGAGCGTTTTGATGACGAAAGTCCCAATTTTTTGCCTCCGAAAATTGATGCAGATAAACGGATTGTAAGCACACGAAGAGAACGTGGCCTTGCACCGAGGGCGACTGTTAATTCAAACCCAGAACTGGGAGATTTGCCTGAAGATTATTCATATGCAAGAGATAATCTTTATAATCTTATAGAAAGAGGAAACGAAGCCCTTGAGGGCATCCTTGAACTTGCAAAAGAAATGGAACACCCACGAGCATATGAAGTTGCTAGTGGATTAATAAAAAACGTATCAGATACGACAATGGAATTGTTAAAAATGCAGAAAGAATTAAAACTAATGAAGGAGGGTGAAAGTCCTAAGACTAACGTCAATAATCTTTATGTGGGTTCTACTGCTGAATTACAAGAAATGTTAAAAGGGAAAACAATCAAATGAGTAGAGACCACATAATCCAGAACATCGGACTGCTAGTATTAGTAGTCGGAATGATGTATGGAATAACAGTAATAATGGATATGGTACGAGAGGTTGATTCTCTTGTCGAGCAAATGTCTGCATTAAAGGATAGCGTTGATATTTTGGTAAAGAATCACAATAATGGCCATTAATTGAGTTCTCGGGGTATTATATTATGACAATTACTACCTACTTAGGTAATCCACTACTCAAACGTGTAAACGTACCCCAAGAGTACACGCAAGAAGAGGTTCTGGAATATGTAAAGTGTAGGGATAATCCAATCTATTTCATTAAGACCTATATGACTATTGTCAATGTAGATAAGGGTCTGATGAAATTTGACTTATGGCCTTTTCAAGAAAATCTTATTACAGGCCTATATAAAAATCGTTTTTCGATAGTCAAGTGTCCTAGACAGTCTGGTAAATCTCAGACAAGTCTGGCATTTATGTTACATTATATATTGTTTAATGACCAGAAGAACGTAGCGATTCTTGCCAACAAAGGCGCAACAGCAAGAGAGTTGTTGGGTCGATTACAAATGGCATACGAAAGACTTCCTATGTTTCTGCAACAAGGAGTTGCCGAATGGAATAAGGGGTCTATACATCTTGAGAATGGCTCCCGAATACTTGCAGCCTCTACATCTTCATCGTCTATTCGTGGCTATGCTTTTAATTTAATTTTTCTTGATGAATTCGCATTTATTAGTCAAGGGTTAGCAGAAGATTTCTTTTATTCTGTATATCCAACTATATCATCTGGTCAGACATCAAAAGTTATTATTGTATCAACACCAAATGGTATGAATCACTTTTACAAGATGTGGGGCGATGCTATAGACGGCCGCTCGAATTATACTCCGTATGAAATTAATTGGTGGGATGTGCCAGGTAGAGATGAAAAATGGAAGAAACAAACGATTGAAAATACGAGCCAAGAACAATTTAGGCAAGAGTTTGAGTGCGAGTTCCTTGGGAGTGCTGGTACTCTTATCACTCCAGGCAAACTTGCAGAGTTGTCTATAAGGGACCCACTTAGTCGAAAAGAACAATTAGATGTTTATGTGGAGACAGAAGAAGAACATAATTATTTTATAGCAGTTGATGTAGCAGAGGGGCGAGGCCAGGATTATTCTACGATGAACGTAATTGACATTACGCAATTACCGTTCCGACAAGTAGCAAAATATAGGTCAAACACGATATCACCTCTACTATTTCCAACTGTTATTAATAGAGTTGCAACCGCATATAATAAAGCGGCCGTTCTTATTGAATCGAATGGGCCTGGTGCCGAAGTTGCTAACATACTCCATTATGAATTGGAATATGAAAATACAATCAACGAATCGGGGGTTCACGATAAACTTGGTCATAAAATGACTAAAAGAGTCAAGGCTGTAGGATGCTCCAATCTTAAAGATTTGATTGAGACTAATAAACTCATAATTAACGACTTAGAAACAATTAGTGAACTATCTCAATTCATTGTCAGAGGTAAATCTTGGTCAGCCGAACCAGGAGCCACAGACGACCTTGTAATGAGTCTAGTGCTATTTTCTTGGTTTTCTTCTCAAAGTATGTTCAAAGAGTTGAATGATATTGATTTGAGACTAAAATTATATGATGGAAAGATGAAAGAAATCGAGGAAGACCTCACTCCGTTCGGATTTATAGAGGATGGAACAGATGATGGCGATAAATATACTGTAGTGGGCGGAGAAATCTGGCAATCTAGTAGTTAGAAGATGTTAATTTATAAATAGTTGCAATGAGTGAGGACTCATCGTTTCTCTATTGTAGGGAAATCGATAGGGAAATCAAATCATTACGAATAATTATTTAATCATAGGAGAAAAACGATGGGATTTCAATTAAGCCCAGGCGTAGAAATCAAAGAAATCGATTTATCTACGTCTATCCCCGCGGTTGCTACCTCTTTAGGTGCTACAGTTGGTCGTTTTACTTGGGGGCCGGCTTTCGAGCCGTATTTGTGTACCTCAGAAGCCGACCTGGTTAGCGTTTTTGGACAACCAACCAACGACACGTATCCAGCGTTTCTTTCTTCTGCCGCATTCTTGAGTTATGCAAATAGCCTTCAAGTTGTACGAGTTGTAGATTCTGGAGCGACTAATGCCGCACCTTCAGGAAATGTAACTCAGATTACTGGTGCAGAAGATTTTGAGACACAGATGGACTCTGGTACTTTGACAGAGGGTTTTTATGCCCGCTATCCTGGTACTTACGGAAATGGCATTAGTGTGGAAACACACAGTGGAGATGCTACTTGGTCTGCTTGGCAGTATGCAGGTGCATTTGACGTACAACCCGATACTGGTAATGGCGAAATCGCTGTTGCTGTTGTTGTGGACACAGAAGTAGTTGAGACTTATCTTGTAGGTATGACTCAAGGTACTAACAACGCTGATGGCGGAAACATTTGGGCAGAGGATGTTATTAATCCTGCTTCCAAATTAATCTGGGTGGTTACAAGTAATGTAGTCAATGGCCCAGGTCCTGTTTCTGTTGTCTTTACAGGTGGAATCGCAGTTTCGGCTGGTGTTCCTGCTCATTGTGATGATGGGACAGGCGCCGACCAAGCAACTTGTGAAGCCGCTGGCGATACTTGGGTGCTAGAAGTAGCCGCAGGTACTGTTGGTTCTAACGAGTATATGGCCGGTTGGGATAAATTCGAGAACGGTGACGAAATCAATGTCAGTATATTAATTGCTGGTGGACTCTCTAACGAGAATTCTGCCCAAGTTGCTATCGTATCTAAGTATATGATTGAGCAGGTTGCAGAGCAACGACTAGACTGTATTGCTGTAGTCTCGCCTCCGAAATCAGAAGTTGTCAATGTTGGTGGTGCCACTAACGCTGTCAATAATGTAATCGCTTGGAGAACTGATGTTTCTTTTAACTCAGCCTCTTCATACGGTACTCTCGACGGTAACTACAAATACGTTTATGACGTTTATTCTGATACTTATCGCTGGATTGGATTCAGTGGTGATATAGCAGGATTGATGGCAAGAACTGATGACACAAGAGACCCTTGGTGGAGTCCTGGCGGACTTAATCGTGGTCAGATTAGCGGTGTTGTTAAAATAGCGTATCAGCCTTCACGGGCTCATCGGGACCAATTGTATATGCTTCCTAACGGAATCAATCCAATTGTAACCTTTCCAGGGCAGGGAACTGTTCTTTGGGGAGACCGAACATTGCTAGTCAAACCTAGTGCTTTTGATAGAATTAATGTACGTAGATTGTTCATTATTCTAGAGAAGGCTATTTCAATATCCGCAAAATATTTCTTGTTCGAGTTCAACAACGAGTTTACTCGTAAGAATTTCTTGAATATGGTTAATCCATATCTCAATGGAATTAAAGCGAGACAGGGAATGTATGACTTCTTTGTTCAGTGTGATGCTTCAAACAACACGCCAGAAGTTATTGACTCAAATCGTTTCATTGCGAGTATTTTCATTAAACCAAGCCGGTCTATCAACTTTATCACGCTTAATTTCGTAGCAACGAAAACTGGTGTTGATTTTGCTGAAGTCATCGGCCAAGTATAGGAGGAATGAAAAATGGCTTTTAATGTAACAGATTTTAATAATCAATATTCAGGCGACTATGCACGTCCTAACCTCTTTGAAGTACAAATTGGCGGATGGGACTCTAAGATGTTTGTCAAGGCAGCCTCTCTTCCAGCAACTACTGTTGGAATGGTAGAAGTTCCTTATCAGAACCGTAAGTTAAAGGTTCCTGGTGATAGAACTTTCGCTGACTGGACTATTACGGTCATTAATGACCAGAACTACGTTCTTAGGGAAGCATTGCTAATGTGGCAGAGAAACATAAGTGGTTTCTCTGGTATGGAATCAATTATCGGGGTGTCAGAAGCCCATAAGACGATTGAAATTCAGCCGTACAGCAGAGATGGCTCTAAAGCGACCTTTATGCACACAGTATATGGGTGGCCGTCAGAGGTTGGCTCTATCGAACTTAACTGGGAAACAGTGGATGCAGTACAGGAATATACTGTAAACTTCGCAGTTTCTTGGGATGACGGTGGAACTGGCGATACCGTAGACGTACTGAACTAAAATATGTACTTGTTATTTGAGTATAAATATTAGTAATATTAACTTAACTAACAAAGAAACGTGATATGGAACTATTTGGTTATAAGATAGAGAAGAAGATTGGCTCATCTGTGGTAGACAAGGGAAGCAGTTCCTTTGTTGCGCCAAACCTAGATGATGGTTCTACAGTTATTGATGGCGGAGGAATCAACGCCTTCGCCATCAATTTCGATACCGCGTTTATAACACAGCAAGAATTAATTGACAAATATCGAAAGATATCGAGAAACCCAGAAGCCGAATCGGCAATCGATGATATAGTCAACGAAGCGGTTGTGCTGGACCCTTATAAGGACCCAGTAACAATCTATCTTGATAAGTTGGACACTGTTGATGTGCCCAAGAATATCAAAGATATGATTGCTGAAGAATTTGATATTATCTCTAAGAAATTAGAGTTTAATACGGCAGGACCTGATTTATTCAGACGATGGTATGAAGATGGAGCAATTCATTTCCATATTATTTTTGATAATGATAACATCAAAAAAGGTATTAAAGAGTTACGATATATTGACTCCACTAATATCAAGAAAATTAAAGAAGTTATTAAAGAAAGAAATAAAGATGGAATCGAAATAGTAAAGGGGGTAGATGAATACTGGATTTACACAAACGAAAGTAGAGGTATAACTCAAACCCTTAAGGTTGCAAT
>Ga0310121_10000897_pt1 | contig 31631 bp, 26 predicted proteins | sample CB27_Tmax_986_MG_FD_203504 | JGI IMG/M metagenome (GOLD analysis project Ga0310121, IMG submission 203504) | Marine microbial communities from Western Arctic Ocean, Canada - CB27_Tmax_986 | ecosystem: Environmental > Aquatic > Marine > Oceanic | place: Canada: Western Arctic Ocean | collected... | reverse complement strand
ACGATGTCGCGATCGAGCATCATGAACGTCAGTCGCCGGTAGCCCTCCAACGGATATTGCTCGTGAGATTTCACGATCGCCTGCTTCTCCCAATCCTCCAGCCAGAAGTCGCGCGGCACTTTGCCGTCATGTTCGTTGACCCGCCCGTAGCGTCGGCGCCACTGATCAAACTTGCTGCGCCCAATCCCCGCCCAGACGACCAATCGACCTGTCCCTCGCCAATATTGATTTCGTGCGAGCAGTATAAGAAAACTCAGGGATTCATCCCGATTCACTTGGCTTACATCAACCGAGGTGACAGGTGGAATTGCGCTCTAAAATCGAATTCAATGCGCTCATTGGCATTACGGTGGTTAAACATGGAGAGTTCCCTCGTACTTGGAAGCCGAACCCTTGGAACCGCGCGAGCAACGGACGGCCACGTTGGAACACTACGAACACGCCCGCTCGGCATCCTCCTTTTTTGGGCCGGAGGTGGCGCCATGTTGACCCACCCCTTGCAACCCAAACTCAAGGCCCTGCGATTGTCGGGCATGTTGACGACTTTGGAGGATCGGGCCAATGTCGGAAACAAAGTGACGCTGCTTACCCACTGCCACAAATGCAAGCACTACCCCCTCATAATCAGAAAGAACTCGATGTGCAATAAATGCAAGGGGCTTGTCTGCGAGTGGCGCGGTGCCAAAGATCCGAATCGATGTAAGTCTTGTAAAAAAACTTGTGGAGAAGGGCAGCGCACTTCTGAATCACAGTTTGTTTAAAACTAAGGAGGGATATCCAAGGGGCGCAAAGGGGAATATGCAAGATTCTTCATCGCCTAATCATCCATTGCGGCCGACTGGGCTGCCTATTCGAACTTTCTTGGCATGAAGCTCACCCGGCCAACCAAGCGGCTGAACTTGTACATTGGCCGAAGAAGGAACGTTCAACGTGTCTGAGAAAGACCCGCCCTCGTTCACGTCCCCCTTCTTCATGCCCATCGCTCGCCTGAGCGTCCTCGGTATTGGCCCCCCATCACGGCGATGACTCCGACGAGCCCGAACCGGGCCGATAGGGTATCCATTCGTAATCCACCAGTTCCGGAAGGGCGCGGGCTTTGGGTTCGTTGTCGCGCAGGACGAACCATAGCGGGGGCCGGCTGCGGGGGGAGCGGAAATAGCGGCCGATCATTTCATGGTAGGGCCAGGGGAGGACCACGACCGTTGGTCGCTCCGCAGGCAGATGCTTGCGCATGAATTGGTCGAGCCCCTCGTGGCGGCGCACGATGGACCCCAGCTTATCCTCCCACAGACCTTTACCCGCGCCGATCGCGCCGCAGGCCAGTAGCAGGATCGCAATCCAGGCACAGGCCGCCCGTCGATCGCCGCGGCGCAACAGCGGGCTCAACCCCGCCGCCCCCAGCACGGCGAAAGCGGGCATGAGCTCGAAGAGGAATCGCGGGCCGATAAGCAGATCGTGGAATGCGTAGAGGGCGTAGACCAACGTCTGCGTGAGGATCAGGGCCGCGAGAATCACTTCGCCCCGGCGCAGTCGCGCGCGCGCGAACCAAACCAGCAGGATCGTCCACGAACCGCAGGCCCAGCCGAACAGGACGACGTTCAGCGAGAAGACGTTCGCGGCCAGATTATCCAGCGCGTCAAGCGGGGTGTAGGGGATCGGGCCTTCTCGACTGAAACCGAGTCGGTGCAGCTCGGGGTTGCTGATCTGGTAACCCATCACCAGCGGGTGGCCGGTCGTTTTGAGATTGTAAACCATGAAAATGAGGGCGAACGGCATTAGCCCAAGGACCGTCCACGCGAGGCGGCGGATTTGGTCGCGGCGAGTGGGCCGCGAGGGCCGCGGATACGATGTTGGGGTCGGTGCATGCCAACCCGGCCAATCGCAAAGCCAGACAACGCACCAGACCAGCGCGTGAGCGCAGGCCGTCACGGGCCGGTTGGTCATGGCCCACCCCAAGGCCAAGCCGCCCAACAAGCATCTCCAACGCACCTCTCTCACGCCTGCGCCACGGCCGGCCAGCGGCATGAAACAAACGGCCATCGCCGTCAGCGCGAGACAGGTGGTCACGTGGTTCATCCCGCTGCCGGAAAGGACCAGGAAAAGGGGCGATCCCAGAATCAACACCCCGGCCACCGGCCCCGCGGTGCGACCTGCCACGTCTCGTGCCAGTCTGAGGGTCAGGAGCAATATCACCACCGCCGCGAGCAGGTTGAGCGCCTGCGCGGGAAGTCCGACCGCCAAAAAGGGCAACATCGCGAGGATATGACCCGGCGGATATTGTGAATAGCTCGAGACGCCGGGGACGGCGTAGGGGAACTCGATCACGTCGCGCAAGGCCTGCGAGATGTCGAGCCGCCACTGACCCTCGAGCATCAGGTGGGCTTGCGCAATCTGGGACTGTGAATCGGTGATGATCGGATGACCGCCCAGGACCACCCGCCAGCCGACCACACCCACAACCACCGCCCCGATCGCGAGGACCAGCGGCAACGTCCAACCCCGACCCCGGCAGAATGCCCAACGGAGGCCCGAGACGGGCAATCCCAGTGCCCGCCCTCGCACCAGCAGGTAGACAATCAGCGTCGCCGTGACGCACGTCACCGCCACGTAGAAGACGTCCAGCCTTTCGACGCGCAGCCATTGCATCAGCACCAGGACCACCAAAATCGCAGACACAAGCCACGCCGACGCCGCAAATCTCCACACCCCGGCCCGAGCGGTTTTGCTCACTCGCCACGGGCGCGTAAAACCCGCGAGCAACCCTATCGCGGCGATCCATTGAAGGCATAGCTTCGGCGATACGGCGTATTCCCATTGATGACTTCCCGTGCGGATCACGAGCTGCGTGGGTGATAGAGCGAGCCGTTCCTGACTCCATAACCATGTCAGGTAAGCAACCGCGACCAATGCGGCGCCCATTGCGAGTATGAGTTTGGTCCGCCGCGGGCGAGCGTTTACCCCCTGAACGAGCGCGCGGCGAGCGGTCTCGGGTAAGGCCCGGCTCATGGCGACTGCGCCGCATCACCCAGCGGCGGGGTGACGATCAGCTTCCCGTCCTCCACGCGGTAAAGCGTCCCGCGCTCCCAGCGGTTCTCCAGTTGATGCCACTGGAGGATGCGTCCATGCCGCTTCGATTGTTGGCTCTTGTTCCACGAGGTCAGGGTCCCCACGTAGACGTGGTTATAATAGTGCTGCGTCATCGACAACAGGAGCGCGAAGAGGCATACGCGGCTCACTAGGGCCGGGGGCAGGCGGTGGACGGCGCGAGCGGGCATCAGCCAGAACACCGCCACCAACGCGGCCAACGGCGCCAGGGCGCTGAATAGGTCCCAATCCTGCCACCACGGCCAGTCGGCGCGCCAACTCCAGGCATAGAACGCGTAACCCAGCCAGGCAATCGCGAGGACCCACAGGGTCGCGCGGCCTTCGCGGGTGGGACGCGCTCCGGCTTGCCATCCGCCGAAGCGGCGAGCCAGCGGGGCCAGACATCCCACGAGCAAAACCCCGCCGCAGAGCAGAAAATGCAACTGGAGCATCTTCAGCAGATTCTCGAACGAGAACAGTTCGGCCAGTTGGGCCCGGAACGTGGATTGGGTGGTACCGATGAAGGTTTCGTTTTCCCCGCCGGTGTTGAGCGCGCCCAGAACCGCGTCAACCAACGCGCCGGGCGTCGACGGATCGAGTTGAACCATCAACCACCCCCAAAGCGGAAGATGGATCAGGGCCCCCCACCCCAATAAATGCGCCATCCCGCGCATAAAGGCGCGACTGGGACGCGGCTGGCGGCGCGACCAGAACCCAATCAACGCGAGGACCGCCGGCAGGATGAAAATCGCCGAGAGATGACCGGCCAATGTCAGGGCGTAAACGACCGCCATCCACCCCAGGCAGCATCGACCATCCAAAGCGGCGATCCCAAGCGTGAGGGTGGCCACCAGGCCAAGCATCAGCAACGCATACACCTCAACCCGCCCCAGCAGCATCTGGGTGATTCCCAGCGAGGAGAGGATTAGCCACCAACCCGCGTGGCGCTGGACGGACGTGAACCGCCACGGCCGCATCAACCAGGTAAAACATGCCAAGACGCCCAGCATGGCCATGAAGTTAACGAATGCGATCGATTGGCGGGGATTGACCCCCACATTGTTCAGGAGGTGGTGGACTTCGCGCAGCAACAGGAGGCTTCCCGGTTCGCGATAACCGTTGGGCTCCAGGGGCGAACGGTTGCCTGTCATCCCGATCAGACCCCAGCCGTCCGACAAGATCGCGTAGTCGCACATAAGCCACGCGTAGGCGCTCAAGAACGCGAGGGGAATGAGGGTCCGTTTAATGAGGGACCGTTTGAAGATCCCGCGCCGGGCCTCCAACTGGAGCCCCCCTGGCAACCGGTCCCCCCGCGCCCGTCGGCGTCGCAGCCAGGCCAGGCAACCGGCTCGCCCCATCCGTCGCCAGCCGGGAGCCATCGCCAAGGGGATCAGCGTGACCGCCACGCCGGCCTCGAAGGGATCAAGACGGTGCAGGTGCCAGAACCCGAAAAGGGAATCGGCGTTCGCGTTAACCAGAACGATCACCCAGGCCAGTGCCATGAGACCATAGGCAATGAGCCACAACGGGGCGGCGCGCGGCAACTCGCCGGGCCGCGTGGCGCCGCGGCGGGTCAAGGGCGCGATCGCGCCGAGAACCACCACGAACCAGATGACCAGACTGGTGCCGGCGACCCAACCTAGGGGTGTGGCTGGATTGGAGGCGGGGAAACGCCACATCGCCCAGGCCTGAGCCGCCAACAGGATGGCCAGCACCCCGTCGAGGACGCCACGCCGCTCCAGGATGGCCAAATAGGCCGTCCCCGAGCCGTGGCGCTCCGAGGCATCGGTCTTCTCCTTTTGGATCCAGTTGGACATCGCCTCACATTCTACCTGGGCCGCGGCCCAATACTTCACTTTTTTTGGCATGCTCGATGCCACGAGCCGACCCGACCCTTGGATTCGCTCGACCTACCGGCGCTCCATAAAAATGGGACACGAAATCATTTTTCCAGTGCCGGAATCCGGAAAAGATGCTATCCTACTTATGGCATATCTTTGAAGTCTGTACCCGCCATGAGTATCCTAAAACGGGTGGCCTTTGTAACCCTCGCCTGCTGGGTGCTGTGTACGGCTCAGCGGGTTTACGGAGCACTGGTCATCAATGAAATCATGTACCACCCCGCCTCGGAGAATGAGGATGAGGAGTACATCGAAATCCATAACAGTGGCGCGGTCCCCATCGACCTGAGCGGCTGGACGCTCGGCGGGGGCGTCGATTACGCCTTCGCCGCGGGTGTGAACGTGTCGGAGGGCGGCTATCTGGTGGTCGCGAACTCGCCGGCCCAGTTCGCAAGTCGCTACCCGTCGGTCCCCGCCGCGGTGGTCGGCGGCTACAGCGGCCGGCTGGGCAATGGCGGCGACACGGTCCGGCTGATCAACCCGTCCGGCCAAGACATCGACCGGGTCACCTATGAAGACGGCGGCTTGTGGCCGGCGGCGGCTGATGGGGACGGCCCGTCGCTGGAGACGCGGCATCCCGGCCTCGATAACGCCTGGCCCCAAAGCTGGGCGGCCGGCGTGGTCGGCGGAACGCCGGGGGCGGTCAATTCGGCCTTCGATCCCGATCCCCCGCCGACGGTGACCGGACTCAGGCACGAGCCTCTCGTGCCTGATCCCGATGATCCCATGCGTGTAACCTGTCACGTTATCGATGAAACGCCTCCGGCGGAAGTTCGACTGGTTTACGGCGCCGGTGGCGGCGGTCAAAGCGGTGCCGTCGAAACCCTTATTTCCGAAGGCGATCTCTGGCGTTTCTTTCGCGGAAGAAGTGAACCCGCAACCGGCACGCTGGTTTGGACGGGCACGTCGTTTCAAGATGCATCCTGGGAAACGGGAGCCACCGGCATCGGTTACGGCGACGGTGATGATCAAACGGTGCTGTCCGACATGGAGAACAACTATCTATCGGTTTACCTGCGCAAGCGCTTCGATGTGGCCGCCCCCACGGAGTTGACGGGCCTGTATCTGGAGATTGACTGGGACGACGGGTTCATCGCTTATCTAAACGGCGCGGAAATCGCCCGGCGACAGATGGGTCAGCCGGGCGAGTTTTTCGCCTACAATCAGCCGACCACGAACAGCCGCGAAGCGGCGGCGGGAGGCGGACCCGGCCCCGAAACAATCGATATCTCCAGCGCCATCCCATCGCTTATTGACGGCCCCAACGTTTTGGCCATCCAGTGTCACAACCGGGTGCTTATTAGCAGCGATTTGAGCATCATTCCGGAGCTTTCGGCCGACCGGCTTGCGCCGACTTCTCGGACTGCGCTAAAATCCTTTTCCAGCTTGATGATGTTCGATGATGGCGCGCATGGAGACGGCGAGGCCGCCGACGGGATTTACGGAGCGTTCATTCCGCCCCAACCTCGGGACGCCATCATTGATTTTTACGTCGAAGCGCGCGACACGGGCGGCGCGCTTGCGGTTTCCCCCCTGTCCGCGCCGTCAGCCAACGCCCTTATTCAAGTGGATGGAACGACCCACCCGTCCAACCTGCCCCTCTATCGCGTGGTGATGAGTGAGGCCGACTTGCAGGAACTCCATACGCGCGATGTTCTCAGTAACGTCCTGCTTAACGCCACCTTCATCGCGGGCGACGCCGCCTACTACAACAAGGGCATCCGGCTGCGGGGAAACAATGCCCGAAACATGCTGCCCAGGTCCTACCGAATCGACTTTCCCTCATACGACGCATTCGACGGCGTCACCGAGATAAACCTCAACGGCAGCAACATCACCAACCAGGTCATGGGTTGGGACTTTCTGGAACGATTCGGCGGATCACCCCCGCCTGAATGGCAATTGGTCAATCTGGTTCTCAATAACACTTTTACGCCGAACCACCTTCAGATCGAGAGCATTGACGGACCGTACATCGAGGCCCATCTGGGCGAAACAGAAGCCGGGAACCTCTATCGAGGCGTCGGCAACGCGGCCCTGGACTACCGAGGACCCCTCCCGGACCCGTACCGTTTGGATTACTTTAAGAAGACCAACGCCCAGGAAGATGATTTTTCCGACATCGCGGAGCTAAGCCTGGTCTTCGATCTCGCGACGGATGCCGTTTTTCCGACGCTCATTTCAAAAGTGATCGACGTGGACCAATGGATGCGGTTTTTCGCCTTCCACAACGTCTTGGGCAATCTCGAAGGGGGCATTTATCTCGACGCCGGCGATGATTATTTCCTTTATCATCGCGATTACGACGACCGCTTCATGATCCTGCCCTGGGATTTGGATTCCACTTATTCCGATGCGGGGCAGGACGTGTTTCGACAGAACGTGGACGCCGTTAGGCGACTGGTGCGCAACCCCACATTCGTCCGGCTCTATTACGCGGCGATCGGCGACGCGCTGGACGACCCGTTCACGTTGCCATCGATGCGCCGCGCGATCGATCGCTGGCGAGGTATCTTGCCGGCGGGGCGGTTGAACGAGATCGAACAGTTCGTCATCCAACGGCGCAACACCTTGCTCGATCGGATCCCGTGGCAATTGACGGTCGATGAGATCGGGGAGGCATCGATCGGCGACGGACCCGAGGTTTCGATTTTCGAGGGGAGTCAGTGGCGGTTTTTCCGGGGGCGAAGCGAACCATCCGGCGGAACCCTCGCTTGGACCCAGTCCCAGTTCCCCGATTCGGATTGGGAAGAAGGCCCCAGTGGGTTTGGCTACGGCGACGGCGACGACAACACGGTGTTGAGCGACATGCAGAACGACTACCTGTCGGTCTATCTACGCAAGAAGTTTTCCTTGCCCAGCGTCGAAGGAATCTCCCAATTGACCTTCACGATCGACTGGGATGACGGATTTATCGCTTACCTTAATGGAGAAGAGATCGCCCGGCGCCAGATGGGATCCGCCGGGGAGTTTTTTGCCTTCGACCAGACCACCACGGACGCTCGGGAAGCCGGCACTCCCGTGACCATCGACCTTGGTTCGTCGATCTTTTTACTGAGAGCGGGCGTCAACGCGCTGGCCGTTCAAGGCCACAACCGGGGTCTCGACAGCAGCGACTCGACCTTTATTCCCGAGCTGTATTCAACAGCCGATCGACCGCTGTCCTGCCGGCGATACACCGCGGCCGCCTCCGGCGTCCCACTCAAGGGGCGCGCTCATGCGGGCGACACCGCAGCGGTATGGATCGATGGCGAACCCGTCTTCTGGGATCCGGTCGCGGCATCGTGGGAGGGTGAAGTAAACCTGGAACCAGGCCTGAACCAGTTTAATATCCAATCGGTCGACGCAAACGGGCGGCCCGTGGAATCATTGACGGTTCCGATCTATCGCGCCGACTCCGTTGAATTCCTGAGCGGCCAACTCGAAGGTGATCATCGCTGGACTAAGGAGGGCGGCCCTTATGTCATTGGCGATACCCTCACCGTGCCGGCCGGCGCAAGCCTCTCCATCGATCCCGGCGTCGCCGTCCTTTTCGGCCCCAATGCCCGGATGGAGGTCATGGGGAGTCTGGTGGCCGAGGGAACCGCCCAGGCCCCGATTTGGTTCGTTCCGTATGATTGTACGCCGTGGGACAGAATCCTGATCACCTCCGCCGTCGGCCCCGTGCGCTTCACGCATTGTGAATTCAGAGACAGTCTGGCGGGCGAGGGAAGTTTTTTTAGCGGGACGCTTACGATTCAAGATTCGACCGTCGCGGTCGACCGCTGCGTCTTCCGTGACTGTAACCAAGCTGTTGAGGTGGCGAACAACGGCTCACTCAGCTTCACCCATAGCGAAATCCACGGCGCAAGAGAGGGAATCCATTCCTCTTCGAGCCACTGCACGATTGAGTCGAGCATGATTCTCAACACCCAGCGGGGGGACGCGATTGATTTCGACGGGAATTCGGACCCGGTGTCGCGGGTGGTTGGTTGCACGCTCAGCGGCGGCCTCGACGACGGCATCGATACGTTCAGTTCCGACATCCTGGTCGAGGATAACGTGCTCGCCGGCTTCAATGCAAACGACGGCAAAGCCATCTCGCTCGAAGGGCCGTCCTCGCCCATGATTCGCAATAACGTCATCTATGACAATTTCCAAGGCATCCTCATCAAGGACAGTTGTTCACCCTTTCTTGTGCACAACACCATCGTTGATAATTTCCGCGGCATCCGTTCCTTCGAGAAGAACCCCGGCCGGGGACCGGGCGGCGGCTTCATGACGAGTTCCATCATTTGGGGTAATGGGATGGCCATCGTCTTGGAGAGCGGATCCACGCTGGACGTCCGATTCAGCGACGTCGAGGGCTCGGTTACGGGTGAAGGGAATATCGACGCGCCACCTCGGTTCATCGATCCCAGTGGGCGCGATTATCGTCTGCGTCCCCTTTCACCCTGTATCGGCGCGGGTTTCAGTCAGACCGACATGGGGGCCCTTCCGGCTGGCACCGGCGGCCTCGCCGGAGACTTCACCACGCTCCGGATCACCGAGTTGATGTACCATCCCATCGAAGGGGAGGAATATGAATTCGTTGAACTGTGGAACGCGGGCAACCAATGGCTCGACCTCTCCGGCCTCTGGTTCAGCGATGGGATCGAGTTCACGTTCTCCGCAGGGACGAGTTTGGCGCCGGGTGAGTACCTCGTGGTGGTCGCGGACCTGGAGGCCTTCGAGCTGAAATACGGCGGCGGTCGAAACGTCACCGGCCAATACACGGGCAAACTGAACAACGACGGCGAACGCATCGCCCTCAGCGACGACCAGGGCAGTGAAATTCTGGCGTTTGTCTATAACGATGCGGGCGATTGGCCCAAGCGCCCCGACGGCGGCGGCAGCTCCCTTGAGCTGGTTGAACCGGTCGTGGACCTCAATGATCCCGCTCAATGGCGGGCAAGCGCGGAGTTCGGCGGCACCCCCGGCGGCCGTGGCTTGGGACCGGCTGGCGGGGTCGTGATCAATGAAGTGCTCACCCACGGCGACCTGCCGCTGGAAGACGCCATCGAGATCTACAACCCAACCGACCAAACCATTGACCTGGGCGGCTGGTTCCTGAGCGACGATTCCGTGGCGCGACGCAAGTACCGGCTGCCTCAAGGCTTATTCCTTTCGCCTTTTGCCTACACGGTCTTTTATGAGCACGATTTCATGGAATCGAACCCACTGGAGCCGTTCTCGCTACATCCCGCCGGGGGGGGACTGTGTCTGACCGCGGGGGGCCTCACCGGGAAGATCACGCGGTTCATGGATGAGACGGTGTTTGGAGGCGCCTTCAGCGGCATGTCGAACGGGCGCCACCAGACCAGCGTGGGCGTGGATTTCGTTCCCATGGAAGGCCTGACCTTCGGCGCGGTCGTCCATGACACCCCCGAGGAGTTCCGCCAAGGCATGGGCGCGCCCAATGGTCCGCCGCGTGTTGGCCCGGTCGTGATCAATGAGATCATGTATCATCCGATCGACACCACCATGGATCCGCCCATTGGTGAAGGGACGATCGAGTATCTGGAACTGCACAATCTCACCGATGCGCCCGTCGATCTGTATGATTTGGCTAATGGCAACCCCTGGATGCTCTCGGGCGGCGTGGATTTCACGTTTCCCGTCGGCGCGTCGGTCCCGGCGGCCGGTTATCTGCTCGTTGTCGGTTTCAACCCCGCGACCGACCTGACGGCCCTCGCTCAATTCCGCGCGATCTACCCCATGTCCGAGGCAGTAGGCATATTGGGACCCTGGATCGGTCGACTGCGGAACGTGGGTGAGTTGCTCCAGCTTCACCAACCTGATGGGCCGTTCGTGGACGGCTCGGTGCCCATGGTCCTGACCGACCAGGTCCAGTACGGAGACGATCAACCCTGGCCGGCCCAGCCCGATGGCCAGGGACCCTCACTGGAGCGGATCGATTCCAGCACTTATGGAAACGAGCCGGAGAACTGGGGCGTCGGGATGGTCGGGGGCTCCCCTGGGGGCGAGAACGTGATTCAAAACAAGACCCGCCCGCAATGGCGGCTCTATAGTCTGGCAATCGAGGGAGAGTCGCCGGGGACCCCTCGGTCCGTCTTGCCCCGGCGTTATGCGCGTCGTGTTTCGAGCCGGAGCAGGAATCCTTTAATCTCAGGGCCGCCGGTAAACTTTCCCGGAGCGTCCGCCGAGCCCCCCGCCGGCAGCACGCGGTGACAGGGGGTGATCAGCACGACGGGATTGCGCGCCATCGCCTGACCGACTGCCCGCGCCGCGGCCGGTCGGCCCACCGCCTGCGCCAGCTCGCCATAGGTCGTGGTCCGGCCGAAGCCGATGGACTGGGTCGCTTCCCAGCAGCGGATCAAGAACGGGCTGTAACCGGCCCAATCAGCTCTGGGGCATAGATTTATGGGCCTTCTTTTAAAGTATCGCTTTAAGAATGTGCCGACGGATTCGATATGCGATTGGGTGGTGGGGTCCGCGCGAACGGACGCGCCGTCCGATGGCGAAACGACCCGCGAGACCTTGACGGACATCCTTGTCATCTGACCAGGCGGCAAATCCGGAAACTCGGGGAACATGAGCTCTCGAATCCCCCCGGGGGTGATCAAGCCGATCATCGCGCCAATCGGCGTCTGCCAGGTGACCTGGACCGCTTCGGCTTGGTCGGCCTTCGCGGGGCAGGGGAGTTGTCTGTTCATCGAGAGGCAACCTTTGTGGGGATGTTTTCAGCCTGACCGGTAAACGCGGACCGGTGCAAAACGGTATAACTCGCCCCCGCTGGCGACAAGTCGCTCTGGAAGAGGATCAGTTCGCCCACTCGAAACGGCCCAAAGCGAAACCCCTGGTGCGAGTGAATGACCGATTTGGCGGCTTGGACGCCCTTGAGCGAGCGAAATCGGGCCAGCGTCAGATGGGGTCGGAAGGGTTTGGGATCGGGCTCGTAGCCGAAGGGGTACATTCCCTTTTCCAGCGAGGTCCGCAGCTCCCCGATCTGATGCGTGCGGTCGCGCACGCCAATCCACAACACCTTCGGGCGACGCCAACTCGGGAAGACGTCTAGCCGCTTGAATTCAAGCTTTAACTGACTGAAATTGCATAATATACGATCCATTGCTTGAGAAATTAGTTTAACTGCTTCGGGGGGTTTGCTGCCCAGGAAGACCAAGGTCAAGTGACGGTTCTCGGCTGGCACCCAGCTTGGGTGACAGGGGGTGAATTGGATCCCCTTTTGCAGCTTGTGACCCAGGGCGGTCACCTGATCGAGGGCTCCCCGCGGGATGTCCAAGGCGATGAACAACCGCAGTGGATCGGAGGGGATCTCAGGGGGCTGGGCAAGGGATTCATTCATGTCAATTCGCCGGCGGCCTGTCCCGAGGCATCTTCTCCCGCCTCGGCAAACCAATCATCCAGTGTTCCAGCCTCCAGTTCGCGCAGGGTGTGTTCAACGAACCGCAGATAGGCGACCCACTCGTGGAGCTTGGCGGCGTCCTCGGGCCTCAGATCGGACTTCACTTTCTCCAGCCGCGACGGCAATTCACGTTCGAGCGCCCATCGGCGGCAACGCCGCAGGAAATCGTGCGCCACGCAGATCGCGTCGGCGGCTTCGACGGCGGGCCGGCGGTGGGGATCGTAGAGCGTCATGAGCCGGTGGGGTCCGTGAGGACCAACTGACCCGAATCGACCCACATGCGCCCCACCAAGCGACGCTCGAGTTCACGTTGCTCGCCCTGATTCTTGGTTTTCTTCTCTGATTGACTCACGAACAACCCTCTCGGAACGGCTCGCGGATCGGCTTTTATTTTGGAAGCGCGTCGATAGTCTCGCAGACCGCACCCAACATAATCAATGGGAATTGCCAACCGTGGTGGATGGCACTAGCATGATGGTCCGAGGAACTCGGTGCCCCGGCCCGTCCACGGAAGGACCCTCTCGATGCTTCAGCCCAACGACATCCTCGATCACGTGGAGCGCGTGATCATCGGCAAGCGGCCGGTCCTCGAGCTGGCGTTGGCGGCGATGTTGATCGAGGGCCACGTGCTCATCGAGGACGTGCCCGGCGTGGCCAAAACGCTGCTGGCGCGAACCCTGGCCCGGACCTTCAAGCTGGCGTTCTCGCGGGTTCAGATGACGCCGGACCTGCTCCCCAGCGACCTGACGGGGACTAGCGTGTGGGACGAACGCGAGCGGACCTTCTCGTTTCAGCAGGGGCCGGTGTTCACTCAAATCCTGCTGGCCGACGAGCTCAACCGGGCCACCCCGCGGACCCAGGCCGGCCTGCTCGAGGCGATGGAGGAAGGGACGGTCTCGGCCGACGGCCAGCGTCATCCCCTGCCGCGGCCCTTCTTCGTGCTGGCGACGCAAAATCCCGTCGAGCAGCACGGAGTCTTCCCCCTGCCCGAAGCGCAGCTCGACCGGTTCTTGATCCAGATCAGTATCGGCTACCCCTCCTTGGCCGACGAACGGTCGATCGTCGAGGTGCAGAAGACGACGCATCCGCTCGATCACCTCGAACCGCTCGCCTCGGCCGAGGATTTCGACCGCATGCAACAGGCACTCCAATCCGTCCACACTGACCCTTCGCTCGTCGATTACATCGTGCGGCTGGTGCAGGCCACGCGCGGCCGCGATGATCTGCTGCTGGGAGCCAGCCCCCGCGCTTCGTTGTCGCTCCATCACCTGGCGCGCGCCTTGGCCTGGATCGAGGGTGCCTCGTTCGTCCGTCCCGACCAAATTAAACGCGCGGCCGGTCCCGTGCTGCGCCATCGCCTCGTGCTCTCGCCCCAGGCCCGGCTTGCCGGACTCAAGACCGATGAGATCATCAATGAGCTGCTCGATTCCGTGGAGGCCCCGATCTACACGGAAAGCTGAACGATGCTGATTTTCGACCCCCGGCTCGGAGGCCTGTTCGCCTCCCGGAACATCCTGTTCATGATGGCCGCCGGATTCATCGGCTGGGTGGTGTTTCTGCCGACCTCGCCGGCCCAGGCGGGGCTGGCCGGTTTTCTTGCGGGCGCCGCGCTGTGGCTGTGGTACACCAGCCGCCGCCAACTCGAGGCGGTCCGGATCCTCCGCACCCACCGGCCCCGTGTATTTGAGGGAGATTATGTCGACGTCACCCTGCGTATCGGGCGAGGGGAGGGCTGGCCGATTCAGCTGCTCGAGCTCGAGGACAGGTTTCACGCATCGCTCGAAATCCGCCAGGCTCATCTGATCCCATCGCTCAGTGAAGGCTGGGAAGTCCTGGTCCATTTTCAGCAGCAAGCGGACCGCCACCGCGGCGTCTACTTCCTCGGCCCGGTTGTCCTGCGCGCGTCCGACGGACTGGGCGTCTTCGTCCAGCGGCGCGAGGCGGGCGAGATCACCCGCCTGACGGTCTATCCGCGCGCCGAACCGCTCGACGATTACAACATCCCCGTCTCTGATTCGCCCGCCGGCTCGTCGATGGATGACGTCCCCCGGCTAGGCCAAGGCGAGGAAATCCTGGGAGTGCGCGAGTACATAAAGGGCGACCCTCGCTCGCGCATCCACTGGCGCACTTCGATGCGACGGGGCCAATGGCACGTCCTCCAGCTCAATCGATTCGTTCAGGCCGAGCTGGCGGTGATGATGGATATGTCGCGCCGCGCGCGGTTCGGCCTGGGCGCCGAGACCAGCACCGAGATGGCCATCTGCGCCGCCACGTCGCTCTTGACGCGCGGTTATGAGACGCGCCATCGCTTGTCCCTGAGCTATGCCCAGCAGTCCACCGTCCGTATCCCCACGGGGACGGGTCTCGACCACCTGCACATGTTGCTGGACCGTCTGGCGGTCTTGATGCCCGGCGGCGAGACCGATTTCTGGGAAGAGTGCTCCCCGCTTGCGCTCCAGTTGCCTCGGGGTTCGCGGGTGGTCTTCATCAGCGCCTCCGCCAACACGCCTCTGGAACAAGCCGAGGCATTGGTCAAACGCCTGCGCGAGAGCCGGATCAGCGTGGATGTCGTGCTCATCGACCAGCGCGACTTCATCAAGATCTATCAGGACCAAGAATCATTTGAGTCAATGGATGCCGCCCGGTTTGACCAAATCGCCGCGGCCCTGCACGGGGCGGGGGCTCGCGTCATTCCCGTCTCGCGCGCCGAACCTCAATTGTCAGCGCGCCTGCCGCATGTGACGGCGGGGCGCGGTCAACGCGCTCAAGGGCCACTTGAAGAATGATTGCCCAACGCCGCCTATCCCTGAGATAATGGGGCATCCGGGGGACAAGTCCGACCGTGAGCGAGGAAATCATTACACTGGCCCAGTTTGATCGCCCCATCGATGCGCATCTGGCAAGGACGCGCCTGGAATCGGCGGGCATCCCCGTGATCGTGATCAACGACGGCATCAGCAATCTGACCGTGTATCATGCCGTCGAAACGGGATTGGTTCGTCTGCAAGTCCGCGCCTCCGACCGCGAGCAGGCGTTGGAGATTCTCGGCGTTGAACAATCCGAACCTCAAACGCCGGAGCAATGCCCCCAATGCCAATCGTCAAACGTCAAGCACTTGGCCCTCCCATTCCCGCGACTGATCTTGCATCTCTTGGTGGGGGTGTGGATGCACGGCTTGGCTCGTCGTCGCCACCGTTGCCAGGATTGCGGCGCGGCTTGGTAAGCCGCGGCCGTGGGCGGGAAGGGCGGCGTCACAACCCAGAGCGGCCGACCCGGGCGGCCTAACGAACCTCGCTTGGACAGGCGTTGAGGATACCTTTTGAATCGTAGCGCGACCCTTCCCCCTCATCCTTTCAAACGTAATGGGCGGCTGATTCTGCTGGCGGCGCTGATCGTTATGGGTCTGGGGGTGGCCGCCCTCGAACGCTACCGGCAGGAAGAGACCTATCGCCTGTGGGGTGTCGTGTATGGCCAGGTCGCGGTGCATACCAACGCCGTCGCGCAAGGCGCGCACAACTGGGTCATGCAAGTGCATCGTATCGACGAGCTGTGGGCGGCCGAAGGGAAGAACCAAGAGCTGCGCCGGGAACTCAGCAGGCGTCTGCTCGAGAATCAGCTCCTCAATCAGGAACTGGATCGACTCAAGCGATTGTCGGGCTTGGGCCGCTGGGAGGGACCGCCAGAATTGGAGTTTATCATCGCGGACCTCATCGGGTACCACACCCAAAACGAGTCGTCCGCGTTGGTGATCAATCGCGGGCGCGCCGCCGGCGTGGAGCCGGGCGATCCAGTCGTCTGGCTGGGTGGGTTGGTGGGGATCGTCAAATCAGCGACCGATGAAACCGCGCACGTTCAGACCATCGTCGATCCCAACAGCGCCGTGGGGGCCGTCTCCGACCTCACCCGCTCGCGGGGCATCCTCCACGGCGCGGGACGCAAAGCCTCGTTGCGATTCATGCCGGTCAACGAGATCGAACCGATCCCAATCGGTGAAGCGTTGGAGACCGGAGGCTTTGAGAACTCGGTCTACCCGAGGAATATAGAAATCGGCGTCATCGAACGACGCCAATGGGACGATTACGGTATCCCGTATGGAGTGGTGCGCCCTTCGGTCCGGCTCGACGCCCTGGAGGAGGTCTTGGTGATTATTCCGACCGCGCGCCTGTTGGGTGAGGATCAACCGAGTACGGCCACGCTGGGGCAATACGCCATTCGGATGCCGCGGGACTCTGAACCCATGGTCGCCGACGGGGACGCGACAACCAGCCCGAGCCTATCCCCTTCCCCGATCGACACGGAAAGCACCGCCGCTCTTCAACGGGTCACGGACGAACCGACCACTGCGAGCCAACAGGAAGCCGTCCAATGATCCGTGCGTGTCTGTATCTGGGGTGCTATCTGGTGGCGGCGGTTCTGATTGAAGTGATCCTGTCTCCCATCTTTGAAAAGCTGGTCGTCGAAAAGCTGCGCTTTTTGTTCCAGTGGCGATTGCTGGCCATGACGGGCATCGTGGTGGGGATGCTCCGGGGGGAGATCGCGGGGATGTGCGTGGCGTTGATCGCGGTGCTGTTTCTCTGCTTCTCGCAACCCCCGCGCGAGGCGCTGGGCGCGGCCATCGTCAGTTTCTCCACGGTCGCGTTCGTCGCGGGCTGGGCCGCGCGCCACCTCCAGCTGAGGGGATTCGCCAGTCGGTGGATGCAACTCACGCTCCTGCTGATCGTTGAACAGCAATTATGGTCGCTGGTGCGGCGCATCTTTTGGTCCACCACGTCGATCGGGCTGTCATGGTCCGGCCTGATGAGCGGCGCGCTGACCGGCTTCATCGGCGCGTGCCTGCTGATCCCGCTTGTGCCCCGCTTCAAAGTGGACCTTGACCCGGAGGAGCCCTGAAAGTGGCATTCCCCTCCCGTTGGCGCCAAGCACTCACCGATCTGCCCAAGGCCGCGCGGACCGTCATGGCGTTCGCGGCCATCGGCTTGGTCTGGCGGATGGCCTTCCTGTCGGCCAATAAGGGCGCGTATACCGACGGGATTCTGCAGATCGATCCCGGCCGTTTCGGCCAGACCTACTGGCCCCCGCTCTACGGGCTGCTCGCCCGCCTGCTGGAATGGCTGCCGTGGATCGGCCGGGAAGGGGCGGCCCGGCTGATCTCCCTGGCGGCCGTCACGTTGATCGTCATCCCCATCCATGTCGTCGCGCGCCGCTTGTTTGGGATGCGGGCGGCCTTCTGGACGCTGGTCGCCTGGACCGTCAGCCCGATCGCGCTACGCTGGGGCGTGCAGGTCATGACCGATATGTTGATGGCGGCGCTGTGGATGGGCGCGCTGGCGGCCATGTTGTTGGCAGTTGAACAATACGTGCCGGAGCTGTTCCCCGCGGACGGCCCTGTCCGGTCGCCTCAATCACGTTTGGGCAACCAATGGCTTCTGGTCGCGTCGCTCATGGGCGCGCTGGCGACCCTGACGCGCTATCAGGGGATCCTGCTATTGCCGCCGCTCATTGTGGCGACCTGGTATGTCAGTCGTGCCTGGCGCAACGCTCCGAGACGCGCCTATTCCCCCTGCTGGACGCTGCTGCCCTGGCTCGCCGCGCCGCTGTGGCTGCTGCGCCAGGGTCCGGAGCCGTTGATCAACCACCTGACTCAGATCGGCCAGCGCGCCTCTCCGCGTGGAGTGGGCTTCACGTTGCTCAACATCTATTGGTTCCAGTTCGAGGAATTTCTGCGCACGGTCCCATATTTCTTCACCTGGGGCATCTTCGGATTCATACTCTACGGGCTTTTTCGCGTCAAGTGGGCCACGGCGCGCATCCGCTGGACCGGATGGCTCAGCCTGTACCTGGCCGTCGCGGTCCTCTCGCTTCAGTCGATCTTCTCCTCGTTCCAGTCCCGGTACCTGCTCCCGCTGCTGCCGTTGGTCTGCCTGTTCGCGGGACACGGGCTGGCCACCTGGGACCGTCATTGTGAGCGACGACCCGTGCGTTTCTGGCTCCTGGCGGGCCCGGTCCTTGGTTACGCGCTCGTCATGGCGATCCTGGTTGGCGTGTTGCAGGGCAACCCATGGCATGATCTCAAGCAGGCGGGGCGATATATCGAGCGGGAACTCAATTTGTCCGAAGACCGCCTGATTCACACCAATGAGCGGTTCAGCGAAGCCATCAGTGGGGCCAAACTAACATTCTGGTCGGGCGGCCGAGACGTGAAACTGCTCGGCTCGGCGCGGCCCCTGCCCGGCGACCTGATCGTCTTGCAGAGTGCTTATGAGGGCAGTCTCGAGGGCTACCGAGAGACCATCCAGTCCATCAGGGAGACGGCCCCGGCCAAGGTGATCAGGAAATTCGGCCGATTCGCCTACCCGCTGCTACCCGATCTGATGCAGAGACAGGGGTCCCATCAAAACCCCTTGGCGTTGGTGCTGCGCTATCAGCCTCAGTATTTCGAGACCGTCATTCTTGAAGTCCTCCCCCCGGAGATTGAAGATTTGGTCGCTCCACCACCTCCGCCGCCCCCTTCGGCCGAACAAGAGGCGATGCTTGAACAGCTGGAAGGGATCCGCAAGGAAATCAATCAGTTAAAGGAATAGCGTCATGCTCGCGGCGTGGGAAAGCTCCTGGAACCTCGGCAGGCCCGTCTTTGGGGCGCTGATCGCGCTTTTGCTGGTCTTCGGCCATCCCGGTCCGACCGCCGCCGCCACGCGTCGCCCAGAACCATCGCCGAGTCGGGATGAGCAAGCCGCGGAATTGATTCGCGCCTGGTTGATCGGCGAGCGGCTGCCGCGCGGGCCCACTTCGTGGGAGTTCGAGCCCTGGCGGGCCTTCATGCACGCAGGCCGCCGAACGTCGGCCCAAAAACGCGAGCGGGCCTTGCGCGAGCTGTATGCTCGGTCCGACGATGAACTGCTGCGGGGCGTGATTCTGCGCACATTGAGCGAAGATCCTCAATTGCAGAGCCGCCAGGCCGCCTTTATCCGCCGTTACGGGTTCTACACCAATTGGCTTAACCGGCTCATGTATACCTCGCTTCGCTCGCTCCAGGGCAACCTCCAGTCCATCATGACGCTGGGCGTCGATACGGTTTTTGCGCTGTTCAAGCCGGCCGAGGCAAACCCATGGGAGCGGCGCGAGCTGGACCTGATGCGCCGGTCCGAGTCGCTCGACCACACGACCATGCGAAAACTGAAGAAGAAACTCGACCGCAGATGGGCGAGGGAAGAGCTGGACCGGGCGAAGTGGTTGCTTCACACCGGCCATCCCGAAGAGGCCCGCTTCTACGCCCTTCAGGCGGCCATGATTCGGCCGGGCTGGAACAAAGCGCAACGGTGCCTGGAAGCCGCCGAGAAGGCCATCGCGCGCCGGCGCCGCCAAGCCCTCTCCTCGGCGCAGGTTGGCTATCCCGATCGCGCGCCGCCCGTCGATCCCGCCGATCCCGCCGTTCTGCGTTTCATGCAAACCTGGGATTCCCTCGAGGAGCCGTTGTCGGGCTCCCAGCCCTCTTCAGGCGAGGAATTGCTGATTCAAGCGCTTGCGGCCCTCCCCCCGCGTGGCGAGGGAGGGGCCACCGCGATGAGGAAATGGCCCATGCTTCTGGCAGAGCATCGTGACGCCCCCGCGGAACAACGGTGCTGGCTCTCGGCCTTGATGCACGATCCCGGCCAGAACCCCGATGAACGGCTGGATCAGGCGCGGGCTCGCCGTCGGGGCACCTTATGGCGGTTCATCATCCTGGGTCCGGAGCGTCCGCGCGAGAAGGCCTACAAAACGGCCACCTGGCTGACCCACGCCATCGATGCCTTGGAAAGCGTCGGCCTATTCTACGTCTTCGAGGTGATGGGCCGCGCCGGGCAAGCACTCTTTGCGCCGCCGGTCCCCGGTGAAGAAGTGTTGGACGCGCAGGCCGCCTGGCTCCGTCAGGCACCCGACTTGCGGTCAACGGAGGCCCGGGGGATAGCCCGTGATCTGATCCCCATCCTCATGGAACGGCGCCGCTATGACGACGCGCGCCGTATGCTCAAGGACGGTGGCCTCCTGACCCACGACGCCCGTCGAAAGATCGATCAGGGCCAAGCGCGCTGGCTGAGCACGCTGGCCGCCCAGGTCGCCGACGAGCAAGACCGAGTGGTCCTGCTGGAGCGGGCGTTGGCGCTCGATCCCAAGCTGGAGGTCAAGAACCTCGATCAAGCGCCTGAGTCGCCCCATGAGCCGCGCGCGTTCAAGGTGCAATGGGGGACCTTGATCTCCCGCACGGGCCTTCATCCGCCCTGCGGCCTGCCGGGCAAGGCCGATTGGTTCGACGGCGATCCCAATAACGGCGAGCGGATGCATGAGTGGGTCCACTTTGAATCGCGTGGGCCAACCGGCCGCCTCGCCGTCAACTACCGCGTCATGTTTCCCAACGAGGTCCGGGCCTTCGAGAAGTCCATCAAGATGGACCAACTGCACCCCCGATTAAGAGGTTGGCTCGAGTTCACCGATCGACAGGCCGATGAAGCCTCACGGACGATTGAGAAGCTAGATCGTCTACCGGTCCCGTTCGAGTTCGAAGGGGGAGTCGGTGCCTCGGGGGTGGATTTCTACCCCAAACTGCTCCCCATCGAGTCCCAGCCGGGAGAGCTGGACCTGTATCGATAAGCAGGCCGCTCAATAATTTATTTCTCATCCAGGCCGATCTGATTTATAGTTGGGGTGTGGAGATCCCGCCGCACGCCCACGAGGCGGCCCCCATTCTGGAGCGGCCGACCGGGCGAGAAGGAGAGCATTGTGCAGACCGGTCTGGGCTCCCAGCACTACCTGAAACTGTTTGAAAGCCTGACCTCGCTGATCGGCAGTCATGATCCCGAGGAGATCTGTGTGCGCTCCTGCGACCTGATCGCCGGATTGTTGGAGGTCGAGGCCTGTTCGCTGATGCTGGCCGACGGCGCCAACCAGCGACTGCGCCTGGCCGCCGCCACGCACATCCCGGAGGGAGACTGGGCCCAAGTCGAGGCTTCGGCCGAGGAGGGGCTGATCGGCAGGGTCCTGGGTGGCAAAGAGGCGTTGCTCATTGAAAGCGCCGAGGAGTTTCGAAGCTGTTTCGGTCGCGAGCCCGATCCCCGTTACGCCACCCCTTCGTGTGTGATTGCCCCCTTTCACGTCAAGGACGAGATGGCCGGCGTGGTCAGCGTCGCCCATCCCACCCAGCAGTGCCTGTTTCGGCCGCGTGACGTTGAGCTGCTCGTGGCGGCGGCGAACATGGTCGGCGGTGCCCTCACCAACGCCTTGCGCTACCGGGATACGCTCAAGATTTATCAATACCTCGAGCAGGTCTTCGACAGTCTCCACATCGCGATCCTCTCGGTGGACGCCCAGGGCCGGGTCCTGCATATGAATCACCGGGCCCAAACCCTGTTCAGGGTCGAAGTCACGTCCGAGGCCCGGCCCCGACTCTCCTCGATTCTCCCTTTGCGCGTCCACGAGGATTGTCTCAATCTGATCAGCCAAAGCGAGGGGCACGTGGAACCTCTCCAAAAGCAGATCAGCCTGAAACTGAATGACGTCCCCGCGACCTTCGCCTTGACGGTGACCCCCATGCGCTGCTTGGGCGGCGCCTCGGCCGATCACCTGATCCTGTTCGACGGGATCAATCAGGAAGAGGAGGTGCAGCGCCTAAGGGAAGTTGAGCGCGTGAAAGCGAGTTTCTTGTCGATTATCAGTCATGAATTGCGCACGCCGCTGTCGATCATCCGCGGCTCGCTCCCGATGATCGACCCCTCGCTCGGAAAACCCGTCAAGGAGGAGGTCTTGGGGCAGGTCCATCGCCTCCTGAGCCGGAACGCCCAGCGGCTGACCGACGTCGTGAACTCGATCCTGGACGTCACCGAGATCGAGAACGGCACGATGAAGCTTGCGCTGCGGCCTTTGGACATCGGGGAGATGCTGCGCGAGCTGGTTGCGCTCCATGAGGAGACCGCCGCCGCCAAAGAGGTCCGCATGGACGTGGATTTGGCCGAGTCCGCCCCGCCGATCGAGGCCGACCGGCGCAGACTGCGCCAGGTGTTCTCGGAGATGATCTACAACGCGGTCAAGTTTTCACACCCGCGCCAGCCCATTTCGATCCGGACCCGCGCCAACGGGACCTGGTTCGAAATCGACATGACCAACGATGGGGCCCGGATCGAGCCCGAACAGCGGCGCACCATCTTTGAAAAGTTTCACCAATGCGACGCGTCCACGATACGCGCGGCCGGGGGTTGCGGCCTGGGGCTGTTCCTGGCCAAACACATCATCGAGCGCCACCGCGGGCAAATCGAATTGCTCGACACCCAGGGCACGCTCACGACGTTTCGGATCCGCCTGCCCATGAGCGACGCCACGCGGGTGGAGGAGCATGCCTCCACTGCGATCGAGGCCGGCCGCTAGTTTGCACTCGCGAACGGGGTCGGGGTCTGATAGAAGATTTGGCGGGTAGGCATGGTCGAGAGGCCAGGCGGCCTGACCCGTGAATCCTTGTCTGTGGAAATGGGGGGGACATCTACCATCATGGCGAAGAAGATCCTGCTGGCCGATGACGAAGAGGACATCAAGGTCGTTCTGAAAATGTTCCTGGAGTCCAAGGGTTATGAGACCTGTACGGCCTTTGACGGGCTCGATGCGATCAATCAGGCGAAAAGTGAGAACCCCGACGTAATCCTCCTTGACGTCATGATGCCCCTGGTCGACGGCTTTGAAGTGTGCAAAAAGCTCAAGGCCGACCCCAACACCGCCGAGATCCCGATCGTCATGCTGTCGGCCGCCTCCCATGCCGAATCCGTCCAGCGAGGCCTGGACGCCGGAGCCGTCGAATACCTGGTCAAACCTTTCGAGCCCGAGCAACTGCTCAAGGTCCTGGAGGAAGTCATCCGCGCCATGGGGTGAACGGACCCTGGTGGTTACCGCTTGAAAAACCGCTCGCCATCGTTCAAGATCGATCCCATGGGTCCGGCGCGAGGAGCCCGCCGCCGATTCCCGGTCCCACGATAGAATTGATTCATTCCCAGTTTTGAAGAGGAACCTGGTTCAGCCATGAGTAAACAAAACGCCCAGCAGGCCGAAGCCACCGAAAGCGAAGAGCGGTTGGTGCCCGCCCCCGACGAAAAGGTTGAGGAGGCCGGTATTTTCTTCGCGTACCACGAGCGGCAGCTTGAATGCTTCCGGCAATCCCTCGAAGCCGAAGGTGAAGGGGCTTACGACCGATGGGGCCTGGCCATGTTTCACTCCTTGCCCGACGAAGATATTGAAGCCCAGCGCGTGGCCTTGAAATGGGGCAACCGCGATGCGTTGGATCATTTCAACGCCGGCTGTCTGTCAGCCTCCCGCGAGGAGTACGGCAAAGCCGCCACCGCCTTTGCCAAAGCCGTGGAGCTGGATCCCGCACTGAGCGACGCAGCCTACAACCACGCCCTCGCGTTGGAAAAGGCCGGCCGGGCCGATCCCGCCCGCAGGGCGTGGCAAGCATACGTGGAAAAGTACCCCGAAAGCGGGGAGGTCGGAGAGGTCAACCAGCATCTGACCGAACCGGCCGAGGCTTGAGGCGCGCCCCGTCGCGGTTGGGTGATCACACCCGTGCAATCCGTCCCTTTCGCGCAATCCGATGACCCGTTCCCACACGCGTGTTCCGACCTGCCTTGTCCCGGGCAATCGGTTTTGGCTGGCCGCCATCGTGGGCTGGCTTGGGCCGACGGCCTGGGCGGCCCAAACGCCCGACCTGCAACAATTCGACTGGCAAGCCAAGGCCCAAGCACTCCATTTCACCGTCGCCTTTAACGCCCCCGCCCAGTGGCGCGTCACCGACGAGCTGCTTCAGCACAAGAGGTTCTATCTCGACTTTTTCGGCCTCGACGGCCCTACGGAACCCCAAACGTGGTCTCTCAACCACGCCAATATCTTCCATGTGAAGCGGATCCACTACCCCGATCAGCGCGTCTTGCGTTTCGTCTTCTATACCCAACGCCGCGACGTTCTGTTCACGGTGAACCCGACCGACGAACGAACCTTCCTCGTTCGCGTCTTCACGTCTTCCTATAAGCCGCTGATTGTGATTGATCCGGGCCATGGCGGCACGCGCTCGATGGGTGCGCGCACGTCCCAAAAGATCGGTGGCCGCCATCGTTACGAGAAAAACCTCGTCCTCGACATCTCGAATAAGCTGAAGGGCCTCATCGATCGCGATCCAGGCGTGGAGGCCTTCCTGACGCGAACGCGCGACGAGTACGTCTCACTGGCCCGTCGGATCGAGCTGGCCAACGAAGTCGGGGGCGACGTGTTCGTCAGCATCCACCTCAATGCCCAGAGCAACTCGCGCAAGACCGCCCGCGGCTTTGAGCTCTACTTCCTCAGCGACGGACACAAAGAGACCGATCGGATGCTGTTGGCGCTCGAGAACGACGAAACGGTCTCTCTGGATGAACCGACCTCGGGTCGGGACGATCTGCGCGAGATTCTACGCGGCTTGGCCGACGACAAACTCAAGGAGCGACAAGCCCAAAGCGAAGAGCTGGCCGTGACGATCGACCAGCTATTCATGGGCGTCGGACCGTTTCGCCGCCATCACCGCGGGGTCAAATCCGCGCCCTTTCGTGTCCTGATGAACTACCGGATGCCGGCCGTATTGATCGAGTGCGGGTTCATCGATCATCCCGCCGACGCGCGAGAGCTGATGAAGCCGGCGATTCAGGATCGGATCGCAAACTTGATTTTGCAGGGTGTTAAACGTTATCTTATACGGTCCGATGCTTCGTCGACGAGGCAATCGATGCAGGGCGGATGAACCACACGGTGCGCGGCCGACGGCCGGTCGCGTCCACCGGGGTCCGTAACCCACTATAGCGAGTCCGGGACGATATGGGCCAACGACACCTCGCACGGCAAAGGGCCCTGGAGCTGATTTACGCGCTGGAGTATGCCGACCCCGAGGAGCCATTCGAGGAGGTCGAGGCGCGTTACCTGGCCGCCGATAAGCCCCGCAAAGGCTCCTGGCACGCTTTCGCCAGCCAATTGGCGCGGGCCACGTTTGAACGGCGCGCGGATCTGGATGGAATGATTCGCCCCCTGCTTCACAACTGGCGCTTGGAACGGCTGCCGCTGCTCGAGCGGCTTTGCCTGCGCATGGCCATATGCGAACTACGGGAGTTCCCCGACATTCCGATGCGCGTGACCATCAATGAGTACATCGAATTGACCCGGGCCTACAGCGCCGATGAGGCGACGCCGTACGTCAACGCCGTGCTCGACCGCGTCTCCCGCGATTATGCCCAGAAGGATTTCCAATGCGCCCCCGAGGCCGATCCGAAGGCCACGGAATCCGGCATTGCACCGGGCGCCGCCGGCGAAACCAACCCGTCTTAAACGCGACCCATGGAAGATAAAAAGCTTCAACAACTGATCGAGCGAGCGGGCATGCTGATGGAAGCGATGCCGCATATCCAGTCCTTCCGCGACGCCACGGTCGTGATCAAGTACGGCGGCCACGCGATGATCGACCCCAAGCTCAAGCGCGAGGTGATGCAGGACATCGTTCTGATGGAGAGCGTGGGGGTCAATCCGGTGATCGTTCACGGCGGCGGGCCCGAGATCACGGCCCTGATGGACCGCGTCGGCCTTGAGTCCCAGTTCGTGGACGGCCATCGGGTCACCAACGCCGATGCGCTGGACATCGCCGAGATGGTCCTGGCCGGCAAGCTCAATGGGGAAATCGTCTCCCGCATTCATCAGGCCGGCGGTCGAGCCGTGGGGGTGTCGGGCAAGGACGGCCGCCTGATCATGGCACGCAAAATGCGGATGGATTCCGGCAAAGACATGGGTTACGTCGGCGAAGTGGAAGCGATTGATGAAGACCTGATCCGCCTGCTGGACTCGAATAATTACATCCCGGTGATCTCGCCCATCGGCGCCGACCACGATGGCCAAACCTACAGTCTCAACGCCGACACGGTGGCCTCCCAACTGGCCGTCAGGCTCCAGGCGCGCAAACTGATCCTACTGACCGACGTGCGAGGCATCTGCCGCGACCCGCAAGACCCGGCCACATTGATCCCGCGGATGCGGGTCGAGGAGGCGAACGCCCTGATCGAGCAGGGAGTGGTGCGCGGGGGGATGATCCCCAAGGTCCGCGCCTGCCAGGCGGCGATCGAGGCCGGCGTGACCTCGTCCCATATCCTGGACGGCCGGCTCCCGCATGCCCTGCTTATCGAACTGTTCACCGATTCGGGGATCGGGACGATGATTACGCGCGGAGAGGCTTGACATGGGCGGGAACGGCGAAGCTCATGAGACGAAAGACCCCGGCGAGCATGCAGCCGGCCTCCCGCGTGTTGACCCCGGCGGGGTAGGGGAGCGGGTGCAATCCGCCGGGGAGGGTGAGGTATGTCGGACGGCCCACTCCTCCCCCCTGAGCGGGAAGCGTTTGATCGTCTTGAACCTGTCGGTTTGGGTGGTGCTGGCGGCGGCCGTCGGCTTCTGGCAGAGCTGGACGGGCCGGCCCGAAGCACTCCACCTGATCGGTATTCTGGTGGCCGGAGGGTTCTTTCTCGCGACCCTCATCGTTCACTTCACGGCGCAAGAACCCCGCCCGTTTGAAGAGGGTTCCCCATCTCGACCCAAGGAGTAGGGGCTTGTCTGGGTCGCGACATTCCTGGTAACGATCAAACAGGCCCGGATCCCGATTCTAGGCGATCTAGGTGCGCGCGCGCTGACGTTGATCGGTGCGCGGGCGATCCTCCTCGCGCAGCCGGGCGAAGATCATCCGGCCCGAAGAGGTCTGCAGAATGCTGCTGACGATGACCTGGACCTCCTTACTGAGGTAGGCGTTGGCCTCGTCAACTACGACCATCGTGCCGTCCTCGAGGTAGCCGACTCCCTGCCCCACCTCCTTGCCCTCGCGTACGATGGTGATCGGGAACGTCTCACCGATGTAGACGGTCGGTTTGAGCGCGTTGGCCATCTCGTTGATGTTGATGACCGTAATCCCATGGAGCTGGGCGATCTTCTGCAGGTTGATATCGTTGGTAATCAAGTCGGCCTGCATCTCGCGGCACAACTGGACCAGCTTCTGGTCGACGCCCTGGACCTCGGGGAAATCCTTGTCGATGACTTCGAGCGATTTGCAATCTTCGCGCAGGCCCCCCAGCACATCCAGCCCGCGGCGGCCGCGCGCTTTACGATTGGGGTCAGTGGCGTCGGCGATCGCCTGGATTTCGGTGAGCACGAACGAGGGTGCCAAGATCGCGCCCTTGACGACTTGCAGGTTGATCAGTTCACGAATCCGCCCGTCGATGATCACGCTCGAGTCAAGAACCTTGGGGACGGCCGACTGTTGGGAGAACAGATAACTCAGGTGCCTGAGGTGAAAGCGCTCGGCGTGCTTGATGGCCAAGATAATGCCGAAGTAGCCGAAGAAAAGATTGCACGCCATGCGGATTCTTTCCGCGTTGGCCAACGTGGTGGGGATGGTCGGATAGAAAAGCTGGGCGAACAACATGCCCGCCATCATGCCAATGGCGGCCATGAGCAGCTTGTGGGAACTGATGGCATCGGTCGCGTGCTCAACGATCGTAATGACCAGCGCGAGCAGAAACGCGACAAGCGAATAGAGGATATATTGGGGGATCTGAATGCCCAAGAAGGTGATCGTCGTTCGTTCGGCCAACATCAATCCGCACCACGTCGTCAGCAACACGAAAAATACGCGCGCGACGAGGACGGGTCGAAAGAAGGAGTGACTGATGTTGCCCAACATAGGACTGTCCAACCATCTTATAAAATACTTTGTCGGCGGACTCAACGCAAGCTCTCCAAGGCATCGGCCCTGGATCGGTCCTTTGCCGCGCGCCATCCAGCTCCGACTGGGCTTGCGCCAGGGGGGTCGCATGGCTAAGGTGGGGTGGCCATGTCACCCCCGCTGACCATCGCTCTGGCCAATAGCGGCCGCCGTTGGATCGGCGAGGTCGCCCACGTGGCAATGCTCTATGAACAACTGGAGGCCGCCGGTCAGCGTCCGTGGATCGTGTGTCGCCGGGGTTTCGCGCTGGAGCGGTTCGCCCGGGAGCGGGATTGGCGCGTCCTGGCCTTGCATTTCCGTCACGGATTGACCCCCTGGCACGACGCCCAGGACGTTTCCCGCTGGCTCCGACTGGTCCGTCGCGAAGGCATCGACCTACTCCATTGCCACCGCGGGAAGGACCATTGGCTGGGCATCGCGGTGGCGCGCCTGGGGCGGCGGCCGCTGGTGCGCACGCGCCACGTGGTGATGCCCGTCCGCCGTCATCCGTTCAATCGCTGGCTGTATTTGCGGGCGACCGACGCCGTGATCTGCGTCAGCCGGGCCGTCCAGGCCGGTTTTGGGCCTTGGCAACCGCATTTGCCCCTGTCTCGCGTCATCCTCTCGGCGGTCGATCCCGAGCGTTTCGATCCCCGGCGGCGCAGTGACGCCTGGCGGCGCCAGCACGTTTCCCCGACCCTCCCGCAACCTCCGGCACAAGGAGCCGAGCCTGTCTGGTTCGGCCTGGTCGGACGCTACCACGCCATCAAAGGCCACGACGTTTTCCTGGAAGCGGCCGCGCAAGTCGCTCGCGACCATCCGACGGCGCATTTCATGATCGCGGGGCAGGGGAGCAGGGGGCGTAAAAAGGCCATGCAGGCGCGCGCCGCGGAGCTGGGGATCGGTGACCGCGTCTGGACGGCCCGGAACTTGCCCAATTTGCCCAAGGTCCTGGCTTCGATGGACGTCGGCGTGATCGCGTCGCTCGGTTCGGAAGGCTCCAGCCGGATTGCCCTGGAGATGATGGCGTCGGGGCTCCCGCTGGTGGCGAGCGCGGTCGGCGGCATCCCCGAGCTGACCGAACCCTCGGGGGCCGCGCGCCTGGCGACGCCGGGCGACGCCGGCGCGCTGGCCGCCGCGATGGCCGCTTGGCTCACCGATCCCGAGGCCCGAGGCCGGGCCGGGCAGGCCGCCCGCGAGCACATGCTGCGCCGCCATCACCCCCAGGCATGGATCGAGGCGGTCTTGGAGACATACGCGTCGATCCGGCATTGACATCGGCGGGAAAGGGCTGATACGCTACCTATGGAGGCGGAAGTGGCCTGCGTTCGCGCGTGGCCGCATTCCGTAAGGCACGTCCAACGCTCCGACCGAACGGGGACACGGTGTCTCGCCCCTAGGGGTGGGAGGAGCGTGGGCGATGACAAGCAGGAGGGAGGTGGATCTGCTTGAGTCGGGTCTACGTCGAAGAAAACGAACCGATTGACAAAGCGCTGAAGCGGTTTAAGAAGGAATGCCAAAAAGCCGGCATCCTGGCCGAAGTACGCAAACGTGAATACTACGAAAAGCCAAGCGTCAGGCGGCGGAAGAAGCATGAGGCGGCCAAACGCAAACAGCGTCGCCGCATGCTCAAGCTGACGCGCAAGCTGGATCGCTATTAAACCCTCCCCTACGGGGGAACCCTAAGCCAACCTAAACGCCCCGCGGCTACCCTAGACGGTGCCCCGCGGGGCGTCTTTTATTGGGCTCCGGAGGGTGCATCTCGCGGAACCGGGAGATGGTACGTCCATTTTTTGTCACGCTTATGATCCACATCGTTGGCGTAGCGGGTGTAGACCGCCATACCCGGGCCGATGGCCGCCTGCGCCAGGTCCACCGGTGCGATGTTGCCGCGCTGCAGGTGGGCGAGCGCCACGGGCAGCTCGGCCTTGAGCACAGTGACGAACTCGCGGCGTGTGGCGGTCGGTGCGTCGGCGGCGCGCGGACCCCAACACCGGAACCTACACCGACACCCGAACCGTCTCTGACGCAGATTCCGATAGGCTCAGCCTTCACTTACCAGGGCCGCCCCAGCCGGCGGCTTGCAAGGCCGGGGCGATGTGTTCGGCGCGGGTTTCGGCTTCGTTCATGGCTTCACGTCAGACGCTAGGGCAACCCCAGCCCGTGCCTGCTGGGGTGCTTGCCGGGGGGAGGGCAGGGCCACGTTGCTGATTGAACGGCGATATTTCAGATGGTCCTGATGAATTGAATGACCAGCCCGGAAAGCAAGAGGCTTGTCGAGGGACACGAACCTCAAGTCGTCATCAATCGTAATCTCGTGGGTGTCGAACAAAACATGGCAATTCGGACATAGACAAAGGATGTTGTCGTCTGTGTCAGGCCCATTGTGTGGCTTCCCTAAAGGGCGAACATGACACCCTTCTGCATAAGGCCCAGCAGGCGTCTCAAGGCGCACACCACAAATCTGACAAGTATGATCATAGAGCTGCTTAACTTTATTACCAACAACAGTGCTCCTAACGATTCGGTTCGAAGTGGTTAGTTCTCGCTGTGGATTTTTATTGCCCAAGACACCGTCCAGGCCACTGCCGGTTGAAGTCTGATTCTGAAGCTCACCGATGGGCAGTTGACCAGGCAACCGCTCCAAACGAAATCGGTAAATTAGGAATCCATCCCCCCCCTTTTGTGGCCAATAGTTGGTGATTTGATATAAACCGTCGTAGCGATATCCGGTTGGCGGGGCATACAGGGAATCAAGCTGATGACCTCGCGATACCTTGACTGGGTTACCCTCAAGATAATTATGCGCGAGCCATTTGTTACCGCGGATTAGAGCCTGATCCTCAACTTGTTTACGAGTCTTACTGTCTCGGCCCCCTTGGCCGGTATATATCACAAAATCACCGTTATCAATGTCATCAACGTACCCACCAGAGAGCACTATCGATTCCCCCTTAGGCGCGATCCCCGCCTGAATGTTACGGTGAAGGCCCGCTGTGTACATCGCTCGTCGGCTAGGGAATGTTTCGCCAGGGAGAATCATAAAATGGCTACCTTTCTTTAGAGTTCTCCACTGAAGGCTTGTTGCAGCAGCGATTTTTTCAACTCGTCGAGCGCGGGCAGGGCATTTTGCTTGGGCAGCACCCCCTTGAACGTGGTGTTCTCCTTTTTATCCAATCCGGTTAGAATTGTCCCATTGATGGGCGCCGTTGTCAAGGGATTTGATCCCAAATTCAATTCAAAACTGATCCATGGACCCCTGCACGGGACAAGATTTCGACTTTTCCTTCAAGCAATTACCTCCTTCTCTGACGGCAAGATTATGACCCACCCTGTGATTTTACGACTCCGGAGTTTTTCAGCGTGCCATCCGTCCTACCCAGTCCCTGGCAACAGTCGCAATTGGGCGATTTTGTCCAGGATGGCCGCAAATAGATCCCTGGGGATCGCCACCTCGGCCATTTGGAAGGTGACA
>Ga0310121_10000896_pt1 | contig 31634 bp, 31 predicted proteins | sample CB27_Tmax_986_MG_FD_203504 | JGI IMG/M metagenome (GOLD analysis project Ga0310121, IMG submission 203504) | Marine microbial communities from Western Arctic Ocean, Canada - CB27_Tmax_986 | ecosystem: Environmental > Aquatic > Marine > Oceanic | place: Canada: Western Arctic Ocean | collected... | reverse complement strand
AATACTTTTTTATTTATTTTATTCAAATCTGTTGAAATAGCGCTTTTATTTTCCCTTTGAATAAGAGTAAGGTCATCATTATATTCTCTGTCAATAAACACCTCATTAAAAACTTTAATTCCACTGTTTAATGCTAGATTTGATAATTGAGATTTAAATTGTGCAAATAAGCAAACTTCATATGACAAATTTTTTACAGATTTAATAATAATTTCAGATATTTTTTTATCATGGAAAGCTATATTATATAGAGCCCCATGAGGTTTTACATGATGAATCTTTTTATTGTACTTATTAGCAAGATTAATTATAGAATTAATTTGCATTGTCAAGCTAGCCTTTAGATCATTTTCAGAAATTGTCATAAATTTTCTTCCAAAATTTAATTTATCAGGGAATGAAGGGTGCGCTCCAATTTTAACTTGATTCTTGATAGCTAATTGAATTGATTTATTTATAGATTTTTTATCTCCTGCATGACCTCCACAAGCAATATTACATGATGATATATATGAAAATAAGTTATCATCATTTTTAAATCCTTCTCCTATATCAGCATTTACATCAATTTCCATATTTATCAAATTCAATTAAATAAAGTTAAAATAGTTTTTATGCTTAAAAAAATAGTAATAACAATTATAAGAAAGCCAATGAAGTTTTGATAAACTGAATTAGTATATGAACCAAAAACTTTATTATTATTCATTATATAGTACAATACAATTACTATAATTGGGAGAAGAAGTGCATTTGTTATTTGTGCAAATTCTATTATTATAATAAGGTCAATTCCTGTACTAGATATAATTGTACCTATAATTAAAATAGTTATCCAAATAAATTTGAATTTGCGTGATTTAAAATCTGATTTCCATCCAAAACAACCGCATGCAACAAATGAAGCTGCTAAAGGAGCTGTAATTGAACTTGTTATACCTGCAGCAATTAGACCTATTCCCATAAAATATTTTGAAGCAGGGCCATAGAGAGGTTCTAAACCTAAAGCTAAATCAGCTGCGTTTGAAATATTTAATAAAGACACGTTTGCTCCGGTAATAATAATACTTATAGAAACTATCCCACCTAAAATTACAGCTATAAATAAATCAATTTTAGCTATTGTTAGATCAGTTTTTTTTTTCCATTTTTCCTTTACAAGTGATGAATGAAGAAAAATATTGTAAGGAACAACTGTAGTTCCAATTAAACTTAAAATTGTTAAAAAGCTATTGTTTGGAGCTCTTAATTGGATAATTCCATTTATTATATTATTAAGTTCTGGCTTTGTTATAATAGCAGAAATAATAAAAGAAAGACTCATTAAAAAAACAAAAAAAATCAATGTTTTTTCTAACAATTTATAACTCCCTTTATATAGGATTATAAAACCTAATAAACCAATGAACGGACTAATTAAATTTATGTTTATATTATTTAAATTATATGAAAAAGTTCCTATTATTGCTTCAAAACCAAGAATTGCACCACTAATATTTCCAGCTTCATAAGCTGTATTTCCAATAATAATGGCAATAAAAATTAAAACAATTAATAGTTTTTTTAAAAAAGAATTATCAAGTTCAGTTTTAATTAATTCTGTAAGACTTTTTTGAGAAATAATACCTATACGGACTGACATTTCTTGTAATATCATTACAATAATAAGTGAAAGAAATATTACCCATAAAAGAGTATATCCAAAATTAGTGCCTGAAATTGAACAAATAGTTACTGTCCCAGGACCAATAAATGCAGCTGCAATTAATGCCCCAGGACCCATGTTTGAAATTGTATTTAAGAATTTGTTAAACATTTTTGAATTAAATAAAATTTTCATAAACACCTAATCCAAATAGAGCAAAATCATATTTAACAGGATCTTTAGAATCAAATTTACGGAGTATTGTATCTAATTCCATTAATGCTATATTATCGTTTTGTTTTCTTTTTAAAATAGACAAGGTTCTAGCGACTTTACCTGTATGAACATCTAAGGGACAAGACAGTTGGCTAGGACTTATTTTTTTCCAAATTCCAAAATCTACACCTTTTTTAGAAGATCTCACCATCCATCTAAGGAACATATTTAGTCTTTTAGCTGCAGATCCTTTTAATGGATCTGCAATATGTTTTTCAGTTCTTATTTGATGTGGAAGTAAAAAAAAAATATTTCTAAAATCATGAATCACTTTATTTAAATTTTTTGATTTTTTGTTTGTATTAAACACTTTTTCTAATCCTCCTTGATGTTTGTATATATAATTAAGAGCTTTAATAAAGAAACAAAGATCATTACTGTTAAATGTTCTATGAACAAAATTTTTAAGATTATTTAGGTCATTTTCTATATGATTAATAACAAAGTCATGAGGAGAGTTGTCCATTAAAACCATTAAAGTTTTTGCATTTTTAATTATTATTTTTCTATTACCCCAAGAAATAACAGCAGTTAAAAAGGCAGAAATTTCAATATCTTCTTTTTTAGAAAAGCCGTGGGGTATTTTAATTGGATCATCACTTATAAAATAAGGAGATTCATATTTAAAAGCTTTTTCATCTAAAAAAGATTTAATTTCAAAAAAGTTCATCTTATAATCTTTCCATCTTTAAGAGAAATTATTTGATCTGAACGTTTTGTTAGTAGTTCATTATGAGTCACAATAACGAAACTGCATCCCATTTTATCTCTTAAAGAAAAAAATAATTGATGGAGTAGCTCAGCATTTTCTGAATCTAAATTTCCAGTTGGTTCATCTGCAAAAATAATTTTCGGATTATTTATTAATGCTCTTGCAACTGCTACTTTTTGTTGCTCTCCACCAGATAATTGTGATGGTTTATGATTAATTCTGTTTTTAAGCCCTAAACTATTTAATAGTTCAACGCCGGTGACTTTAGAGTTTTTTAAATTTTCTCCAGCAATCCATTTTGGCATACAAACATTTTCTAAAGCAGAAAATTCAGGAAGTAATTCATGAAACTGAAAAATAAACCCAATTTTTTGATTTCTAAATTTAGAAAGTTCATTATTATTTAAGGAGAAGATATCAACCTTATCAATTTGAAGAGTTGATTTTTCTTTTTTATTAGGTTTATCAAGAGTTCCCAAAATTTGAATTAAAGTTGTTTTTCCTGCACCAGAGGGGCCTATTATTGTTGTTATTTGATTGTTTTTTATCTCTAAATCAATGTTTTTAAGAACACTGACTTGATTGTAACTTTTAGATAAATTTTTTGCTACTAAAATATTTGACATAATCAAAGCCCAATTTAGTTATTAAATTGATTAAAAATGAAAAATTTACGAATATAAAATTAGGTATATTTAGGGATTATATAAATCATTAATGGTTTCTAAAATATATCTTGCTGGAGGATGTTTTTGGTGTACTGAGGAAGTTTTTAATAGAGTAGAGGGTGTAATAAAAGTTTTACCAGGTTATATAGGGGGGTATATAAAAAACCCTTCTTATTCTCAGGTTTGTTCTGGAAAAACAGGTCACGCTGAAGCAGTTTACATTGAGTTTAGTGAAAAAATTATATCGCTTAAAAAATTACTTTTTATTTTTTTTCAAACACATGATCCTACACAACTTAACAGACAAGGAAACGACATTGGACCTCAATACAGATCTGCAATTTTTTATACTAATAAAAAACAAAAAAAAATAATTGACATAACATTAAAAATTTTATCTAAAAAGAATTATAAAAATAACGAAATTGTTACTAAAGTTGAATTTGCTTCAGATTTTTATATCGCTGAAAAAGAACATATAAACTATTTCAATTTAAATTCTAATCAACCATATTGTAAATTAGTTATACTTCCAAAATTGGAGAAATTAGATAATATATTATAAAATGTAATTATTATTAGAAAAATCTTTTAAACCCTATTTTTTTAAGAATTTTTTTTTCAATATTCCAGAAAAATTTAAATTGAAAAAAAACAGCACTAAAAATTAAAAGTAAAACTTGATAAAGGGGGAATATAATTATAATTCTTAGTATTGTATATAAATATTCTCCAAGATAAATATTTAAGAATATTTCTTTATTAATATTAAAAAAGGATAAAAAAGGACTACCTAACTTGACACTTGCAGAGCCAGTAATACCAAAAATTATAAAAATTAGTACTAATTGAAAATTTGATTTGACACCCCACTTTTTTTTTAGTTTATTAAAATTCAAAATAAATTATTGAAATATGTTGATTATCTGAGATGCCAATTCTTCACCTATTCTGTCTTGAGCTTGATTAGTAGCAGCTCCAATATGGGGTGTAAGAGATATTTTTGGATGCATCAAAAGTTTAATGTTTGGATTGGGTTCATTTTCAAAAGTATCAAAAGCTGCAAAAGAAACTTTTCCAGAATCAAGAGCTTCTATAAGACTAGACTCATTAACTAAACCACCCCTAGCTGCATTAATAATTCCAACACCATTTTTCATAAGATTAATATTTTCTTTATCAATTATATAATCTTTTTGAGAAGGAATATGAAGAGTTATAAAATCAGATTCTTTAAGTAAAGAGTTTAAAGATTGAGTTATTACTTCAAATGAAACGGATTTACCATTAAATAAATCAACATTAATAATTAACTTATCTACAAATTTATCAGTGATTAAAACTTTCATACCAATTCCTAGTGCAATTTTAGCAACTTCTTGACCTATTCTTCCAAAACCAATTATACCAAGAGTTTTTCCTCTTAATTCAACACCATTAGAATATGTTTTTTTTAAATTTTTAAAGTTTTTTTCTCCTTCGAAGGGCATGTTTCTGTTTGAATTATGAAGAAAACGAACACATCCGAAAAGATGAGCAAAAACTAATTCAGCTACCGAAGAAGATGCAGCAGCAGGTGCATTAATTATATGAATATTTTTAGACTTTGCATAATCTACATCAATGTTATCCATTCCTACACCTCCCCGTCCAATTAATTTTAATTTAGGACAAGAGTCTATTAACTCTTTACGTGCTTTTGTTGCACTTCTAACAAGCAAACATGAAATATTATTTTTATTAATAAAGTCTATTAATTTTTCTTGACCTACATTATTTGTAATAATTTCATAACCAGCATTAGAAAGTAATTCTATTCCTTTGTTAGAGATTCCATCATTAGCTAAAATTTTCATTTTAATTATTATTTTCAAATTTCTTCATACTATCAACTAAAGTTTTGACACTTTCTATTGTCATTGCATTATAGATAGAAGCTCTATACCCCCCTACAGATCTATGTCCTTTTATGCCTACAATATTATTTTCTTCACATATTTTATCAAAAATATTTGATTCATTAGGATTAGATAAATTAAAAGTTACATTCATTAAGCTCCTATCCTCTTTTTTTGCAAATCCAACAAATTTAGAATTTGTATCAATTTCATCATAAATTAATTTTGATTTTGCCTTATTTAAATTTTCAAGATTTTTAATTCCACCTTTATTTTTTATCCATCTAAGGTTTAACATTGCTGTATAAATTGAAAAAACAGGAGGAGTATTGAACATACTTTCTTTTTCAACATGAATTTTGTAATTTAACATAGACGGTATATTATCTTTTATTTTGGATAAAAAGGACTCTTTTATAACAACAAGTGTTGTTCCAGCTGGACCCATGTTTTTTTGAGCCCCAGCATAAAATAAATCAAATCTAGAATAATCTATTGTTCTAGAAAAAATATCTGAACTCATATCAGCAATTAGATTTGAATTAAACTTTGGTAAATGATGAAATTGAGTTCCAAAAATTGTATTATTAGTAGTCAAGTGGATATAATCAAATTTTCCATCAATCTTAATTTTTTTTGGTATGTAATTAAAATTTTTATCTTTCGATGATGAAATTTCCTCAACTTGACCAAAGAGTTTGGCTTCATTAATTGCTTTTTCAGACCAAGTACCAGTGTTTATATAACCAGCTTTAATTTTTAAAAAATTATATGCAACCATTAAAAATTGCAAACTTGCTCCTCCTTGAAGAAAAAGAGCTTTATATCCTTTATTTTTAAGGTCTGTTACTTCTAATACTAAAGAACAGGCTTCATTCATGATTGAAACAAATTCTTTACTTCTGTGTGAAATTTCAAGAAGAGATAGACCTATATCATTAAGTTCATTAATTGCCTTAGATGCTTCTATTATAACCTCTTTAGGTAGAATTGATGGTCCAGCATTAAAATTATGTTTTATCATATTGTCACTTAATAATTAAGAATATTAAAGTTGCAAATATTAATAATAGTTCTTTAATATCAACATAAGAAATAATTTAATTTCAACTCTTTTTTAACATTATTAAATTTTCATCAAAAATTTCATAGTGTCAATATTATCTGCATAATCATTTAAAGATGGTTGTTGAGTTTGACCAAAAGGAATGCCTTTAACGATTTGTGATTGACTAACTATACATTGGATTTCTTTCTTAATAGTAGTTATTTTATAATCTAAATCATTTTTGTTATTGTAGTATTCAAAATATGCGCATGAAATTGGAGCTGAAATTTTTGAATTTTCTTTAAGTATAAAGAATCCATTGTCTAAAAATTTATCTTTATTAATTAAATAAATTGCTTTATTGTAATGATAATTATTTGCATATTTAGAATTTTTAATACTGTTTGAAAAAGATTTTAGCCCTTTAAATATTTTATTTAAATCATATTTTTTAGGAACAAATATTTTTGATACATTTCTGCATCCAAAACCATAATAAAGTAATATATCCATTCCTAAATTTTTTAAATCTTTAACAGATTCATTTCCATCAAGGACAGCTATAGAATTTTTGTTATTTCTAATAATATTAGGGTATTTAGAGAAATAATAATCAAAATAAAGGGATGTATTGTTAGATCCTGTAGCAATTACAGCATCAAAATTTTTTATTATAGATTTTTTAATATTGAAAGTTTTGACTTTGCTTTTTTTTTCCAAATATTTGATAAGATATGGTGTTAATATATTATCCTTAGAAGATAATTTAACAAGTCCTTTATATCCCAATAACCATACACAAAGAATGTCATGAAACCCTACCAATGGAATATTTCCTGGAAGTATTAAGGCAACTGTTTTTTTTTTATTAAAAGAACTTATATCATATTCATTAATCCAATTTTTAATTATGTCTTTTTTTAAAACTTTACTCCAGGATTTTAAGGAATAGATTATCGACTCCTTACTAAACCAGCTGTTATTTTCAATATTTGAGTCAATTAATTTATTAAGAGTGTTATAATTAACATTAACTTTAGAAAATTGAGATAAAAAATTTCCTAATTCATCAAGAATGTTAATTTTAATGTCGAGATCATTCATTTTATTTGTTTAAAATTTATTTACACCTTATTTTTGTACCAAATTTAGGAAAGAACTTTATTTATGGCTATTATAATAACTGATGATTGTATAAATTGTGGTGCTTGTGAACCAGAATGTCCCAATACTGCAATATATGAAGGTGCAGAAGATTGGAGATATAAAGATGGCACTTCATTAAAAGGAGATGTTATTCTTCTTAATGGGGGAAAAGTCAATGCAGAAGAATTTCAAATGCCAATTTCAGATGAATTTTATTTTATTGCTTCTGATAAATGTACTGAATGCAAGGGTTTTCATGAAGAACCTCAATGTGCAGCCGTTTGTCCTGTAGATTGTTGTGTTCCAGATAAAAATAATGTTGAATCTGAAAAGGACTTATTAAAAAAACAAAGTTTTATGCATCCAACTGAATAAATTAAATTATTATTATGAAAGCGGGCATTGTAGGATTGCCAAATGTTGGAAAATCAACATTGTTTAATTGTTTAACTAATGCTAAGGCTCAAAGTGCTAATTTCCCTTTTTGTACTATCGAACCTAATATAGGAATTGTTAATATTCCAGATAAAAGGCTTGAAATTCTTCAATCACTAATTAATCCAGAAAAAGTTATTCCCGCTACTATTGAAATCCTAGATATTGCAGGATTAGTTAAAGGAGCAAGTAAAGGAGAAGGATTAGGAAATCAATTTTTAGCAAATATTAGAGAGACTGATGCCATTATACATGTCTTAAGGTGTTTTGATGATGACAACATAATTCATGTTGATGGATCAATAGACCCAATTAGAGATAAAGAAATAATAGATACTGAATTACAATTAAAGGATCTTGAAACAATCGAAAAAAAAATTGATAGAATAAAGAGAGTTGTGCAAACTGGAGAAAAATCTGCAATTAAAGAAAATGATCTTCTTAATAAGATTAAATCATCTATAGAAGAATCAAAAAATGTTCGATATTTAAATTTTTCTAAGGATGAATATATTGAATTTGTTAAGCCATTACATCTTTTAACAGATAAGCCTGTTTTATATGTTTGTAATGTTGATGAAATATCTGCTTCAAAAGGAAACGATTATGTGAATGAGATTTGCGATATAGTTATAAAAGAGAGTGCTAATTTAATATACCTGTCTGTTAATATTGAAGCAGAAATAAATCAACTTGAAAGTATTGATGAAAGAAAATTATTTTTAAATGATTTAGGTCTTTCAGAATCAGGAGGATTTAAATTAATTCAAGCAACTTATGAATTATTAAAAAGACAGACCTTTTTTACTGCCGGTAAAAAAGAAGTAAGAGCTTGGACAATAACTATAGGAGATAAAGCGCTGAAAGCAGCATCTGTTATTCATACTGATTTTGAGAAGGGTTTTATTTGTGCCGAAGTTATAGGTTTTTCTGATTTTCAAAATTATGAATCAGAAATTAATATAAGAGAAGCTGGTAAGATGAAAATTGAAGGCAAAGAATATGTGGTTAAAGATGGAGACGTAATGCATTTCAGATTTAATATATGATTATTTAAATACTTGTAGCTTCATAAAATTTGATTTTTGGCAATTTACCTTTCCATAGTTCTTAACAATCTTAATTTTATTTTGTTGATTTCTTAAATATCATAGGGCCTTACAATACAATTTCAATAATTATATTAGCCCAAATAATAAATGGCTAAAACAATTTCATATACAGAAGAAAATATTCGGTCTCTTGATTGGAGAGAACATATTAGATTAAGACCTGGAATGTATATTGGTAAATTAGGTGACGGATCATCACCTGATGATGGGATATACATCTTATTAAAGGAAATTATTGACAATTGTATTGATGAATACATAATGGGAGCAGGAAAAACGATTGATATTTTAATTAAAGATCAAAATGTAACAGTTAGAGATTATGGTCGAGGAATACCTCAAGGAAAATTAGTAGACGTTGTGTCAAAAATGAATACCGGAGGTAAATATGATACTAGAGCCTTTAAAAAGGCTGTTGGATTAAATGGTGTAGGAACTAAAGCTGTAAATGCACTATCTTCAGATTTTAGAGTAGAATCATTTAGAGATGATAAAATTAAGTTTGCTCTATTTGAGTCTGGTAATTTATTAGAAGAATCTGATCTTCAAGTTACATCAAAAAAAAGAGGAACTAAAGTTTTTTTTAAACCTGATGTAGAAATTTTTAAAAATTTTAAATATAGATTAGAGTATGTTGAAAGAATGCTTAAAAATTATGTTTTTTTAAATCCAGGGTTAATAATAAATCTTAATGGGGTTAAATATTATTCTGAAAATGGTTTAAAAGACTTGCTTCTTGACCAAACTAATTCTGAAGATTTATTATATCCAATTATACATTTAAAAGGAACTGACATTGAAATAGCTTTAACTCATAGCAAAACACAGTATAGTGAAGAATATTATTCATTTGTAAATGGTCAATATACAACTCAAGGAGGAACTCATCAATCAGCTTTTCGAGAAGGTATAGTAAAAACAATAAGAGAACATTTTGGAAAAAATTATGAGTCATCTGACATACGAAAATCAATTATATCTGCTATTAGCATAAAAGTTATGGAACCTATTTTTGAATCTCAAACTAAAACAAAGTTAGGGTCTACTGAAATGGGTGGAGAATTACAGTCTGTGAGAGTACATATTTTAGACTTTTTAAGTAATAAACTAGATAATTTTTTGCATAAAAACCCTGAAATTTCTGAAACAATTCAAAAGAAAATAATTCAGGCTGAAAAAGAGAGAAAAGAGTTATCAGGAATTAGAAAATTAGCTAGAGAACGTGCTAAAAAAGCAAGTTTACATAATAAAAAATTAAGAGATTGTAGAGTTCATTTGTCTGATTTAAAAGATGAAAATAGATTAAACTCCACTTTATTTATAACTGAAGGAGATTCTGCTAGTGGTTCAATTACAAAATCTAGAAAGGTTAATACTCAAGCTGTTTTCAGTTTAAGAGGAAAGCCTTTGAATTGTTATGGTATGTCTAAAAAAATAGTTTATGAAAATGAAGAGTTTAATCTTTTACAGTCTGCTTTAAATATAGAAGAAAGTTTAGAAGATTTAAGGTATAATAATATTGTTATTGCAACTGATGCAGATGTTGATGGAATGCATATTAGACTTTTATTAATAACTTTTTTTCTTCAATTTTTTCCTGAACTTATAAAGGAAGGTCATTTATATATATTACAAACACCTTTATATAGAGTAAGAGACAAAAAAGAAACAATATATTGTTATAGTGAAGACGAAAGAAATAGTGCTCTTAATCAATTAAAAGGAAAGCCTGAAATAACAAGATTTAAAGGATTGGGTGAAATTTCACCAGATGAATTTAAATTTTTTATTGGTGATGACATTAAATTGGACCCTGTAATGCTTGACAAAGATACTACTATTGAAAAGCTTCTAGATTTTTATATGGGTAAAAATACTATGGATAGACAAGAATTTATTATTAACAATCTGAAAGTTGAACTTGACTTAATAGAGAAGGAAAATAACTAATGGAAAATTTTAATATTATAGATAATAATGGTGAACAGGAGAAATTGGTTAAGGTCACAGGAATGTATCAAGATTGGTTTTTAGATTATGCCTCATATGTTATTCTAGAAAGAGCAATACCTTCAATTGAAGATGGTTTAAAGCCAGTTCAAAGAAGAATTTTACATTCAATGAAAGATTTAGATGATGGAAGATATAGTAAAGTAGCTAATATAGTTGGTCATACAATGCAATATCATCCCCATGGTGATGCTAGTATTGCTGATGCAATGGTTCAGATTGGTCAGAAAGAATTGCTAATAGATATGCAAGGTAATTGGGGTAACATTTTAACGGGAGATAGTGCCGCAGCTTCAAGATACATAGAAGCCAGACTTTCAAAATTTGCATTAGAAGTAGTTTATAGTCCAAAAGTGACAAATTGGCAATTATCTTACGACGGAAGAAATAAAGAACCTATCTATTTGCCAATAAAATTTCCCCTTTTATTAGCTCAAGGCGCTGAGGGTATTGCAGTAGGTTTATCAACTAAAATTTTACCGCACAATTTTAACGAATTAATTCAAGCTAGTATTAATCATTTAAAAGGAAAAAAAATCACTTTATATCCTGATTTTCTTACGGGAGGTATTATTGATGTTCAAAATTATAATAACGGAGAAAGAGGTGGGAAGATTAGAGTAAGGGCTAAAATTAATCAGTTAAATAAAAGTACATTAATTATTTCAGAAGTTCCATTCACAACAACTACAACAAGTCTAATTGAGAGTATAATTAAGGCAAATGAAAAAGGTAAAATTAAAATTAAAAAAATCGAGGATAATACATCATCTAATGTTGAAATATTAATTCATTTACCCCATGGAATTTCACCTGATAAAACTATTGATGCTTTTTATGCTTTTACTTCATGTGAAACATCGATTTCTCCGTTAGGATGCTTAATTATAGATAATAAACCTCACTTTATGGGGGTTAGTGAAATATTAAAAATTTCAACAGACAATACTGTCCAACTTTTGAAAGCGGAATTAGAAGTTCAACTTAAAGATTTAGAGTATCAATGGCATTCATTGTCACTAGAAAGAATATTTATTGAAAACAGGATATATAGAAATATTGAAGAAGAAAAAACATGGGATGGAGTATTAAACTCAATAAATAAAGGTATTAAGCCATATTTAGGTCTTTTAAAAAGAGATGTTAATGAAGAAGATTTAGTTCGTTTAACTGAAATTAAAATAAAAAAAATCTCCAGATTTGATATAGATAAAGCTCAGGAAAAAATTCACAATCTTGAAATAAATATAGAGGAAGTTAAAAATAATCTTGATCATTTAATAGATTTTAGTATAAGGTATTTTACTTACTTAAAGAAAACCTATGGTGGTGATAAAGGGAGAAAGTCTAAAATAAGAATTTTTGATGATGTTGATGTTAAAAAAGTTGTAGTTAGAAATCAGAAACTTTATTTAAACAAAGAAGAAGGTTTTATAGGAACATCTTTAAAGAAAGATCAGTTTGTTTGTGAATGCTCAGATATAGATGATATAATTGTTTTTAATAAAAATGGTGAAATGAGTGTTGTTAAAGTTGATTCAAAGGTTTTTGTAGGTAGAGATGTTACTCACGCTTCAGTTTTTAAGAAAAAAGATTCTAGAACCATTTATAATATGATTTATAGAGATGGAAAAAAAGGAACGTCTTTTATTAAAAGATTTGCCGTTGAAGCTGTAACAAGAGATAAACTTTATAGTTTGACCCAAGGTAAACCTGAATCAGAAGTTCTTTATTTTACCCCAAATCCTAATGGTGAGGCAGAAATAGTGACAATTATTCTTAAAAATTTATCTAAAATTAAAAAATTAAAGTGGGATCTAGATTTTGCAGATTTACAAATTAAAGGAAGATCTTCAAGAGGTAATATTGTTACAAAATATCAAGTAAATAAAATTGAGTTAAAAGAAAAAGGAATATCTACATTAAAACCAAGAAAGATTTGGTTTGATGACACAGTGAGAAGAATAAATATTGAGGGTAGAGGAGATCTCCTTGGTGAGTTCAAAGGAAATGAAAAATTATTATTGATTTCAAGCTCTGGCTTAACAAAAGTAGTTTATCCTGAGATTACTTTGCATTTTGATGATAAAATAACACATATTGAAAAATGGATTCCTAATAAACCAATTTCTGTTATATATTATAGTATCAATAAAAAAAGATATTATTTAAAAAGATTTTTAATTAAAAACGAGTCTAAAGAAGATAATTTTATTGATAAACAAGATACATTGATATACATAGAATTAAATTGGAGACCAATATTGCTATTAAAATTTGAAAAAATGAGAGGAAAGAATTCATTTCCTGATTTTGAGATAAATGTTGAAGAATTTATAAATATTAAAGGTTTCAAAGCACAAGGGAATCAATTAAGCTCAAAAAAAATAAAAAAAGTTGAACTTAAAGAAACTCTCCCTTATGATAATTCTATTGAAAATACTATTAATGAAATTGAAGTCTTAAACGAAGAACATCTTTCAAGTGAAAATGATTCTCAGATAAAAATGAATATATAAATTTTTTTAAATTATTTTACTTTAATAATCTTACCTCTTCTTTTGTTTTTAAGATCACTAACCAAAGAATATTCGAATGTATATGTACTATCTTTTGTAGTTAAAATCTTAATCTGTATAGGTCTTTTCTCTTGATTAGATTTAGGATTAATTTTAGTTAAAATACATTCACAATCATTTACCCATTTAATTTTTGCACTATCAACCTTATTGTCGAAAATTTCAATTTCATAGTCCATTTTTCTAATAAATTTAGAAGTTTTAATTTCTCCGTTAATAATTGATTTAAAGATAAACTCACCTTCATGAAAAGAAAGACAGTTTCTTGAAACTTGATAACAAGAAATATAAAAAGGTATAATAATAAGTAAAAGATACTTATTCAATTTGTTTTTTTGGGAAATATACGTTAAAAGACCCGTCTTCATAAAGATGAATTATTTCTTTTATTTTATTTTTTTTTAATTGAAGATCAAAATTAGTGTCTAAATCACTTGAATTAACGGTTTTTGAATAATTTTTTGAAATTTCATCATTTGACTTTTGACCAAATAAAAGCCAATTCAATTCAATTTTATCAAATTTTTGATGAATTTTTAAAATAAAATCTAAACTAGGTTTGTTTCTCTTTGATAATATATGAGAAAGAGAAGATCGTTGAACTCCAATTTTGTCAGCTAGGGAAGATGCATTTAGCTGGTGCTCCTCTATTAATATATAAATTCTATTTATAAATTCATCAATGTTTAACACTGTAATATTTTGTTATATAAATATAGTAAAAAACAATCAATTTATAGGAGAAAAAATCTATTTTAGGTATAAATTAAAATTTTAAATTTTATTCACAACTAGTTGATTTTTAATTATATATAATTCAATATTAAGACATGTTTACATATGTTAAATAATTGTTGTTTTTTGTAAACACTAGTCTTGAAAAATTTAAATTAATTATATACATTTGTAAACTTATTGATTATTATTTTTACATTTTATAAGTAGATGTTAAAAGAAAGATATTTTTCGCCAAAAAAAATCAATAATTCTATAAAAAAACTTCCAGAATCTATTGATAAAGACATTATTGGCAAATCTGTTCAAAATAAACCAATTTATCTATTAAGAATTGGTTCTGGCCCTAAAAATATACTTATCTGGTCTCAAATGCATGGAAATGAAACAACAACAACAAAAGCGCTTTTTGAATTTATTCCATGGCTTACATCTAAAGAAAATCTTCGAATTTGCAATAATTTTACTTTTTATATTATCCCTCAATTAAACCCTGATGGAGCTGAATTGTATACTAGGAATAACTTTAATGATATTGATTTAAACCGTGATGGTGCAAATATTTCACAACCTGAGAGTAAATGTTTAATAAATATTTATAACTCTATTAACCCTTTTTTTTGTTTTAATTTACATGGGCAAAGGCCTATTTATTCTGTAGGAAAATCTTCTAAGAGCTCTACTATTTCTTTTTTAGCACCATCTATAGATATCTCTAATGGAGTTAATAATGCTAGAGAAAAATCAATGCTCCTTATAGTTTCTTTATTTAATAAATTAAGTGATGATATTTCAGGTCATATTTCTAGATATAAGGATGATTATAATCCAAATTGTATAGGCGACTTTTTTTCAACTAATAATACTCCTACTGTATTAATTGAAGCAGGACACTATCCTAATGATTATAAGCGAGAAATAACAAAAAAGTATATTTTCGATTCTTTAAGATATTCAACTTTATTTTTATATTCTGAAGAATATTTAAATAATTCATTAGATAATTATTTTAAAATACCTGAAAATGAAGAAAAGTTTGTTGATATAATTTTTTCAGGAGTTACAATTCTTAGTAGAGGCGAAAAATTTATTAATCAGATGGTTGCATTTCAATATAAAGAAACTCTTATTAATAATGGTAAAATAAATTTCACACCTCATTTTGTTTCATTTGGTAGTAAATTACATTACAATGCACACAAAAAAATAGATCTTAGTAATAAAAAGAACAATTTTATTCAATTTAAAATAAATTTTCCTTTACAAAATAAAGAATTAAATGATTTATTAATAATAAAATAGTGATTTTAGTCATAATTTCATAATAAATTAGATGATTTTTATTACTTTTGTCGAATATTAATATTTATGGCTAGAATTAATCTTGATGAAATTGATCATCAAATCTTAGAAATCTTAATCGAGAATACAAGGGTTCCATTTACTGACATATCAAAACGTCTTTTAATATCAGCTGGAACAGTTCATGTTAGGGTCAAGAAAATGGAAGTGGCTGGCATAATTAAAGGATCTTCTTTAAATCTTGATTATGTTAAACTTGGTTATTCATTTATAGCATATGTTGGAATATTTCTAGAAAAAACAAACAAAACTCATTTTGTTTTAAAAGAATTAAACAAATTACCTTTTGTTACTGTAGCTCATATTACTACAGGAAAATTCAATATATTCTGTAAAGTAAGAGCAAAAGACACGAAAAATGCTAAGGATATAATATTTATGATAGATGATATTGAAGGAGTCTTAAGAACCGAAACAATGATTTCTCTTGAAGAGAGTATCAATGATAAAAAAAGATTAATGCATAGGATATTTAATGAACTTCAATAAACAGTCTAAATAAATGACTAGAAAACCAAAAATTGAAATATTTAATGAAAAAGTTCTTTCAAAATTTCAGATTTATAATAGTTTATTTCGGACTTTACCTTTTAAGTTAATAAAAAATATATCCATTTTATTACTATTATTTACTGAACATTGTAAAAATGGTTTTCAATTGAATAAAAATCCAAAATTTATAGTTGAATCTTTTTTTGATAAACATATTCCTGATTTGAATAAAAAAAATAAATATGAATTATTGTTTAAATTTATTCAGTTTATAGAAAGACAAGTTGTTTTATTTGATGCAATTGAAGATGCTGCATTTCCATATATCAACAATATGCAGGGAAGAGGTACACTAAGATATATCAAAGAAGAAGCCTACAATAATCAAAATTTACGAGATTTAATTAATCATTTAAAAAAATTTAAACTAAGAATTGTATTAACAGCTCACCCTACTCAATTTTATCCTGACAGCGTATTAATTATAATTAATGAGATTTCCAAAGCAATTTCAAATAACAATTTAGATAAAATAAAAAAACTTCTTACTCAACTTGGTAAAACTCCTTTTTATAAAAAGGTTAAACCAACACCATTTGATGAGGCTGTTAGTTTAATTTGGTATTTAGAAAATATTTTTTATAAATCAGCATCAACAATATATAATTATCTTGAAAAAAATTTAGTAATTGAACACCCCTTTAGTAACCCTGTCTTTGATTTTGGCTTTTGGCCTGGAGGTGACAGAGACGGAAACCCTTTTGTAACACCAAAAATAACAATGAAAACTGCTGCTAGGCTAAGGTTTTCTATAATTAGAAATTATTATAGAGATTTAAGAAAATTAAGAAAGAAATTAACTTTTAAAGAAGTAGAAAAAAAAGTTCAAAATTTAGAGGAAATTGTTTTTAATGAGTTATTTAGCCCTGGTAAAAACAAACAACTTAATCCTAATTATTTAATTAATGAATTAAACTATATTTTAAATATCCTATTAGATGTTCATGAAGGCATATATTCTGATGAGGTGAAAGACTTAATTAACAAGGTAAAAATATTTGGTTTTCATTTTGCTAGTTTAGACATTAGACAAGATTCAAAAATACACGATTATGTTTTTAATGATATTATCTCTAATCCTAAATTAAAAAAATATATAAAAGATTTTACTGAAAATTATTCACTATTAAATTCAAAGGAAAAATGTGATTTATTATCAAAAACTTCCGGAAATGTTCCTGTATCAATTTTTCAAAATGAAATAACCAAAAATACTCTTTACTCAATAAGAGCAATGAGAAAAATTCAATTTAAAAATGGTGAAAAAGGATGTCATAGATATATAATTAGCAATTGTAAAAGTATAGAAAATATTCTTCAAATATTCGCTTTATATAGAATGAGCAATTGGTTACAACCTATTGTTGATTTTATTCCACTTTTTGAATCAATTTCAGATTTAGACAACTCAAGTAATGTGTTAGAAGAATTATTTTCAAATTCAGTTTATTATCAACATTTAAAAAGAAGAAGTTTTAAACAAACTGTAATGTTGGGATTTTCTGATGGGACTAAGGATGGAGGGTATTTTATGGCCAACTGGAGTATTTATAAGGCAAAAGAAAAATTAAGCAGAGTAGCTAAAAAACATAAAATAGAAATTGTTTTTTTTGATGGAAGGGGAGGGCCTCCAGCAAGAGGAGGTGGAAATACACATCAATTTTACGCATCTCTTGGAAATTTAATTAAAGCAAATGAAATTCAATTAACAATTCAAGGACAAACTATTAGTTCAAATTTTGGTACTGTGGAATCTTCCCAATTCAATCTTGAACAACTATTAAGTTCTGGAATTTCAAATCAAATTATTAATTCAGATATTAATAATCTAAATAAAAAAAATCGTCAAACTATGGATTTTCTTGCAAATAAAAGTTTTGAAACATATGAAGATTTTAAAAATCATCCTAAATTCATGCCATACCTTGAACACATGTCAACTCTACCTTATTATTCTAAAACAAATATTGGAAGTAGACCTTATAAAAGGGGTGACTCCAATTCTTTGATTTTTTCTGACCTAAGAGCTATACCGTTTGTTGGAAGTTGGAGTCAATTAAAACAAAATGTTCCTGGTTTTTTTGGTGTAGGAACTGCAATTAATGAATTGAAGATAAAAAACAAGATTAATTCAGTAATAGAATTATTTAAAGATTCATTGTTTTTTAGGACATTAATTTTTAATAGCATGATGAGCTTAACTAAATCCTTTTTTGAACTTACATCATATATGAAAAGTGATAAAGAATATGGTTTATTTTGGAAATTAATTTACAAGGAGTTTTTATTAACAAAAAAAATGTTATTAGAAATAACCGGATTTACTGAATTAATGCAAAATGAACCTGCAGGAAAAGCCTCGATTAAAGCTAGAGAGGAAATAGTTCAACCTTTACTTACTATTCAACAATTTGCTTTAATAATGATAAAAGAGGTTGAAAAAACTAATAATTACTCTAAAAAAGATCTAAAAACTTTCAAATCTTTAGTAACAAGGTCTTTATTTGGAAATATTAATGCTAGCAGAAATTCAGCCTAATCGTTATAAAATTTAAAAACCTCCTTAAATAATCTTTTATTAACGGTAATGTCTATTTTTGGAACTCCAATTTCACTGAGTAAGACAAAATTAATTTTTCCATCAATAGTTTTTTTGTCATGTATTAGAAGATCTATTATTTTATTTATATCATCATCTTTAATTTTTGTTTTTTTAAAAAAGTGATTTATAGTTTTAATTATATTTTCACAATCACTAATACTAAGGCCAGAAACTTTATAGGAAAGGTAAGTCTCTAAAATCATCCCAATAGCTAGTGCTTCCCCATGAAGTAATTCATGTTTTTTTCCTAAAAAATTTGACTCTATAGCATGACCAAAAGTATGCCCGAAATTTAAAATTTTTCGTTTATTTTCCTCATTAGGATCATCTAATACTACTGAATTTTTTAAAAGTATTGATTTCAATATAAATTGATTAAGGTTATTTATATCTATTTTATTAATTAAAGACAACTCCTGCCAATGTTTTCTGTCTAAAATAAGACCGTGTTTTAACATCTCTGAAAATCCACTTAAAATTTGATTTTCACCTAAGGTTTTTAACCATTTCACCATAATTAAAACTATTTCAGGATTATTAAAAACCCCAATTTGATTTTTCAATAATCCAAAGTCAATTCCTGTTTTACCCCCAACAGAAGCGTCAACCATTGATAACAATGTAGTTGGAATATTATAAAAATGTATTCCTCTTTTATAAGTACTTGCTACAAAACCTCCTAAATCACATATTACACCACCACCAAGATTAATCAAAGCGCTATTTCTATCAGCATTATATTTAGATAATTGGCCCCATAGATTTTCACATGTTGATATATTTTTATTTATTTCACCAGATTTAATTTCAAGTATTTTGATATCTGACAATGCGTCAACCTCATTTATTAAACTAAAAAGACAATTTTCTCTAGTGTTTTCATCCACTAAAACAAATAATTTAGAATAATTATTTTTAATTAAAGATTTATTAAATAATTCAATTCCTTTTTTTTCAAAAACAATCAATGAATCATTTGATTTAATTCTATCCATTATTAATAAAGATTATTTGTAAAAATAAGAATTTATATTTCCCTTTAATATTAAGAGATTAAAGATGAATTAATTAAATGAAATAATTTAAATTTATTTGTTTTATAATTAATATAATTAAAGTCCATGCTATTCGATAATACTGAAAAAGCTTATAGCCTTAAATCAAATTCTGACTTAAATAAATCTTTAATGATTTTTAAGTTAATGGCTAATAAAAATTTAGTGAAACTAGGAAGTATTTTCGCTAATATTTTAATTAAATTAAATTTATCAGTCAATTTTATATTTAAAGAAACTGTATTTAAGCAATTTTGCGCAGGAGTTGACAAGAAAGACACCTTACAAGTAGTTGAAAAATTATCTAAAAATAATATTTGTTCTTACGTGCACTATGCTTCAGAAAATATTGTAACTGAAAAAGATCTAGATTTATCACTTAAAAAAACTCTATCAACCTTTGATTTCTCTAAATTAAATAAAAGTTTATCTTTTGTTGTATTTAAACCCACTTCTCTAGGGTTTTCAAAAATATTTGAAAAAGATAATTTAAAAAAGACTCTTAATGAAAATGAAACAATATCATTTAATAAAATAAAGTCTAGATTTATAAGCTGTTGTGAAAAAGCTAAATCATTAAAAGTTAAATTACTTATCGACGCTGAAGAAAGTTGGATTCAAGACTCAATAGACAGTTTAACGGAATCATTAATGGAAAAGTATAATCAAAAAGACGTAATAGTTTACACCACTGTTCAAATGTACAGAAAAGACAGGTTTGATTATTTAAATTATTTATATAATAAAGCTCTAAAAGGAAATTTTAAAGTTGGTATTAAACTTGTTAGGGGAGCATATATTGAAAAAGAAAATAATAGATCTAATTTACTGGGTTATGATTCTCCAATTTTTTCTTCAAAAAAAGAAACTGATGAAAGTTTTGATTTGGCTGTTGATTATATATTGAATAGGCTAGAAAGGATTAGCCTCTTTATAGCAACTCATAATGAAAAAAGTATATATAATGTATTAGAGTTTATGAAAAAAAATCTTATTTCTAATAATAGTGAGGTTTGGTTTTCTCAACTTTATGGTATGGGTGATAATATTACATTTAACCTTGCAAATCTTAACTATAATGCTGTCAAGTATTTACCATATGGGCCAATAAAAGAAGTAATACCCTATTTAATAAGAAGAGCAGAGGAGAATACATTTGTAACAGGACAAACATCAAGAGAATTAGAATTAATAAAAAAAGAAAAAAAAAGGAGAAAAGTTATTTAAAGTAATAATTATTAAGCATTGCAAAACTCGGGCAATTCTTTATATCCATAACATATTTTTTAATTGAATCTTCTGTTTCAAGTCTATATATTTTACATGAATCTTTATTTTTAAAATTGCTTTTTGAGAAAATTACTTTGCTTGAACTAATTTGAGTATAAATTAACGAATCATTTATAAAAAGATGTTTATCTTTTAAATGATCTGGAATAATTAGATTCTTCTTAAGTAAATCATTTTTTACTCTCTTAGATGGGAAATAGTTACAACTTGTTTTTTTTCCACTAAAAACAAACATCAAAATAAACATTCCAAATGTAAAACCTATTAAGTAATAAGCAAGTCTATAAATAAAACTCATTCACAAATTAATTTTTATTAATTTCCTGGTAAAATCATTAATTTTTTCAATTAAAAAAAAATCATATTCATTTGGAAGATAATTCTTTATAATATTACCCCATTCCAATATACAGAGATTTTTAGATTCTAGATAATATTCAAGACCTATATCTAATGCCTCAATGGGAGCCTTTAACCTGTAAAAATCAAAATGATAAATTTTTTTATTTCCATTAATTAGATATTCATTTACTAGAGAAAAAGTAGGACTACTTACATTTTCAATTACACCTAAAGATCTACATAAAACTTTTATCAAAGTTGTTTTTCCTGAACCTATTTCACCATCAAGTCTAAGAATTGAAGATTTTTGATTTTTTATTATAAAATTGATTGCATTATTAATTTCTTTTAGTGTGAAAATAATTTCCATTGTAAATTTTATTATTTAGGTTTTAAAAAAATAAATGGAATAATCATTTCTTCCATAGAAATCCCTCCATGTTGAAAAGAATTTTTATAATAATTAACATATTTATTAAAATTATTTTTATAAATAAAATATTGATCTTGATTTGCAAATATATATGAACTATTTATTGAAATTTTAGGAAGTTGAAATTCTTCAGGGTTTTCTACTTTCAAAATTTTGTTAGAATTAACTGTTAAACTTTTTCCAGTTTTATATCTAAGATTAGAGCTAGAAGCTTTATCTGATATTACTTGTATTGGTGTTTCAACATTAATTGTACCATGATCAGTAGTTAAAATCAAATTAAAACCCATTTTACTTGCACTAATAATTAACTTTTGCAAGGCACTATTCTTAAACCAACTTAATGTAAGAGATCTATATGCTTTACTATCAGGAGCTAATTCTTTGATCATTTTCATTTCAGTTTTAGCATGTGAAATCATGTCTATAAAATTCACAACAATTACTGTTAAGGATTCGTGAAGATGATTGTTTAAATTATTAATCAATTGTTTAAACTGAGTTGATTCAGTTATCTTATAATAGCTATATTTTATATCATGATTTAATCTTTTTAATTGATTCTCAAGGAACTCCTTTTCATGTAAGTTTTTACCATTTTCATTTAAATCATTTTTCCACAAATCAGGAAATTTTTCTTCCATTTCTAAAGGGGTCAAACCTGAAAAAATTGAATTTCTAGAATATTGTGTTGAAGTGGGAAGTATACTATAATATGATGATTCAGATTTTATCCTGTAATAATTTAAAATTTCGGGCGATATAGTTTTCCATTGATCATATCTTAAATTGTCAATTAATAGAAGAATACAGGGGTTGTTACTGGCTAATTCAGGATAAATTTTTTTTTGAAAAAGCTTATGAGATAATACAGGAGATTTTTCTCCATTAAGCCATTCTTTATAATTATTTTTTATAAAAAAAAAGAATTTTAAATTTGCTTCTTTCATTTGAGTTTTAAATATTTCTGTCATACTTTGATCATCTAAAGATTCTAATTCGAGTTCCCAATAAAGCATTTTTTTATAAAAAATTTCCCAATCATTGAAAGAATCTATTTCCATTAATTCTTGAGATATTAAAGAGAATTGTTTTTGATAATCCTGCATTATTTTTTCAGAAATAATAGTTTTTTTGTTAAAAATTTTTTTTAAAGCAATTAAAATCTGATTTGGATTTACGGGCTTAATAAGATAATCTGCTATTTTTCTTCCTATGGCTTCATTCATTATGTGTTCTTCTTCATTTTTAGTTATCATTATAACTGGCAATTCAGATTTTATTTTTTTAATTTCTGTTAATGTTTCTAAACCATTAAGCCCAGGCATGTTTTCATCTAAAAGAATGACGTCAAATAATTGATTAGTTATTAAATCAAGAGCATCTTGACCATTTGTACAAGGTGTTGCCTTATAACCTCTTTCTTCAAGAAATAAAAAATGAGGTTTAAGTAGCTCTATCTCATCATCAACCCAAAGAATATTAATATTCTCCATAAATTAAATCACTAGATTTAATTAATAATTAATTCGAATCCAATTTACGGCTTTATTATAATTGAAACTATTTTATTCAAATACATGAATAAGTATATTGTTAAATTACATTAAAATGTTTATTTAATCATAAATTCATATTTTTGCATTCATGACATTTACTGCCAAAGAGATTGCTGAAAAAGTTAAAGGAAGCATTGAAGGAGACCCTAATGTAGTGCTTTCTTTACTCTCTAAAATTAAAAAAGCTAAAAATGGTTCAATCACATTTCTTTCAAATCCTAAATACACTCCTTATATATATGATACAAAAGCATCTGCTGTAATTGTAGATCAAAATTTTATTCCTGATAATAAATATATTCAAGGCACACCTGCTATTGATTTTAAGGAATATTATAAATCATACCCTTATTTTAAAAAATTGTCAGAATTTGAAAAGAGATTAAAAAAAATTAAAAAAAATGATTGTTAAATCTGGAGTTCAAAAAACCATAGAAAAAAAAGTTTCACTTAAAGGGGTTGGACTACATACAGGCAAAGAAGTTGTATTAAGTTTTAAACCAGCACCTGCTAATACTGGATTCGTTTTTATAAGAACTGACCTAAATCCAAAGATTTCTATTCCTGCAGATTCTCAATATGTTGTAAATACTGATAGAGGAACTAATTTAGAAAAAAATGGAGCGAAAATTCAAACAAGTGAACATGTACTAGCAGCTCTTGTAGGTATGCGTGTAGATAATTGTATTATTGAAGTAAATAGTTCAGAACCACCTATAATGGATGGATCATCAAAGTTTTTTGTAGAATCATTAAAAAAAGCTGGATTAAAAAAGCAAAATGAATACCTAGAGGAATTTGTTGTACAAGATGTTATAAATCATGTTGATCAAAATGGTAGTGAAATTATTATTATTCCATCAGAAAAACCCTCTATTTCAGTTTTAGTTGATTACAAAACTAAAGTTTTAGGTACTCAAAATGCTACATTAGAGGATATTGATAATTTTGAAAAAGAAATAGCTTCATCCAGAACTTTTAGCTTTCTTCACGAATTAGAAATGTTATTAGATAATGGTCTTATTAAGGGGGGAGATTTAAATAATGCAATTGTGTATGTTGACAAACCTCTATCAAAAAGCAATATGGAAAAACTTAAAATTGCTTTCAAAAAAGATAAAATATCTGTTAATCCAAATGGTATTTTAGATAATTTAACACTTCATCATAAAAATGAAGCTGCAAGACATAAACTTCTTGATGTAATTGGGGATTTAGCTTTAATTGGCATGAGAATCAGAGGTCGAATTTTCGCTTATAAACCAGGGCATAAAATTAATACTGATTTTTCAAAAAAAATGTCTCAAATAATAAAAGCTGAAAGAAGAATAAAAATTCCTAACATTGATTTAAAAAGTAGACCTCTAATGAATGTTAATCAAATAATGAAAATTTTACCTCACAGACCTCCATTTTTATTGGTAGATAAAATTTATGAATTGTCAGACACTCATGTTGTAGGAATTAAAAATGTTACGATGAATGAACCTTTTTTTGAGGGGCATTTTCCTGGAGCTCCTGTTATGCCTGGTGTTCTACAAATTGAGGCTATGGCTCAAGCTGGTGGTGTTTTAGTTCTAAATACTGTTCCTGATCCTGAAAATTATTTGACGTTTTTTATGAAGATTGATGATGCTAAATTTAAAAGACCTGTATATCCTGGTGATACACTTTTATTTAAACTTGATTTAATTAGTCCTATAAGAAGAGGTATATGCCATATGAAAGGAGTTATTTTTGTAAATAGTAATTTAACAACTGAAGCAAAATTAATGGCTCAAATTATTCATAGAAATAAATTAGAATCAAAATGAATCAGCCATTAGCATATGTCCATCCTGGTTCAAAAATTGCAAAAAATGTAGTAATTGAACCTTTCACAACCATTAACAATAATGTTATAATTGGTGAAGGAACTTGGGTTGGATCTAATGTTATAATAATGGAAGGCGCTAGAATTGGAAAAAATTGTTCGATTTTTCCTGGAGCAGTTATATCTGCGATTCCACAAGATCTTAAATTTAATGGAGAAGAATCTTTTGTTGTTATAGGTAATAATACAACTATAAGAGAATGTGTTACAATTAATAGAGCAACATCTGATAGAGGAGAAACAACAATTGGTAACAACTGCCTAATAATGGCATATTCCCATATTGCTCATGATTGTATTGTGGGAAATAATTGTATTTTTTCTAATAATAGTACACTTGCGGGACATATTACAGTTGGGAATTATGTTATAATGGCTGGATACGTAGCTGTTCATCAATTTTGTTCTGTTGGTGATCATGCATTTATAGCAGGAGGGTCTCTAGTTAGAAAAGACATCCCTCCATATGTCAAAGCCGCCAGAGAACCCATATCCTATGTTGGAATTAATTCAGTTGGTTTAAGAAGAAGAGGGTTCAAAGCAAATAAAATTCAAGAAATTCAAAATATTTATAGAATTTTATTTCAAAACAAGTACAACAACTCACAAGCTTTTGATATAATTGAAGCTGAAGTATTAGCAACACCTGAAAGAGATGAAATACTCCAATTCATAAAAAATTCTCAAAGAGGCATAATGAAAGGATATTTTCAAAAAAATAGATTATAATGGCATCAACAGCTGACATTCGTAAAGGATTATGTATAAAACATAGTAATGACATATATAAAATTGTTGATTTTCTTCATGTTAAACCTGGAAAAGGTCCTGCTTTTGTTAGAACAAAATTAAAAAGTGTTACTACTGGGAAAGTAATTGATAAGACTTTTCCTTCTGGACATAAAATTGATGATATAAGAGTAGAAACTAGTAAATATCAATTTTTATACAATGAATCTGATGAATATCATTTTATGAACACAGAGAATTATAATCAAATTATTGTTAACAAGAATAATATTGATTCGCCAATTTTTTTGAAAGAATCTGAAATAGTTTCTATCTCAATTAATACTGAAGATGGAATGCCTTTATCTGTTGACATGCCTGCAAGTGTTATATTGAGCGTAATACATGCTGAGCCTGGAGTTAAAGGGAATACTGCAACAAATGCAACAAAACCTGCAACTTTAGAAACTGGAGCCAAAGTTAATGTACCTTTATTTATTAATGAAGGAGATAAAATTAAAGTAGACTTTGAAAAAGGAGTTTACATTGAACGCGTAAAAAATTAAATTTTTCAACTATGAGTGTTTTAGTAAATAAAAACTCTAAAATTATAGTACAAGGATTCACAGGAAGTGAAGGAACTTTCCATTCTACCCAAATGATAGAATATGGCACTAATATTTTAGGAGGAGTAACCCCTGGTAAAGGAGGAGGAAAACATCTAGATAAACCTATTTTTAACACTGTTTCAGAAGCAGTAAAAAAACTTAATGCTGACACTACTATTATTTTTGTACCTCCCGCCTTTGCATCAGATGCAATTTTTGAGGCTATTGATGCTGGAATAAAAGTAATAATAACCATTACTGAAGGTATTCCAGTTAATGATATGACTAAAGTTTATAAATATTTAATAGGTAAAGATTGTATTCTAGTTGGTCCAAATTGTCCAGGAGTAATTACTCCAGATGAGGCAAAAGTTGGTATTATGCCAGGTTTTGTATTTAAAAAAGGGACTGTAGGGATTGTTTCAAAATCTGGGACCTTAACTTATGAAGCTTCCGATCAGGTTGTAAAAGAAGGTCTTGGCATATCTACCGCTATAGGAATTGGCGGAGATCCTATAATTGGAACAACTACCAAAGATGCTATTGAACTTTTTATGAACGATGACGAAACAAATTGTATAGTTATGATAGGTGAAATTGGTGGCCAATTAGAAGCTGACGCTGCTAGGTGGGTCAAAAAAAATGGTAATAAAAAACCTGTGGTAGGTTTTATTGCTGGTGAAACTGCTCCTAAAGGGAGGACTATGGGTCATGCAGGAGCAATTGTTGGAGGTTCAGATGATACAGCAGAAGCTAAAAAACGAATAATGCGTGAATGTGGAATTCATGTTGTTGATTCTCCAGCTCAAATTGGTAAAAAGGTATTAGAAGTTTTAAAATAAGTTAAATATGAACTTGCTAAAAGATAAAGTTGCTATAATAACAGGAGCGAGTAGAGGAATTGGAAGAGGTATAGCTTCAATTTTTGCTAAAAATGAGTGTTCGGTTGCATTTACATATAACAGAAATAAAGAAATGGCAAATTCATTAGAAAAAGAATTAAATAATTTGGGTGTCACAGTTAAATCATATAAAAGTGATGCGTCAGATTTTGATGATTCTCAAAAATTGGTAGATAACGTAATGAATGATTTTGGCTCTCTTGATATCCTTGTAAATAATGCAGGCATCACTAAGGACAACTTGTTAATGAGGATGAATCCTGAAGATTTTGATGAAGTTATAAATATTAATTTGAAATCTGTATTTAATATGACTAAAGCTGTTCAAAGAATTTTTCTAAAAAATAGAAATGGTTCAATAATTCATATTAGCTCTATTGTAGGAATAAAAGGTAATGCAGGTCAATCTAACTATGCCGCTTCAAAAGCTGGAATTATTGGTTTTTCAAAATCAATTGCCTTAGAATTAGGTTCAAGAAATATAAGAAGTAATGTAATTGCTCCCGGATTTATAGAAACAGAAATGACATCAAATTTATCTGAAGATATAATTCAAGAATGGAGAAATGGTATTCCACTAAAAAGAGGAGGAACTCCATTTGATATTGGAAATTCTTGCGTATTTTTAGCATCAGATTTATCCAGTTATATTACTGGCCAGGTTCTCCATGTGGATGGAGGTATGTTAACTTAAATTATTATAAATTATGAAAAATTTACCTAAAGTCGGATTGCCACTAATATTACTGGCTATCGTATTAATTATTTTTATCTCTAAATCATCTATAAATATAGGATATGGAGAAGCAGGAGTTTTATTTAAAACTTTCGGAGGCGGAGTTGTTATTGATGAAATTCCTCTTGGTGAAGGATTTCACATTATTGCTCCTTGGAATAAAGTCTACACTTATAATGTTAAACAACAAGAATTCTTTGAGGGAAATATGCAAGTATTATCTTCGAATGGACTAGAAATCTCCTTAGATGTTTCAGTTTTATATGAACCTCTTTATGCGGAGCTTGGATTATTACATAAAACAAAAGGTGAAAACTATGTAAATATTGTTTTAATTCCTCAAATTAGAGCAGTTGCAAGAAGTGTAGTTGGAAGGTACACGCCTGAACAATTGTATTCGACAAAAAGAGATGCTATACAAAATGAAATCTTTGAGGAAACTGTCAAAGTTGTTATAAACCAACATATTCAGGTAAATGCTGTCTTAGTTAGAGATGTAACTTTACCTCTAGCTATAAAAGAGGCAATTGAAAGGAAACTTCGTCAAGAACAAGAAGCATTAGAATATGAGTTTAGAATTGCAAAAGCAAAACAAGAAGCAGAAAAACAAAGAATAGAAGCAGAAGGAAAAGCAAAAGCTAATAGAATATTAAGTGCGTCTTTAACTGATAAAATACTTAAAGAAAAAGGTATTGAAGCAACACTAAAACTTTCAGAATCTCCTAATGCTAAAGTTGTAGTAATTGGAAGTGGAAAAGATGGAATGCCAATTATATTAGGCAACAACTAGTTATTAGGTCATTCAATAATAATTAAATATATTTGTCGCATTAATGAGAAAAAATATTACACATAATCATAATACTATATTCAGCTCAGGCGAGTTTTAATGTGATTATTTATATCAATTATAAACCCGTTTGTGTATCAAGCGGGTTTTTTTATATAATAAATTATGATAAAAATAGCGATTCAAAAATCAGGTAGATTAAATCAATATTCACTAAATCTTTTAAAAGATTGTGGAATATTAATAGAAAATGAAAAAGATCAACTAAAAGTAGTTTCAAGAAATTTTCCAGTTGAAGTTTTTTTCTTAAGAAATAGCGATATTCCTAAATATATAAAAGATGGCGTTATAGATCTTGCGATTATAGGAGAAAACTTGTTATTTGAAAAAGGAAATGATATACAAATAATTGAAAAATTAGGATTTTCAAAATGCAAGGTTTCATTAGCTGTTCCTGAAAAAAGCAATATTTCAAATTTAAATGATCTTAATGGAAAAAAAATAGCTACTTCTTATCCTAATACTTTAAATTCTTTTTTGAAGAAAAATAATATTAAAAGTGAAATACATATTATTAATGGATCCGTTGAAATTGCTCCTAATATTGGATTGGCTAATGCAATATGTGATATTGTGTCAAGTGGAAACACTTTGTTTAAAAACAATTTAAAAGAATTAACTACGATACTAAATTCAGAAGCAGTGCTTGCTATATCACCTAAAGTTGAGTCAAATAAGTTTGAAACTATAGAGAAGATGAGATTTAGAATTAAATCTGTTTTAAGTGCTAAAAAATCAAAATATATACTTATGAATGTTCCTAATGAAAAAATTGATAATATAAGGTCTATTTTACCAGTATTAAAAAGTCCAACTATTATGCCTTTAGTAAAATCAGGTTGGAGCTCAGTTCATTCTGTCATTGAAGATAATAGTTTCTGGGATGTTATTGATAAATTAAAAGATGCTGGTGCTGAAGGCATTATAGTATGTCCAATTGAAAAAATAGTTCTATGATAATTGATTTAATAAATCCAGCAAGAAACATTTGGCCTGAAATATCAAAAAGACCAGAAATAGATCTTGAAAAGATAAAACCATTAGTTGAAAATATATTTAAAGAGGTAAAAAAAAATGGAGATAATTCTTTATTAAAATTTACTAAAGAGTTTGACAAGACTTTGTTAAAATCAATTAAAGTTAAAAGAAAAGATATCCTAAATTCCCACAATAAAGTTTCTGAAAAATTGAAACAAGCAATTAAATCAGCTAAGAAAAATATTGAGAAATTTCATAAGGCTCAAATAGTTATTTTTAAAAAAATTGAAACTGAGAAAGGTGTTCAATGTTGGCAAGAAAAAAAAGCAATAGAAAAGGTTGGTTTATATATACCTGGAGGTACAGCGCCACTTTTTTCAACAATTTTAATGTTAGCGATACCTGCAAAAATTGCAGGCTGTAAAGAAATAATAATATGTACACCTCCTAGTAAAAGAGGAAAAATTCCAAATGAAGTATTGTTTACAGCTGATTTATGTGGAATTTCAAAAATTTATTGTGTTGGAGGAGCTCAAGCGATTGCTGCTATGACTTTTGGAACAGAAACTATTCCTAAGGTCTATAAAATATTTGGGCCAGGAAACCAGTATGTTACAATGGCAAAACAATATTCTTTAAACTATAATGTTTCTATTGATCTGCCAGCAGGACCAAGTGAATTATTAGTTTTAGGAGATTTAACTTCTAACCCTTCATTTATTGCTTCAGATCTTCTTTCACAAGCAGAACATGGGATTGATAGTCAAGTTATTTTAGTTTCGATTTCTAAAGGTTTAATAACCTCTGTAAAAAATGAAATATTAAATCAAGTTAAATTATTATCTAGAAAAGAAATCGCTCTAGAATCTTTAAAAAATTCGAAATTTATTTATTTTAATTCTAATAAAAATGCATCTGATTTTATAAACGAATATGCTCCTGAACATTATATTATATCTGTAGAAAATGAAGATTATTTTATATCCAAAATATTGAATGCAGGTTCTGTTTTTATTGGAAAATACTCTCCTGAAAGTGCTGGTGATTATGCCTCTGGAACTAATCACACCTTGCCAACTAATGGTTATTCTAAACAGTATAGCGGAGTAAACCTTGATAGTTTTACAAAGACAATAACATTTCAAAAAATTACAAAAACAGGCCTTAGTAACTTGTCTGAAACAATTCAATTGATGGCTCAAGCAGAAAATTTAGATGGGCATATGAATACTGTTTCAGTAAGATTTAAATAAAATAATTATGATTTTTAATATTAAAAAATTTGCAAGAAAATCACTACTAGATTTAAAACCATATAAATCTGCAAGAGAAGAATATGTAAGAGAAAATATAAATATTATTCTTTTAGATGCAAATGAAAGTCCATATAATTCTAAAACTAATAGATATCCTGATCCATTACAAATTGATTTAAAAGAAAAAATATCAAAATGGAAAAAAATTCCAATAATGAATATCTATTTGAGTAACGGAAGTGA
>Ga0310121_10000895_pt1 | contig 31638 bp, 25 predicted proteins | sample CB27_Tmax_986_MG_FD_203504 | JGI IMG/M metagenome (GOLD analysis project Ga0310121, IMG submission 203504) | Marine microbial communities from Western Arctic Ocean, Canada - CB27_Tmax_986 | ecosystem: Environmental > Aquatic > Marine > Oceanic | place: Canada: Western Arctic Ocean | collected... | reverse complement strand
CGCGTCCACGCCGCGGGCGAGCCCGCTGATGATCGCGACGCCCGCGCGCGCGACGGCCGTACAGAGCTGCTCGCAGGCTTCGCGCCCGTAGGGGGTCACCTTGCGCGTGCCCACCACCGCCAGTGCCCGCCCGAAATCGGGCCCTTTCGTGCCCCGCACGAAAAGCACCGGTGGGCTTTGGGGGATCTCTTTCAGCAGCGCGGGATAGTCCTCGTCCTCCCAGGTGAACACGCGCACGTCATGCTCAGCGAGGACCTCGAGCTCACGCTCGGGCGCGAACTCGCGCCGCGCTTTCTGGAAGCCGCGCACGTACTGGGCGTCGAGCCCCGCGGCCCGCAGCGCCTCGACCGGCGCTTCCCACGCGTCGGCGATGCTGCCCAAGCCGACGATCAGCCGGCGGAAGCTCGTGGAGCCCAGACCGGCACGTCGCAGGGCCAGCCACTGGGCCAGGTCCACATCCGGTGCGGCCATCGCGGCGGCACTCTAGCACGCGCTCAGGCGGTCGCGCTCTCGTGTTCGTCCTTGGTTTCGCGGGCGATCCGCAGCCGTCGCAGACGGCGGCCGGACATGCTCAGAACGCGCAGCCGCAGGCCGTCGACGGCGACCTCGTCGCCGACTGCGGGGAGGCGCCCCAACTCGTGGATGACGAAGCCGCCGATGGTATCGAAGTCATCACCCTCCACTGCGTAATCGAAGAGCTCCTCGAGGACGTCGGTGGGCATGCTCGCGTCGAGCAGGACCTCGTCCTCCGAGAGCAGCTCCATCGTCGGCGCAGCGACGTCGTACTCGTCCTCGATCTCGCCGACGATCTCCTCGATCAGGTCCTCGATCGTGACGAGGCCGGCGGTCCCGCCGTACTCGTCGACGACGATGGCGAGATGCGTGCGATTCGCCCGCATCTCGGTGAGGAGTTGGTCGGCCCGTTTCGATTCGGGGATGAACACGGGTTCGCGAAGGAGCGCCCGCAGCGGCTCCTCCCGGCCCGAGATCAGGGCCGCCAGGAGATCCTTCGCGTAGGCGACACCGACGATGTCGTCGATGCTCTCGCCATAGGCAGGGATGCGGCTGAAACCGCGTTCGGTCGCGAGCCGGCCGGCGTCACTGAGGCTCACGGCGACATCCGTTGCGACGATGTCGATGCGCGGCACCATGACCTCGCGCGCGGTCTGGTCCTCGAGACCGATGATGCCGCGGATCATGCGGCGCTCCTCCTCCTCCACCCCGCCGGTCGCCTCTTCCCGCTCGAGCAGCGCCAGGATGTCCTCGTTGCGGGCTCCGGGGGTAACCACCTGCAGCGGTGCAGCGATCAGGCGCGCCGGCACACTCAGCACCCAAGCGGGCACGGCGAAGAGCCAGCCGGTGACGACGATGATCCGTTGGAGTTGGAGGACCGTGTACTCGGGCGTGCGCGCCGCCAGGTTTCCGACGGTCATCTGCAGGAGGGCGGCGTAGGCGCCTCCGGCGATGCCGATCCAGGCGGCGCCGCCGGCGCCATACTCGCGGGCGCCCAGGTACGCGAATCCGGAAACGACCCCCGCTGCCGCGAGCACACGGGCGGTCGTGAGTGGGCCGAGCGGCTCGCGCGGTCGCTCGACGGTGCCAATGATGCGCAGCGCGGCCGCGTTCCCTTGGGTTGCCAGTGCCTGGATGCGCGCGACGTTCGCGCGCTCCAGCGCCGTCTCCGCGCCCGCGACGAGCGCGAGCACGATCGAGGCGACAACCAGGACGACGATGGCGATGATCGGTCCGAACTCCATCGCGCTAGGCCCTGCCTTCGTGTTTTGGCTTGAGTTCGCGCGCGGGCACGCCCGCCACGCGCATGCCTGCGGCCACGTCCCGAGTGACCACGGCGCCCGCGGCGGTGAAGGCGCCGTCGCCGATCGAAACCGGTGCGATGAGCATCGTGTCGCAGCCGACGAAGGCGTTCTTTCCAATCGCGGTGCGGTGCTTCGCCGTGCCGTCGAAGTTCACGGTCACCATGCCGGCGCCGAGGTTCGTGCCTTCGCCCACGTTCGCGTCTCCGAGATAGCTGAAGTGGTGCATCTTGACGCCGTTTCCGACGACGGAGTTCTTGACCTCGGCGTAGTTGTGGATCTCGCAATCGTCCCCGATCGTCGCTCCGCCGCGGATGTGGGCGAACGGCCCCACCACGGTGCGCGCGCCCACGGCTGAGTCCTCGACGACCGAGTGCTGCACGGAGCTGTCCGTGCCGATGGTCGCGTTGCGCAGCGTCGCCCCTGGCCCGACGACCGCGCCGGCGGCCACCGCTGTCGTGCCGCAGAGGTAGCAGTTGGGCTCGATTCGAACGTCCGCGGCGAGGCGGACCTCGCGGTCGACGTAGACGGTGCTGGCGTCGGTGAAGGTGACGCCAGCTTCCAGATGCCCCGCGATCAGGCGTTGCCGCATGAGCGCTTCCGCCTTCGCCAGGTTCGCGCGGTCGTCGACTCCGAGAATCGTGGTGGCATCGGCCGCGACTGTCGCCGCGGGCCGGCCTTCGGCGTAGGCCGCCGCGGGGAGCTTGGTGTGATACCGCTCCCCGGAGGCGCTGGGCGCGACGCTGTCGAGGTGGGCCCAAAGCCAATCAGCTTCGAAACAGAGCTGGCCGGCGTTGATCTCCGTCCCTTCGGACGAGCTCGCTTCACCGGCCTCGGTGATCGCTTCGACCGCGCCGCGCGCGTCTCGCCGGACGCGGCCGAGATGGGTCGCGTCGGTGACGTTCGCGGTCACGAAGGTGACGGGCGCTTGTGCGAGGGCGGCAACCAGGTCCGCGAGCAGACCGCTTTCGACCAGCGGCGTGTCGCCGGTCAGCGTCAGAATTCGGTCGCAGTCCGCGAGCGCCTCGCGGCAGCGGCCCACCGCATCCGCCGTCCCGAGCTGCTCGGGCTGGTCGACGAACTGGAGGTCCGGAGCGTTCAGCGCCTCGCGCACCTGCTCAGCGCCGTGTCCGACGACGACTGCGATGCGCGCCGGCTCGAGCGCGCGGGCCGCGTCGATCACGTACTGCACCATGGGCGTTCCCGCGATCGGGTGGAGCACCTTGGGCAGGGCGGAGCGCATGCGCGTGCCCTTGCCCGCCGCCAACACGATGACGCCAAGGCCTTCGCTCATCGCGCGCACTTGCTTCTGCGCACGCGCAGCAACAGCCGTGGAGCCTGGCGGCCCGAGGGGAAAGGTCTCGGTTCGTGGGGTTCGAGGTCGTCGCTCATACGTGGACGCTACGGGTCCACCCTCCATGCTAGGGAGGACGAAAAAAGGGTGTCAAGGGCCCAGCGCTCGACATCCGCGCCATCGCGCTCGTAGCATCGGAGGGAACCATGCCGAGTCCTCCGCGGACCTCCGACGAGATTCGCGAGGCTTTCCTGGAGTTCTTCCAGGAACGCGAGCACCAGCTCCTCCCCCCCTGGCCCCTCGTCCCGATCGGCGATCCGACGACGCTCTTCACGAGTGCGGGGATGCAGCAGTTCAAGCCCTACTTCCTGGGCGAGGCCGAGCCGCCCGTCCGTCGCGCCACCACCGTGCAGCGTGTCTTCCGTACCAGTGACATCGAAGAGGTCGGCGATTGGAGCCACCTCACCGCCTTCGAGATGCTGGGCAACTTCAGCTTCGGCGATTACTTCAAGGCCGAGATCATCCCCTGGGCCTGGGAGCTGAGTACGAAGATCTACCAGCTCCCAGCAGAACGGATCCACGTCAGTATCTATCTGGACGACGAAGAGGCGTACCAGGTCTGGCGCGATGTCGGTGTCCCCGAGGCGCGCATCCACCGCTACGACCAGTCCGAGAACTACTGGTATAGCGGGCCCGTTGGCCCGTGCGGTCCGAACACGGAGATCTTCTACGACTACTTTCCCGAGCGTGGCCTCGAGGGGGCCGATCCGGCGAAGGATGGCGAGCGCTTTCTCGAGTATTGGAACCTCGTCCTCATGCAGAACTTTCGCCATGAGGATGGCTCGCTGAGCGATCTTCCGGCCAAGAACATCGATACCGGAAGTGGCCTCGAGCGGGTCGCCGCCATCCAGCAGGGCAAGCGCACCGTCTACGAGACCGACATCTTCCTTTCCATCCTCACCGAAGCCGCAGATGTCGTCGGCGTCGACTATCTCGGCGGGCGCGCGAGCGAGGCCCAGAGCCACGCGATCCGCGCCATGGCCGAACACGCTCGCGCGGCGTCGCTCCTCGTTGGCGACGGCGTCGTGCCCAGCAACGAAGGGCGCGGATACGTGCTCCGGCGGATCATCCGGCGGGCCGTGTACATGGCTCGCGGCGAGGGCGTGCGGGAGCCGTTCCTGAACCGGCTCGCCGGGGCCGCGATCGCCAAGTTCGAGCGGGCCTATCCCCACCTCGAGGAGAATCGCGACTTCATCCTGCGCGCGATCGGTGGTGAAGAGGATCGCTTCCTGCGCACGCTCGCCGCCGCCTCCCAGCGCCTCGACCTGCTCCTCGAGCGGCTGCGGAGCGCGGGCCAGACGACCCTCCCGGGCGAGGAGGCCTTCGAGCTCTACGACACCTTCGGCCTCCCCCTCGAGCTCACCGAGGAGATCGCGGGTGCCAGCGACTTCGCTGTCGACACCGCCGGCTTCGAGGTTGCGCTCGAGGCCCAGCGTCAGCGCGCCCGCGGCGCCGCGACCTTCTTTCAGGGCGAAGACCGCCCTGCCCTCGCGGCCCTCGGCGACGATCACAGCGCTTTTGTCGGATGGCAGCGCGTCGACTACGACGCCCACGTGGTGGCCCTGCTCGCGGATGGGGGGGCGGTGGAGGTCGCGCCTACCGGCAGCGAAGCCGAGGTCATCCTCGATGCGACGCCGTTCTATCCCGAAGGCGGCGGCCAACTCGGCGATCGCGGAGAGCTGCGTTCGCCCGCTGGCGTCTTCACCGTTGAGGACACGCAGGCGGCGAGCGGCGCGATCGTGCACCGCGGTCGCGTCACCGCCGGCGAGCTCCGCGTCGATGCGGCCGTGCAGGCCGAGGTCGATCTCCCCTGGCGGGGTGGCTCGACGCGCAACCACACCGCCACCCACCTCCTCCACGCCGGTCTGCGCCGGCTCCTCGGTGCGCATGTGCGCCAGCAGGGCTCGCTCGTGGCGGCGGACCGCTTGCGCTTCGATTTCACCCACCTCGAGAGCACGCCCCGCGAGGTTCTCGACGAGGTCGAACAGCTCGTGAACGGCAAGGTCCGAGACAACCTGGCGGTCGACTGGCGGATGACGACCTACCAGCAGGCGGTCGAGGGCGGCGCGCTTGCCTTCTTCGGCGACAAGTACGGCAGCGAGGTGCGGGTCGTCGAGATCGGCGAGGGATCCGATCGCTTCAGCGCTGAGCTCTGCGGTGGTACGCATGTGCACCACACCGGCGAACTCGGCCTCGTACACGTTCTGCGCGAGTCGGCCGTGGCCGCGGGCACGCGTCGCATCGAAGCGCTCTCCGGCGCTGCCGCCGAGCGCTTCCTCCTCGACCAGCACGCCCGCCTGCAGCGGCTCGCCGAGGGCCTCTCGACGAGCCCCCCGGATCTCGAAGCGCGGATCGAGGCCCTCCAGGCCGAGCTGGAGAGCCTGCGCGCTCAGGTCGCGGCGATGGAACGCGTGCGGGCCCGCGATCAAGGTGCGGAACTCGAGTCGGCGGCGGAGCGTATCGGCGACGCCAACCTCGTCGTGGCGCGGGTCCAGGCTGGTTCCCGCGAAGCGCTCAAGGAGCTCGCGGACGACCTTCGCCGCCGGCTGACCCCGGCGGTGGTCGTGCTTGCCGCGGTCGTCGAGGACCGACCCGCGTTCCTCGTCGCTGCCACCCCCGATCTGGTCGAGCGCGGGGTCCATGCGGGCAACATCGTGCGGGAGGTGGCGAAGGCCGCCGGCGGTGGCGGCGGCGGCCGTCCCGATCTCGCCGAGGCCGGCGCGCGCGACCCCGGCCGGATCGATGACGCGCTCGAGGAGGGCCGGCGCCGCGCCAGCGCGGCCCTAACGGCGGAGACGAATTAGCTGCTCCGAACGGCTTGGGAGGGCCGCTCGCCATGGACGATTCTCCAGAGTCTGAGCCGGCGCCCAGCCCCCCCGCGTTGGGTTCCGAGAGCCCGCAAGCGGCGCGCTCGGAGGAAGGCGGTGGCCAAGAGCGCCCGCCGCCCCCACTTCAGGATCAGGGGTTCGCCTCGGTCGTCCCGATCGAGCGGGACGACGAGGTCGACGGCATCTGTGGCCGCATCGACGCGGCGCCCACGCTCGCCGTCGTCCTCCACGCGCGGCGAGGCAACGCCGCGATGGCCGAAGAGCTCGGTCTTCGCCGGGTCGTCCGTCACGTGGAGGAATCCGGGCGGGTGTTTGCCATCGCGACGTCCTCCGCGGCGCTTACGCGCCGCGCGCGGGCGCTGCGTGTCCCCGTCGCCCGTAACCCGCGGAAGGTGCACTGGCGTTCCGGCGGCAAGATGGTGCTGCGCCTGGGCCGCTTCGCCCTCCTGCTGCCGCCCCTGGGCCGTTACGTGCAGCCGCTGGTCTTGGTCGCGGTCGTTCTCCTCATCCTCGCTGGGCTGCTCACCGCTGGGCCCGGCGTAACCGTCACCGTCTACCCCCCGACGCGAGCAGTCGAGCGTCTCGCGGTCGTCACGGCGTCGCCGCGCGTGACCGAGATCGACCTGGCGACGCTCACGGTCCCGGCCACGATCGTCTCGGTTGAGCAGGACATCCTCCTCGCCCTTCCCACGACGGGGACGATTTCGCGGGGCGTGGCCAACGCCGTGGCCACGCTCACCGTCACGAACCCGAGCGCGGGCGATGTCGCGCTGCCGGCCGGGGCCGTCCTTTTCGCGGGCTCGGACCTGATTCCCTTCGCCCTCGACGAAGCGACGACGGTGCCGGCGGGCGGCACCGTCACGGCCGCGGTCACCGCCAGCTTCCGCGGCAGTGCCAGCAACGTTGCGGTGGAAACGATTAGCCAGTGGCGCGACGAGGCGTTCGCAGAGTTGGTGGCCACGAACCCGGCGCCCGCGAGCGGTGGCGCGGATGAAGTTCTCCCCGCGGTCGCTCCGGCTGACACCGTCGCCCTCCAGGCGCTCGTCCTCGCGCTCCCGGAGCAAGAGTCGCTCCAGGCTCTGCTCGTGGCGGCCCGGCCGAATGACGCCGTCATCGTCCGCACGGCCACGATCACGATCACGATGGGCGAGCCGAGCGCCTCCCCGGGCACGCCCGCGGACGTGCTCTTCATGGAGGTGCATATCACGATCGAGGCGCTGGCCATCCTCTCAGGCACCCTCGATGAGCTTGCGCAGGCGCTTCTGAGCGACACCGGGGGCGTTGGCGTGCTCGTGCCCGGCACGGTCACGGCGGTGGAGACCGGCGCGAGCCAGCTCGATCGCTCGGATGGCTCCTATCGCACCGAGCTCCGCCTACACGCCGACTTCGCCGGTCTTTCGCCCGAGGAGCTGGAAGGCGCGGTCAAGGGGAAGAGCGAGTCCGAGGCGGAAGCGGAGCTGTTGAGCCGCTATGGTATTGATGATGTCGAAATCGACCTCACGCCGGGCTGGGCGCCGTGGCTCCCGCGCTTCGGATTCCGCATCGATGTCGCCATCGGCAGCCGCGCTCTCGAGCCAGTCGAGCCAGTCGACCCAGTCGACCCAGTCGAGTCCGCCGAACCGGCCCTTACGCAGCCGTCTCCTGGCCCTTGACGTCGGGAGCCATCGCACGGGGGTGGCCGTGAGCGACGAGCTTGGGCTCTACGCCCACCCGCGGCCCGCGCTCATCGGCGGCAAGCGCGCGCTTCTTGCGGCGGTCCCCAAACTCGTGACGGACGAGGGCGTCACCGAGGTGGTCGTCGGCCTCCCGCTCACGCTCGCCGGCGGCGACTCCGATCAGACGCGTGCGACGCGCGCATTCGTGGAGCGTCTCGGCGAGCTGATCGATGTGCCCGTCAGTACGTGGGACGAGCGTCTAACGACGGTCCAGGCGGCGCGGGCCGTGCCCGCAGCGCACCATCGCGACGGCACGCTCGACTCCGCGGCGGCGACGCTCCTGCTTCAAGCCGTGCTAGACGCGCGCGCCCCTCGCTCCGAATGAACTCGGCCGCCTTCATTACCAGATCGGCACTGATGGCCGCCGGCTTCGCGGTGGTGGTCGTGGCCGTGATCCTGGCGGCCGCGCTGATGGCAGGCACGCCGTCCGCCACCCTCGGCGACGACCTGCTTGCGCCGGCGCCCACCGCCGCCGCGGGCGCGACCCAGCGGTACATCCTCGCCGAGGGCCTCTCCGCGGCGGACGTGGCCGATCAGCTGGAGTCGCTGGGGATCATCCGCTCCGCCGCGCAGTTCAGCACCCTCGTGTCGCTGCTCGGCCTCCAGGATCAGCTTGCCGCTGGCACCTACGACCTCCCCCCTGGGGCGGCGATCACGGGAATCATCGAGCAGCTGACCGTGCAGGAGTCCGGTCCTACCGTCCGCATCACCTTCCCTGAGGGGATTCGCATCGAGGAGATGGCGGTGATCGCGGAGGAGGCGGGCTTCGGCCCCGCGGCGGAGTTCTTGGCGGTCGCCGCTGCCGCGAGCTTGCCCCTTGCGTTCACCGTCTCTCTGCCCGAAGGCGTCGGCCCCCAGGGCTACCTCTTCCCCGATACCTACATCCTCCCCGTCGGCGCTACCGCCGATGAGCTCATCGCGCTGATGATCGAGACGCTCCAGATCCGGTTCTCCGCGGAGCTGCGCGCCGCCGCCACTGAGCGTGGCCTGACCCTGCACGAGGTGCTCACGCTCGCGTCCATCATCGAACGCGAGGCCGTCGTGGCCGAAGAGCGCCCGCTCATCGCAGGCGTCTTCTTCAACCGTCTCGCCGCGAATGACCTTCTCGGCGCTGACGCCACCGTCCAGTACGCCATCGCCGATGATCCCCTCAGCGTCGAAGAGTTCGGCTGGTGGAAGCCCGGCAGCGAAATCACTATCGATGACCTCGAGAACCCCTCGCCCTACAACACCCGCCTCCTCGCGGGGCTCCCGCCGGGACCGATCGCGAATCCCGGCTTGGCCGCGATCGAAGCCGTCGTCCGGCCGCTGGCGACGGATTTCTACTACTACGTCGCCGATACGATCGCGGCGGACGGCTCCCACGCCTTCGCCGTCACCTTCGCCGGGCACCAAGCGAACATCGTGCGCATGCAGCAAGCCCCATGAGGTCGCGCCTGGGCATCATCGGCCACCCGGTCGCGCATTCGCTTTCGCCCGCGATTCAAGGCGCTGCGCTGCAGGCGGCGCGGATCGAAGCAAGCTACGAGCATTGGGACACCGCCGCCGCCGCCCTTCCCGCGCGCGTCGCGTCCCTGCGGGATGAAGGCTGCCTCGGAGCGAACGTGACCATCCCCCACAAGGAGGCGGTGCTGGAGCTGCTCGATGAGGTTGCGCCGCAGGCCCGGGAGATCGGCGCCGTCAACACGATCGTGAACGACGGCGGTCGTCTGGTCGGGCACAACACGGACGGGGGCGGCTTCGTGGCGGCGCTGGGCGAGGCCTCCTTCGAACCAGCGGGCAAGCGCTTCCTCCTCCTCGGAGCGGGTGGCGCCGCGCGCGGCATCGCCTTCGCGCTGATGCATGCGGGCGCCGGAGAGGTGGCAATCGCGAACCGTACTGGGGCTCGCGCCGAGTCCCTCGCCACGGCCGTGGGCGGCCGGGCGGTGGCCGCCGGGGCCGAGCTGGCGCCGTACCACTGCGTGGTCAACTGCACCTCGGTGGGCATGGACGGCAGCGGGACCGAAGCCGATCTCCCGTGTGACCTCGCGAGCGCGTCCCCGGGCACGCTCGTGGTCGACATCGTCTACGCGCCCGCAGAGACCGCGCTTCTGCGCGCTGCCGCGGCGGCGGGCCTGCCGGCGCTCGGCGGCCTGCCGATGCTGATCCATCAGGGCGCGCTGGCCTTCGCGTTGTGGACGGGCCGCCCGCCACCGCTGGAGGCCATGCGCGAAGCCGCTCGGGGCGCGCTCGTGGGGCGCGGCTGACGGCCATGATCCTCATCGGTTCGGTCGTCACATTGGTCCTCTTCCTCTTCGTCGGCTGGCTCATCGCGACGGAGATGTTCCAGCAGCGCACTTGGCGCCGCCGCGTGGCCTCCGGCGACGACGAGATCGTGGGCGCGCTGATTCTCGAAGCCACCGCCGGCTGGCGCCTGGCGCGCCCACCGCGGGACACCCCCGCGAACCTCTGGGCGGGGGTGCAGCGCGCCGAGCTCGTGGCGGTGACCGCCGAGATCGCGACCGTGCAATCATCCGCGGAGGGCGAGTTCCGCTTCGTGGAGGGGCGCCGCGAACAGGTCTCGACGGCCCTCGATGAGGCGTTCGTGCTCGCCGCCAAGCTCGTCGAGATGATGTTGTACGATGTTCCCAATCTGAGCCTCGGGAGCGTTCGCGTGGACGTGTACGCCACCTTCACCGCGGACGACGGGGCGGCCCGGCAGCAACCCATCTTGACCACCACCGCCATCCGCTCAGCGGCCGATACCGTCGACTGGGAGGAGCTGTCGCCGGTCGCGATCCTGGCCTGTTTCGACACCGGCTTCGAGGCGAGCGAGACGGGCGTGGCACGCCCCATCGCCCTTTCGCCACTGGTTGGCAGCCGTCCCACGCTGGAGGAGCCGCAGCTGCAGTCCGCCCCACCCTCCCCCTCCAGTTCGGGCGACGAGCGGGACTAGGCGCGCTTTTATGGGACGCTTCCGCTTCCTCACCTCAGGGGAGAGTCACGGGAAGGGGCTGACGGCGATCGTCGAAGGGCTGCCGGCGAACCTGCCGCTCTCGGAAGACGACATCGCCCGCGACATGGCCCGCCGCCAGGGCGGCTACGGGCGGGGCGGGCGCATGAAGATCGAGAAGGACCGCGCCGAGATCACGGCCGGGGTGCGCCACGGGCGCACGCTCGGCTCGCCGGTCGCCCTTTGGGTCACGAACCGCGACTGGGTGAACTGGACCGAGAAAATGGCGATCGAGCCAGTCGAGGCCGAGATCGAGCGGGTCACGCGCATGCGCCCCGGCCACGCCGACCTTCCGGGCGCGGTCAAGTACGGCTTCGATGACGTTCGCAACGTGCTCGAGCGGGCGAGCGCGCGGGAAACGGCCGCGCGCGTCGCCGTCGGAGGCCTGGCAAAGCGTCTCTTGGACGAATTCGGCGTGGGCTTCCGCAGCCACACCCTTGCGATCGGAGGGGTGCAGGCCGAGCTCGGCGAAGACGTTGACTGGGAGGCGCTCGAAGCCGACCCCGTGCGCTGCGGCGACCCCGCCGCGAGCGCAGCCATGGTCGCCGCGATCGATGCTGCGAAGGCGGATGGAGACACGCTCGGGGGCCAGGTCGAGGTGCGGGTCTCAGGGGTGCCGCTGGGGCTGGGCTCGTACGTGCACTGGGACCGCAAGCTCGATGGCCGCATCGCCCAGGCGATCACCAGCATCAACGCCTTCAAGGGCGTCGGCATCGGCCTTGGCTTCGAGGCCACGCTCAGGCGCGGCTCCCAGACGCACGACGTCATCCTCCCCGCCGATCAGTGGGAGGGACGGCCCTGGGCGCACGGGTCGAACAATCACGGTGGCATCGAAGGCGGGATCAGCACGGGTGAGGAGATCATCGTGCGGGCGGCCGTGAAGCCGATCCCGACGCTCGCCCACCCGCTCCCCTCGGTCGATCTCGCGACGGGCGCCGAAGTGCTCGCGCACTACGAGCGCAGCGACGTCTGCGTCGTGCCCGCGGCGGGCGTCGTCGCGGAAGCGATGGTCGCAATCATCCTGGCCGACGCCTGGCTGGAGAAGTTCGGCGGCGATAGCCTCCCGGAGGTGCGCGCCAACGTCGAGGCCTACGTCGCCACGCTCGGTCCCCGTGCCCGCTCCGACTGAGCTGCTCTTGCGCAGGCTCGGAGCGTCCCATGGCTGAGCGCCTCTTCCTCGTGGGCCTGTCCGGCAGCGGCAAATCGAGCGTTGGCCGTCTGGTCGCGAAGCGGCTGGGCTGGGCTTTTGTCGACACCGATGTCCTGATCGCGGAGGCTGCGGGCCGCTCGATCGCCGCGATCTTCCGCGCTGACGGCGAGGCCGCGTTCCGCGGGCTCGAAGCGGAGGCGCTGGCTGGGGCGGCCACCCGCGAGCGCACGGTGATTGCGACGGGCGGGGGCGCCCCCACCCACCCCGCCGGCCGCGGCGCGATCGCCGAGGGGTTCAGCGTCTGGTTGGTGGTGAGCCCTGAGGTCGCGGCCGCCCGCCTCGCCGCGCAGGAGGGGGAGGAGCCCCGGCCCTTGCTCGAAGGCGAGCCGCCGGCGCGGCTGGAGGCGCTGCTCGCAGCGCGCCGCGCGGACTACACCCGCTGCGACGCTTCCGTAGATGTGGACGTGCTCACCCCGGAAGAGGTGAGCGCTGAGATCGTGCGGCTCTGGGCCGAAGGTCACCCCAGCGCCCCCCCACCCGAGGAGATCCCGGGCACGGCGGCGGTGGTCCGCACCGCGGGCGCGCGCTACCCGATCGTGGTGCGAACGGGCGCGCTCACGGACCTCGGGAGCCTCTGTGCGAGTCTCGGTCTCGGGGGCCGGGCGTTCGTCCTTACGGACGAAGCCGTCGGCCCCCTTTTCGCCGTGCCCGCTCTCGAATCGCTGTTGGCGGCTGGCTTTGAGGCCACGAGCTTCGCCATTGCCGGCGGCGAGGCCCAGAAGACCCTGGCGACGGTCGCGCAGGTGTACGACTGGCTCCTCGGTGAGCGTCTCGAGCGCACGGATCTCATCGTCTGCCTGGGCGGCGGCGTGGTGACCGATCTGGGCGGCTTCGCCGCCGCGACGGTCCTCCGCGGCGTGCCCTTCGTCCACGTCCCCACGAGCCTGCTGGGCATGGTCGACGCCGCCATCGGGGGGAAGACGGGGGTCGATCACGCCCTCGGGAAGAACCTCGTGGGTGCCTTCGCCCAACCCCGCCTCGTCCTGATCGACCCCGCCCTCCTTGCCACCCTCCCCGAGCGGCACCTCCGCGCCGGCCTGGCCGAGCTGGTCAAGCACGGCTTCATCCTGGATGAAGAGCTCCTCACCCTCCTCGAGGGTCATGCCGGCGATCCCGCTGCGATGGCGAGCGAAGAGCTCATTGCGCGGAGCACGGCCATCAAGGCGCGCATCGTCTCGGAGGACGAGCGCGAGTCCGGCGCGCGCACGCTGCTCAACTACGGTCATACCGTAGGGCATGGAATCGAGGCCGCCGCGGGCTACAGCGGCTACCTCCACGGCGAGGCGGTTGCGATTGGCATGCACGCGGCCGGCCGCATCGCGCGCGAGGTCGGCCTGCTCGCGCCGGAGGCGCTCGATCGTCAGCAGGCGCTGCTACGCGCCTGCGGCCTCCCCGAGCGGGCAAGCGGTGTCGCTGCTGCGGACGTCGTCGAGGCCATGCGCAGCGATAAGAAGGTCCGCTCGGGCGAGATCTCGTGGGTGTTGCTCGACCGCCTCGGCCACGCTGTGGTGCAGCGCGATGTGCCCCCGGCCGCGGTCGAGAACGCCGTCGCGGCGGTCCTCGGGTGAGCTTCGCCTTCGCCCTCGAGGGTGGCGGCGAAGGGCCCGTCGCCCCGCGCGCGGGCACCATTACCACCGCCCGCGGGACGATCGCGACGCCCACGTTCATGCCCGTCGGCACGCTCGCGACGGTGAAAGCGCTGACGCCGGAGGAGGTGACAGCCGCGGGCGCCCAGATCGCGCTCGTGAATGCCTACCACCTCTACCTCCGTCCCGGCCACCGCCTGATCGAGGAGCTGGGCGGCGTGCATGCCTTCATGCAGTGGCCGGGTCCGCTGCTTTCCGATAGCGGTGGCTTCCAGGTGTTCAGCCTGGCGAAGCTCATGAAGGTCGACGACGAAGGCGTTCGCTTTCGCTCGCACATCGACGGCTCCGAGCACCACTACACGCCCGAGCTGGCGATCGAGGTGCAGGCCGCGCTCGGCGTCGACATCGCGATGCCGCTGGATCACGTCCTCCCTGGCGGGGCTGAGAGCGTAGCTGCCAAAGACGCGGCCGAGCGCACCTTGCGCTGGTTCGAGCGCTCGCAGCGGGTCGTCGCCGCGCCAGCCCTGTTCGCGATCGTCCAGGGCGGGAGCGACGCCGAGCTTCGCCGCGGGCATGCGCGTGCGCTCGCCGCGCTCGATGCGCCCGGCTACGCCATCGGCGGTCTTTCTGTCGGCGAGTCGAAGGCGGTGCAATGGGAGATGACCGAGATCGTGAGCGCCGAGCTCCCCACCGATCGTCCCCGCTACCTCATGGGCGTGGGCAGCCCCGAGGATCTGGTCGAGGGCGTGGCCCGCGGCGTCGATCTCTTCGATTGCGTCCTGCCCACGCGCCTCGGCCGCAACGGCGGCCTCTTCACGGACGATGGCCGCGTCAGCATCCGTGCCGCTCGCTACCGCGAGCAGCGCGAGCCTCTGGACGCGGCCTGTGACTGTGCGATGTGCATGAGCTACTCCGCGGCCTACGTCCACCACCTGTTCCGCAACGAGGAACTCCTTGGCTACCGGCTGGCCAGTCTGCACAACCTCCGCTACCTCCTGCGGCTCACCGAACGCATGCGTGCGGCCATCCTGGATGGGACCTTTGCGGCCTTTGCGGAAGGGTTCCTGGCCCGTTACCAGCCCGCGGATGAGACTGTGCGAGCGAGTCAACGGGCGCGGTGGCGTTCGCGAAAGCGAGCGTGAACACCCCTCGACAAAACCCCACGTTCCCTTCTACGCTCGAAAACCGGCGCCGCGTCTGCGGCCCATCAGGTGTAATCAGTGGCGAAAGCAACGACCGGTGGCTCGGCCACCGCCGAGAAGAAGACGAAGAAGAAGCCGGCTGCTGCCCCGCGCAAGCGTCGCGCGAAGGGCGCCGGGAAGGATCTCGTCATCGTCGAGTCCCCCGCCAAGGCGCGCACGATCGAGGGCATCCTCGGTGACAAGTACCGCGTCATCGCCTCCGTCGGCCACGTTCGTGACCTGCCCACCTACGGCCTCGGCATCGATGTGAAGGGCGGCACCTTCGCCCCCAAATACGTCGTCATCAAGGACAAGAAGCGAGGCGTCGACAAGTCCGAGATCATCGATGAGATTGCGGAAGCGGCCGAGGGCGCCGAGCACGTCTACCTCTCGACCGACCCCGACCGCGAGGGCGAGGCCATCTCCTGGCACATCGCCGAAGCCGCGAAGATCCCCCGCGAGAAAACCCAGCGCGTCATCTTCCACGAAATTACGAAGCCCGCGATCGAAGAAGCCTTCAGGAACCCGGGGGTCCTGAACGACGACCTGATCGAGGCGCAACAGACACGGCGCGTGCTCGACCGGCTGATCGGCTTTCCGCTCACGTGGTTCGTGCAGGGCAAGGTCGCCCGCAGCGCCAGTGCCGGGCGCGTGCAGAGCGTGGCGCTCCGCGTCGTCGTCGAGCGCGAACGCGAAATCGAGAAGTTCGAGCCGCAGGAGTACTGGACGATAGCCGCACGTCTCGCGAAGAGCGGCGACGAATTCGGTGCGCGCTTGATGAAGCTGCCCGGCCAGAAGAAGGCGGAGATCCCGAACGAGGCCGAGGCCAACGGCCTTCTTGCGACCCTGCGTCGCAGCGACTTCTCCGTGAAGACGGTGAAGAAGGGCGAGCGCAAGCGGCGCCCCGCGCCCCCGTTCTCCACGAGCACCTACCAGCAGGCGGCGAACAACCGCCTCGGATTCGGTGCGCAACGCGCCATGGCCCTGGCCCAGCAGCTCTACGAGGGCGTCGACCTCCCGGGCGTGGGGCCGACCGGCCTCATTACCTACATGCGCACCGACTCGCTCACGGTTTCGCCCGTGGCGCGGGAAGAGGCGCGCACCTATGCAACCGCGCGCTGGGGTGCCGAGTTCGTACCGGAGAAGGAGCGCGTCTACCGCACGAAGGCGCGCGGTGCCCAGGAGGCGCACGAGGCGGTTCGCCCCACCTCTCCCGCCCGCAGCCCCGACACCCTGCGCGGCATCCTCACCGCCGATCAGCTGAAGGCCTACACGCTCATCTGGCAGCGCTTCATGGCGAGCCAGCTCGCGGACGCGCGCTTCGCCACCGTCGCCGTCGACATCGAGGCGCACGAGAACACGGAACTGCGCGGCACCTTCCGCGCGAATGCGCAGCAGCTCGTCTTCGCCGGACACCTCGCCGCGATGGGCATCGATGCGACTGAGGAGCAGGCGGACACGCCTGCGGACGCGGAGGCCGAGGAGACCGTCGACGCACTCCCCGAGTTCGCCGATGGCGACGCCCTCGAGCGGCGCTCGGTCGATGGCGAGCAGCACTTCACCGAGCCTCCGCCACGCTTCACCGAAGCCTCGCTCGTGAAGGCGCTGGAGGAGCAGGGCATCGGCCGGCCGAGCACGTACGCCTCGATCGTGCAGACGGTGCTCAACCGCGCCTACGTGAAGAAAGAGGGCCGTGCGCTCGTCCCCCAGGAGCTCGGCTTCGTGGTCAACGACCTCCTCGTCGAGCACATGGACCGGTACGTGGCCGTGCCCTTTACGAACGAACTCGAAGAGGAGCTCGACGAGATCGCTTCCGGCGAGCGCAACTACGACGAGGTGGTCAAGGGCTTCTGGGGATCGTTCAACGCCCAGCTCGAGACGGCGAAGGAGAAGGCCGTCAAGCAGGTCGAAGAGACGGACATCATCTGCTCGAAGTGCGAGGAGCGGAAGATGGTCGTGCGCTGGGGCCGCAACGGCAAGTTCCTCGGCTGCCCCGGCTTCCCCGAATGCCGCAACGCAATGCCGCTCACCGCCGAGGGCGAACCGACGCCCGTCACCGAGCCGCAGGCCACCCACTGGAAATGTCCGAAGTGCGGCTCCGGCACCGAGCTCAAGCACGGCCCCTACGGCGAGTACATCGATTGCGTGAAGCGCGATACGGACGAGTGCGATTTTCGTGCGGGCGTGCCTGTGGATGTGGCCTGTCCGGAGGAGCCGCAGACCGGCCAGCTCGTGACGAAGCGTGCGCGTGGCCGCCCGTTCTTCGGCTGCTGGAACTACCCGGACTGCACCTACACCACGAACAGCATCGAGGCCGACAAGATCGTCCCCGCGCGCACCGCCGAAGAGCGCGAAGCCGCCGCCGAGAAGGCGAAGGCACGTGGTGGCCGGCGCGGCGGCGGTGCCCGCCGCACAACGACGCGAAAGCGCAAGGCCAGCTAGGGGCCACTCGCGATGAAGGCGGTCGCCTCGCAAGGGGCGCTGGCCGCGGTGCTCCTGTGGGTCACAATCGTCGCCGGTCCGGCCGGCGGCGCGTCCGCTCAGCCAGCCTGCGAGCCGCTCCGCGAACTCCACAGCTTCCAGATCTTCGACGCCGACGCGGACCTCAGCGGTTGCAGGTTCGAGACGGTCCACGGCACAGCCTTTCCCGCCGTCTACCGCCTCGATCTCCCCGCCGACGAGTACCGCGAACGTCGTAGTCCCGATTTCGTGCGCTACGAGCGATTCAGTGCGCAGGCCGGGGATTGGCGAGAAGCGGTTTCGCTACGGCTCTCGCGGACCCACCAATCACCGCGGAGCCTCCGCGAGGGCGGCGAAGGGGAGGTGAGCGAAGGCCTCTTCGTCCCCGCGCCGGGCGTCATCGTGCGCGAGAGCGGCTTCGATCCTCGGGTCACCGCGCACTGGATCGAGCCGGCGGGACACTATGAACTCAGCGTCAATGCCAAGTGGACAGACCTCACGATCGAGGAAGTGGCGGCGACCCTCGTATGGAGACCGCCGGTCGAGCTGGGCCCCTACCCTCCCGGCACGCGGACGGGCATCGATTCCGTCGATCGGGTGCTTGCCGCCATGCAGGCGAAGGACGTCCCCGCCCTTAGCGCGTTGATCGACTTCCGTATGGAGCCCTGCGGCCGGGAGATCATCGGCCGGCCGCCGTCCTGCCCCGAAGGGGTGGAGGAGGGAACGCCGGTCGAGGCGCTCGCTGCCGGCTGCTTCGAGCCCGCCTACTGGACGCGAGGGGAGGAGAGCGACGGTGTTCTTCAGCAGCTCGCCGACGAGGCACAGCACCTCTTCGCGGTGGTTGAGCCGGAGTTCGAAGGCCAGACGCTCGGCTATGAAGTCATCTTGGCGGAGAGTCCCTTCGGCGGCGGCGCTTGGTCAATCCGCGTCCAGGACGGCCAGGTGCGCGCTATCCAGACGCCGTGTTTCGAGAGCGCCCCCTCGCGGGCCTCGCAGCGTGGCAATCCCGTGTTGCCCATCCGCCTCGCACCCGGCCCGCCCGTGGTCGGGACCGGCCTCGCATCTGTCCAGCCGAGCGGTGGTGGCTTCGGCTGGGCCGCCGTCTTCGCGGCCCTCTTCGCGATGATCGGTCTGGCGGCACGTGTCCGGGCGCGTCGTACGCGCGCCGTCCACCGATAACCGACGGCGCAAGCTGGAATCCGAAACGGTCATAGGGTGGGCTAGGATCCATCGATGGCGAGGAGCGTCCCCGACGCCGCGAACGAGCTGCTCGCGCTCGAAGAACGGGCCGCCCAGGAGCTGGCCGATCTGAGCGAGTCGCTGGGGCCGCACTCGCGCGCGCTGCTGGCCGCCTATCTCGAAACGACTTCCCGGACCGAAACCGCCGCCGGCAGGCTCGTTCAGGCGCTCGTCGAGGGTGGCGCGACCTACGGCGACATCATCCGCAGCTTCCCTTTCCCCGAGGAGACGCTGGAGCAACTCGGCGCGGGCACCCCCGCGGACCGACTGCTACCGGCCCGGAGCCTCCTGCCGGCTAGGCGCGCCTAGCGCCGCACGACCCAAGCTCGCTCCGCTGCCAGGTGGTCCAAAATCCGGAGCCGCCAGCTACGCTCGGCCGATGGGTGGTGAAGGCGGCCGGAGACCGAGCGCGACGCCCGCACGCGTACCCCGTGCGAAACTTCCCCAAATGCCTGTCTCCTTCGGCCCCCTGCGTGATGGCGACGAAGAGGCTCAGCACAACCTCACAGGGTTGGCCTTCGGCGATGCGCGCGCGTTCGATCCCGACTACGCGGTTCCTCGCGAGCTCGTTCTCGCCGGCTACCGGGGGAGCGAGCTCGTAGCCACGGCCACGCTCATCCCGGGCGGCCAGTGGCTTGGTGGACGGCCCATCGCGGGCACGCTCGTGAGTGGCGTGGCGGTCGCGCCGCACCGTCGCGGTGCCGGGATCTCCAAGCCGCTCATGGCCGAGTCGCTCCGCCTCATGCACGAGCGTGGCGATGCCATCTCTGCGCTCTATCCGACCACCGCTTCCTTGTACCGCTCCGTGGGCTACGAGATGGCCGGTGACTACGTGAAGCGCGTCATCGCAATGGACGAACTGCGTGCCGCCCCGACGGAGGCAGCCGTGGAGCCCTTCACGATCGACGAGCTGCCCTCGTTGGCGCCCCGTTACGACGCGGTCGCGCGGCTCTCTCCGGGGTACCTCGCTCGTGGGGAGCAGTGGTGGCGGCGCCGCCAGATCCGGCTCAGATACCGGAGCACAAACAGCCGCCTCTACCTACTCGAGCTCGAGCTCGCAGGGGCGAAGGGCTATCTCGTGATGGGGGCGACGGAGTCGGACAACAGCATCATGAATCTGCACCTCGAAGATCTGGGGGCCGAGAACGGCGCCGTCCTGCGCGCGTTGGGCTCGGTGGTGACGCGCTTCGGCACCGTGGCCGGGTCGGTGAGTTCGCATCAGGCGCCCTGGGTGCTGGAGACGCTGACCGACCACGGCCAGCGCTGGAAAGCGACCGAGAGCTTCGGCTGGATGCTGCGTCTCGTAGATGTTGGTCGAGCCGTCGCGCTCCGCGGCTGGCCGCCGCTGAAGGCGCGCATCTCCCTGCGCATCAGCGACCCAGTGCTGTCTCACAACGACGGCAACTTCGAGCTCAAAATCGAAAACGGCAGGGGACGCCTCGAGCGTAGCGGTGCGGGCACCTGGCAGATCGGCATCGGGTCGCTCGCCTCGTGGTTCAGCGGCTGGCCGGCTCGATGATGGGTTGCCTCTCATTGATTCTGAGCGCGCTCCTCCGCGAACGAAGTGGGGACCCCCCCACGAATCCGAAAACGAAGTTAGATCATCAACTGGTCAGACGCCCTGCCGGGGCCTCGGATCGTAGCGGTTGCGGTAGCCATGCCTGCTCTGACAACCGCGGTGGGATCGTGGGCGCGGGTCGAAGTCACGCTCGAGAAGCGCTAGCCTGCTTTCGGGCGTCGATCGGGAGCCGCCAGGGCGCCGCTGATGGGATTCGGCCGTGCGGTATCTCCAAGCGTGGCGAGAGCGGTGCGGCCCCTACGATGGGCACCGAGAGAACGCACGAAGGAAGGGCGCAGGCCGACCCGCTTCCGCAGGCGCTCCTCTAGAGTCCGTTGCGGGAGGCGGCGATGGGGGCGAAGGACCCGGCTGAACCCCGCCCACCGGCAGCTGTGCTCCAGCGCTGGGGCATCGCAGCGCGTGGGTACCTTGGCGGCCGAGCGAACAAGCACTGGCTCGTCGAATCAGGCGGCGTCCGGCTCGTGCTGCGCGAATATGCGGAGCACCCGCTCGCCGACATCGCCTACGAACTCGAGGTCATGCGGCGGGTGCGAGACCTCGACTGGCCGGTCCCCCAGATCGTCGCCGGGCCTGAGGACTTCGACGGGCGTACCTGCTGCCTCTTCGGCTGGCTTCCCGGCGAACCACGAGCGGAAGGGCCCGAGGAGCAGCGAGCACGCGGACGGCTGCTCGCCGAATTCCATGAGGCGACTGCCGAGCTCGTCGACATGGGCCAGCGGGCGGAGGGCCGGCTCGCGGACGAGGTAGTCAGCAATCCCGACCTCAGCGCCCGGCTCGAGGACTACGAGCGCCTCCGTCCGGTCGAAGGCCACGTCCTCCGCTGGCATCTCGAGCAGGCGAAGGAACGCTTCGCGAAGCTTGACCTCGCTGCGGCCGAACGAGCCGTGATTCACAGCGATTTCGCGCAGTGGAACCTGCTCTTCGACAACGGCGAGCCCAGCGGCCTCCTCGATTTCGAGGGGACGCATCTGAACTATCGCGTCGCAGACTTCGCCCTCTCCTGGCGAGGGGAGCACGACGACGTAATCGCGGGCTATCGCGACATACGGGAGCTGTCCGAGCTCGACTGGCAGCTCCTCACACCCTGCTACTGGTCATGGCTGTTTCTCGGGGTCAAAGACGAGATCGGGGCGATGCTGGCGGGGACCACGCCTATGCACGGCTTCGACTGGCCGGTCGAGCACCTGCTCCGCCGATCGCCGCTGATGGGAGAAGAAACACGCCCCTACCCGGGTCCGTAGCCCGTGCCGCCGGACGATTGTTAGGGCCAGCCGGTGGCGCGAGGGACTAGCCGGCCGCCTCGCGAACGGCATCGGGCCGGCACGCGTCCATCACCGCGCGTACCGCGTCGAGGCCGGGGCGAGCCGCGACCACCCGGACGATGGCGATGTCGAGGCCTGCGGCCAGCCGCTCGAAGGCGGTGGCGGCTCCGTCCGCCGTGCCGAAGTAGCCGACCGCGAGCGCGAGCTCGTCGGGGAAGGCGGCCACGAGTTCATCGGGGGGCGCACCACGCTCACGCATTTGGTCGAGCTCGCCCAGCTGGGGCGCGTAGCCCATTCGCTCGAAGTGGGCGCGATAGCCGTAGCGCCGCTGCGCTTCGGTCGGCACCTCCAGGCCGAGGGCGTAGCCCGTGAGCGAACGCACGTAGGCGCTGCGAGCCACCTCCACGTCGTCGTCGACACAGATGCGGATGTACTCGGCGAGGCGCACCTCGCCCGGATCGCGACCCGAAGCGGCTGCGCCTTCAATCACGCGCTCCCGGCTCCAGGCGACGCGTTCGCTGCTGCACCAGTTGAGCGCCGCGCCGTCGGCAACTTCGCCCGCGAGTTCCAACATCCGCGGCCCCAGCGCGCCGAGGAAGACGGGCGTTCGGGGGGGTGGATCGATTCCGAGCTGGACCCCCTCGAGGTGGACCGCTTCGCCCCGTACGTCGACGGTTTCGCCGGCCAGAAGCGCGCGCACGGCCGTGACGTACTCGCGCATCGAAGCGATCGTCGAGCTGCCGCCGAAGCCGAGGGCGCGCCGCACCGCGGGCCGGTAGATGCCGCCGGAGCCGATGCCGAGGATGAAGCGCCCGCCCGAAATCGCACTCAGAGTGCCGGCGCTCATCGCGAACGCCACCGGCGATCGGTACGCGACCGGGGAGACGGCGATGCCCGTCCCCAGCCCCGCCTCCACCACCTCGGTGCTCGCACGCCAACGCAGCGCGCACAGCTGAAACGAGTCGTGACCCGCGCCCTCAGGCGTCCAGAGGCTTTCGTAGCCGAGACGCGCGGCTTCTCGGGAGAGTTCCGCCTGCTCGTCGAAACTCAGACCCAGCGAAAAGTCCAGCCCGAGGCCAATCTCCATCCGTTCCCCGCTAGCGCGTTGGCGTCAGATTACCGCGTGCCAGCGTCCCACACCTGGCCGGACGCACGCGTTAGGAGTCGAGGTCGCCGAAGATCTCGTCGTTGTGCTCGCCGAGGTTCGGCGCGCGGTGGCGGAATTCGATCGGCGAGGCGGTGAAGCGATAGCCTGCACGCGGGTAGCGCGCCGTTGTCGTCGCACCGGGTACGTCCGCCTCGACGAAGAAGTCGCGATCGGCCCAGTGGGGGTCGTCCAGGTTGTCCTCCGGGCGGCGGACGGGGCCCCACGGAAGGTGCATCGATTGCGCCCGGCGATAGACCTCCTCCATCGGCAGCATCGCCACGAAGCGCTGTATGACCTCGACGACGTGGGCGCGCGCCGCGACCGCATCACCCTCACCGTCGTAGAGCGCCCGACTGTAGATAGGATCGTGAAGATCCGCGGCGGCCTCGTGCTCGTCCATCCAGGCGAGGAGCCTGGGGAAGAACTCCTTCCGGCGGGGGATCCCACCACCGAGGATCTGCGCGTAATGGCCATCCCCGCACTGGAACTGCGAGGGTCCCGTGGGGCTGGGCGCGGAGTGCCGGCCCGTTTGGCGCTGATTGATCAGGCCGCGGTACTCCCAACTCTCGAAGGCGCCTTCAGTCGTGCCGGCTACGGCCTCGTGGATCGAGACATCGACGAGCTGACCCTCGCCCGTCATCGTCCTCTGCAGGAGCGCCGCGAGAACGCCCGCGACCGCGTACTCGCCCGCCATGTTGAGCGAATGCTCGCCATCGGGCCGCATCGGCGGCAGGTCGTGGTCGTCGTAGCCGGTGCTCATCGGCGGGCCGCCGAGGGCCATGCTCACGAGGTCCGTGGTCGCCCAGTCGCGCCGCGGGCCGGTCAGTCCGAAGGGCGTGATCGCGCACCAGATCAGCCGCGGCGAGCCGCCGCCGCCAAATGACTCGTAGCCGAGCCCGACGGAGTCGAGGACTCCCGGCCCAGCGCTGTCGAGCACGATGTCGCGTGCGGAAGCCAGTGCGCGCCAGCGCTCTGCGTCCGCAGCCAACGCGAGGTCGAGCGTGACGCTGCGCTTGTTCGTATTGAGGTAGGCGAAATGCAGGCTAGCGCCACGGTCCGGGTCGTCGGCCGCGAAGGGGCCCGTGTGCCGGCTCCGCGCGCCCGCTGGGTGCTCGATCCGGACCACGTCCACGCCGGCATCCGCGAGGAGCTTGCCGGCGACCTCACCGCGATCGCCGATCTCCACCGCCGTCAGCCCTGCGAGCGGTCCCGCCATCAGACGGCCCCCTCGGCCACGAGCGTTTCGAACTCGGCTTCGCTATAGCCGAGCAGGTCGACGGCCACGTGACGCGTGTGCTCGCCGAACAGGGGGGCACCCCGATCGAGCCGCCAGCGCGCCTTCGAGAACCGCATCGGCAGACCCTCATAGCGGTGCTCGCCCAGCACCGGATGGGGCGCGGTGGGGTAGAAGCCACGGTCGGCGAGTTGGGGATCGCGCTCCATGCGGTCTTCCATCGTCTGTACGACGCCGGCCGGCACGCCGCGCGCCTGCAGCGCTTCCGTCAGCGCGTGCGGCTCTCGCAAAACCGTGGCGGCGGTGATGGCCTCGTCGAGCGCGTCCTCATTCGCGACCCGGGCCGCGTTCGTGGCGAAGCGCTCGTCGACGAGGAGTTCGTCCAGGCCGAGCGCCGCGCAGAGCGCCTGCCACTGGGACTCGCTCTCCGCGACAACCGCGATCCAGCGGTCCTCACCCTGGCAGCGGTAGATGCCGTGGGGAGCGAGGGAGGGCCAGCGCGAGCGGTTGCCTATGCGCTCGGAGCGGCGGCCATTGACCTGGAAATCGAGCATGGGGACGCCGCCGAGGACCATCCCGGTCTCGACCTGGGAGAGGTCGACGTGCTGGCCCTCGCCCGTCTCCTTGCGATGGTAGAGCGCCATGAGGGCGGCGATCGCGCCGTAGTAACCCGCGGTGTGATCGAGATACGAGAAGCCCCAGCCCGCCGGGGGCTGGTCGGGCAAGCCCGACATCGCCGTCGCACCGGAGACCGCCTGGGCGGTCGGGCCCCAGGTCACGTAGGAAGCGTCGCGACCGACGTGGCCGTAACCCGAAACCGAGAGGTAGACGATGTCGGCGCGCAGCTCGCGCAGGCGCTCGTAGGGGAAACCCATGCGCGCGAAAGCGCCGGGGCTGAAGTTCTCGACGACGAGATCGGACGTGCGGATCAGGCGCTCGACGAGCTCGCGGCCGCTGGGGACACCCAAATTTGCCGTGATACCGAGCTTGTTGCGATTGAAGTTGTTGTGGAGGCCGCGCTCGTTCGCGGTCGCCAGCGAACCGCGAAGGGTGTCGAGATGATCCTCGTTCTCGACCTTGATCACCTCGGCGCCGAGGTCCGCGAGGATGCGGGTGGCCTGGGGCCCCGCGACGATCCAGGAGAAGTCGCACACCCGCACACCCTCAAGCGGGAGGGGCTTGGCGTTGGTGCCTTCGGAGGTTCTCACTGCCGTCATCGAGCTTCTCGCGACCCACGAATGCGGTTGGCGCTGTGCGCACGAATAGTACGCGCCGCAGAGCCACCTGTGTTTGCCCCCACGCCACGGCGGGGCGTACGTTGACGTTTAGGGGAGCGTTCGGCGTCGAGCCCGGCTCGCTTTGGTGGGGTAATGGCCGAACGCACCGCAGAAGCTGGGCGGGCGCGCACTGGCGGCAACGGCCTCAGCCTGCAAACCTTCGCGGCCTTTTCCTCGCGCGATTTCCGCTATCTCTGGGCGAACAATTTTAGCTATGCGCTCGTCCAGGGCATCCAGCGCTTCGCCTTCGTCTGGCTCGCGGTCGAGCTGAGCGACAGCAACAGCGTGCTCGGCTTGGTCAGCTTTGCGCTCGGCATCCCTGTGTTCTTCATCGCCCTGCCTGCAGGGGTGCTCTCGGACCGCTCCGACCGGCGGGTGCTCCTCTTCGGGAGCCAGTTGGTGGTCCTGGCGGCATCGCTCCTCACGGGGGTCCTGATCTGGATCGACGTGATGTCCGTGGGCGTCGCCATCGTGATGGCGATCTTCGTCGGTATCGGCGTCGCCTTCGGGCAGCCGGTGCGGCAGGCGCTGGTTCCCGCGATCGTGCCACCGGACCGGCTCATGAACGCGATCACCCTCAACAGCCTGGGGCAGAACGTCTCCCAGATCGGGGGGCCGGCGGTGGGCGGTGCCGCCATCGCCCTCTGGGGGATCGGGGGCAGCTTCGCCGTGCAGGCCGTCCTGATGGGGTTGGGGCTGCTGCTCCTGATTCCGCTGCGGATCCCGCCCTCGGCGGGGGCGGCACGGGCGGGAAGGCGCCTTCGGGCGGAGATCGGCGAAGGCTTCAGTTTCATTCGCGGCGCCGTCGACGTGCGCGCCCTGTTCATCCTCCTCTTGGCGACGGCGCTCGTGATCATGGGGCCCTGGCAGACCCTCCTCCCCAAGATCGCGAACGAGCAGCTTGGCGCGGGCGCCTTCGCCGCGAGCATGCTCTTTGCCGCCATGGGCGCGGGTACGATCGTGAGCTCACTCCTGCTCGCCTCGATCCCGGGCCTGAAGAATGCGGGTGGGTGGTTCACCTGCACCCTCATCACCGGCGGCATCCTGGCCGTCGGCATTGGCCTCTCCCATAGCTACGAGCTGACGCTCGCATTCATGCTGCTCAGTGGCTTCAACGCAGGCTTCTTCGTGAACCTCAACATGACGCTGATCCAGTCACACACGCCCGCGGCCGTGATGGGGCGGGTGATGGCGATCTACACGCTCGTGCTGATGGGCGCCTCGCCTTTGGGCTCGCTGGTAGCCGGCGGGGGCGCCGAGCTCCTCGGCGCCGGGGTGTGGTTCTCGCTCTCGGGCGGCGCGGTCGCGGTCGTCGCGGTCGTCTTCCTGCTCACGCAGCCGAGCTTGCGGCGCATGCCCTCCGCACCGGAGGTGCCGGTGGCCGCGTCTGCGCCTGCGCCTGCGCCCGCGGACTCAACTCCGCGGTAGCGACCACGCGGCCGACCGCAGCCGGTCGGCGCCTGCGGTGAGATCGGCGAGGCCGCGCAGATCGGCCTCGATCTGCGCGGCAAGCGCCAAAAGGTCGAGGCCCCATCGGGGCCCCTCCGCACCCCTGATGGCATCCCGCGCGCGCCCGAGCAAGATCCCCATCCCTCGGGGATTGCCGCGCGCGGCATGGGTGTAGCCCGCACCGAGCTGCGCGAGCCCCTTGAACAGCGCCTCGCTCGGCGTGCCTTTGCTTTCGAGCCACGCCGCCTCCCAGGCCTCGTGTGCGAGGAAATAGCGCCCGGCGTCGAAATGGGCGATGGCGAGCGCGTTCGCCGCCTCCGCGGAGAGGCCGTCGAGATCGTCCGCCGCGAGCCGGTTCAGCGAACCCGCGGGAAGCGGCCGGCCGAGCTCGTCACGGGGGCGCTCGGCCTTGCTCGTAGAGGGCATGAGATCTCCGCGGCTCGTCGCCCGCCGATCTTACGGCGCCACCTGAGCGGCGTGGCCCCGAAGCGGCAGCGCCCCTAGGCTTGAGGGGTGACTCAAGAGGTGCGACCGGCACTGCGTGGTCGCCTGCACCTGCTCGTGGCCCTGGCCTCACCGGCGGCGCTGCTCGGTCTCATTCTCATCGCCGACAACCCCCGCGAATACGTGAGCGGCGCAATCTTCGGGGCGGCGATGCTGCTGCTGTTCTCCGCCAGCAGCGCCTACCACCTCGCCCGCCGGGGCCGTGCCTTCCTCCAAAAGCTCGACCGCTCGATGATCTTCGTCCTGATCGCGGGCACCTACACGCCCTTCTGCCTGGTCGTGCTCGGTAACGGTTGGGGCATCCCCATCCTCTCCTTGGTATGGACGTTCGCCGGGATCGGCATCGCGATGAAGGCCTTCAACCCCACACCACCGCGTTGGCTGAACCTCGCCCTCTATATGGCGATGGGCTGGCTCGGCGTGATCGCGGCAGCGCCACTTTTCTCGGGTACGCCAACGGGCGCGATTCCGCTGATGTTCCTCGGCGGGTTCTTCTACTCCGTCGGCGGCATCGTCCACGTCCTCCGCCGGCCCGACCCCTTCCCCACGGTTTTCGGCTATCACGAGGTTTTCCACCTGCTCACCGTCGCCGCTGGGGCGACGTTCTACTCGACGGTCGTCTACACCTTCGTCTAGGGTCTCGCGGCCGGCGTACCGGCCGGCTGGAGGCAGGATGGCCAGCGTCGAGGAGCGCCTCGCTGCGCTCGAAGCACGCGTCGCCGCCATCGACGACGAGCGTGGGGTGCTTGCGAACATGTACCGCTACGCCCACGCCATCGACTACGGGCTCGACGGCGAGTGGATCGATTGCTTCACCGAAGACGGGGTCTTCGACCAGCGCCGGCGCCCGGGCTTCGACCCCGTCGAGGGCCAGCGACATCAAGGGCGTGACGCACTGGCCGCGTTCATCGCCACGCACACGCAGGCGCCCGAGACCTATCACAAGCACCTGATGGTCCAGCCCCGAATCCAGGTGGATGGCGACCACGCGGCGACGGCCAGCTTCTTCCTGCGCCTCGACGAAGACCCTGCGGGCGCGCCCTACATCCTCGTCTTCGGTCGCTATCGCGACTCGGTGCGCCGCTGCACGGACGGGCGTTGGCGGTTCGAGGAGCGGATCGTCGAGATCGAGGTGATCCAGCCGCGGCCGTAGTCGCCGCGCGCAGGCGCGTGGCCAGAGACTAGCCTCGGAGCCGGGGTAGCGATCGTGGCCGGCACAACGTTCGTTCCATCCGCGGCACCATAGCGGGAGGACGACCCGTTCCTCGCGGAGCCGTGCGCCTTCTGCGCGTGGGGCCTCGAGGTGTTCCTCAAACGCCTCTGACGGATCCGCCGCAGCGATGATGCCGCCCTTCCGCGCCTGCCGCGCCTCCAACACCGGGGCCTGCGCTCGCTCCCACTCGTGCTCGAGCGGAGCTAGGCAACCCGCGACAGGCCTTCGCTGCGCCGGTGAACGCGGTCCCAGGCGTCCTTCAGGCCGACCGCGATGAAGAGCAGGGCCACGAAGAAGAGTCGCCCCAGGTCGCCGCCGGTAACGAGGACGAGGACGGCGAGCCCGGCGACGACGGTCGCGATCCCGAGGACGGTGTTGCGGGTGAGGGTGTGCACGATCAGTCCCACCGCAAGCATGGCGCTTCCGGCGAGGGGGAAGAGCGCCCAGGCGACGCCGATCGCGCTAGCGGCACCCCGCCCCCCGACGAAACCGAGCCAGGGTGGGTAGACGTGTCCGATCACCGCAAACACGCCGGCGGTGAGGACGACCCACTCGTCGCCGCTCAGGGCGAGGGCGAGGGCGACGGCAGCGACGCCCTTGAGCAGGTCAAGGATCAGCGCCGTCGTCCCGGGAAGAAAGCCGGCACGGTCGAGGAGGTTGCCGGAACCGACGTTGCGGTCGCCGACTTCGCGTAGGTCCAGGCCATACCAGAACCGCCCGATGAGCCACGAGAAAGGCACGGAGCCGAGGGCAAGGGCGAGCACGAAGACGAGTGTGTTGATGAGCATGACAGCCGTGTCATCATATAGCTCGCTTCGCTCGGACCCCTCCCTCCGCCCCTCCCGCGCTCGTCTGCTGCGACTCCGCGGCCTGGCGGCCGCTCCGCCTCCGCGCTCGCTTTGTAGCTCGCTTCGCTCGGACCCCCCACCTCCGCCCCACCCGCGCTCGTCTGCTCCGCCTACGCGGCCTAGCGGCCGCTCCGCCTCCGCGCTCGCTTGATAGCTCGCTTCGCTCGGACCCCCACCTCCGCCCCACCCGCGCTCGTCTGCTGCCGACTCTGCGGCCTGGCGGCTGCTCCGCTCCGCGCTCGCTTGTTAGCTCGCTGCGCTCGGACCCCCCACCTCCGCCCCACCCGCGCTCGTCTGCTCCGCCTCCGCGCTTTGCTTCATCGCTCGCTGCGCTCGGGCCCAACCCCCCGCCCAACCCGCCGCGGAGTTCAGAGTCCGACGAAGTTCAAGGTTCAGAGTTCAGAGAGGCCGGACCAGGCGTCCCTCTTTGAACTTTGAACTCTTAACTCCGTCAGGACTCTGAACCCTGAACTCTCAACTCCACTAAGATGCGCGCTTGCGCCGTCGCTGGACGGCAGCCCAGGCACGGAGGAGGGCTATGCCCGGTCCCCTCAACGACGTCACGGTGCTGGACCTGACGCAACACATCGCCGGCCCCTACGCGACGAAGCTGTTCGCCGACTTCGGAGCCGACGTGATCAAGATCGAGCGCCCAGGAGGCGACCCCTCGCGGCGGCTGGGGCCCTACAAGGGGGGCACCCCCGACCCCGAGCAGAGCGGGACGTTCTTCTACTTCAACACGAACAAACGCTCCGTCGAACTCGACCTCACCGGCGAGCGCGGGCGCGAGGTCCTCTGGCGGCTGCTGGAGCGTACCGACCTCGTCGTCGAGAGCTTCCGGCCGGGCGTGATCGACGACCTCGAGGTTGGCTGGGACGCAATCCACCGGCGCCGGCCGAACGTGCCCCTCATCTCCATCTCGAACTTCGGGCAGGAGAGCCCCTACCGCGACTACAAAGGCTCGGACCTCGTGCTCTACGCCTTCGCCGGCGAGATGTTCTCCACGGGCCTGCTCGAGCGCGAGCCCGTGAAGATGTACGGCACGGCCGCGCTCGTACAGTCGGGCTCCGCGGCGGCGACGGCGATGATGGGCGCCCTCATGACCGGGCGCTACCAGGGCGTCGGCCAACACGTCGACTTCTCCATCGCCGACAGCCACCTCGTCGGCGTCGATCGCCGCCACGCGACCGTGATGGGCTTCCAGTACTCGGGGCGCAAGTCGCTGCGTTCCCCCGGCGCGTCCGTGGGCATGCTCACCGGTGTCTTCCCCTGTCAGGACGGCTGGGTGGACCTGGGGGGTGGCGGACCCCGTTTCCGGAACGCCCGCGACTTCCTCGGCCACCCCGAGTGGATGGAGGACGAAAAGTGGGACGATCCCGCCATCCAGACGAACCCGGATGCGATCGAGGAGTTCAACGCCTTCTTCTACGTCTGGCTCTCGGAGCACACGAAACGCGAGATCTGGGAGGCGGCGCGGCGGGTCAAGTACCTCTGCGGGCCACTCTTCACCATCGATGAGGTCTTCGACGATCCCGTCTTCCGCGAGCGCGGCTTCTGGCAGACGGCTGAGCACGAAGCGCTCGGCGAGGTCGAGTTCGCGGGGAGGCCGTTCCTGATGTCGGAGACGCCGTGGGAGTACCGCCGGCCCGCGCCCCTCTTAGGCGAACATACGGCCGCGGTCCTCGCGGAGAGCGGCTACAGCGCCACGGAGATCGACGAGCTCGCCGGCGCTGGCGTGGCGGGGGTCCGGTAATGGCACAGCTTCCCCTCGAAGGCGTTCGCATCCTCGACCTGGGCGGCGTTTGGGCGGGCACGTTCGCGACCGTCATCCTCGCCGACCTGGGCGCGGAGGTGCTGAAACAGGAGAACCAGTTCGTCTGGCAACCGAACACCCGCGCTAGCGGGCCACGCATCGCGAAAGCGATGGTGCAGGCCGGGCCGGGGTGGGTCACGGGCCTCCCGAACAGCGATCCCGGCGAGCGGCCGTGGAACTACCACCCGATGTTCGTCAGCCTCTATCGCAACAAGCGCAGCTTCACGGTCGATATCCGCCGCCCCGAGGGCCACGAGATCCTCGGTCGGGTCGCGGCGATCTCGGACGCGGTGATCGAGAACAGCGCCGTGGGCACGATGGAGAAGCTCGGCGTCTCCTACGAATGGCTGCGCGAACAGCGCGACGACATCATCTTCCTGCGCGCGCCGGGCTATGGGCTCACGGGCGACTACCAGACCGCGCGCACGATGGGCGCCCACCTCGAAGGGACGATGGGCCACCAGATCCTGCGCGGCTATCGCGGCCGGGACCCCAATTCGAACAGCGGCATCTTCGCCGCCGATTACATCGCCGCAACCCAGATCGCGCTCGCGATCATGATGGCCGTCTGGCACCGCAACAGCACCGGCAAGGGCCAGTTCATCGAAATGGCGCAGGCCGAGAACGCCGCCGCCATGTTCGCGCCGGCCTACATGAACTACAGCCTCAACGGCGAGGTCGAGGGCGCCATCGGCAACCGCTCGATCTTCGCCGCCGACGGCGAGGCGCCCTGTGGCGTCTACCCTTGCCAGTCACCGGGCGGCGCCGAGACCGGCGACGACCGCTGGATCGCCATCACCGTCACGAACGACGACGAATGGGCAGCGCTGCGCACGGCCATGGGCGATCCCGACTGGGCCGGCGCGACCGCGCTTGCGACCGCCCAGGGGCGCGCCGCCCAGCAGGATCTCCTCGACGAGAAGCTCGCGGAGT
>Ga0310121_10000894_pt1 | contig 31651 bp, 29 predicted proteins | sample CB27_Tmax_986_MG_FD_203504 | JGI IMG/M metagenome (GOLD analysis project Ga0310121, IMG submission 203504) | Marine microbial communities from Western Arctic Ocean, Canada - CB27_Tmax_986 | ecosystem: Environmental > Aquatic > Marine > Oceanic | place: Canada: Western Arctic Ocean | collected... | reverse complement strand
AGCCTGACGCGCAAGCGAGGAGAGGGGCCGTTGCCCCGCGAACCAGCTGAACGCTGCCATGCGAGTCCGAAACCGGAGCCGTGCTGGCAATGCAAACCGCGTTCTCCTCGCTTGCGCGTCGGGCTCGTGTTTCCCAGCGAGGCAACCTGTAGCACTGCCAGCATTAGCCGGAGTTATGATCAAGGCCCAGCGCAACAAACACGAAGCACACCATTTGCTCTAAATAGTCCATATTCCGGCCTTTTCATCAGCCCAGCGTCAGGCTTCCCAGTTGGATCCTCAAGATGGGGACACCCGCCTCAATCCTCCGCGCGCGGAAGATACAGATACACCGAGCGGGGCATGGGTGTCAGCCACGCGGCGCGGACCCCAGCCGACCGTATCGCGGCGCCGACCCGGGAGTTACAGGTGTTCAAGCCGTGGTAGGCGCCCCGGGCATCAAAAAAGGCATCATTCGATCCGTACGATTCACCTGTAATTTGCGAAGCGGCCAATTCGCCATCGGTTTTGAAACTGGCCAAGATAAACTGAACCAACTCCGCGTATTGCTCCGGCGAGATTCGAACCGAGGCCGGCGAATCGACCAGCGACTCGGGGCGTAACAGCGAAACGTGTAGGCAAGTCGGCGAGGGCCAAAGCAGGGCATGCACCGCAGTCGAGGCGCGCAAGTCGGACCATGTAGGCGTCTCCAGGAAAAACCCCTTGTCGCCCCAACCGATGGCCACGTGCGTTGCGTGGCGAGTGTCTCCACCAAAACAACTGGCCGGAAAATGCTCGCTCCAGTCGATCACATCGGAACGGATTGGCAAGACCACGTCGGCGTGGACGAGGTTCGACGTGAGGAAGATTTCGATCCCGTCCGCCGCGGGTTTGAAATCGTTGTTCACCGGGATCAACCCAACGACTACGATCGCGGCGTCGAGGGCGACGGCCAGTAGCAGGAACTGAATGGCTCGCCACAGGCCCCGGCGGAGCCGCTGGGCCGTTGAGCGAGGCCAGTTGGCCCTGCCTTCATTAGATGGTGTGGGGACAGCCATGGGCACTAGTAGCAGAATGTGCGAAAGTTTTGAACCTTTCGCACATGCGGAACAGGTCGTTTTGGATTTTACTGTCCCCGTGATTAATTGGTCCACCTCACGGCGACGAGTACAAACCGGTCGAACGTCCACAAAGAGAATAGATTCGGCACGCGTTTCGATTGGAAGCAACGACAACGTCCACTACTGACGATTCGTCATTAGTTGTTCTCCAACTCGTCCGGGCGTTTGCCTTTTCCGAGATGTCGGCGGAGGTAGATGGCACGTTCGGCGTTTCGATCGGCCGTATCGAGATTGGCGCCGTGGATTTTCTGCAAATGAGCCGGCTGGGTGTGAATGAACAGCTGGTTCAACGTGGGGATTTCCAGGTCGTCGATCAGCCCCAAATTCACTCCCATACGGACGCTGGACAACAAGTGCATCGTCTCTTCGCTACTGATCGTCTGGGCAGTACACAGAATTCCGTATGCCCGGCTGACACGATCATGCAGATCGTTGTGACTTTCGTTGACCAGGAAATCACGAGCGCGGCGTTCGTATTCGATCAACACGGGTACCACATCGGCAACCTGCTCAATCAGGCTGACTTCACTGCGACCGAGCGTGATCTGGTTGCTGATTTGGTAAAAGTCTCCCATGGCTTGGGAACCTTCGCCGTAGAGTCCGCGAACGGCGAGGCTGATCTTCTGTAGGCTGCGAAATACCTTGTCGATCTGGCGTGTAATGACCAAGGCGGGTAGATGCAGCATAACACTCACCCGCATTCCAGTGCCAACGTTGGTGGGACAAGCGGTGAGGTAGCCCAACCTTTTGTCGAAAGCGTATTTCACACGCGACTCGATGGCGTCGTCGATGGCATTGATCTGTTTCCAAGCATTGTCGAGGTCCAGTCCGCTCTTCATTAACTGAATCCGCAGATGGTCTTCTTCGTTGACCATCAGACTGAATTGTTCTCGGCTGTCGATGGCAACAGACCGCGCGCCATCGGAGTCGGCCAACTCACGACTGATCAACTGGCGCTCGACGAGAAACTGGCGATCCACCGTCTCCAACTGGCCCACGTCAACATAAATCAGGTCCGCCAGATCGTCGGACTGGAGTAACTTGTTGTGCAAAGAGGATTCGATGGCGGTACGATCATGGTCGGTGCAACGACGAATGAAAGGGAAGTCAGCCAGGTTTCGAGCCAACCGAATGCGGCTACTGATGACAATGTCCGACTCGGGACCCGACCCGCGCAGCCACTCGCCGCACTGGCTTGTCAGTTGATCAAATCGTGGACCCGTGTCGGATTCGTCGTTCATTGGATTATATTCCCGCAGCCGTCACGGATGTCATATGCCACCGATCAGTTTTCTGGCGTCTGGCCGCCTTCAATGTTTCGGATCAAGTCTCGCAGTTCGGAAGCCTTTTCATACTCTTCGCTCTCGATGGCTTCTCTCATCTCGCGTCGCAAGCGAATGAGTTCCAAACCATCGGCCTCATCGGGCGCATGGTGAATCGGCTGTTTGCCTTCGTGCTCGGTCTCGCCATGAATGTTGAGCAGCAGCGGCTCCAGTTCACTGGCAAAGGCAATGTAGTCGTGAGGGCAGCCCAACCGGCCATGGTTGCGAAATTCGTAAAAGGTAATTCCGCAGACCGGACAGGACTGTTGGTCGAGCCTGGCCAACTCCTCTGCCGTTTGGCCCACCTTGAGCTGTTGGGCAAAGGCACCTGCCAGCGACGGCGGTGCCTCGGACTCGAAGGCTTCGGTCGTGGAAAGATACTCCCGCGCGTGATCCTCACAGAGATGAAGCTCGCTCGGTTCTTCCTCCGTCAATTCCGTGATATGAAACGTGGCTGGCTTTTCGCAGTTTTGACACTTCATCGTGTTGCCTTTAGTTCCTACCCGCGATCAGCCCGGAAATTCCGATTGGCCCAGAATACCACCTTCACTAGTCTTCTCGCAACGCACGAAGGAATCAAGGGTAGTACCGCTTTCTCGAAAGAATGTGTCGCGAATCACCGGGAAAATCAGGTACGCCAACGACGGCGCGATTCTAGCAGCGGGTGTGAACCTGTCAAGATTGATAGTGTCCGCTTTAGAGAGCAGGACCCTAACCCAATGGCCATTTTCCATCTCATCGAGTCGCTTGCCGTTGTGGGCAGCCGTGCCCATTGATAAGCTGCATCCATGCCTCATTCACCTGATTTCGAGACGTTTAGGCAACTGGCTGCCGAATACTCATTGGTACCAGTCTACCGCCGATTGCTAAGCGATAGTCTCACGCCCGTGTCCGCCTTTCACCGACTTGACGATGGCGGAAGTGCTTGCCTGTTTGAGAGCGTGATCGGTGGCGAGAAAGTCGGTCGCTACAGTTTTTTGGCCTGTAACCCCTACGGGAGCATCGCTGCGCGTGGCAATCGGATGACCGTTATCAACGGCCAGGAGTCAGACACTTTCGACGCCGAAAACCCATTGGATGTGTTGCGCAAGCGACTGGACCAGGAGCGGGCGGCTCCGTTAGACGATCTTCCGCCGTCCGCGGGAGGGGTCGTCGGGTACGCTGGTTATGACGTGGTTCGTTATGCGGAGCGGTTACCCAATGCGCCCCACGACGATCGGCGGATTCCGGACCTGTTTTTCGCGTTCTATGACGGCATGGTTATCTTCGATAACGTCAACAAGACGATGGTGGTCATTGCCCTGGCGAGAATCTCCGCGTTCGAGGACCCGCTAAGCGCCTATAACGACGCCGTGTCTCGCATCAACACGACCATCCAACGGCTGACCGCTCCCCACGCTACCTTGAGCGTCACCGATATCGGCCCGCGGGATCCACACGAGCCTAAGCTATCGACGACCAGTAACTTCACGCAGGAAGAATTCGAGCAGGCGGTGCGCCAGTGCGTGGAATACATCAAGGCGGGTGATGTTTTTCAAGTGGTGATCAGCCAACGTCTTTCAACTCAGATCTCCGCGGATCCGTTTGAGATCTATCGCACTCTTCGAGTGATCAACCCCAGTCCCTTCATGTTTTTTCTGCGCACGCCGGATGTTACCCTGGTGGGAAGCTCCCCCGAGATCATGTGCCGCGTCGTGGGCGGTGAAGTCACTGTCAGGCCGTTGGCAGGGACCCGCCCTCGAGGTAAAGATGAAGATGAGGACCGTCGTCTCGAAGAAGAGCTGCTGGCCGATCCAAAGGAGCGAGCCGAACATGTGATGCTGGTCGATCTCGGTCGCAACGACGTAGGCAGAGTGGCGAAATACGGTACTATCGAGCTTTCGGATGTCATGACCGTGGAACGCTATAGCCACGTCATGCACATCACGTCGAATGTCACGGGCCAACTTGAAGATGGCAAGGATGCCTTTGATGTCCTGCAAGCGTGCCTACCGGCGGGAACGGTTTCGGGCGCGCCGAAGGTGCGAGCCATGGAGATCATTGACGAATTGGAACCTAATCGGCGCGGTCCGTACGCCGGCGCGGTGGGCTACTTCGATTTCGCGGGGAACATGGATACGTGCATCGCCTTGCGGACCATGGTGATTCAGGGCAATACGGCTTATGTCCAGGCTGGTGCTGGTATCGTGGCTGACAGCGTCCCAGAGAACGAATACCGGGAAACGCTCAATAAGGCCCGCGGTTTGCTCAAAGCCATCGAGGAGACCCAGCGGCGAGCCCTTTGAGTCATCATCGGCCAGTTTGACTTCGTGCCAGCCTCTCTATAATTGTGTATAATGGGGGCGGGTTCGGACCCTGCGTTGGAGGACATCCTGCGTTGGAACGTTGTCCGTTGGAAGTTTGTCCGTTGGGGCATTGTCGCCAAGGAATTCGATCCCGAACACGCCCGCACGGAGTGATGCAGCGAAATTCGCCTGATTTCGGTCGTGCTCAAATTGGCTGCGAGTTTGTCGACTCCTGCTACACAAATGGTTCACGACGATCCCTAGTCTGGCATCCGACTCAATGCTCCGTCTTCATGTAGTTGCGGGCCTGTAGTTGCTGGGTCGAATAAGAAAACGATGATGAGACAACCACACTCCTTGAACCATGGTTGGGCTGCGATCTTCTGCGCGCTGGGCGGGGCAATTCGCGCCGCGGCCGGTGCGGAACTGCCCAAGCCATTGGCTTACGAAGTGATCACCGAGCGAAGTCCTTTTGAGAAAGTGGTCGTGGTAGACGCTCCGGCAGGACGATTGGCCTGGCGCGATCTGTTCATGGGCTTGGCTAAGGCGCACGACTTCGAAGATCGAGAATTGGAAGAGACCTTTCCTGAGTCCAGTTGCAATCTCAATGGGCGTTTCGCCAAGTGGGGATTGTTCTGTCTCAATCGACTGGGCGCACCTCACTATAGCTTCAAAGTGGAGTCGATCCGTGACGCCATTGGCGATCAGCTCGTCGTTCGTATCGACGAAGAAGCGATTCGGACATCCCGTCGTCGGGTTAAATCACGTATTCGACATTGGGAAAGTGCCATCCGTGGCGGCGAAAATCAGCGTTCCTACGGATTGCGACTCGACGAAGAGTGGCGCGACGCGCCAGCGGATACACCGTTAGTGGTCTTGGTCCACGGATACAACTCTCGCTCCAGTGAAATGGTGGCGTTGGCGACGTCGATTCGAAGTAAGGGTTTTCCGGTGGCGACTTTCGATTATCCCAATGACCAGGCGATTCAGATGTCGGCCGACCTGTTAGCGGAGCAGCTCAGCAACGTGGCCGAGATGCAGTCGCGGAGAAGAGTCGCTTTGGTGACCCATTCGATGGGCGGGCTGGTTGCACGTGCGGTCGTCGAAGACACCCATACCGGCGTGAAGAACGTTTCGCGGCTGATCATGGTCTCGCCACCCAATCAAGGTTCGGCACTGGCCTATTTCGCGATGGGACTGGATCTCGTAGAGCACGTGTGTCGAGCATCGGCCAAGGAACGTTTCGACATCACCGCCGCGATCGACGACGGCTTGGCCGAGGCAAACGCTGATCTTTGCCCCGACTCGATTTTCTTGGCTCGTCTCAATCACCGGAAGAGAAATCCGCATGTGCGGTATTCCATCTTGCTGGGAAACCAAGCGTTGATTCAACCCGATCAATGGGCGGAGATCATGACACGAGCCAAGCGCATCACGCAGTCGAATCGCGTACTGGCTTTCATGTCATCCCGGCTGATCCAACGGCTGGATGATCTGGATGAAGTGGTCTCTGGGGTCGGTGACGGCGTGGTGGCCATAAAACGCGGTCTGCTGGAGGATGTCGAGGATACGATCGTCATGGACATGGACCATGCGGCCGCGTTACGCAACCACACGGAGGCCAGCACCGCAGCGTTGCACGAAGAGATCTTCGCGCGCTTATAGTTAATTCTTTCGGCGTGTGGTCGATGTGGGTTAGTTACATCCGCCACCACCACAGCAACTCTCATCGGGCAGTTTGGTTTCGCGGAACCCATCGCCCTTGGTTTCTCGTGGCGTGCGAGTGATGTCACGTCGGCAGTCAAAAGGAGTGGCCCGCGCTTCGCTCACCTCGTCGCGCGGCGGAACTGGGACGATCTGAGACGCGTAGGGCGCGCGATTATAAATCTCGAACGTTTTACGGCAGACCGCCATTGGTTCGCCTCGCCGCAGCACATGTCCGTCATCGTCGGTGACGGACTTCCAAGGGCCTTGATAGATCACGGCTTCGTGATGATCCATACAGCTTCCGTGTTTACCTTTGAACGCCGCGACGGTGACGCTGCGGAACTCGATGCCCTCGACGGTGGCCCATGGTTCGACATTCCGTTCGAGCAGTTGCATACCGTAGAAACCGGCGTCGGCGAATGCCTGCGGAAGCTCTCTTTCGACAAACGCACCGGCGATGCATCCGCTCCAGAGTTGGGGATCATTTTGCAACGAGATCGGGACTGGTTCATCGCAGACGATGTCGCTGACCACCGCCCGCCCGCCGCGGCGAAGGACCCGAAATAGCTCGGAGAATAGCTGGTGCCTGGCCGCTGGATCAACTAGATTCAACGCGCAATTCGAAACAGCGACGTCGATCGAGTCGTCGGGAATCATGGGCGACTTTTGGCGCATCTCTTGTGAGTGGGCCTGGACACGTAGCCAGTCATTGGCGGTCGTGGCGGGATTTTCGGCCAGGTACTGTTCGAGTTGATCCAGATCCAGCGCCAGGTCCTGAATTCGACCCTTGTGGAATTGGACATTGTGGTATCCGATCCGTTGGCCAACCTCTTCGCGATGCTCCCGAGCTAAGGAAAGCATTTCATCGTTCATGTCGACGCCGGTCACTGAACCGGTGGGGCCCACCACCTGGGACGCGATATAGCAGACTTTGCCTCCGCCGGAACCCAGGTCCAAAACATCATCGCCGGAATTCACGTACTTGGAGGGATCACCGCAACCGTAGTCACGGTCGATAATCTCCCGTGGTAACAGTTCGAGAAGACGGGAATCATATTCGACGGGACAACAGAGCGACGGCTGAACTTCCCGCGACGCCGAGGAGTAGCGTTGTTTGACCGCGGCCTCGACGTCAAGGGTCGGGATGAAAGGTGAGAGGGAAGAACGGTCGTCGCGACTCATGAACGGCTCCTACAAGATGGTGCGAGAAACAGAATTAGTATTCTACGCACGCCGGTGTAGTTAAGTACGTAAAGTGTCATACAATAGGGACACTGCAATAACGACATTGTCGGGATTGATCGTCGAATACGCAAGACGAACCAGGGTGACGCGGCTTGAGCACTGTTCGTCCAGACAAAACGGTTGTTGGGAATTTCGAGGAAGAGCTTTTGAGAATCTGTTTGCCCACTTTATTGGCACGTTTAAAGTCGAATGAACCATTGGCATACTGCCGATTGGTGGAAACACGAGGGTCGACACCACAGAAGGCGGGTGCGGTCATGCTGGTTCATCCGGACGGTACGCAGACCGGTACGCTCGGTGGGGGCTGCGTGGAGGCAGAAGTCAAGCGCCGCGCTCTGTCGGTGATCGTGACGGGCAACGCGATCATTTCCCAATTTGATTTGGATCACGATTATGGCTGGGACGATGGGCTGATTTGCGGTGGCAGAATGCAGATCTGGATCGCCCCGCTGGGAGAGCAAACGGACCTGGAATACTTTGAGGGACTGCAAAGTTTTCTGGAGGTTGGGCGTGGTGGCACGGAAGTGGTGGCATTCAGCGACCGGGCGGCGCTACCCCAGGCGAGTTCTTTGCTGTTCGACAAAGCGGCCCGACACGTAGGAACGCTCGCCGCGGAACCGCCCACGGGGGATCAGATCGACCAGATTGGCAGGGGTCTGCGCCCAGTGCACGACCGACCGCGGGCTTACTCGGACCAGGGACTCGCCTATCTGCCAATTGTTTCGCGCAGCCGGCTGCTGATTGTGGGTGGAGGGCATGTGGGCAAAGCCGTGGCGGAGTTGGCATACCAGTTGGATTTTGAGGTGTGGATTTACGACGACCGGAAAGAGTATGTCTCTTCAGATCGGTTTCCCGACGCTACCCAGCGTCTCAGTGGAGCAATCGAGCAAACGTTGCCTGGATTGCCGGTGGACGAGGACTGTTACTGCCTGATCGTCACCCGAGGGCACAATCACGATCAATCGGCTTTGCTTCACTTGGTGAATCGAGGCGCGCCTTACGTAGGGCTGATCGGCAGCCGTCGCAAAATCAAATTGATTTTCGAGAACTTATTGGACATGGGCATCGAAGCGGAATCGCTGTCCCAAGTATTTGCGCCAATCGGGATCGACATTGGCTCGCAAACCGTCGCGGAGATTGCGGTGAGCGTGGCCGCGGAGCTGGTCTCACACCGAAATCGCCACGGCGAGGTACCCGGTCGGCCTAACCGAGTGAATCCATAGCCGTGGTTGTTTGGATGGGTTGGTTGGCTCCTCGAGACGTCATTGCACGCGAGCCCCACGCGGGGACGAGTCATAGGGTCGAAAGTATGAATCACTTCCAACAAACAGTTGGTTGGTCGGCATCACCGTGGGTAAGGCAGGCGTCATTGAACCTCGTTGCTGAGAAGACGGTTAAGAGGCGGTGTGGTGACGACCTTCGCCCCGAGAAGCCTAGTCTGAAGCCTAGTCTGAAGCCTGGTCTCACGTATAGACAGCGTGTCGAATTGCATACCATGCCGTTGCCACCATCGCGACCCATGGGGATGGTAGAGTCTCGTAGTCCAGAACGGGCGAGGGCTCTCCGCGTCTTCATTGCTCGCATCGTCACCGGGGCCTTGTTATGCATCAGTTGCAATGGATGTTTCAATGCCGACCAAGAGCCGAAGGACGACGACAAAGCGTTCAATCAACTTGAAAAGCCTAAGCCAGACTTTGAAAAGATCGAAACTTATAGCCTCCCTGGAGATGGACGCACGGCAATCATCCGCGCCAAACCGGGCCACTGGACAGAAACAACGCACACCTGTCTCGCCAATAAATATAATTTCATCGGTGAGTTGGCGGTCGAGCCATTGGACGAAACCAGCCAGGTTATTTTGTTAGAGAAGTCGCTTTTTGCCGCCCAGAGCACTCGGCCAGCCATTCTGCCTCAAGGCCAACGACGCCGATTGGAGACAATCCACTTCGTGCCGCGTCAGTCAGGTGACTCGCTGCATCCGGTCATCAAACACAGTCAGTTACGGACCGATTTGCGGCATCGTTCATCCCGACGCCCCGTGTTGCCTTCGGCGGTGAGCATCTGCGCACATTTGCCCGCGTCCGTCTATCACTTGGTTGTGCTGGCCGAAAACCCAGATGACTACGGATACCTCAATAAGCTCCATTCAATATCCATGCCGCGCACGATTTGGGGCGACCGATTGTTCGATTACTCGGTCGTCGTGCCGGATGTCCAACAGAAAATCCCTCTGCCAACCGGCCTCTCCACTTGGACATCCACAGCCTACGTGATCTGGGACGGCGTTGTGCCGGACGCCCTGTCGACCAAGCAGCAGACGGCGATGGTCGACTGGCTGCATTGGGGTGGGCAACTGATTATCGTCGGGCGAAACAGCCTTGACCTACTCCGGGGAAGCTTTCTCGATCCCTTTCTCCCTGCGAGATACGTCGCGGCCAAGTCGATGGATCCAGCGGCGTTGGACCGGTTCAACGCTCAATGGAGCCGAGTGTTCGCCGATAAGGGGGAGGACCAATCGCGTCGCCAGCTGGGTGGCCCGACGGGGAGTTCCATTGAGTTTGTCGAAGTCGAGCGGCTCGAACAGGCGGAGTATTTGCAGGGCACGGAAAAACTGATCGTCGAGCGCCGCGCTGGTCGAGGACGCGTCTGTTACGTGGCGCTCTCGCTGACCGACCCTAGAATCGTCAACTGGTCCGGCTTTGATAGCTTCTTCAACGCCGCTGTGTTGCGACGACCCGCGCGGCGATTCGAGGAGTTGAACGAGGAGATCAGGGTCGCGTGGCGCGGCATGCCGGGGTTCGGTCGGGATGCCAGAATCAACTGCGATTTGCGACTGTTTTCGCGTGACTATTCGGCCGCACGAGGGCGGCAGGATCAGGTGGTGGATAGCGATGAGGTGCCGTCGGAAACCACTTTGAATGCGGGTGATCGCGTTGTCATTGAGAGTCGTGCCAACGACGGGGACACTAACAACGGGGATACTAACGACGGGGACACTAACAACGGGGATACTAACAACGGGGATACTAACAACGGGGATACTAACAATGGGGATACGGGCTTAGGGGATACGGGCGAAAGGAACGTCGACGCAGGGGACATGGCAGGGTCGCGGACTATGCGGCCTGGTGAGCAGGAGGCGTGGCCCGGTGAGCAGGAGGCGAAATCCACGATTTGGCAGCAGCCCTACCTGTCGCTGGCGGCGTTCATGAACGACCGCCATTCGGGCGTGGGTGGCTGGAATGATTTCAGTGACGTATCGACGGCCGCTCGTCGGGCGCTCACCGACGGTGCGGGCGTGAAAATCCCGAAGCGCCGGTTTGTTGTCCAGGTGTTGGCGGCGTATTTGTTGTGTTTGGTTCCGGTCAACTGGCTACTGTTTCGTTTCGTCAATCGGCTCGAGTATGCCTGGGTCGCCGCTCCGCTGATTGCGGTCGTGGCCACCGGCGCCGTGATTAAACTGGCCCAACTCGACGTGGGCTTCGTTCGTAGCCGCACTGAAATTTCCATTTTCGAGACCCAGTCCGGCTACGACCGGGCGTTGGTCACTCGCTACTGTGGGTTGTATACGTCACTGGCGACCACATACCGGTTGGACTATGCCGACCCTGCCACCGTGGCGCTCCCTTTTTCGACAGATCCTTCGCACGACCAGCTGCGGCATCAGCGGCGTCACACGGTCGGTATTCGAAAGAGCTCCGACAATCAGCTGCGTCAATTGCCCGTCATATCCAACGCGACGGGAATGGTGCACAGCGACGAAATGGTTACGATGCGGGGACGGATCCGGTTCGACCTCGATCCCAACAACCACTCGTATCGAGTCCAGAATTTGACCGGTTTCGACTGGCGGAACGGCCTGTTGTTAGGGCGTAACAACGGCACCGTGGTTGCCGCCTGGCTCGGATCGATGCCGGAAGGAAGCGTTCATCTAGTCGAGCCGTGCGAGCCGGCACAGGATGTTTTTCCCGAGCGGAATTTGCAATTGGATTCCGGCGACGAGGGAGATAATCCGATCAACATTTTCCCATTGTGGAAAATTGCGGCCTCGACTCAGAGCCTGGGAGAGGGCGATTGGCGATTGATAGCGACGCGCCACGGCGAGATTGAGGGGGTCGAGATACGACCCGCATCCAGCCAGCAAACGGCGGTCACTCTCTTGGTAGCCCACCTGCGATACGGCGCCGTGGCGGCGCCGCAAGCCGACGCCAACGGATTGCCAAAGGAGCTGTTCGATCTATACGATGAGGAACTGTCCGTCAAAGAGTCCCCGTACGACGATACGGACGTGATGCTGGATGAGGAATAGGGTTGAATGATCGAGCTCAACGGCTTTGGCAAAGACTACGGTGACTTCACCGCGGTGCGCGAGCTCGATCTTAAGATCGAGTCCGGCGAGACGTTTGGTTTCATCGGGCCCAACGGGGCCGGCAAGAGCACGTCCATCCGTTTCCTAGCCACACTCCTCAAGGCGTCACGCGGTGACGGGTCGGTGAACGGCCACAGTGTAACCAAGGATCCGATGAATGTTCGCCGAAGTGTGGGTTACATGCCTGACAATTTTGGCGTCTACGACGGCATGAAGGTCTGGGAATTCCTAGATTTCTTTTCCGTGGCCTACGGGATTGGCAAAACACGACGGGCACATATCATCTCTCAAGTTCTGGAATTGTTGGACCTGGGGCATAAGCGAGACGACTTTGTGAACGGCTTGTCACGCGGCATGAAACAGCGACTATGCCTCGCAAAGACGCTGGTCCACGACCCGCCCGTACTCATTCTCGACGAACCGGCCAGCGGCCTTGATCCGCGTGCCCGTTTGGAGGTCAAAGCGCTGCTTAAAGAGCTGCGGAACATGGGCAAGACCATTCTCATCTCCAGCCACATCCTGACCGAGTTGGCCGATTGCTGCACGTCGATTGGCATCATCGAACGCGGCGAGCTGTTGATGGCGGGACCGATCGACGAGGTGTATCGCAAGATACGTCGCCACCGGCAAGTCGAAATCCGCTTTTCTCACGGTATGGACGTGGGATTGTCCGTGCTGAGAAATTCCCCAAAATGTCGCGATGTCCTGGTGGACGGAAGCGAAGTGGTTGCCGAACTGGAGTTGGACGACGAAGGGATCGCCCAGTTGATAGCGGAGCTGGTGGCGAATCAAGTGGGGATCGTCAGCTTCCATGACAAGGAACCGACGCTTGAAGACGTTTTCATGACAGTCACCCAAGGGTTGGTGACGTGACTTAAGGAACTAGGGAGTCGTTGCATGTCGGAACCACGGAAAGTTGCGATGGTCACGGGAGCCAGCAAGGGAATCGGTCGTGCAATCTCGCTGGAACTGGCCGCCCACGGTTGGGATGTCGGGGTCAATTTCAATCGCGATGAGGCGGGAGCCGAAGCGACGGCCCTCGGCGTCCGGGAGTTGGGCCAACATGCGTGGGTTTTGGGAGCGGATGTTGGGTATGCGGACCAGGTCCAGCGGATGTTCGACGCCGTCATTGAAAACGCTGGGGCAATCGATCTGCTGGTCAACAACGCGGCCGTGCAGACGTGGTCCTCGGTTTTGGATCTAAAGGAAGATGATTGGGACCGGACCATTCGCACGAATCTCAAGGGGACATTTCTCTGCACGCGGGCCGCCGCGCGCTCGATGGTCCCACGCGGGCAAGGCGCCATTATCAACATCGGTTCAGGGGCCAGTCAGTACGCGTTTCCAAATCTCGTGGATTACTCCGCGGCCAAGGGAGGGATCGACAATTTTACTCGTGTCGTGGCCGTCGAGTTGGGGCCCAGCGGGATCCGCGTCAACTGCGTGGCCCCAGGTGCCATTGAAGTCGAACGCACGCGCGAGGAGAGCCCCAATTACGCCAAGGCTTGGGGCGACGCGGCCCCTATGCGGCGGGTGGGAACGCCATTGGATGTGGCCAACGCAGTCCTGTTCTTGACAAGCGAAAAAGCGGACTTCATCACGGGCCAAACGCTATTCGTGGACGGCGGACTCTTCACAAAGCCCAACTGGGTCTACAACGACGATTGAATTCGCGCCCACGGGCAACGCCTTTAAGAATCTCGACCCCGAAACAACGAAGGTTAAAATCGCGGTCGCCGGCGGCGCCAGGCCTCAGCTGCACCCATCATTAAGGCGGTGTTAAGAAACAACTTGTCCGTTTCAACGGGGCGAAGTCTCGAAATCCGCATATCGAAATCCACAACAAATTCAAAACTCGCTGTTCAAAACCCCGTAAAATCCCACTATTTTCCGTGCTCTCGACGTTTGGAACATTTGAATTTAGGTGATTCGTATTTGTTTCGGATTTCGATATTCGTGCTTCGGATTTCAAGAAAACGTACAAGTTATTTCTTACCAGTTCCTAAGGGCGTTGACCAACACGTGTGTTCTAACCCAGGATGACAGGTCGCTTTGGCGGTGCGTCGCCATCGCGTCGTTCCCACTCGCGCCGGACCTCACGCAGCCCGTAAGCGCAGAGCTCGAATCGATCACTGAGGCGCTCCAACAGTTCGCTGGGCGCTGACCGGTCGGCGTCACCCTCGAGGCGGCTGGCGATGCGATACGCCTTTTTCCCTTGAGACGCATAGTCGATCAGGCAGTCCTTACTGGCGTGCTGCGATCGCTTTGCAACTGCCTCGGGGTAAACTCCGATCCAGAAAAGCGTGAAGTCGCCAATGTGCCGATGCACTTCTCGGCGAGACTGCCCCAGTCGCTGGTCCGCTTCAACCATCAGTTCCGCGACCTCGGTCAAGGAATGCCCTTTGGGGTCGCGAACACGGTACATGGTTTCACAGCGAGTGAACCTGGTGAGCAGGTCTGAGATGTAGTCGACCAGTGGAGGATCAGCGACACCCAACTGGGACTGAAAAGTGTACTCCGCCAATCCGGCAAAGAATCTCCGCAAAGGACTTCCAGGCGCAGGGTGCATGGCGGCTCCTTGAATTCGATGAATGCGAGAGGCACGATAGGGTACGGATCACTCTGCGACCGTGACAAGACCACGTGGACCGTGGCGTGAAGGACACAGACAGCGAACGTCAGAGACGGAACATCTCCTACAATCGAGTCTACTTTCGGATTTCGTCCCAGGTCAAGTCAGATGAACAAAAAACGGTGTATCGCGGTTTTTTGCGCGCTAAAAGACCAAAACAGGCTCCTCCACCGCCGGAGAGGACATCGTCACCGTTGACAAAGCACTAGGGCATGGCGTCGATCATCGTTGACACAAATTCGCCAATGCTCGTCGTGGTGGCTTCGATTCCGTGGTTTTCCGCATCCGCCATGCGCCTGACAATCGCAGAGCCAACGATCAGTCCGTCGGCGACCGGGGCCAGTCGCTGGACATGTTCAGGCTGGCTGATGCCGAACCCGATACAGACGGGCAGCGGCGTCCGCTCGCGTAGCCAAGCTACACTCTTCACGAGATCAGCTGGGAGTTCTGATCGCTCACCAGTGATCCCGGTTACCGAGACATAATAGAGAAAGCCGGTCGACGTTTCAGCGATTCGCAACGCCCGATCGGAGGGGGTGGTAGGCGTGACGAGTTGGATCAAACCAAAGTCAGCACGTTGGCAGATCTCTGACATTTTCTGAGCTTCTTCCACGGGCAAGTCGGGGATGATCGCCCCCGAGACGCCGGCGCCCTGGGCTTTGCGAACATAGTTCTCCAATCCCAACCGATGAACGATCGCATAACTCACCATTGTGATCACTGGCGCCGAGATGTCGGTGGCGGCGGCTTGGATCGCATCGAGGATGTGAGCTAGTTTGAATCCCCTATCCAATGCCCGCGTGTACGACGCTTGGATGATCGGTCCGTCAGCGATCGGGTCGCTGTACGGAATTCCAATTTCGCACAAACTGCAACCTCGCCTCGCCAACTCCTGAATCACGGACATCGTAAACTGGATATCTGGATCGCCCGCGGTGACAAAGGGGATGAATGCTTTCTTTCCCACTGACTTGAGTTGCTCAAAGGTTTGATCGATCGCGGACATTGAATTCCATCTAGGTGGCTGGAGGTCAAACGCTAGTGATTCGCGAAACGGTTGGGGAAAACATCAAATGGTTTCGCGGAGCCGGGCGATCTCGGCGGCATCTTTGTCGCCGCGTCCCGACAGGCAGACGAGAATCTTTTCGTCCGCCCTTCGCTCCGCGGCCAATTCCATTGCCTTGGCAACCGCATGGGAACTCTCCAGCGCTGGCAGGATGCCTTCGTTTCGAGCCACGGCATCGAAAGCGTCCAACGCAACACGGTCCCGGCAATAGGTGTATTGAACGCGTTGTGTATCTTTCCAGTAGCTATGTTCGGGGCCGACGCCCGGATAGTCGAGTCCAGCGGAGACGGAATGCACATCGGAAGTTTGGCCATCGTCGTCCTGCAGAACATAGCTGAAACTTCCATGCAGAACGCCCGGTTGACCATAGGTCAACGGCGAGGCGTGATCCCCCAGTGACTGGCCGTGACCGCCCGCCTCGACTCCCAACAGCTCGACACCCGGGTCGTCAATGAAAGGGTAGAACATGCCGGCCGCGTTGCTTCCGCCACCGACACAGGCGACTACCACATTCGGCAGGCCCTTCCAACGTTCGAGGCACTGCTCTCGCGATTCGCGTCCAATCACGGACTGGAAGTCTCGGACAATCCGTGGAAACGGATGCGGGCCGACGACGGAGCCGAGGATGTAGTGGGTATCGTTGACTGAGGACATCCAATCTCGCATGGCCTCGTTGATCGCATCCCGCAGCGTTCGTGACCCCGAAGTCACGGGACATACCTCGGCACCCAAAAGACGCATGCTGTGCACGTTTGGCGCCTGTCGACGCACATCTTCCTCACCCATATAGACCACGCATGGGATGCCAAAATGGGCACATGCAGTCGCCGTCGCCACTCCGTGCTGGCCCGCACCCGTCTCAGCAATCACGCGCTCTTTTCCCATTCTCAGCGTCAACAAGGCTTGGCCCAGCGTATTGTTGATTTTGTGAGCTCCGGTGTGGTTCAAATCCTCTCGTTTAAACCAGATTTCAGCGCCGCCACATTTTTCGGTCAATCGCCTCGCAAAGTATAACGGAGAGGGTCGCCCCACGTAGTTGCTCAGCAGCGAGTCCAATTCCGCCGTGAATTCCGGCTCCTTGACGGCCTTGGTATATTCCGTCTCCAGTTGATCCAACGCGTAGATCAACGTCTCCGGCACGTACCGGCCACCAAACTCACCATAACGCCCCGATGCATCCGGGACATTCGAGAGCAACTTACCTTCAGTGGATTCTTTCATGTCTTGCAACTGTAGAAATTTCAATGCCTTTGTCGACCCAGAAAAACAAGGCGGGATCTTTCCAACTTGCCAGTGGCATCCGACCGGTGACATCCAAATCAGGGTCAACGACCACTCCAGCTCACCCCGAACAGCCGTCTCTTCAGCCGAGTCGCCCACCTCAAGGACCGTGCGCGGGTTGGATCAATCCGTTCCGGGGCCGAAACTAGTCTTCGAGAAACCGGTGATCGGTGGCCAATTCATCCGTCCATCCCACCCGATAGGCAGTAAACGGACCGACGTTTAACCGATTTAGATTATAGTCGACCCGGTACATGACGTCGTCTGGGAACAACTCGCCGGCTTGCGACTTTCGCTGCTGGTCCGTATCAAATGGAAAATAGAGGTCTCCAGCCCCAAACAGGTGAAGAATCTCGTGGGCGTATGTGGCCGCGGCGGTGGGCCGATTGTCAGGGTAGGAGGCGAAACAGATCATTCGCTCGGCTGAGAAATGCTCGGATACCCGGTTGTACACCGCCAAATTGTACGACAGAGCCGCCTTATTGACATGCAGACAAATCACCACATGATCGGCACCAGTCTTCCGGCGCAGCTGGTGGACCAACTCGTTGCCGCTCTTGTTGGCGACCGTTTCAATGACCCGTTCCGTCCAGCGGGGATCCACGAAGGTGTCGACCGGGATTCGATGTGAGCAAAGAACTTCCGGAGAATTCTCGTCAGTAAAACGAACCTCCAATCCGTAGTGGCGGCAGTGGTTGGTCAAGAAGCGGTAGCCTTGCTCAAGCTTTTCTGAAACGTCTTGCTTCTCGGTCTCCGACCAATCGGAGTCATGGTCACGTGCGAACACGTTGTATACGTGCACGTGTCCCGAAAGGATACTGGCACTCCCGACGGCCCGTTTGGAAGCCTGGTTTGATTTCATGGCGGCCACCGGACGCACTTGCACCTGAGCACTGCTATTCGAGGAGAATCCCCACAGAAGTGCCAAGCCTAGGCTGCCTCGAAAAATGCGAGCGACCACGCCCGACGTTCGATAGTTCCGTGTCACTGACGCGTTCACGCGTCTCACCCCTTTCTTGCATCTCGAGGACCGGTATCATTTCCCTGTAGTATCCTACGTTAGGAACCTGGTTTGAGCGAGCATTCAGATGTGGTTTTCTGGCAACGAATGTCGAAAAAACGCACCGTAAAACCGTTATGATCGGTGCTGCGACGGCCCCAATCGGAAATTCCTTCGACAGCCATCAATTCAAGTGGAAGGCCAATCGGGGGGGGAAGGCGATATGCCAGAGCTTCCAGAAGTTGAGACGATGCGTCGAGGCATCGATCCGATTGTCGGTTCGGTCGTCGAGGGCATAACGGTCCCGAAATGCAAGTACCGGCCAATTGAGATCCTACCCGCTGCTCGGACCTTCCGTCGCCGCGTGATCGGACGTACGATCACCGCCATCGATCGGTTGGGAAAACGCGTTCTCATTCGCCTGAACAACGCCCATATCATCGTATTTGAGCCGCGCATGACGGGGCTCCTGTTATTGGCCGACCCGCCCGACCGCGACCACTTACGATTTGCGATTCACCTAAGTGGGGCAATCTCCGAGCTTTGGTTTTGGGATCGAAGAGGCTTGGGCTCGGTTCGCTGCCTTTCGGAGCGGCAGCTGGCCCAACGTTTGGGTCCCGAGAAAGTGGGCCCGGACGCCCTTTCGATCTCAGGCTCTGAGCTAAAAGAGCGTCTGGGTACCAGCCGCCGGGCTGTGAAAGTTGCGCTGTTGGACCAGCGTGCGGTGGCTGGGATTGGAAACCTTTACGCATCCGAGATCCTGCATCTAGCTCGAATTCATCCAGAGAAACTGTGTTGCCGCCTTAGCACGCGTGCTTGGGATGCCATCGAAACGGCTACGCACGAAGTACTCAGCCAGGCCATCCGTTATGAGGGTTCCACGCTGGACGACGGTACCTATCGCAACGCGCTCAACCAAGACGGTTCATACCAAAACCACCATCGCGTCTATAACCGCCAGGACCAACAGTGCCCACGATGCCATCGAAAAACAATTCGGCGGATTGTCCAGGCGCAACGGTCAACGTTCTTTTGTTCGGGATGCCAGCGGAAGGCTGGCGCGTGAAAATCGCCGGCGACATTGAATGGGACGGACGTCCGCGTTTTTCAGCGGGTAGGCTGGAGACTCTTCCGGCTCCACCAGGCAGGCTCAGACTCAGTTAACTAAGGTGTCGCCATCGGATGACTCGCAACCTTTCCAGCCGCAAGCGATTCGATCAAATCAAGGTCGAGTTTCATGGTCAGGATCATCAGCCGAATGGAATTCGCTCACCTGAGGACGGCGCGAATCGACGCGACCGCTCCGCGTTGGACCTAATTCGTGGCTTTCTGAGGCTATTGCGTCGGCACTGCGGGAGCATGGCGCTTTCACTTTCGACGTTAACGGCGGCGACCCTGTTAGCCCTGGTACCTCCGGCAGCCACGAAATTCGTAGTGGACAACGTCTTGGGCGGGAAACCTTTGCCCGAGACGGTTCCAAATTGGGTGCCGAGACAACCCTGGCCGCTACTGCTACTGATTACCGGCGGCGTCATTGGGATTTCGTTATTGAAGATCACGCTGCACATCTGGGGGCGTTGGCATGCCACACGCGTGACCAAACTGATGCAAATGTACGTTCGCAAGCAGGTCATCGATCATGCCATACGGCTCCCCTTGAATCGCATCCACGAGCTCAAGTCGGGTGGCGCTGCCAGTATTCTCCGCCAAGACGCTAGCAGCGTTGGTGGTTTAGTCTTTGGGATGATCTATAACCCCTGGCGGGCGGCGATACAACTTCTGGGGAGCATGTTCATTCTGGCTTGGGTTGACTGGCGCCTCTTGTTGGGCGCGCTGGTTCTCGTGCCACTGGTTTATCTCACACATAAGACCTGGATCAGCCGAATCCGACCACAATTCCGTGGCGTGCGTGCCCAGCGAGAAAAAGTCGATGCACTGGCGACCGAATCGTTTGGCGGAATGCGTGTGGTGCGAGCGTTTAGTCGGCAACGAGCCGAAACGAATCGCATTATGCGCGGGAATCATGTAATGGGCCGCCAAGAACTCCACGCTTGGTGGTGGATGCGGACGGTTGAGATCATCTGGGAGGCGCTGATTCCGCTCGCCTCCGCCGCGTTGCTCTTGTACGGCGGTTGGCAAGTGCTACGCGGTGATCTCACGCTGGGTGAACTGATGATGTTTCTGGTCTACCTGCTGATGCTACTGGGACCGCTAGCCGTGCTCGCTCAAAGCTCTGCCGCTTTCCAAAACAGCCTCTCCGGCTTCGACCGCGTCCTGGATCTACTTGAAGAGCCTCGCGAGATGGAAACGACGGAGCCAACCGTCTCGATCCGCAAAGAGGACTTCATTGGACATTTCTCTTTTGAGCACGTCAATTTCAGCTATCCCAACGCCGACATGTTGGCCTTGAACGACTTTTCGCTAGAAATCGAGCCCGGTGAAACCATCGCATTGGTCGGACCTAGCGGTGCCGGGAAAACGACATTTTGCAACCTCGTCGCGAGGTTCTACGATCCCACCAGTGGCCGCGTGCTCGTCGATGGCCGCGATCTGCGAGAATTCGACGTGGAGAGCTACCGTCGCCTGTTCGGCATCGTCGAACAGGATATCTTTCTGTTTGACGGAACCGTGGCCGAGAACATTGGCTACGGCGACCGCGAGGCAAGCGAAGTCGACATCCATCACGCTGCCGAGATTGCCAACGCCGACGAGTTCGTCGCAGAACTGCCGCACGGGTACGAAACGCTCATAGGGGAGAGGGGTGTGAAACTCAGCGGTGGTCAACGTCAACGACTGGCGATCGCACGAGCCGTTTTGGCCGATCCGCGCATCTTGATCATGGACGAAGCGACGAGCAACCTCGATACCGAGAGCGAGCGCCTGATCCAGGCGAGCCTGACGATCCTCACTCAAAACCGTACCTGCTTTGTGATTGCCCACCGGCTCAGTACGATTGCCCATGCTGACCGGATCGTCATGCTCCAGTCCGGACGCATCTCTGAAGTCGGCACGCACGAGTCGTTGATGACCACCGCCGGCAAGTACCGTGAGATGGTCGAACTGCAAACCCATCCCGCACAGCGGGCCTAGCCGACAAAGCCGATAAGGCGACAAGGCGACAAGGCTCGACACGCGGCGGCGGCTAAGGCGGTGCTAAGAAACAGATGTGTCCGGTTCAACGGGGCGGAGTCCAAGACAACGTACAGGTTATTTCTTACCAATTCCCAACAACTACCCAAGCGGTGGGGTTCTCCCCCTGAACGAAGAGCACGAACGAAAAACAAAGGGCCTGGGCCTTTTCTTCGTGGCTCGGGTAGGCCGTCACTTGCCAATGGCCTTTAGCCTCTCACCGGTACTTGTCCCATAGGGAGTCCGCAAAACTCATGTGCGAGTCCATATCCTGTCGTAGAGCCGACGAAGAATCATATCGCAGCCGTCGAGTGAGATAGTCAAACTGCCGAACATCGTTGATTGGCACCGTCAGATCTTTGGCATGACCTCGCACGGCGCGGAGCGCATCGATCAGTCGTCGCAAGAAGCCATACGCATCACTCAATCGATCCGCCTGCCCAGCCGCGAGCTCACCTGCTTTGTCCAGTGCCGCGATCGCCTGGAGGGTGTTGGTCACTCGCACCTGGTGGCACTGCCGCCCGACTTCGATCTGCCGAGCCTGGACAAAGTACTCGACATCGACCAATCCGCCCCGTCCATGTTTAGCGCTCACGGCGCCGGTCGCCACCAACTCCTTGATCTGTCGTTCACGCAAATAGAGAATGTTGCCGTAGTCCAATGGCCTTTCGGTGTAGACAAATTCGTCACGGGCCTCACAGACCGATTGACCCAAACCAACCGCACCTGCCACTGGCCGGAGCTTGACCAGTGCCATGCGCTCAAATGGCTGAGCGTCGCCGCCAGCGTTAAAGTACTGGCGAAATTGATCCAGTGAGCTGGCCAGTGTTCCGCCACTGCCATAGGGTCTCAGTCGCAGGTCGATTTCAAAAATCCCCTTTCGCCGCGCTGTCAGCGTCTGCAGAAATCGGCTCACGACGTCTTCAAAAAAACGTGCCTGCGCGGCACCATCTGTCTCGTCCGACCTGTCGTTCTTGCTGTAGACAAAGATCAACTCAATGTCCGACGCGAATCCCAGCTCCCGCCCCCCAAACTTTCCCAACGAGACCAAGCACCACTGGTCCCCTGCCCTACTCCGCCAAGCCGATTCCGCGTACTGGGCAGAAACTTTCTGATGGCAGCAATCCATGGCCGCCTGGACGGACACCTCGGCAAGGTCGCTCAACTCCTCGGAAAACTTCACAAATCCGACGCGCTGAGTGATGTGCCGCAGATCGATGCGAAACATCTCCCGATCCTTAAAATCATTCAGCTGTCGCACTTGGTCCGCAGAGGACGGCTGGGCATCCAATTCCACTTGGAGGTCCGCTTGCAGCTGGTCTTTGGACTTTTCCTCGTCCAATCCCGGTACATCGCGGATCACTGGGAAAAGATTCGCATGCTGCATACGAAGGAAATCCTCCCAGAGAAACTGGCTAGCACCCATCAGATCAGCGACCATCTCCAGGACATTCTTGGCGCCGAGGGTCTGGATATCGTCGATCCATCCGGGTTGCGTCAACAACTGGCGCGTCAGCGCTCCAAACTGTTTGAGGGCCTGCGCTGGATCGGAGGCCCGCGGTAGTAGATAGGTAAACTGTTTGATCAACGTAGCTGCCAGTCGAATCTCATTCAGCCGCACGTGGTCGGTGATCTTTTTTCCATCCGTGGATGAAACCAGGAACTCGACGTTCACGACAATGCCATCATTTCGGACACGAACACGGTTAATATTCACATCCAACATCACCAGCGCGTTAGAAAATGAAAACAGATACCCAGGTGTGTCCAAGCCATCCATATAAACGGCCGTATACTGCTCCGATACATCATTGTCGAAGTCGACGTCGATCGGCAGCAGAATGTCGAGCGGGCCGTCTCCGCTGCGTAACGTCTCCGCGAATGCGTCCATGATCTCTTCGCGCGCCGGCTCCACACCCGAGCGAGCCAGTGTCGTGATGAGTGAACGAAGATCCGTTTGCAAATCACTCCAGAAAGGCTCATCCAGTTTCCTGTCGGAGCTCACGTCGAAGACGTCCAATATCTTCCGACCAATCGAAGCCGGTCTCTTTCCCGCCACCTTGCCGCCGGTCCGTCGAAACGCACCAGGTTTCGAAGGCGCGGGCGTGCCAAACTTGACGGTAAGGATTTCAGCGCTGAGAATGTGAATATCGCGAGTGGCGAATAAGCCAGCGATAATCGACAAGACACCAACCTTGTCAGCGGCGGAAACGGCGACTCGCCAGCGTGAAGTTTTTGTAGAGCCTTCAGCCGATGAATCAGAGCCTTCAGCCGATGAATCAACTGGCCTCTGCAGCGCATCGATCCGCACATCGTTAACCTTTTGGATCTGCTCCATCAACGTCGCGAATTGTTGCAATTCTCCTTCACTGAATCTGGCCTCAGCCTGTTCGACCTCGGCGCGGAGCAAATCGATCGTATCACGATTTTGGCTGGACATGGTGCTAGCCGATCCGTGGGAGAACGCGTTCGAAGATTGTTCGGATCGTGGCAGTTGCCGCCTCGAGTTGCTGTTGAAACGCATCGGCCGGATCCGCTCCACCGCATCCGACTGAGCGAGCCAGTACGGTTCGAGTGGTGGGATCGCTCGGAATGGCATGTACCTGCCGATTGTCCATCAATTGCAGACGGTGCTCTACATTCCTGAGGAATTCGTACGCATTTGCCAACGGTTTTGCTTCTTGATCGGAAAGCAGTTGTAATCGCTGCAAATGTTCGATCGCCTGCAGGGTGTTACCATTTCTCAGGGTCTCGTGAGCACGGAGATTTTCTATCTGCAAGGCTTGCACAACAAACTCCGCATCGCGAATCCTTCCTGGACCAATCTTGACGTTTTCATAACATGATGTCTTCGTCAATTGTTCGCGCTCAATACGATCTTTTAACCCGCGAACTTGGGCGCGGATGCGGTCGGCGTCCTGATGGAGAATCGCGGACACGTCATCAAACCACTCGGCGCCGGCACGCACGTCGCCAGCGATGACCCGTACCTTGAGCATCGCTTGCCGCTCGGCTGGGAAAGCCGTTTCGGCGAGATATTTCGTGAGCATCTCGCTGGAAACAACCAACGCGCCTGATGCTCCATAAGGTCTCAGACGCAGGTCTACACGATACATAAATCCTTCAGACGTGGCGTCACCGAGTACTTTGTTCAGCTGCATGGCGGTTTGAGTAGCCGCCTCCACCTGATCGGACGACGACACGAAGACGAGATCAATATCGGAACTATAATTGAGTTCATGACCGCCCAACTTGCCCAACGCCAATACGAAAAGCCGCGATGGCTCGCCGTTCTCTATTATCTTGAGGCACTGGCTGACAACATTATCAGCCAACACCGACAACTGGTCGGTGACCAATGGCAGTGAATAGCGACCGATAACATCGGCAATCCCAATCCGCAGTATCTCTCGCCGCCGGAATCGCCGTACGGCGTCGAATTGGGAAAACCGCGACCGAAATGCCGACCAAGTCCGTGACAACTCGGCAGCGGACTCTGCCAGCGTGCGTGGTTGCAGCAGTCCATGATTGCTGACAAAGTCAAAGTACTCAGGATTGCGAACCAGGATATCGGCCAGATAGTTGCTTGAAGCCACGACGCGCACCAAGGTATCGAGAGCGGCCGGGTGATCCTTGAGTAATCGGTATAGCTGCCAGCGGGCTCCATGGGCATGGACAAACCTGGAGAAATGGTGAAGTCCGGCGTCCGGATCGGCCGCCTCTTGGAGCGCCACGCGAAGCACGTCCACCAATTGGACCAGTGCCAACTGTTCACCTGGCTTCTCGCCCAACTCGCCCAATCGCGCCAAAGCCCGTTGCGGATTACGAAACACCACGTTTTCCACCAACTGCTGCAGATCCGGCGGAACCATGCCAATTCATCCTCTCTGTAGGTTTGGCGAGACGAGCGACGGATCACCAGCCAGCCAGCCAGCCAGCCTTTGGCGCGTCGATCTTAGACTAGCGGCTCGGCTATCGTTTGACTTCCGCCAAGATCGGCTCGCCGCGGGCATAACGGTTCAAGTTCTCAGCGGCGAAGGCTGCCCGCTTTCGCGCCGTCCCATCGGAACAACCTGCCGTATGCGGCGTGACATAGACATTCGGCAGCTGATAGACCGGAAGTGAGAATTCCGGCGGCTCCTGAGCAAATGCGTCCAGTCCCGCGCCAGCAATCCGATTCTCTGCTAGTGCATCATACAACGCCTCCTCGTCCACTAACGCGCCCCGCGCGACGTTAATCAAACAGGCAGTTGGCTTCATCAGCCCGATACGGCGCCGATCGATGATGTGTCGTGTTTCATCGGTCAAATGCAAGTGGACCGATAGAAAATCGCTGGCTGCGATCACGCGGTCCAAGTCGTCAGGCCCACCCAGCAACTCAGGTTGAATCTCAGCCAAGATCTCTGATTCAATTGGGCGCACGTCGATTCCCATGATGCGAATCCCAAACGAATTCGCACGGCGGGCCAGTTCCTGGCCGCTGGCTCCAAACCCTACGATGCCCAGCGTGAGCCGTTCGAGTTCCATACCCATCGGAGAATACACTTTGCCACTCGCAAAATTGAGCTGGGCTTCTCCGTAGCGCCTGCTGAACAAGAGGATGAACATCATCGCTGCCTCGGCCAACGCCACGCTACTCAACGCGCCCGGACAGTGTGCCAGCATCATACCCGCACCCAGGATGCGGTCCACTTCCACATGGTCCAAACCGTTAGTTTGGGCCTGGATCAATTTGACTCCCGCGCCGGCGGCCACGTCCACCAATTCGGCACTTATGTTCCCGCCCAAATCCACAACCACTTCAATTCCCGCAAACTGCGGCTGGGCGGGCCGCGACCGATCAAAAACTCGCAAGGTGTGATACCCATCAATAGCCTTGACACTTTCTTCGCCCCAGTCCACGTTGACCGTCTCCAATGGATGAGGAAAGTAAAGAACATTCAATTTTCGCATTGGTCGTCATACTCCTGCTTCATCGCGAATTCACTTGGGTCGGGATTAGGCCAACTGAATCGATCGGGGCCAGTCGATGGAAGGCCAGTCGATGGAAGGCCAGTCGATAAAAAGCCAGTCCCGGGGAAAGATAAATCACCGGCCGTGTCATGACGGCATCCCATGTCATGACGGCAACCTATATCATAACGGCAACCCAGCCGATCAATAAGGTAACAATCCCCCCGAGCAGTTCAAAGTTTGCCCAGCCGTGTAACTCGAATCATTACTGCCCAAATATATCACGGCACCGGCCATGTCGTCAGGCGTCTGGATCCGCCCCACTGGCACCGAATCGACAGCCGCCTGCTTAAGCGAACCCCGCGCTTCACCGCTCCGCTTGGTGACCCTTCGTCGATCAAATCCCACATCGGCGTGTCCACAATTCCCCCACGGATGCAATTGACCAGAGTTCCGCCGCCAGCCAATTCAACACCGGCCTGCTTGGTTAACCCGATCGTCGCGTGTTTGCTCATCGCATAAATGCCCAGCGGCGTGGTGAAGATGACACGAATCGATCGAAACGACGAACAACGCGGCGACTGGTAAACGGCCGGCCATTGAGGCTTTCCTAAGTGAATTCGGGTCGAAACTACGTTGTAACGGGCCCTACACGTCTTTGATACGCAGTTCAAGATTCGGCCACTACGTCCAGTTACCCTGGCTACGGCCCCTCCCAGGTGGCACCGCAATCGTAAGGTTGATCACACTATCGGCGCTAAGGTAGAATTAGTGACCTCATCAGATTCTAGAAGGAATTGAGTCATGATTAAGCCGCCAGCGCAACCAGCATCCGTTTCGTGTCGCCCCAACCGCCGTGAATTCGTCAAACGATCAGGCCGATCCGCCGCGGGTGCACTATTGGGGAGTGCCGCCGTCATCGGCTGTCAATTCCAGTCGGACCCCTCAATCGAGGATGCGTCCAGTTCTTCACCGCGCGCCAAGAGGGTGGGCATTTCACTTCAGATAGGAGTTGAAATCCTTTACGAGTTTGTCAACGACATGAAGGTAGAAGCCGAAAAGCCAGAAAACAAGATCCATCTGGTCACGGTTAACGCCGATGGGGATTCAATCAAGCAATACTCTGATATCGAGGGGTTCATTGCCCAACGGTACGACGGAATCTTCATATTCGCCACCGAACCAGACGGACTCATCGAGATGGTCGCCGATGCGCGAAGAAATGGGATCGTCATGATGAATCATAGCGCGACCCCAGTTACGGGATGCACGCAAAATGTCGTTCTTCAGCAGTACGAAACTGGGTACCAGCTCGGTCAACATGCAGCGGAGTGGGTCCACAAGAACTTCAGCGGCCAGGTGGAAGTGGGAGTTTTGTCAAACCGCACCGATCGCTTTTTGCAACGTCGCACGGATGGAGTGATTGCTGGATTGAAGGAAACGGCACCCGACGCGAAGATTGTTGGTGAAGTCGAGGCGCACACCGTCCAATTGGGCACCGACGGCGCCGCCAATCTGCTGCAGGCACACCCGGCAATCAAGATGCTATTGTCCTTTTCGGACGACGCCGGATTTGGTGCCTACACAGCCGCCACCGAAGCAGGCCACACCGACCCCGATAAGTTTTACGTCGGCAGCCTGGACGGCACTCAGTTAGTCTGCGAGAAAATCACCGAAGGCGGGATCTATCACGCCACATGGTCCTACCTTTTCCCGTATAGTGCCACTCAGTGGATGCGGGACATGATAACCTGTCTGCGTGGCAAGACCGTTCCGCCTTCCCGCGTTGTTACCGGGCGATTGGTCCATCAAGAAAATATCGAGCAGTTCGAGAAAATGATTCGCAACCCTCAAGCTCCCGAGAACCAACATCTGTACGACGATCCAACCGTCATGCACTACTTGGACGAAGCCCTCGAGACGCCGCTTGCATGAACTACGGAAACGCAACCTTCGACACGAATACGAGTTGGGTTTATCTCGATCAACAACAGCACCATTCAAGCGTCGGCAGCCTAACGGACAATTGGTTGAGTAAGGCTTGGTTTTTGACCATCGAGTCGTTTGGACAAGCTTGCCATGGCTCGGAATTAGCGGCAGACAGAAATGCAAAACCAGCAGACCGCCTTAGTTAGATTGGTCGATATTACGAAATACTTTGGTGGTGTTCGCGCACTGCACTCGGTCTCGTTGGAGCTATACGCCGGCGAGATCACCTGTTTAGTCGGCGACAACGGTGCTGGCAAGACCACGTTGGTCAAGATCCTCAATGGTCTTCATCAACCCGATTTGGGTGAAGTGTGGTTGGGAAACACGTTAGTGCGACACAACAGTCCTCAGAAGTCTCGCCAGCTTGGCGTTGAGACAGTCCACCAGCACTTGTCGCTGTGCGACAACTTGGGGGCCGCCGCCAATGTGACTCTCGGTCAAGAACCGACCCGGTTTCGCCTGGGCCCGCTGGGCTTCATCGGCTTCCGGCAATCACAGTCGATCGCCCGGCAGCGAATTAACGATGTGGGCATCGAGTTGAGTGATTTAGACGTCCCTGTGCGAACGCTGTCGGGCGGGCAACGCCAGGCGATCGCCATCGCGCGGGCGACGGTCCACGGACATCGGTTGATTATGTTTGATGAACCGACCGCCGCGTTAGGCATTGCCCAAACCCGGGCGACTCTCGAATTGGTTCGACGCGTGGCGGATCAGGGCATGGCGGTGATTCTGATCAGCCATAATCTCGACGACATCTTTGCCGTTGCGGATCGAATCGTCGCACTGCGGCTGGGTGAAGTCTCCCTCGACGAGACCCTGGGCTCGACCAATCGCGAGAAGGTAGTGGCGTGCATGTCAGGCCTTTCGTTCACGAAAGAGGCGAACTCTGATTAGGATCTTAGGCAACGGCCGAAACTTGGGACTCGCGATCGCGTTGGGGATCGGATTTGTAATCCTCGCTCTTAACAGCGACACATACATGACGCTGTCAAACCTCCGCGTGGTGGCGTTGCAGCAGTCGTTTATCGGTATTGCGGCGATGGGAACAGCAGTTCTGATCATCAGCGGCAACATTGACCTGTCGATTGGCTCGATTTTTGGGCTGTGCGCCGTGGCCGCCGCGATGTTAGCCCGGGAGTTCGCCGCGCCGATCGCGATCTTGGCCGCGGTCGTCCTGGGTGGACTCCTGGGATGGTTCAATGGGCTACTGGTTTGGCGGATCAAGATTTCCCCGATTATAGTGACGCTCGGCAGCATGGCGGTCTTGCGCGGCGTGGTTTTGCTGGCCACCGGCGGTTTTGGAGTGCGCGGGGTGCCGAAAGAGTTCAAGTCGTTCTGCCAAATCGAGCTGGTGGGTGTGGCGATGCCGGTCTTCATCCTGATTAGTCTGGCACTCGTAGCGCACCTAATGCTTTCGCAAACCACGCTCGGACGACATCTCTACGCTATTGGCGGTAGTCGCGATACGAGTCAGGCGGTCGGCATCCAAGTTCGTCGCATCGTACTTGGCACATTCGCCTTAAACGGATTGATCGTCGGCTTGGCCGGCGTGTTGGCTGCCAGCCGGTTGGGTTCGGCCAATGCCGAAATTGGCGTGGGATACGAGCTAAACATCATCACTTCGGTCATCCTGGGAGGTGTGGCGTTTTCCGGCGGAGAAGGTAACGTGTTAGGGGTCATGCTTGCCGTCGCCCTGTTGGGGATCATTGATTCGGGCATGGTGGCGCTCGGTGTCGATCCTCACTGGACCGATATTTTCAAGGGCGGTGCCTTGATCCTCGCCGTCGTGCTGGACCAGCTAACCATCGAACAGCAGCAGCGCCGGCGCACCCGGCTCGCCATGAAGGAGCGAGAGTGAGTGAAGAGTCGGTCATTGAAGAGTCAGTCATTGAAGTGTGATTGCCGCCGAGAGCTTTAGGCTACGCGGTCATGAGCCTTGTAGATATAATCGGCGAGAACGCCGAGTCATTCACACGATAGTCGGACGTCAACCGCCGTGTATCCGGTTATGAGCCACCTTTCATGCCGTGCGGGGACACACCGGATAACGGATAAGACCGCTGGGTTGATCATCGATGCCTTTTACTCCGACGCATGTTGTCGCGATCGTCCCGATTTGGGGAGCTGTGCCACGCTGGCTGCCGCTTTCAGCATTGGCCATTGGCAGCATGATTCCGGACGTGGTGATGTTCCTACCAGGGCTTGGCGAGTATACGATCACGCACTCCGTGCATGGCATCTTCACCGCCTGCATGCCATTGGGCATCGGATTCTATTTGCTTTACCAACTCTTGGCCAAGCGACCGCTGATCGACTTACTCCCATCTGCATGGCGAAAGCGGCTTCACGGTCATATCCAGCCGAACATCCAGCCGACGATCGGCTTCTTCGTCTCAGTGGCGATCGCTACGGTAATCGGTGCATCGAGCCACGTGTTGTGGGATTCGTTCGCCCATTACGGGCGTTGGGGAGTGAGGCAGTTACCGGCGCTCGAAGAAGTTTGGTTTCATATGTGCGGGCTAACTTTCACCGGTTACGACGCGCTGCAACATTTTAGTTCCGCCGTGTTCCTTCCCGTGCTGGCTTTTTGGATCGTCTGGTGGATGTCTCGCCGATCGCCCAGTGACAACGTGCCGCGCAACCCGGTACCACCGGTTTGGCGGTGGACCGTCTTCGCAATGTTACTCACCCTACCGCCACTGGTCGCACTCATCCGCGTCTATTCATTGATTGGATGGCCCGATGACCAGCGGATGTTGGGCCTGTTCGCGGGTTGGGCCGCCAAGACCGCCTGTGGCGTCATCTTACTGATCTGCGGTGTTTATATTGCGGCCTATCACACATTGGCCAACGGACCATCCGTTCTCGGTGTTCTGAATGATCAGGGCCACCAAGACCGCTGAGTTTCTCAGAGTGGGCGGTTTGGGTAAAGGATTTCGGTGCCAGCACTCGTTGTTCGCGCGGTCTGCTTCAAGTTCTGACGGAGAATGAATCGATCAATTCCTATATCTCCAGGCTTTTTGCGCCTGGTCGCCTCAAGGAAATTGGCACATGGACGTGCACGGGTCGCTACTCCAAAGAATCGCCGGTCAACCTCGATTCTCGTATATCGGCGACGGGCCGATGGCGAGTGAACCAACCGCCTTAGCTGCTATGTCATTGCTCAGCGGTGGACTGAGCCAAGAGGCTGAAACCGCTCTGTTCTGGTTGGCTTCGCTTCAATCGGAAGATGGCTCGGTGGGCGTGACAGCCGACCAGCCGACACCCGGGTGGGCCACCAGCCGTATCCTCTCAACCGCAAGCGGCAGCAGATTGCGCTGCAATCCGGATAGATTGTGCGAGCGAGGGCATTTCAAGGGCGCCGCTGAGGCGGTCGCGGAGATAGGCGAAGGCGCTTATGCCCAGCTTCTTCGATGTCTGCACCAGCGTTGTGAAGATGTCCATCGCACGGGCGCCTCGCTCGCTACGGCTGTGTAGACTCACGTCGCGACGGCGCGCACTGACACGCGCACCTAACTCCGAGTCGTTGTTGTGCAACGGTACTTCCGGTACTTCCGGTACTTCCGGTACCGA
>Ga0310121_10000893_pt1 | contig 31675 bp, 23 predicted proteins | sample CB27_Tmax_986_MG_FD_203504 | JGI IMG/M metagenome (GOLD analysis project Ga0310121, IMG submission 203504) | Marine microbial communities from Western Arctic Ocean, Canada - CB27_Tmax_986 | ecosystem: Environmental > Aquatic > Marine > Oceanic | place: Canada: Western Arctic Ocean | collected... | reverse complement strand
CGTCTGGGCCTTGATCGTGATTCCGCGCTCGCGCTCGAGATCCATGCTGTCGAGCACCTGAGCTTCCATCTCGCGTGGCCGCAACGCTCCGGTCGCTTCCAGCAACCGGTCGGCAAGCGTTGATTTACCGTGATCGATGTGGGCGATGATGGAAAAATTACGGACGCGGTGATGATTCATCGAAGAGATGCGCGCGATCCCGGTGTTACGACTACCGATCGTCGAGCTGCACAAACGGCTGCGGATACTCCGGGCCAATATATTCAGAGCGCGGTCGAATTAATCGATTGTTAGCGTACTGCTCCAGGACGTGAGCGGTCCATCCTGAGACTCGGCTGACGGCAAAAATCGGCGTAAATAATGAGATGGGAATCCCGAGCACATAGTAGGTCGAAGCAGAGTAGAAGTCGACGTTTGCGTCGATCTGTTTTTCTGAGTTCATCACCGCTTCGATCCGCTGTGACATCTCGAACCAGCGCGTGTCGCCAGCTCGCTCCCCGACCTCACGCGACATGCGCCGCAGGTGGGTCGCTCTTGGATCCTCCGTGCGATATACCCGATGTCCAAAACCTGGAACTTTTTCTCTCTTTCGCAATTTTTCTCGGATAACCTCGTCGACACGCGCATCGTCGGCATCCTGGCCAATACCGATAAGCATCTGCATCACCTCAGCGTTCGCGCCACCGTGCAGAGAACCTTTCAGCGCCCCCACTCCGGCGACGATGGCGGAGTAGACGTCGCTCAGGGTCCCGGCTGTAACTCGGGCGGCGAACGTCGACGCGTTCAACTCGTGGTCCGCGTGCAAAATTAGTGCAATATCGAGGGCCCTGGCCTCGACAGCGGACGGTCGATCGCCATTCAGCATCAGTAGAAAATTTGCGGCATGGCCAAGTACCGGGTCCGGGTCAACCATTCCACCGCCCGCCGCAAGGCGACCATACGTAGCCACGAGGCTGGCCATCTGGGCCGTCAGTCGAACGGCTTGTCGATACCTGGCGCTCGGTGAGGTGACACCTGCTTCTGGGTCAAAGTGCGACAGCGCAGAGGTTAGCGTGCGTAGCGAATCCATCGCATTGTCGTCCGTCCCAAGGGGAAGCGAACGCATAAGGCGGACTACCCCATCCGGAAGCGGACGAGCCGCCACGAGCTGTGATTGGAGATCTCCAAGCTCGGCACGAGTGGGAAGCCGACGATGCCAAAGGAGAAAGCAAACCTCTTCGAAAGTCGCATGCCCGGCGAGATCGTGAATGTCGTGGCCCGCGTACGCCAGCACACCGTTAGTGCCGTCCAGGTAACAGACAGCCGAAGACGTCGCGACCACGCCCTCGAGTCCCGCCTTGGATATAGATGGTGTTGCCGTCATACCATTCGATTCAGATGTCAATAGATGCTGCCTGAAATCATGCCGTCAATCGGACACTCGACCAGGAGCCGCGAGAAACTTTTCACGCAGCCTTCAGTTTACTCCTCTGCGGCCTGTGGCCTGAAAACTACGTCCGTTTTGGACGACTGCTGAAAAATTGACTGTAACCCCGTGTACAAGAACCCCGCTTGGAAGAGCATCAGAAATGGGAGTGGCGCAAATAGACCGCTGGCAGTAGCGTAGACAACCCCCACAGTAAAATAGAGACCAAGCGCAAGTTCGACAACCGGTTGTCCGATGGTTGACTGCCGATATCGCTTGGTTAGCCAGTCATCGCCACGACGAACCACTCCGTATTTCGCTGTACGCCTGAACGGCGTTGCGCAATCTGTACGTGCACCGAGCACTGCGCGGGTATTGTTGACGCAGAGGCCGATGCCAACGGCCATCGCCACCGGGACATAGCGCATGTGGGCCATCCAGTCGACCCGCAGAGCGCGCTCACTGACCGCATAGAAATTGACCACCGAAAGCGTCGCGGCACAAAACAGTGGGAGATCGACCAACAGTACCGAGACAGAACCCATCGGCGCCCGCACAAACAGTGCCGGCACCATAATCAAAGATAGAATCAGTATCAGCGGATAATTAAGATTGGCAGTGAGATGGAAGAGCCCTTCAAGTTTTACCCGGAGTGGCACACGCGCACGTAGAAGCGCCGGCAAGATCTTCCACGCGGTCTGGATCGAACCTCTGGCCCAACGATGCTGCTGGGTCTTGAACCCGTCCATCTCGACCGGCACCTCCGCCGGCACCACAACATCTGGCAGAAAGACAAAGCGCCATCCCGCGAGCTGAGCTCGATAACTGAGGTCCAGATCTTCAGTCAGCGTGTCGTGCTGCCAACCACCCGCCGACTCGATAGCCTGGCGACGCCACACGCCGGCAGTGCCGTTGAAGTTGAAGAAGAGACCGCCACGGTTTCTAGCTCCATGTTCCAGAACGAAATGAGCATCAAGGAACATCGCCTGCACGCGAGTTAGCAGTGAGTAGTCGCGATTAATGTGGCCCCACCGCGCCTGCACCATACCAACTCCAGGATCTCGAAATGGGCGCACCATCCGGGATAAACAATCGGCAGGTGGAACAAAGTCGGCGTCGAAGATCGCTATCAGCTCTCCCCGGGCGAACCGGATTGCCTCTGCCAGCGCACCGGCCTTAAATCCGTTTCGGTGCGGTCGATGCAGATACTGAATATCGACACCCCGAGCCATCGCTCGCGCGACAGCTTGACGCGCGATGCGTTGTGTGTCGTCAGTCGAGTCGTCGAGGAGCTGAATCTGCAGCCTATCGCTTGGATAGTCCAGCCCGGCGACCGCATCAACCAGCCGGTTCACGACGTACCTTTCGTTGTATATCGGGAGTTGGACGGTGACGAACGGCGGGTCCGAGTCTCGAACAGTGCCATCGCTCGAGACAACCCCAGCATCGGTGACCGCCGGATCCGGCGGTCGGTATTTTGTGTAAAGATACACGAGATAGCAGCGATGGAGACCATACACGCTCAGCCACGCGAGGATGGCGAAGTAGAGCCCAAGCAGGACTGTTGTAGGTAACGTCATCGGCGGGACGTCGATGAGGACGCTCGTTGACTCACGTTACAGTTGGGCGGTCTGCAAGTCAAACCACCGCCCTGGACGAACGGAAGCCCTCCACTCGGTCGAATGAATCGGCAACAGCAACAGGTACGCGACATTCTGGAGCGGGTCGAGGATGGCCAGGTCACTGTCGACCAGGCCCAGGACCAACTAGCTAATATCCTCCGCTGGGCTCCCTTCGAAGATCTCGGGTTTGCGCGTCTCGACCACCATCGCCCACTTCGTAATGGCGTGCCGGAAGTGATCTACGGAGCCGGAAAAACACCGGGGCAAATAGCTGTAATCGCCGAGCGACTGGTGTCGACTGGGCAGTGTCTTCTCGTCACTCGCACCGACGAAACAGCCTACTCAGCAGTACAGAAGTCTGTTCCAGACGCGACGTTTCACCCGGTGGCCAGAGTTATCACGCACGTTGTGCCGTCGCCTCCAACCGGACGCGGCGTGGTGCTGATCGTGGCAGCAGGGACGTCAGATCTCCCGGTCGCAGAAGAGGCGAGAATCTCTGCCGAGACCCTTGGAAACAAGACCGACGCTTTGTATGACGTCGGCGTGGCTGGTCTACATCGGTTGCTGGCCGAGCGTGAGAGGCTCGAGACGGCCAACGTGATTATTGCCGTCGCCGGAATGGAGGGGGCTTTACCAAGCGTCATTGGTGGCCTCGTGAGCGCCCCGGTGATCGCGGTTCCGACCAGCGTCGGGTATGGTGCGAGTTTCGGTGGACTCACGGCACTCCTAGGAATGCTGAACAGCTGCGCGTCTGGGGTGGCGGTCGTAAACATCGACAACGGGTTTGGCGGTGCAGCGATGGCCAGCGTCATCAACCATCTGGGCTGAGGAGTCGAGGCGTGAACGAAGGGACGATCAGGTCGCTCGAGTTCGACCGGATTGTCGAGGCCGTCCGAGCCTTTGCGCTTACACCGATGGGCGCAACAGAGCTGGCAAAGTTACGCCCCCTGACAGACAGCCGAAGCGTCCGCGCGGCGTTAACAGCGACCAGTGAAGGCGTCCGTTATCTCGAGGTAAACCCCCCGTTTGCACTAGAAGCGCCGCCAGATCTGGAAGCATCGTTGTCAGCGCTCGCGGTCGAAGGCCACCCACTCGAACCAAGACAGCTACTGGGCCTCACTGACGTCCTGGCATCGGTGTCCGCGGTCCGCCAGGCGGTCGCAAGAGCCACAGGTGGCCCCTTTCCGTCCCTTCGAGCACTTCTAGATGGATGCCGTTCGTTCGAACGAGAGATCGCAGAAATCCGGTCAAAAATCGACCGTGCGGACGGCGTTGTGGACAGTGCTTCGAACCAGCTCAAGGCCATCCGAGACCGACTCCGTAAGCAACGGGCGCGCCTGCGCGGCACGCTTGACTCGTATCTGCGAGGGAAAGAAACCAGCAAGTATCTTCAGGAGCAGGTCGTCACAGAGCGCAACGGCCGATATGTGCTTGTGGTCAAGGCCGAATACCGAAACTCGATTCTTGGAATCGTCCATGGTAGCTCTGGCAGTGGCGCCAGCCTTTTTCTTGAGCCGCTGAGTACCGTCGATATCAATAACGACATCGTCGCCACCGAGCAGGATGAGCAGAACGAGGTCCGACGTATTCTGCTAACTCTCGCAAACCACTTGCGGGCTCGCGCACTCGATGTTCGAACCGCCCTGGCGGCAGCAACCGACGTCGACATCGTGCAGGCCCGCGCCGGATTCTCACTGCTGATCCAAGGCGTAGAACCGTCGCTGTCAACGGATACCCGCATCGAGTTTCTGAGTGCGCGCCATCCGCTAATGATTCCTGCAGTGCGGGCCCGTCTCGGGCCACGGCGCAGAGACTCGGACGGCGTGACGCCGACACCGAACGACGTGCGGCTTGTTCCACCAACCGGGGCGTTGATTATCACCGGTCCGAACACCGGCGGAAAGACAGTCGCCCTCAAGACGGTTGGACTCCTCGCACTGATGGCCCAGGCCGGGTTACATGTGCCGGCCGGCTCTGGGTCGACAACAACGGTATTTCGGACGATCTTCTCAGACATCGGCGACGAGCAGTCGATTATTGCCAGCCTCTCGACCTTCTCGGCCCATATTACCAACATCGCCTCGATGGAACGGCATCTGAAGCTGCCGGCTCTCCTCCTCCTCGATGAAATCGGGGCGGGCACGGACCCGGTGGAGGGTGGTGCGCTCGGCACTGCTGTGATTGACCATTTCAGGGAACGCGGCGCGTTGGTGGTCGTCACGACCCATAACGACGCGCTGAAGTCGTACGCATCGACCACACCGGGCGTGACTTGTGCCGGCTTTGGCTTTGATCCGGAGACGTACGCACCGAGCTATCGCCTGACTTACGGGTCGCCCGGACGCAGCCTCGCGCTCGAAGTTTCCGCTCGGCTTGGCCTGCCGCCGTCGATCATCAACGCGGCACAACAGCGTCGAGGCCAGCGAGAAAGCCAACTCGCCGACCACCTTGCCAAGGTGGATGATGACCTGCGGCGACTCGACGCCGACCGACTCAAACTAGCCGAGGATCGACACGTACTCGCTACCGCCCATCAGCAGCTCACTGTAGACCGCCGGGTACTCGAAGCCCGTGAGGCAGCGCTCACCGATCGCGGCACCACGCGTCTCAATGCATACGTTCGGGCCGCGCGCGCCGAGATCGATTCGGTGGTCCGGGACCTTAAGCACCAAGCATCCGAGCTCGCACGCACCGCAGCGGCACGCATCCGTCATGGACAAGTTGGTCTCTCTACCGGAGACACAGGGGAGCTGAGGGCAAAGGCTCGAGCGACGCTAGACCAGATCGCGACCGGAGCGCAGGTGGTTGTGGACCCAGAAGCTACTCGCGACGATCAGCGGTCACACGATCTGTCAACCCGGGGGATATCGGCGACACCACTAAGGATCGGAGCCCGCGTGATGGTAGGCATCCTGGGAATCGAGGGACAGGTGCTTGGCCTCCGCGAGGAACAGGCCGAGGTTAATGCGCAAGGCAAGCGCCTTCGCGTCGCGGTTCGAGATCTCCAGGTCTTGGACGAGAGCTGCGTTCAGAAACCATCCGCGGAGTCGAGCGGTCGCGTGACGGTACGGGTCAACAGCAGCGACGATCCCGTCCCAGACCTTAACGTGATTGGGTGTAACGTTGACGAGGCACAGGCACGCGTTGAGAAACATCTCGACCAAGCGATGCTCCAGGAACAGCAGCACGTTCGAATCGTCCACGGCCACGGCACGGGTCAGCTTCGCCGGTCGATCTCAGACCTGCTCGATCAACATCCGCTGGTGGCCCGTTTCGCGCCTGCGCCGCCTGACCAGGGCGGCAAAGGCGTAACTCTTGTCGAGCTTAAGGAATAACGGTGGGTCGGTTTCCACAGGACTTCGTTGACGATCTCAAGTCGCAGGCCGATATCGTACAGGTGGTTCAGGACTCCGTACCGCTGAAGAAAGCCGGGACTAGCTACAAGGGGCTCTGCCCATTTCACACCGAAAAGACTCCCTCCTTCCACGTTAACAGCGACAAGGGGTTTTTCCATTGCTTCGGCTGCGGAACGGGTGGTGATGTCGTCAAGTTCATCGAGCTCCAGGAAAAGCTCAGCTTTCCCGAGGCGATCCGCTACCTCGCACACCGGTTCGGTTTGCAGGTCCCCGAATCAGATAACCACGAGCGTGACAGCGCCGCGGAGGCTCGTCGGGAAACGTTGCTTACACTTCACGAACTGGCCACAACGTACTTCCGAGACCAGCTCAAGAGCCCGAGCGGGGAAAGAGCACGGCGTGCGCTAGAGCAGCGGGAAATTCGGCCGGAAACTATTGCGCGTCTCGGCCTGGGTTATGCTCCTCCCCAACGGGAGGGTCTGACGCGGCGGCTCCTCGACGCCGGTCATGAGAGAGACCTAATCGTAGCAAGCGGTTTGGTCGTTGAACGCGACGGGGGAAAGATCATTGACCGGTTTCGTAACCGGCTAATGATTCCCATCTGTCGTGATGGCGGCTCAGTCGTGGCATTCGGGGGCCGGGCGCTCGAGAATGACCAGCAGCCGAAGTATGTCAATTCTCCCGAGACCGATCTCTACACCAAAGGTCGCACACTTTACGGTCTACATCAAACAAAGACCGAGATCAGGCGTCTCGGATATGCGGTGATGGTCGAGGGCTATTTCGATTTCGCTCAGGCGCTCCAGGCCGGCGTTACATCGGTCGTGGCCACATGTGGCACCGCCGTTACCGACCGGCAGACACGCCTCCTTAAGCGATTCACCTCAAAGGTCATTCTGAGCTTCGACCCGGATGTGGCCGGGCAGAGTGCCTCCGCTCGTTCGGGTGAGTTGCTCGTCTCTGGTGGATTTAACGTCAATGTCGCAATCCTGGCCGATGGCGAAGACCCGGATACGTGTGTGCGACGCCACGGCGCAGCCCACTACGTTGAGCAACTTCGGACCTCCACACCATACCTAGAATACGTGATCGACCGTGCCGCCGCTCGCCGTGATTTCTCTCGCGACGAGCAGCGACGGGCGTTCCTGACAGAGATGCTCAGTGTCGCGACCAAAATCCCAGAAGCGGCGGCGCGTGACCAGTTCGCCGACCGCCTCGCCCACAAAGCGCGCGTCCTCGAGGACGTCGTGCGGACAGAGATCAGACGGGCGGCCGTGGCCCGGCGGCCAGACCTCGCCACCCGCGAGAGAGGCTTAACCGTAAGGGTGACGCTCGCAGAACGGGGGCTCATCTGGGCCACGCTGTGTGACACGTCAGCCGCCCAGCAGGTGCTGGCGGCACTCGACAAGCAGGATGTCGAAGGTCTTGCAACGTCATCCATCTTGGAGATCGCACGAACCTTGACCGAGTGGCCCGTCGACACCGTGAGGACCACCCTGCTAGAACGAGTAAACGCGGAAGAGGCAGCACTGGTGGGCCGAATTGCTTCTGAGACCGAGGCACCTGCCCAGGTCGCAGACTGCGCGATGGGGCTCAAGCGCATACGGTACGAACGGGAACGAAGCGCGATCCAACACGAGATCGATCGTCGTCAGCAACTCGACGCGACTGCCGCCGCCCGTGAAGAGACGGATGTCGACGACCTGCTCAAGCAAAAGCATGACGTGCAGCAGCGCATCGCTGCATTAGAGGAGTAAGATCAGCTCGCACGCCTGTTCATGGCGAGGTCCCCGTGGTCACCGCCGGAAGCGACTAGGAGGTAACGGCTTGTCGATTGAAGAAAAATACGACGAAATTCGCCAACTCGTCACTATCGGCAAGGAAAAGGGCTATCTACTGTACGACGAGATCAATGAGGCCCTCCCGGCCGATCTAACCTCGTCCGACAAACTCGAAGATCTCTTCAGCGTGTTGGGCGGCGCCGGTATCGAGATTGTCGACTCTGAGCAGAAGTACCGTGAAGGCAAGTTGCTCGACCGGCGCGGCGATGATTCCGACGAGAACGCGCTCGACAGCCGAGCCGTCACGGTCGACAAGACGAACGATCCCGTCAGGATGTATCTACGGGAAATGGGCACCGTACCCCTGTTAACCCGCCAGGGCGAGGTGGTGATAGCGAAACGGATCGAGCGCGGAAAGCTCTCGGTCATCAAGGCGGTCTCGCGTACCCCGACTGTCTCTAGACTCGTCATCCGACTGGGCGAGCAGCTGCGAAGCGGCGACCGAACCGTCCGCGAGCTTATTGTCTTTCAAGACGAAACGTTGACCGACAGTCGGATCGCTGATCGCGGACGACAGCTCCTGAGGCAGATCGACACCATTAGGACGAAGCGGACTGAAGTTGAAACGAAAGACGCGGAGCTAGCGAAGATCTCGAAACGGGAACGCAGGAAGTATCGTCGGCACTGGTGGCAGGCGACGCGCGCAAAGATTGAGCTCTCCGAATTGATTCGCCGAATCGAGTTCACCGAAACGGTCAAGCGCAACCTGATTGATGTGACTAAGGCCGCGGTCGATCGGGTGCAACGGATGCATTGTGAAATCGAGCTTCTTGATCGCCAGGCCAAGGGTAAGACAAGTCGTCGTCAACTGAGAGAAAAAGAACGCAAGCACCTGACTCGCCTCCGCCGCCAGCGTCGGGCCGAACTCAAGTCTCAGGTGAACGAGCTGGACGCCACACCCGAAAGACTCAGCCACGTGCTGTCGGTCATCCTACGGGGAGAGATCAAAGCTGAGCAGGCCAAAACAGAGCTGGTCGAAGCCAACCTTCGTCTGGTTGTGTCGATCGCCAAGAAGTACACGAATCGCGGCCTACAATTCCTCGACCTCATTCAGGAAGGCAACATCGGTCTGATGAAGGCGGTCGACAAGTTTGAATACCGCCGCGGTTACAAGTTTTCGACGTACGCGACATGGTGGATTCGGCAGGCGATCACCCGAGCGATAGCAGATCAGGCTAGGACCATCCGGATTCCGGTCCATATGATCGAAACGATCAACAAACTCAACCGAACTTCGCGAACATTAGTGCAAGAACTCGGACGAGAGCCGACGTCGGAAGAACTTGCCGAGCGAATGGATACTCCGGTGACAAAGATTCGGAAAGTTCTCAAGATTGCCCAGGAGCCGATCTCGCTCGAGACGCCGATCGGAGAGGAAGAGGACAGCCATCTTGGCGACTTCATCGAAGATCAACAGATCGTTTCTCCAGCGGAGGCCGTCATCAGACTGAGCCTCAAGGAGCAGACTGACTCGGTGCTCAAGACACTGACACCGCGGGAAGAAAAGGTGATCAAGATGCGGTTCGGCGTCGGAGATGGCAGCGAGCACACCCTAGAAGAGGTTGGCAAGAACTTCGCGGTAACGCGTGAGCGAATACGCCAGATCGAGGCCAAGGCCTTGCGTAAGCTACGGCATCCCTCGCGGATCCGGAAGCTTTGCGCATTTCTCGAAGACGGCACCTAGTTTCAGTGCCCCTCAGGGCCCATAGCTCAGCGGTCAGAGCCGCCGGCTCATAACCGGCTTGTCCCAGGTTCGAATCCTGGTGGGCCCACCATTTCATACGAAGAATTCCCCGGCTTGCCTCCTTGGGCTGGAATGGATGGAACAGACCCATCATACGGCCCCGCGACTCTGAGTCAAACAGAAGTCGCGGAAGAGTGTGCAGCGAGGTGACAGGAACGACAGCGATCGCTGGGAACCTTCACCCGGCTCTAGCGGGTTAGCGGCAGGAGCCCACCGAGTCCGGAGTGCTACAATTCGAGTTCTTCGACACGTTACATTCCCCGGAGGGGTTTGCGATGACTTCAGTAAAGCGCTTCGCACAGCTAGTCGCACCGGTCGCCGCAATTGTAATTGGGGTCGCCGCTGTCGCCAGCACCCAAGACCAGGTAGAGTTCAGATCCGATGACTACACCCACGTCGAAGGCTGGGCAAAACTCCCGTCGAACATCGAGTGGGGTAACGTGATCTCGGTCGAACCAGATCCAGACGGCGAGCATGTTTGGGCGTTACATCGAGCAGAACCGCCAATCCTCAAATTTGACCCCGACGGCCACCTGATCAAGACGTTTGGCGACGGAATGTTCGTCCGGCCGCATGGGTTCCATATGTCGCACGATGGGTACCTCTGGGCGACCGACCAGAGCGGCCGCGCCGGAAAAGGGCATCAGGTCTTCAAATTTAATCGCGAGGGTGAGCTGCTCATGACACTCGGTACGGCGGGTGTCGGTGCAGAGGGTCCGGATACGTTCAACGGGCCAACCGACGTGGCGGTGTCCGACAACGGGGACGTCTTTGTAACCGACGGTCACTTCAATAATCGCGTGGTCAAGTTCTCACAAGATGGCACGTTCATCAAGGCGTGGGGCCGGAAAGGCAGCGCTCCGGGCGAGTTCGACCTGCCGCACTCGATCGCAATTGACTCACAGGGCCGCGTTTTCGTTGGTGACCGATCGAACGCGCGAATCCAGATCTTCGACCAGGACGGGAAGTTCCTCCAGTCGTGGGATCAGTTCGGCATGGTGAGCGGGATCTACATAACCGATGACGACATCGTCTACGTCGCCGACCACCTAAAGTACAAGGCACTCTTGATCGGTAGTGCCACGGATGGGTCGATCACCTCACGTATCGAACCTGTCATCGCGGAAGGGATCATGGTCGACAAGTACGGCAACATCTTTGCCGGCGAAGTGGCGGCGAACATCCTGCGGAAGTTCGCCAAAAACTAACGTCGTAGGACGCTTTGCGTCTAGCCGTTCCCATTTGATAGCGTCCCTGCATCTTGAGGGGGTTCACAATGACACAGAGTTCTTACACCAGAACTGCAGCCATCGGCTGCATCGCGCTGCTAGCATTGCTTACAGGCTCGACCCCGGTACAGGTCGAGTCAGCCGGTGTCGAGCAGGGCGGTGTCGCCAGCGAACCTAGATTTGTCGCACACACGATCTCCACCGGCATGACGGGCGGCTACCAGGCGGTGGTAGTAGACCTGAATCGCGACCAGCGACCCGACGTAATCGGGTTGGCCTCACGGCTTGACGAATTGGTGTGGTTCGAGAACCCGGGCTGGCAAAAGCATCTGTTGGCCACCGGGCTGAACCGGATGATCAATCTGGCTGCGCACGATATCGACGGTGATGGAATTCCAGAGCTCGCGCTCGCCCACGAGTTTGCCACGTCTCACGACGCCAGTCTGGGTGTGCTGTCTCTGCTGACACACGAGGGCGACCCGTCGATGCCTTGGTCCGTCCGCGAGATCGACCGAACACCGACGGCGCACCGCGTCCGGTGGGCCGACATCGAAGGGAACGGCCGCAGTGTCCTGATCAACTCGCCGCTGGTCGGACCGGCCGCAGCCGCACCAGAATACCGTGACGCAGTGCCGATCTTCTGGTATCGCCCTGGCGACTGGACGCGGCAGGTCGTGACCGATTCCGAGGAAGGCGTCGTGCACGGGATCCTCGCGACACCGTGGGAGGACACCGGTCGAGACTCGATCCTGAGCGCCAGCTTTCTTGGGGTTCACTCGCATCGGTTTGTCGATGGTCAATGGATCCGAGACTTCGTGACCCGTGGTGATCCGGGAGGCTGGCCGGTGAGCGGATCGAGTGAAGTCGACCTGGGCTACATCGCGGGACAGGTCTTCGTGACGACGATCGAGCCGTGGCATGGAGGGCAGGTCGTGGTGTATCGCCACGAAGACGGCACCTGGAAAAGACAGGTGATCGATACGAAGATCGACAGCGGCCACACGATCGCCACGGGCGACTTCAATGGCGACGGCCGCGACGAAGTCGTGGCCGGCGATCGGGGTGACACGCAAAGTGTCTATCTCTACTCGGCGACAGATCCCGACGGTGAGACATGGTCGCGTCACGTTATTGACGACGGTGACATGGCGGCGTCAGGTTGTGCGGTTGAGGACCTCAACGCCGATGAGCGTCTCGACATCGTCTGCATCGGAAGCGGAACGGCGAACTTAAAGTGGTACGAGAACGTCACGCGGTAAGCAATGAGTAAACGAGCAATGACCCTTGTCCAATGTCAACGTCAGTTTGGGGCGAACCTTCATGAATAAACGTGTCGTCGTCGCTTCCGCTCCCTGAGTCTCAGGCCCTACCGACAACCTCTAGTCTTTGACTGATGATGTCGTCGGTTAAACGGTGCTTTAGCAACGCCATCCCGAGGCCTGGACCGTCTGAATGAGCGCACGAAGTCGGCGCGCTTTAAGCTCAACCATGCTGTGGAGCTTGGAGCGCTCAAGTGTGATCTCCATGAGGACGTCAACCGGGAAGTCATCTCCCAGGCTCACGAAGGCCGAGTATTCCGTATTGGCCTGAATCTTACGAACGTCGTTCAGTCGCTCATCAATTCGCAAGCTGCGGCCGATTCATCGACCATCGGAACGTGTGGTGTTGGCACACGCCTACTCATCGTAGGGTTCGGTTGGCGGTAGAGCCGACTCCGACCGTGGCGATCATGCTACGATCTGGATTCCGATGAGCCCACAATCCCTGGCGACCGACCGCTCGGCCTGGCGGCGAACGTCAGGAACGAGGCTCCGCGAACCATCAGTTGTCATAGCGCCCCGCCCACGCGGGGCTTTTTTTTGTCCTGCAGGACCGAGACCATGATGCCTGAGCTAAAACAGTTGATCCGTCTGCAACAGCTGGAAAACACCGCGACTGAAGCACGCGGACAACTTGAGGACACACCGGCCCGGCTCGAAGCGCTCGCAATGGCTCTCGCTGAACACGCCGAGGTTGTGGACGCTGCGAACCTTGCCCTCAACGAACATCGGACCTCGCGGGCAACGCTCGAAAAGGACATTGCCGCGGTTCAGAGTCGGCTCAACCGGTTTAAAGAACAGTTGATGTCCGTCAAGACCAACAAGGAGTATCAGGCCATGCAAACCGAGATCGCGGTCGGCGAAAGAGAGGTCGGACGCCTTGAAGACCAACTCCTCGAACGAATGCTCGAGACCGACGACCTCAGTCACAATGTCATTCAGGCCGAGCAACGTCTGGCCGAAGAACAGACCCGAGTTGACACGAGGCGCGAGCACATCGAGCAGGAGTGTGCGGCATTTCAGACACAGCTGGCGACGTTCGATATCGAACGAAGTAAGGTTGCCGAGCAGCTACCCTCCCAGACGATGAGTCTGTTTGAGACGCTGGCACGGGGACGCAAAGGCGTCGCCGTCGTCGAGGCCAAGCTGGGCCGGTGTACCTCCTGCCACGTTCGCCTCAGACCCCAGCTGTTCAACGATGTTCGTTCAAACAGCACACTGATTCAGTGCGAAAGCTGCCAGCGAATTCTGTACTTCGCCGAGCATCAGGCCGTGGCCAGGTAATGACGGGAGGCGCCGTTGTTGCGTACATTGACGGAGGAGCGAGAGGAAACCCAGGATTGGCTGGGTACGGCGTCCGGGTCGAGACTACCGACGGCGTTCTGATCGAGGAGCTGCATGGCGCGATCGGCGTCACCACGAACAACGTTGCCGAGTATCGTGGCCTCATCGCTGCCCTTACCTTTCTGGACGAACGCGGCCTCCTAGATCCGACGATCCGATCGGACTCACAGCTGCTTACCAAACAGATGGTCGGTGAGTACCGTGTCCGAAACACTGGGCTGGCACCCCTATATAAGGAGGCGTCACGGCTCGTCGCGCGTCTGGGTCGTGTCACATTCGAACACATTCCCCGTGCCGAGAATACCGAAGCAGACCGACTGGCCAATCTCGCCATGGATGGAGGCGAGGCCAAAGACTCACTGGCTGGCCCATCAAAATTTCCAGAGTCGTCAGTCAACACGACTCCCGATCACTCCCCACCGGGGGCGGTGCTGTCGATCGGCGTCGACTTCGAGTCGATCAGCCGAGTCGATGGCCTGCTCCAACGATACGGAGACCGATTTCTTAGAAGGGTATTCACCGACCATGAGATCACCTACAGTCAACAGCGGCGGTTTCCGGCTCAGCATCTTACCGGCCGGTTCTGCGCGAAAGAAGCGACGATGAAGGCACTGGGTACCGGACGGTCGCTTGGCGTACTCTGGCGAGACATCGAGGTGACGCGCGTATGGGGTCCCCCGCAACTCCGGTTGCACGGTGGCGCAACTAGGCGCTTCCAGCAACTGGGAGGCGGCCAAGCACTGGTCACGATCACCCACGCGGGAGACTTCGCGTTCGCCCAGGTGCTCCTGCTCAAGGCCTAATCGGACCAGTCTAGACCCGGACGCACCCCCCGGCGACGGTGCCGACGACCAGGGGGTGCGGCATGCCGACCGAACCGACTTCCCTCTGTCGAACCGGTGTCGTCAGAACAGTTTCGAGCCGCAGCTTTTGTCTGGCATTGGTTTTACCTCCACTGAGTTAGAGAAAGAATCCACGAACTAGGTAAAAGACTGAGGATACGTGTACACATCGTTTCGATCACCATTGGAACCCCGGCAGCAAAGCTAGCGGAAGCCAAGGTCTGCCTTAACAACGGTCCGCTCGCAGGATCGAAGCTCGTTGGCTTTGAGACCTAGAAAGGGCGACACGGTTGGAACCTCATGTTCCGTCCACGTCAGCATTTTGTGAACGAAGAGGTCGCCACGACAGATCCTCTCCGTGACTGGATTGTTTAGCCTGCGCCAACTACGAAAAGACGTGTCCGCTGGGCGCACCGTGTAGCGTCGATTCGACCGCTGGCCTCACGAGCTACTTTCCAGGCCGTCTCAAGAACGCTGGAGTCTCGAGCGATGTATCGAGCTCAAGTCGTTCTCCGTCGTCGTGTGGCGGGTACGCCGAAGGAAGCGCAGGTAACCCAACTATCGGACGGCGGGCGATCGGCACATCGCCACCAACTGCCCGCGTGTCCAGCTGCCAGTCAGCATAATGCTGCAGGTCGACCGGGGTGTGAACGGACGCTGCAGCCAGCTGCGTGTCCGCGCGAAGCTCGCCAAACCCGGTCGCAATCACCGTGATTTTGACGCGGTCCTGCATCGACGGATCGATCACGGCGCCAAAGATAATGTCAGCTTCGTCGTGTGCAGCTTCGTAGATGATCGAGGTTGCTTCACTCACTTCGATCATCGATAGATCCGAACCGCCGGTCACGTTAACAATGACCGCTCTCGCGCCCTCCACGGACGCTTCTTCAAGGAGCGGGCTGGACACCGCTCGGGTGGCCGCATCGACCGCTCGATTCTCACCTTCGCCGACGCCGGTACTCATGACGGCCAGCCCCCTACCCGACATGACAGTTGTGACATCGGCAAAGTCGAGGTTGATCAAGCCGGGCACGACGATCAGATCAGAGATGCCTTGTATCGCCTGACGTAACACGTCGTCGGCTCGGGTAAAGGCATCCGATAGACTCGTAGTTCGATCGATCGTGGCAAGCAACCGTTCGTTTGGAATCGTGATTACCGTGTCAACGCACTCTTGTAGCTCCTCGAGACCGCGGGTCGCCTGCAGATTCCGACGTTTTCCTTCGAACTTAAACGGCTTCGTGACAACCGCCACGGTGAGAGCACCGAGCTCGCTGGCCAGGTTGGCAATCACCGGAGCCGCACCGGTACCGGTTCCACCACCCATTCCGGCCGTGACAAATACCATGTCGGCGCCGTCTAGCGCGCCTATCAGCTGCTCTGTGTCCTCGAGGGCAGCCTGGCGTCCGACGTTCGGGTCCGCTCCGGCGCCGAGCCCTTTTGTGAGCCTGGTACCCAGCTGGAGCCGCACCGGCGCGGAGGCTTGCGCCAAAGCCTGAGCGTCGGTGTTGGCAACGATGAAGTCGATCGATTCTAGTCCGGCGGTGACCATGCGATTGACGGCGTTACTTCCGCCACCACCAACACCGATCACTTTGATGCAGGCCCCGGGCTTGAGGTTGTTCGCCAATGTGAGTCGCGGCTCTGACTGATCGTATGAGCTTACGCCGTTGTTGGGGCCTTCGAAGTCTGTCATGAGTCGATCCTCCTCCGAACTAGAAAAACTCCTTGAATAACCCGCGTATCCGGCCGACCACGCGATTGAGCGCCCCGACGCCGATAGAATAGTCGCCCTCACTCATCTGATTACGATGGGCATACAGGACCAAACCCACCGCCGTGGCAAACGCAGGGTTGTTCACGTGGTCGTTCAAGCCACCGATCCCCACCGGGCATCCGCGGCGAACAGGGAGGTCGAATATTTGGTCGGCAACTTCTGGCATCCCGTCCAGGATAGACGCTCCCCCCGTCAGCACGATCCCAGAGTTGAGGGAGCGTTCGTAGCCGGCGCGGCGAATCTCATCGCACAACTGATGGATGATTTCTTCGGCACGAGGCTGAATGACCTCAGAGAGAATCCGCCGAGACATTACTCTGGGCTGTCGACCTCCGACGCTGGCGATTTCCACTGTTTCCTCGTCATCGACCATCGCAGCCAGCGCGCAACCAGCACGGCGCTTTGTTTTCTCGGCCTCAGGAATCGGCGTACGGAGGGCGACGGCAATGTCATTAGTGAAATGGTCACCACCCAACGCCACGACGCCCGTGTGCCACAGGCTACCCTTTCCGAAAATCGCGAAATTCGTGGTGCCGCCGCCGATGTCCACCAAAGCCACACCCAACTCCTTCTCGTCAGGGGTTAGCACAGCCTCCGCCGCGGCGAGTTGCTCGAGGACCGTATCGATCACAGCAATGCCGGCCCGGTTAACGCACGCCAAGACATTCTGGGTCGTCGACACGCTCCCGATCACGATGTGGACGTTGACCTCCAGACGCGCTCCGGTCATCCCTACCGGTGCGCCGATGCCATCCTGCTCATCGACGACGAAGTCTTGAGGCAGCACGTGCACGATTTCCCGGCCGCTCGGGAGCGCCACTGCCTTGGCCGCGTCGATTGCGCGGCGTACATCTTCGCGGGTAATTTCGCGGTTCTTGCCAGTCACCGCAACGACCCCACGGCTATTGAATGCTTTGACATGCGAACCGGACAACCCAAGGTGCACCGAATCGATCTCGACTCCAGCAGTCAGCTCAGCTTCTTCGATCGCCTTCTTGATCGACTCCACCGCGGCATCCAGGTTAGCGACGGCACCACGCCGGATGCCGTTGGCTTCCGCGAGGCCGATCCCGACGATATCGAGACCATCACCATCCTCGGTAACTTCTCCGACGATCGCCACGATCTGAGACGTCCCAACATCCAGACCGACGAGGTACTGCTCCCTACGTGCCACACGCCCTCCGATACCAACGACCGCTGATCACTGAATCTCGACCCTTCTCGCATGGTTCGCCACAACCGGCGGAGCGTGTACACCCGGCTCGGCGGGTCGTATGAAAACTTTTCGGTCAAATCGCAGGTCGACGTAGTCGATGTCTGCGACGTACGCACCCAGGACGGGCGCCAACTCAAGGTACTCCCGAAGTCGCTCGGCAAACTGTTCGTGCCCCAGATGTATAAACGTCGGACCATCGTTAAGAAGCACGACGGCGTCGTACGGATCTTCGACGTTGATCTGAGAGATGCGAGATGAGAGCTCAGGTAGGGTGTCTAGTGCAGCCACAAAGCTAGAGACCAACTGCGCCCGAGTCTCGTCGACGGCTCCATCGGTCCCGGGCGATACACCATCGATGATAGGCAGACTTTCTTCGGCGAATCGCGGGCCGTACTCGTCAATCACCGCGCCATCGCCGTCAATGAGATATAGCCGCCCTCCAACTCGAGCAAGACCGATCGGGTCGCGTTCCTTAACGTTAACCTCGATGGTCGACGGTAGCACTCGCCGCAGCGTCGCGGTCCTGATCCAACCCGACGCCATCAGACGTTGCCGATTCGTTTCCAGATCGGCCTTCAAGATGTTCTGTCCGCGTAGTGGACCGATCAGCGCGAGAACCTCACCGGGCGACACGTGCTCATTCCCCCGAACGGTAATCGTCGTGACCCGGAGGAAACCTGCACCGCTCAACACATCCGGAAGAAGAAACGCAGCCAGCGCGACCCCGCAGAATATGATGCTCCCTCCCACCAGGCGGAGCTTTGCCACGGAGGCGAGGCGACGCCTGGATGGCCTCACGTGGACGCGTCGAAAACGTCGGTCGGTCCGGGTCTGGACAGCCACTAGTGAATTGTCCTCCCCAGACGACGCGCGCGAAGAGCGTCGACGATTCGTGACGGCACCGATCCAATCGATCCGGCTCCGAGCGTCACCACGACATCACCCGACTTGGCGTCACGGATGACAGTCTCCACCACCTCGTCAAATGTGGTCACGCATCGAACCGGAACGTGGCCGAAGCGGGCGACGGCCTGCGCGACGGCCTCGGCGGTAGCACCAGGAATGGGGACCTCGCTCGCGGCATAGACCTCAGTCAGGATCAGCTCATCGGCAGCAGCCAGCGCCTCACCAAACCGGTCGAGTAAACGGATCGTACGACTGTACCGATGTGGCTGGAAGACGACCCGGAGCCGGCCAGGGATGCGTAGTCGTGCGGTCGCCAGTACCGCTGAAATCTCGGTGGGGTGATGCGCGTAGTCGTCGATTACGACCACGCCGTCGACCTCTCCACAGACCTGGAATCGGCGATCTGCGCCAGAGAACCCGGCTAGCGCCAACGCCAGCGTGTCTCGCGGTACCAAGAGCTCCACTCCCACAGCAACCGCTGCCAGCGCGTTCTCAACATTGTGTCGCCCCGGCAAGGTGACACTGAGGTCGATTACCCCTGTGTCGGCGTGCTTGCTGGACACGAGCGCCCGGAAGCGCGATCGAGTTGACTCGAGTTGAATGTCTGTGGCGCGCACGTGGGCCGACGCATCGCTAATCCCATAGGTCACGACACGCCCCTCAAGCTGGGAGGCAATACGACGCAGCCGCGGGTCGTCGGTGCATGCCACGACACAGCCCCGTTTGGCCGTCCGTTGGGCAAACGAAAAGAACGCCGCTTCGAGATCCGACATGCCGTCGTAGGCATCGAGATGCTCGTCATCGATGTTCGTCAGCACCGCGATCTCAGGTGCAAGTCGAAGGAACGACCGGTCACTCTCGTCGCCCTCGACGACCATGAAGTCACCATGCCCCAGGCGCGCATTGCCTCCGAACGTGCTCAACCGGCCTCCGATGACCGCAGTTGGATCTAGACCCGCAGCCTCGAGTACCACGGTGACCATAGCCGTTGTCGTTGTCTTCCCATGTGATCCGACGACGGCCACAGTCCGCTTCAGGCTGGTCAATTCCGCGAGCATCGCACCCCGCGAGATGATCGGAATTTCCAGCTCGACTGCTGCGACCCATTCCGGATTGTCAATCGGCACCGCTGAAGAGACGACCACCAGCTCGGCGCCAGCCACGTACCGGGCGTCGTGTCCTTTTGCACACTCCACCCCGAGGCCCTCGAGCCGTGATGTGATCGGTGACAGCGATAAGTCTGAGCCCGTAACCTTGTACCCTAAGTTGACGAGCAGCTCCGCGATCCCACTCATACCGACACCGCCAATGCCGACAAGATGGACGTGTCTGGTATGAGTGAGTACACGTTCGTTCGCAGCCAGTCCTCAGCTCTCCTTGCTTACGATCAAGCGTTCTATCCGATCGACAATCGTTCCCGCCGCGTCCGGCATCCCGAGCCTCCGAGTTGCATCCGCTCGCGCCAAACGGCGTTCGTCATCCACGGTGATGGTCAGCAACCGCTGGCTCAGAAGCGTCGCCGTCAGCTCGTCAGGATCAATCACCTCCGCCGCACCCCGCTTCTGAAACGCGGCGGCATTGAGCCGCTGATGATCGTTGGCGGCGTGTGGATATGGCACGAGAATCGCCGGTCTCCCTGCCGCAGCAAGCTCGGCAAGGGTCGTGGCGCCGGCCCGGCAAACGATCACATCTGCATCTGACATCTCGGTATCCATAGATTCAAGGAACGGCTCCACCCGTGCCGTCACGCCGGCAGACCGGTATCCGTCTTGCACCATCTCTAGGTCGGCCTCGCCAGACTGATGGGTCACCCGAACCGGCCGTGGTGCCCGCGCGAGAGCGGGAGCAGCACCGACCATCGCGACGTTGAGTGCATGCGCCCCCTGCGAGCCGCCGAGCACCAGAATGCGTGGCTCGACCATCGCCGATCTGGGCGGTACTGCCTCGAAAAACCCTGAGCGAACCGGGTTGCCGCTCACAAACCCCTTGGCACCGAAACAGCTCCGTGTGTCGTCGTACGAGACGGCCACCGCCCGTACGACCCGCCCTAGTAAACGATTGGTCACACCGGGCACAGCGTTCTGTTCCATAAGGAGTGTCGCTATCTGACTCAGGGCGGCCAGTAGTACCACAGGACCGGAGCTGTACCCGCCAAGTCCGACGACGATGTCGGGCCGAAACCGGTTGAGGAGACGCGCCGCATCGAAAAAGGCGACCGGCAGGTGAGCCAGTCCCTTCAATATGGTCAGCGGCGACCCACCGGCGAGTCCTACCGCGCGTACCCGTTCCAGCGCAAGGCCTTCGTGTGACAAAACTCGAACCTCCAGCGCACGGCCCGTGCCAGCGAACATGACTTGCGACTCCGGGTCGCGGTGTCGTAATTCGCGAGCAACAGCGAGGCCAGGGAATAGATGTCCCCCGGTTCCGCCACCGGCGAATAGCACGCGTACGGACCGACCGTTCACTGTCACGTCCCAAAACCCTATCTTCGAGCACCCGTCGCGTGGCCGTCATGCCTCCGCCGACGCATGCTGGGAAATGTTCAGCAGCACTCCCATGCATAGTAGGCTGACCAACATCGAGGACCCCCCGGCGCTAACAAGCGGCAATGGAATACCCTTGGTTGGCATCAATCCAAGCACGACGCTTATATTCAGGAACGCCTGGATCGAGACCATCATGGTCAGCCCCAAGGCGAGCAACGAGCCAAATCGGTCTGGCGCCAGTACGGCGACACGCAATCCACGCCAGACGATCATGAGGAAACACAGCAGGATGAAAGTCGCGCCGAGCAGGCCGGTCTCCTCCGCAATGACGGCATAGATAAAATCGGTATGGGGCTCCGGGAGGAAGAAGAGCTTTTGAACGCCCGCCATGAGCCCTTGACCGAAAATGCCACCGGTGCCGACCGCGATCAGCGATTGGATGATCTGAAAACCCGATCCGAGAGGATCATCCCAGGGATCAAGAAACGCTAAAAGGCGCTGCCGTCGATACGGTGCGCTGGCGAGCACGACATACAAAAGCGGACCAAGTGTGACGGTCAGACCGAACAGATAGCGATAACTGAGTCCGGCCGTGAACACCATCGTCCCGACGATCATTAGCACGGTCATCGCCGTGCCAAAGTCGGGCTCCAGCACGATTAAGGCACTAATCCCTCCGGTCACCACGGCGACCGGCAACAAGGAGTACGACACCTCATCGATCCGGTTCATTCTGTGCTCGAGAACGGTGGCAGTAAAGAGGATGACCGCAAATTTGGCCACCTCGGACGGCTGGACTCCGATACCGCCGATCGCGAACCAGCGGCGGGTCCCGTTGATTTCAGGTCCGATCAGGAGAACGGCAATCAATGCGAGCACCGACCCAGCCAGCACCGTTAAGACCACGAGTGGCTGTTTTAGATGGCGGTAGTCAACCCGCATCGCCATCAAGAGCAGGCAGACGCCGAGCACCACCCATGTCACCTGCTTGAACAGGAAGTAGTACGGCTGCTGGTACCGGTCCATAGCGAGCACGGCTGAGGCGCTATACACCATTACGACACTGCTGCAGATAAGCAGCAGCGTCGAAAGGAACAAGAGTTTGTCCGATTTTAATTTTCGTGCCACACTCGGCGTTCCCTTGAGCCGCGGGGGCAGGCGAGGCTAAAGGTGCAGAGCCTCCCGCCCGAAACCATTAGTGCACGTGAGCCGTCAACAGTCATCAGCCAGCGCCGAGGGTGAAGACACTCGCCTCGCCGACCGGGGCAGCCTGCGTTCCCAGCGGCTTGCTCTCCACCGCATCAGTTCGGCTGATGACTGTTGACGGCTCAACGTGCTGCTCGTTCCTCTGCAAGACGTCCCACCTCAGCCTTGAACGCCTTGCCGCGTTCCGCGTAATCCGCAAACATGTCGAGACTGGCACACGCAGGTGCCAGTAATACCGTGCCTTGAGGCCGCGCTAGGTCGAACGCCAAACGAACAGCGTCGGGCATTCCGTCAGCCTCGTGGACTCTGACAAGACCATCCAGCACCTCAATGATCCTGGCCTTGGCCTCTCCAATAGCAACGACGGCGCGCGCCCTCGCGCGAAGCACCGGCACTAAATCTTGTAGATCGCCCCCCTTGAAACGACCTCCCATGACGACGACGAGGTCACGGTCGAAACACTCCACGGCGGCACGAGCTGAAACAATGTTCGTCGCCTTAGAATCGTTGATAAACTGGACCCCGTCGACATCCGCTACCGCTTCCAGGGTGTGTTCGATCCCTTCAAACGACTCAATCGCGGAGCGCATTCCGTTGACTGACACCCCCACGACGGTGGCAACCGCCGCCGCCGCCAGCACGTCACTCAAGAGATGCTGGCCAGGCAGACGCACCGCCGAAAGCGGTAGTAAGGGGCGATCACCCGAACCAGCCCGGTAAGTCACACTATCCCCGAGAACCATGACTCCTTCATCGAGTGGCTCGGTCACAGCGAACATCAGACTCCTCGCGCGACCCCGGCGCGCGACTTCCAGAACGTGCGGGTCATCCGCATTGATCACCATCGCATCGGAACTAGTCTGATTCGCAAAAATCCGAGCTTTGGCGTCGACATACTCCTGAAAATTCGCATGCCGGTCCAGGTGGTCTGGCGACAGGTTGAGTAGAACGGAAATCCAAGGATGAAACGTCTCGGTCAGCTCGAGCTGAAAACTGCTCAGCTCGACGACATGAATTACGTCGGGCGACGAGGACTCCACCTGGCTACTGAGGGCCGTACCAACGTTGCCCCCAACAAGCGCCTGGTGGCCGTCGGCCTCCAGTATCCGTCCGGTGAGTACGGTCGTCGTCGTCTTTCCCTTTGTGCCGGTCACGGCTACGATCCGACCGCGCAGCCAGCGTGCCGCCAACTCCACCTCGCTGATCACGGGAGTCCCCTGCTCTCGGACGCGGTCAACTGCGGGGAGTTTGGGAGAAACGCCGGGACTCAAGACAACTAGCTCCGCGTCTGCAAGCGTGTCTGCGCGATGTCCCCCGAGTTCCAGTGTCACGCCAGTTTCTTTGATCTGATCCATATCGGCGACCGAGTACCGGACATCGCTAAGGACAACCTGCGCACCGCGTCGTGCCAACAGCGCCGCCGCGGCCACGCCACTGCGCGCGGCACCTAGCACCACAACCCGCGCACCGTCGACGGAAAACTTACTCCTGCGGCTGTCTCTCACCGGTCACCTGAGTTTCAGTGTCGTCAGACTGAACAACGCAAAGAAGATCGCCACAATGAGAAAACGGCTAATCACCTTTGGCTCGCTCCATCCAATCAGCTCGCAATGGTGATGAAGGGGTGCCATCTTGAAAACCCGCTGGCCGGTCAGTTTAAACACGCCAACCTGGATGATGACGGAGAGAGCCTCCAGGACGAACACAGCACCTACGATCGGTAGGAGTAGCTCCTGCTTGATCAGGAGCGCCACGGTCCCGAGTGCGCCTCCAAGTGCCAGCGACCCGACGTCACCCATAAAGATATCGGCCGGGTAGGAGTTGTACCAAAGGAATCCCAGACCAGCCCCGACTAGCGAACCGCAAAAAATCGTGAGCTCAGCGGCGGGAGAAAACCGCACCAGTAGCAGATACGCAGCAAAGACAGCATGGCCGCTGATGTAGGCCAGTGCGGTAAACGCGACGGCGGCCACCGTGAAGACACTGATCGCCAGCCCATCAAGTCCGTCAGTCAGGTTGACCGCATTGGAGGCACCTACCAGTACGAGTACGGCGAACGGTACGTAGAGCCATCCCAAATCCGGCATCAATTCTTTAAAGAACGGGAAAATCAGTTGCGTGTTATATAGTCCGCTCTCACTCAGCAGCAAGAGGGATATTCCAACGGCAGCAGACGCGACGCATTGCCACAGCAGCTTGTACCGCGGACGCATGCCATGATGCGACTTGTGCACAATTTTTAGATAGTCATCAGCGAATCCAATCATCCCGAATGCGATCGTGGACAGCACGGCAATCCAGATATACGAGTTGCGTAGGTCCGCCCAGAGCAACGTTGGAGTGATGGCTGCGCTGAGAATAAGTAACCCTCCCATCGTGGGTGTTCCAGCCTTGAGCTCATGACTCTCAGGACCGTCATCACGCACGATTTGGCCGATCTGGAGACGTTTAAGCAGTCGGATCGCCGGAGGCCCGAGAATGATCGAAATCAGGAATGCCGTGATACTCGCTGCGGCCGTTCGGAAGGTGATGTACTGCGTGACGTTCAGCAGCGACAGCTCCCGATGGAGTGGGTACAGCAGGTGATACAACATTACTCGCACTCCGATTTGAGGCGGTCAACAATTCGATCGGTCCCAATGCCGCGCGACCCCTTCACCAGCACCACATCGCCAGCTCGAACCAGTCCACTAATTCGGTCGGCCGCCTCGTCGCTGGTAGTGCATCTGAGAACCGACGCGGCCGGAAGACCCGCCTCGATAGCGGCGTCCGCGAGCGTGTGAGCTGACGACCCACCGACCACGAGTAAGACGTCAAAACCAACAGAGACGACCGTCCGACCGCACTGTCGATGCAACGCTTCCGAACGTCGGCCCAGCTCAAGCATCTCTCCCAGGACGGCCACGCAACGCGCGCCGTCCGCCGCCTGTCCAATTGCGGCCAGCACCAGGTCTAGCGCCATCGGGTTCGAGTTATAAGAATCGTCGACGATCGTGATCTCACCCACGCGTATGAGCTGGCCACGGCGCGGCTGGGCCTCGTACGTCGCCACGCGGGCCAGCATCGCCTCGATGGGTAACTGAAACTCCAGGGCGACGGCGATCGCCGCCAGGATATTGGCCACACTACCTTCGCCCAGTAAGGCCGTGCGCAACGTGTGTGAGCCCGCCGATGTGTCCAGCGTCGCTTCCATTCCGGCCAGGCCAAGAAATCGAAGATTACTGGCTCGAATATCGGCGGGCACATTGATACCAAACGTCGTCAGCTTGCCCGGAAAGTTCGTGACCCTGGCCATCACTCGAGAGTCTGCGGCATTCGCAACGAGGCGGGTCTTGGCGTTCGATCCTTCGAGGATCTCGGCCTTGGCATCGGCGATCGCGTCGACCGACTCAAAGAATTCAGAGTGCACCTCGGCGACATTGGTCCAGACGCGAATCTCCGGCTCGGCGACCCCAACGAGGGTCCGGATCTCTCCCGCATGGTTCATCCCGAGCTCGACCACCGCGACGTCCGGACAGCGACGAAGATCGAGAAGTGACAGAGGGAGACCGATGTGGTTGTTTAAATTGCCCTCTGTTCGACTCACGTCGTACTTATCTGCCAACAGGGTCGCCATCAGATCCTTCGTGGTCGTCTTTCCAACACTGCCGGTTACCGCCACTACTCGTGTTGCCGAGGCTCGACGCACGAAACGCCCCATCAGCTGCAAGGCGCGGATTGTGTCCGGAACGACAACCACCACAGGTTGCTTGTGGTCGGATCCCCTGGTCACCTGCACTCCAACAGCTGCCACATCGCTGATGACCAGTCCGGCCGCCCCTCTGCTTACCGCATCGTTCACGAATCGATGTCCGTCGAACCGCCGGCCACGGATCGCTACAAACAGATCACCTCGACTCACCCGACGACTATCGATCGTCACACCACCGACCTCGGTGTCCGCCCTTCCCGCAACGACTTGCCCGCCGGCGGCACCGGCAAGCTCGTCAGCTCGTAGCACGAGCGCCTTCCGTGTCGACACCCTCTCCTACCCCACCCGCGAGTGTGATCGCCTGTGCCTCAACGCCGCGCGCGCGACAGCAACATCCTCGAATGGCAACGAGCGGCTGCCAATCACCTGATACCTCTCGTGACCCTTGCCTGCAACGACGACCAGATCGCCTGGTCGCGCGTCGCGAATGGCGCGCGTAACAGCCTCTTCTCTGTCAATTACCGTGCTCCACGGCGTGTCGCTGCCGGTCAACCCAAGTTGGATATCGTTCACGATCGCCACAGGGTCCTCGGAGCGCGGGTTATCTGACGTAAGTACGACGAGGTCACTCAGTCGTCCAGCTACGGTGCCCATGAGCGAGCGCTTTGTCGTGTCCCGATTCCCACCACAGCCGAAGACGGTGATCAGGCGCCCCTGGGCCAGCGGACGAACTGTCTCGAGCAAACCCCTGAGCGCGTCATCGGTGTGCGCGAAATCGACGAGCACACTGATATCGTCCGCGGCTCTCGAAACAACCTCTAGCCGTCCGGGAACTCGTTCGACTGCAGCCACGCCTTGCTCGATTGCTCGAAACGAGAGTGAAAGTGAGACTCCAGTAGCCACTGCGGCAAGTACGTTGTAGGCGTTGATACGTCCGAGTAGCGCGGATCGTAGATGCAGCAGACCCTGTGCTGTGCGGACATCTATTTCGATTCCGCTGAGTGAGAGCTTGAGCCGCTTCGGCCTCACGTCCGCGCCAGCATCGATGGCATAGGTTACGGGTCGCGCCACGGTCGCTGAGAGCTCGCGACCATACTGGTCGTCGACGTTGATCACTGCCGGTGACGTGTCGGGCAGCATTTCAAATAACTGACGCTTGGCGGCGAAGTACCTCGCCATGTCTCCATGAAAGTCGAGGTGGTCGCGGGTCAGGTTGGTAAAAACTGCAACGCCGAACCGAATCGCATCGGCGCGTCTGAGATCAAGCGCGTGCGAGGAGACTTCCATCACGCAGGCTCGACAACCCGCGTCGACCATCGTGCGCATCATCGCCTGCAAATGCGGAGATTCCGGTGTCGTGCGCTCCGCTGATTGTTCATCCCGTCCAACGCGATACGACACCGAGGTGATTCGGCCGCAGGCAATTCCTGCTGCCTCAAGAATGGCTTCGATAAGATACGTGGTCGTCGTCTTCCCGTTCGTACCCGTCGTGCCCACGACCAGTAACTCATGGCTCGGAGCGCCATGGAACGCAGCGGCCAAAATCGCCATCGTCGCTCGAACGTCCTCGACCTGAATCCAGGGCGCGTCAAAGCTGGGTGGCTCAACGTCCTGGGCCACGACAGCGACCGCACCGCGAGTGCGGGCGTCCTCCGCAAACGTCGTGCCGTCGAAGTGCTCTCCCCGAACCGCGATAAACAGGTCCCCCGCTTTGACGACACGTGAATCGCACACGATGCCGGTCACCGCCATGTCGTGAGCGTCGCCGGCAGGGGTTGGACTCAAACCACTGCGCTCACAGAGCTGACCGAGCGTCACTGGTCTCCCTCCGTTACCTCCAAGCGTCGTCTTTTCATCCAAAGTCTTGCCGTTGTGCCCCTTTCGACGGTGGTCCCGGTCACCGGTTTGTGGTGAGTGACAAAGCCGTCCCCTTCAAGGTGAGCCGTTACCTGGAACGGTACCAAAGCCTCGATCGCTTGCCGCGCACTCATACCCCTCAGGTCAGGCATCAACCGCCGGTCCGACTCAGAGCGAGGGCGGGATGACAACGCTACGGCCGCGTTCGTTAAACGGGCCGCGACCGGCATAAGACGCGGTGCCGTAGACGCCTCGATGAGTAGAGGCGGAGCGGGATTGACCGTGTGCGGAATCGCGAGATGCCAAAGCGCCTCCTCGGCGACACGCTGAAATACGGGCGCCGCGACGCGGCCACCGGTGAATGGACCGCTGCGGGGCGTATCGATCATCACCAAGATCGTGAGAGCCGGTCGTCGCGATGGTACGAATCCGACAAACGACGCATTATGATCGGTGTGGGAATAGCGACCATTGACGAGCTTTTCCGAGGTTCCGGTCTTTCCAGCCACCCGGTAGCCAGGTACTTGCGCAGAGCGTGCCGTTCCCTCTTCGACAACCCGTTCCATGATGCGGGTCAATTCGGAAGCAGTTTCTGAGCTAATGGCCCGACGAATTATTCGGACCGGAGGTTCTGCGCGTATCCCGTTCCGAATGACGGCTCGAACCAGTCTCGGCTCCACGAACTCGCCACCACTCGCCACCGCACTGACCGCCGCCGCCATCTGAAGGGGGGTCACCGAAACCGCATACCCCATCGAAACCGAGGCCATCGCCCGCTCGTTGTCCAGGTCGCTTGGAGGATGCACGATGCCACTGCCCTGCCCAGGAAGATCGCGCGCCAAAGCCTGCCCAAAACCAAACCGGCGAATGTACCGGCTCATTCGCTCGGGACCAAGCCTCAAGCCCACCATAATCGCGCCAACATTGCTTGACTTGACGATGACCTCGTCAAACGTCAGTGGTTCCCGATGGACGGCCATATCAAACACGCGGCTGCGGCCAACACTTATCGAGCCAGCGCTGACGTTAAACCGCTCGGTTCGGGTAACGACACCTTCTTCTAGGGCGGCCGATGCGGTCACCAATTTGAAGGTCGATCCTGGTTCGTAAATGTCCTGAATCGCACGGTTGCGGCGAGCGGCGGACGGGGCATCGGCAAACGCGTTCGGGTTAAACGTGGGCCAGTTAGCCATCGCCAGCATCTCACCTGTATGGGGATCAAGAACCACGATTACACCCGCGTCGGCCCGATGTTCGAGCACGGCCCGTTCCAGCTCACGCTCAGCGATGTGCTGTAGATACGTGTCGATGGTCAGCTCGATCGTGGCGCCGGCGGTCGGCGGTCGCTCGACCCGACTAAACGCCCGCCCACGAGCGTCAGTTTGAACGAGGATTTTCCCTGGGCGGCCTCGGATCTCGTCGTCGTAGGTGGACTCGATTCCACTCAGGCCTTGATTATCGATGCCCACGTAGCCGAGAACATGGGCCGCCAGTTCGGCATTGGGATAATACCGCCGGTTCTCCGGCAGAAAACCGACGCCGGCCAGATTTGCATCAGCGACCCTATGCGCGATGTCGGGTGGCACCTGACGTCCTACGTACTCGAACAGGCTCGACCGGGAGAGTCGTGACTCGAGACTGGCGCGCCTCTCATCAGAACAGCCAAGGGCCGAACAGAGAGCAGACGCTGTACCCGGGGGATCCGAAATCTGGTTTGGTACGGCATAGATCGCGTCCCCGTCGACGGAGTAGGCGAGGACTCGTCCGTCACGGTCGAGGATCTCTCCTCGTTTCGGATGCGCTTCAATACTGCGCCGCTGCTGGCCTTCTGCCCGGGCCGTCAGTTCCTCGTGGCTGACGACCTGCAGATACACCAGCCTGGCTTCAATGCCAACAGCCCACAGCATGAAGCATAGACCGGCCGTGACCAGTCGGCCGCGGACTACTTGCCGCCACGTCTGCACGCTCCGAACAGGCCCACGGCGGTTCCGACGATCGGGGCGCGCCGGACGCGCACGACCAATCACACTGCGCAGCCGTTCGAACCACCTAGCGCCGAACGTCCAGACCGGCCGTCTCGGCTTCTGTTTCGTCAAGTATCTCCTCACGCCGTAGCGCCACGATTCCCGGATTGGGCGCTGCGGATGGAACAACACGCTCGAGGACGATCACGTCCTCACTACCGGGTGCAACCAAGTTCAGTTGCTCGGTAGCAATCTGCTCAATCCGCTTCGGTGACTTGAGGGTTTCGATCTCCAAACGGAGATGTCGATTGACCTCAAGCTCACGGGCCCGCTCCTGCTGCACTTGCTCGATGCGGTAGCCGTGTTGTAGCAGCTCGAAGTGCTGCCAGGCCGAAAACAACAGAACCGCTACCAGAAACACGCCGATCCCGACTGAGCGCCAGAGTTCACGCTGGCGGGCTTGGTCGACCTCACGAATGATCCGGTTGTTGCGAATGTCCCGCTTGATGTCCCGCTCGAAGTCCCGCAGGTGGCTACTCACGCCAACCTCTCGGCAACCCGCAGTTTCGCGCTCCGTGACCGCGGGTTGCGAACAACCTCCTCGCGGGTCGGTCGGAGCGGCCGTTTCGTGAGAACACGCACCCGCATGTCATCTTCCTTTTCCTGAACGAGCTCGCGAAAAACGGTCTTGACGATGCGATCTTCAAGTGAGTGAAACGAAATGACAGCAAAACGTGCACCGGCCCGAAGGCGTCGACAGACGGATCGGAGAAACAGATTCACCCGGTCTAGCTCCCCGTTGACCCAGATGCGTAGTGCTTGAAACGTACGAGTCGCGGGGTCAATACGCCGGTGAGCCTTTCTCGGGACGACCCGCCGGACCAGCGCAGCGAGCTGGGTCGTTGTCAGGAGCGGATCGTGTTGGCGCGTAGCAACGATCGCACGCGCAATCCGACGGGAGAACCGCTCTTCCCCATATTCGAAGATCAGGTCAGCCAGCGCCCGTTCTGGCACGTCACGTAACAGGTCGGCCACGGTCGGACCCTGCGACCGGTCCATCCTCATGTCAAGCGGCTCGTCGCGCCGAAAGCTGAATCCACGCCCCTCTGTCTCGAGCTGCATCGACGACATGCCGAGGTCGGCAACCACTCCGTCGACGGTGGATATTCCCCGTTCATCGAGTAATCGGTCGATCTCCCTAAAGTCGGCGTGGACGAGCTCGACTCGGTTGGACCAAGACGCCAGCGTAGCCCGTGCAAATGGCAAGACCTCTGGATCGCGGTCTAGGCCTAGCACCCGGCCGGCACCTGCTTCGAACAAGGCCAAAGCATGACCGGCTGCGCCAACGGTGCAATCGAGATAGCAGCCGTCCGGTTTCGGCTCCAGATGGGCGACCACCTCAGCTGTCATTACTGGGTGGTGCACAAGACGCGTGGACTCGCCAGATCTCAACACGATCAGATCCCAAACTCGGACAGTGCCCGTGCGTCGTCGTCTGTGTATGGGTCGCGGTCGAGACGCTCGACGAACCGGTCATGATTCCAGACCTCGAGATAGTCGTATTGACCAAAGACGTCAACCTCCCCTACCATGCTGGCCGCCTCGCGAACCCGGGCATGGACCAGTACTCGGCCCTGTTTATCGAACTCGGCCGGCTGACCAAAGAAATTAACCCGATCGAGGAACCGATTGCGTGAAGGATGGGTCGAGGGTACGCGTGCGAGCTTTTCTTCGATTCCGCTCCACACGGGCATCGGATAAATACGGACCGATTCACCGATAATGCTGGTGACAAACAACGCCGAGCCGTACATCTCCTTGATCGGTGCCAGAAAGGCAGTCGGGATCTTGAGGCGGCTCTTATTGT
>Ga0310121_10000892_pt1 | contig 31679 bp, 31 predicted proteins | sample CB27_Tmax_986_MG_FD_203504 | JGI IMG/M metagenome (GOLD analysis project Ga0310121, IMG submission 203504) | Marine microbial communities from Western Arctic Ocean, Canada - CB27_Tmax_986 | ecosystem: Environmental > Aquatic > Marine > Oceanic | place: Canada: Western Arctic Ocean | collected... | reverse complement strand
ACATTTCCCCGCTGTTTCGGCAAACACGGGGCAATCTTTTCGTATTGTTCGGGAGTGATCTGCATCATTAAAGGATCATGACGCCATCCGCCCCGAAAGTCAATTGTTTAGTGTTAACAGGCCCTAAAGCACTGGGGGAAGTCTTCCGGCGGAAAGCACCCCATGCTTTAGGGGCTTGAGAAGGGAGGCGAAGCTTCTGGGCCTGACCGGCGTGGTGGGCAGCGGCGTGGGTCTTTCCGAAGCGGGCGAGCCGGTGATTGAGGTTTATCTCGACCAGGAGTGCTCCCGGACGCGTCGGCGGATTCCCGCCGCGTTGGAAAACGTTCCGACCCGTGTCATGCTGACCGGCCCGTTCGTCGCCTTCTGACGCGCCCCGGACGGAGAAGTGTGGCATTCGCCTGACCAAGCGCGGGGCGGTGGTTCATGCGCACCAAGCACTTTTTGTTCTTAACCACACTGGCGGGGTCCCTGTTGTGGGTGGGCTGTCAGGCTCGCCCTGCTCCCCCCCGCTCAGGTCGCCGGTGAGACCGGTTCCGATCAACAAGAATCAATGATGGACCTAAGCCAAGCCAGGCATGTCAAATCCCGACATGACGCTAACTTGATGAGCATCCCCGGCGTGGTCGGGACCGGCATCGCCGCGAACCCCGCCGGGGAGCCCGTCATTGAGGTCTATGTCGAGCATCAAGGCGCGGAGTTGTCTCAGGTGCTTCCAAAAGAGCTCGAAGGCATTCCCATTCGCATCGTTGAGACCGGGCGGTTTGAAGCGCGATAGATTACCGAATTGCCGAAATCCAGCGGTTTGTTTTGGATGTACTTCTTACGTATCTGATCCAGAACAACTCCCATCTCGGTCTGAATTCTCTGGCCAGACCACGGATTGTTTTTCCCCCTTGCTTCGTCGCGCCATCCAAGCGAATATAAAGGAGCCGGGAAGAGCGTCTTTATGCTTCAGAACGGCATCCGTTGAGCCGAAAAGACGTTCAACACAGCCCCCACTCGACCCGTCGCAACGTCCGCCGCGAGTTTACAGGGCGCCGTCTTTACTCCAGCAACGTGACCTAATATTTAAGCTGTGTGTCCGCGATGGCCGAGGATAAAGTTATGAACACTACGGCATCTCGCACCGGGAAGAGGCGATCGGTTATCTTCCTCATTCCACTTGTGTTGGCGCTAGTGGCGATCGCAGCCGACCATATTGGGCTTGACGGTCCAAATAGCGGATTCGGGGAAACCGAAATCGCGCTACTGACACTGGCGTTAACCGTCTTCGTTGTAACGCTGGTGGATTCGAAGCGATATTGGACGCCACGCCTTCTGCTCGCCGCTCTCTCCACCTATGCCGCGTTGCTACTCTGCGACATTATATTCCTACCATACAGGTCATTGATGCCAAGAAGCAAGCCATGGATCGGCCTCAAAGGCCTACACATGCCTGACGAAAAAGCCGGATACACATTGACACCCAATTGGCGGGGGTTTTGGGAAGACGGCATTATCAAGGCCGAGTACAAGATCAACTCGAAGGGACATCGAGATGACGAGCCGAACACGCGCGATGGGCGGAGGATTTTGCTCATCGGGGACTCATTCACTTTCGGGGCCATGCTGGACCAAACCGAAACCATCGACAAACAAATAGACCCATATTTCCCATTTGAGAAATAGAAAGTCATGGTATAATTTTTCGAATGGTCGATGAATAAAGGCTGAAGTCGATGTTCGAGCAGCAAAAGTTGAGAGATCTGATGGGTGAGAGCAAAAAAGAGGCCTTGCGGGTCCAGTTTGACCCCCTGGTGGCCTGGCTGTAAGGCGGGTCTTGAGCCCGGGTGAAGTATTTGAGGATAAGATCAGCTTGAGCAAATGGTTCGCCTTTGACAAACCAGGAATGTACGTCATTCATGGTTCTTACTACCTTGATTTTCATGACCCCGATGCGGAGTCATTGCTATGGTGGAGGACCATTTGGGAAGACTACGCCTCGGCAGAATTCACTGTACGGATTAAGGAAACGAACGAAGCCTCGAACAAGCCGGATGCAGGCGATTAGCAATAGCTCGCGCCTGATCCGCGACGTTATGCAAGAAAAGATGAAGAAGCCTATGAAGAAGACTATTGTGATTGGCATCGTGACCGCCGCCCTTCTCGCGGCCGTGCTCGGTCTACCCTTGGTGATTGGTGTATGGACGCCGGACGTTATCTTTGCCCACAGACACACGATCGCCCAGGCTGAAGCTGCGTCCGGTAACACATTCAAAGTGGTCCAGTACTGGAACCGATTTGATTTCTACAACACGGAACTCATCCATACCGACCCAACGGGGATAAGTAAAACGTACGTTCTCGACGGCGACGACGCCAAGAGTTGGAGTGTGCCTATCTCGATAGACGAGCAGAAGTCAAAGGTAACCATCGTCCTGGGAGGTAACCGCCCCAGAACCATGTCCGCCCTGAAAACGGTCCTGGAGCAGGGGGCCATGAGCCTGGAGGGCGTTGGACGAGGAAAGCTGAGGTCGGCGACCGACCGCGGCGTTGAAGTCGATCATGTCGCTGACGGCGGAGAGGCGGGGGCTGTTGCGGGCGACGGCCCGCACCGGGTCGACGACGAACTGGCCGAGGCCAACCGGCGATCTCAGACAAAGGACTTTCTCCCGGACATGGACAGTTCGGAGAGTCCGATCCTTGCTTTGCTCGGTGGCAGGTTGCCATCTACATCAGCGAACCCCTCCCGTCAACCTTGGAAAGCTTACACTTTGGAGTTGAATCCAGGACATATTCTTGAGAACGTTTACCGCTAAACTTCGGAGGTGTAAGGCCATGAAGACGGAAACCAAGGGGTTTACATTGATCGAACTATTAATCGTCGTGGCGATCATTGCCATTCTGGCGGCGATTGCGGTTCCCAATTTTCTCGAAGCACAGATCCGGTCCAAGGTTGTCAGGACCAAGTCCGATATGCGAACCGTGCATACCGCATTTATGAGCCACGTGATCGACCACAATAGTCCGCCCAATACGGGTTGCGCGAATTGGTTTGTACTCTATCAGGACCCGCCCGAGTCCCCCGCCCATCTCGTTACCACGTTAACGACTCCCGTCGCATACCTATCGGATATTCCCCTTGATTATTTCAACTCAACGGGCCGATGGAACCACAATCCTCTTGGCGTGCCAATGAGCGTCCTTGTGACGACACAACCCATGCATGATACGGGTTGCGTGATGAATGGAGGGCAGTATATTCCGTTTGGGAGAAGCACGTTCCACCATTGGTTGCTCGCGAGCGTCGGTCCCGACCTGCTGGAGTGGGTCGAGACGGGGATCCCTTGGGATCCGTGGAACGTGTTCTATGATCCGACCAACGGCACCTTGAGCGCGGGAGACATATTATATGCCGACACATTTCAGTTCGGACCACCCTTCAAGCAAAGTGGGAGGGATAGTTTCTAATTCGAATACCCGGCTTCAGGAAAGCCAGGCGGGGCCGGAGACCGAATTAAAGAGCGAACAGGGTCCGAGGTTCCCGGAATTAAAGAATCGAATCGGCCTGGAACCACACCCGGCTTGACCTCCGATGGGTCGGGGCGTAAGATGATCCCGATGGGTCGTTGCGGGTGGGGCACCTGTTCAACCTGGATTCCCGAATAGGCGCGGCATTTGTCGTGAGTCGACCGATGCCGCGGATTGGTGTTTAAGGAAACAATGTTCGGCCAACCTCTCAAGCGCGTCTTTTGCGTCGTCCCCCCGACGGGCCGGTTTATCCGCGAGGACCGCTGCCAGACGCCGATCGACAAGCTCAAGACGGTCGCCCTGCGCCCGCCGATCGACTTGATGTACGCCGCGGCCAGCTTCGAGGCGGCCGGCTGCGAGGTGCGGCTCAAGGATTATCCCGCCGAGGAGCAGGCCTGGGAAGCGCTGGAAGCCGACCTGGCCCGGTGGCGGCCCAACGCCGTCCTGCTCAGCATCACCACTCCCTCGCTCGAGCGCGACATGGAGGCCGCCACCCTGGCCAAGCGGGTCGATCCCGACATCCTGACGCTGGCCAAGGGGGCGCACTTCAACACAATGGACCTGCGGTCGCTCGAGCTCTACGGGGACCTCGATGGGGTCCTGCGCGGGGAATACGAGGGGACTTGCCGCGAGCTGGGCCAGGGCAAAGCACCCGGCGAGGTCCTGGGCCTGACGTGGCGCGACGCCGAGGGCCAGGTCCATAAGAATCCCGAACGTCCCTACGAAGAGGACCTGGACGCGATCCCGTTTCCCGCGCGTCATTTGACCAACAACGCGTTCTACGCGCGGCCCGACACCGACGAGTTGCAAACCACGATCCTGACCAACCGCGGATGTCCGTTCCACTGCATCTATTGCCTGGCCAACCAGGTTTCGGGGACGAAGAACCGGTACCGGTCGGTCGAGAACGTGATCGCCGAAATCCGCGAGTGCGTCGAGCGCCACGGCATCCGCAACTTCCTGTTCCGGTCCGACCTGTTCACGCAGAACAAGCGCTGGGTCACGCGGTTGTGCGAGGCGATCCTCGACGAGGGGCTCGATATCGATTGGGCGTGCAACAGCCGCGTCGACACCCTCAACCCCGAGGTGCTGGGCTGGATGAAAAAGGCCGGCTGCTGGATCGTCGCGATGGGCGTGGAGAGCGGCGACCAGGAGACGCTGGACCGGATCGACAAAAAGGCCAAGGTCGAACAGGCTTACGAAGCGGTCAACATGCTGCGCGAGGCGGGCATCAAGTCGAGTGCCTATTTGCTCATGGGCCTGCCGTGGGATACGCCCGAACTGATCGACAAGCAGGTTCGTTTCGCCAAGGACCTGGACCCCGACTTCCTTGAGATCTTTTACGTCTATCCCTTTCCCGGGACGCCGCTATACGACATCTGCGTCAAGGAAGGGTTAATCGAGGACGGCGAAATCCCGCGCGCGGCCTACGCCGATCCCGCGATGCCGGGTCTGTACCTGAGCATGAAAGAGTTCGGCAAATTGCGCGCGCGGGCGATGCGCGGCTATTACCTGCGGCCCAAGGTCATCCTGCGCACGTTGCGCGGCGCGCGCTCCCCTCGCGAATTCGGCAACTACGTTTATCACGGTTTCCAGATGCTCAAGTCGCTCGTTTCGGGATGATTTCGGCCGCCACTCCAAATCCCCATGGCACCGGCCCGAAGTCGTAGAGTGAAAATGCCACGGATTCCGACCAAGGCATGGAGCCATTCGCCGCTTGCCCATGTCCACGCGGGTGTTATCCTGCTTCCATGTTTAGTCAAGAACCCGGTCCTGATCCGATTGCAGGTGTCCTGGAAACGACCCACGCGTAAATCGGCCGGTGGCATTGCACGCATTCCAAGGGCGAAATCGTATTGTACGGGTGCGTGATGGGCACGAGGCTGACGGGATGACACGGCAAACAGGGTCCACTCACGTCGATCCGCCCGGCGGCCACCAGCCGGGGCGGAGGCGGAGTGGCAATCACCTGGTCGTGCGGGTCTCCCTTGTGGCACACCTGGCAACGGTTGCCCGACTCGAGCGGCAGGTGACAGCCCACGCAGTGCAAATACGGTTTTCGCTTGAAACTTGCCGTATGGCTCATGGGTTCGGTCGTGAAGTGACAGGCCTCGCAGAAATTCTGTTGGTGGCACGCCTAGCAGGACATCGGGTTGCTCATCGCGTGAAACCCGTGCGTCTTGATGCGGAACGTCGCCGTATGGCTGCTGGGCCGTTCGCGTTGGTGACACGACTGACAGAACTCGACCGCATCGTGACAGCGCGAGCAAAGGTTCGGATTGTTCATCGACGTGAAACCGTGAACGCGTTCCCAGTTGGCCTGACCGTGGTTCGCCGGCTTCCACTGGGTCGTGATATCGAGGTGGCATAAACCGCACTGGGCCGATGAGGCGTGTTCGAGGGTCGGGAAATGGCACGCCAAACAGTCTTCCATCTTCGGATGCGTGATCTTCGTCAACAGACGCGTCTCGTTCACCTCGCCGTGACAGGCCGAGCACTCGACCGACGCGTGTCCCTCGTGATCAAACTCCGCCATCGAATAATCGGGCCGCTTGGCGCGCTTCGCCCGCTTCGGCGTCAGCGTGTAGTGACAGACCAGACACCCATCGCCGGGAGGCGTCGTCTCGCCGGCGGCGGAGTGACATTGGACGCACGTCGCATGACTGGCCGCCGTGATCGTCTTGGTTTATGGATCGAGGTGACATGCCTTGCAGTCCTGGACATGGATCGCGTGGTCGGGATGGGAGAAGATCAACGCGCTGTCGGGATCATCGATCGTCGCGTTGCGCAGCATCGTGCAGCTCAGGACCCACGACACGAGCCCGATCAGCCCCACCGCGGCGATCAGATGCAACTTGCGCCGGATGCCCGGTTGCGAGTCGGTTGAATTCGGAGGATGCATCATCGATCTATTCCCATCGTCATTTCCGGCCCGCCTTGGGGTCGCGCTCCGCGCAACCATATCTTAGTCCCTGAGGTCGGGGATCTCCTCGAAGCCCGTATCCCAACCCAAATACGTATGAAAGTGATAGTTGAAACCCAGCGTGGCGGTGAACGCGTCCTCATCCGAAGCGTCCGTATCTTCCCATGAGACCTCGCCGCGCAGCTTGAGATTCCCTGTCGGGCGCCAATTCACCTCGAAGAACGGCGAGAAACTGTCGATATCGTCGAGAAACAGATCGACCTCCTCCGGGCCGTTGAGGTTGGTCGGGAAATCGATCGGGTCCAGCTTGTAGCGTGATAATGATGCGCCGAGCGTATAATCCCACTTGGGATTCGGTCGATACGTCGCGTGACCCGTGAACGACTTGAAAGTGTCATCTTCGGTCTTGATGCTTTCAAAGGCCAGCGTGACGTCCAGCGGTTTGTCCCAGGCGTTGAATCGCGTCACCGAGACGTGAAAGTGTTCGGACTCGGCCGAATTGAAGGTGTCCTCGGCCAAGCTCCCCCTGCCCCGCCGGACCGACCCGCCCACCTGGAAGAGCAACTTGTCGCTGAAGAACTTGTTCAGGTTGACGCCGATGCGATGGTTCTCCGCGCGCGGGCCCAGCAGGTTGCCGTATGACGAGAAGGTCCGCGAGCGGCCCTCGTCCCCGCGCCCGCGGACCTTTGGCTGTAGGGTGTAATCCACCTGGAGGCCGATTCCCAGTCGTTCAAGATACTTGGTCGCCAACACACGAAAGTCCCGCACGTCGTCGTCAAGGAACCGTAGCGTGGTGTTGGTGCGCCAGCCTTTGGGCCAATACTGGTTCCAGCGCCACGCCGCGGCGAAGAATCCCTCGTCCTCCTCCTCGGAGTAGTACATGTCGACCTGATGCCGAGCGCGCCACGACGGTTTCCACACCACGCCGCCGCCGGACAGCCAATCTCCGTTGTCGTCGTAGTCGTAGTCGTAGTCGTAGTCGTAGTCGTAGTCGTAGTCGTAGTAATACTCGACCGGCTTGCCGCCGAACAGGAAGAACGACCACGGTCGCTGCTTCTTCGTGGACCACAACGCGCCGTCGAAGTGGAGCTGGTCGATGTCATAGAGGTACTGCCGCCCCAGGCGCAGATGGGCGAAGGGGCCGACATCGTGCAGGTCGAGGTATGCCTCGGAAAGCTGAGCGGAATCCCCATCGAGCACCTCATCGTAAGCGTCCTCGCTATTGAGGTCCCACAAGCCCCAGCCGGAAATCCGCATATCGAGGTGGTCCTCGATCATATCGCGAATCGTGATTTGGGTGAACGCCCGCCCGTCGAAGTCGCTGCCGATGTCGTCGCTGTCATAACGCAGGCGCGAACTCACGTCCACCTCGAGTTCGGGCAGTTTGGTTCGGCCGGTCGCCTCGGCTTCGTCCTCGATCTCTTCATCCTCGACCCGTTCATCCGCGGCCACGTCGGCCACGCTGGGGTTGGTCACCAGCATTGGGTCGCCGGGGTCCTTCATCCCTTTCTCCCAGGTTCCCTCGGGGTCTTGCAGTTCCTCGCCGTTGGTTCGGCCGTCGGCGTCCGAATCGATGGCCGCCAGCGCCGCGCTCCAAAAGGGTTCGCGTCCTCCCTTGCCGACCAGCTCATTGACCGCCTGTCCAAACCCGGTCCGCGCCCCCCCCGTCACCGGGATCGATGTGGCAGGCGGCGCAACGCGCCTGTTTGCCGTTGGGCATCATGCGAACTCGAAAAGGCCTGGCCTCGCTCTCCACGGCCATGCAGCTCATCCAGACAACGAGGGCCGCCAAGCAAACGGATGGAGTCGAAACCCAACGCAACATCACCTCGCCCCGGCTGTGGCAAGCGTTCCGGCCTTGGTAGTCGAGTGAATCAAGCGCAAGCGCGATGCCTTGCTCGATTTTGTTTACAATGATCCGGAATCCGGTCATGCAACGATGACGTTCACATCCGGTTTGGTTCGAAGGATTGACTCGACGCTTGCCTTGGACTGGTGGCGACTCCGGTCGCCATATGTTGGGCCGCTGGTGTTGGCCCCGAATGGTTCCTCGATCTGCAAGGCAAAGCGTATACGGACCATCCGATTCTGGCAACCGCTTCCGCGATCATCAGGCCGGGGGGGGGAATTCGGCGACCGACACCTTCACAAACGCCTCAAACACCACGGACCTACCCGAGGGGTTGATGCCCGTTGCACCCTTGCGGTTCGGCTCTCGGCTCCCGTCCCTCGTCCTCGTAATCGACGGCATCAGGGCAGCTATCCGAGATTGCGGCCCGAGAACAAGTCCGATTACGAGGACGAGGGACGGGAGCCGATCATCAACCAAGACAGGGTTCCTTCATCGGAGCGGTGACTACGCCAAAAAAATGAATCATAGCCCCCCACCCCATGACCAGCCGAAAAACCCTTGAAGCCTCCTCGATCGCGGGGGACAATGGTTCATGCCATCGCCCACTGGAATGGGTTTTGAAGGGAATGCGGACGTTGCGAATCAGCGGAACCACGCGCGAGTCCTGGTCGGAGGGTCGTCAAGGGCATCTTGACCGAGATGGGATCGGTCCGACTCCCCGTTGCTCCCGCGGATTCTGTCTCGTGTTGGCAATCCTCGCCGGCTGCGCCCATACCCCCGTCTCGCCGCGCCTGAGCCTCGAAGACCTCTCAGGCCAACACGTCGATCCCTTCGCGGCGAAAGACGCCATCGCCAACGTCTTCATCTTCACACGGACCGATTGCCCGATTTCGAATCGTTACGCGCCCGAGGTGCGTCGGCTGCAACAGAAGTTTTCGCCCGAGCGCATGGAGTTCTACTTAGTTTACGTCGATCCCGACGAACGCGCCGAGACGATACGCCAGCACATGAAAGACTACGCTTATCCCTGCCGTGCCCTGCGCGATCCACAACATGCGCTCGTCAAACTGACCGAGGCAACGATCACGCCTGAGGCGGCCGTCTTCGTTTCCCACCCCGCGGGACCGCGAATGGTTTACCGCGGCCGCATCGACAATCGCTACGTCGACTTCGGCAAAGCCCGGCCGGCGCCAACCCGGCACGACCTGGAGGAGGCTTTAGCGGCCGTTCTGGCGGGCGAATCGATCCCCGAGCCGACCACTCGCGCCGTGGGATGCTTCATCGGGGATCTGGAATCATGAAGCATCCTCGATCCCGTCGTCTCGCGCCGCCGCTTGCGAGCGTCTTCGCGCTTGCGGTCATGGGCTTCCGGGGCTGCCTCTCCGCAGCCGGGGCCTCGGCCGAACCGACCGACGATCCGGCCCCGCGCGGCGTCACGTTCAATCGAGAGATCGCACCGATCCTCTTCGAGAACTGCGCCGCCTGTCACCGCCCCGGCGAATCCGCCCCCTTCAGCCTACTCAGCTATCAGGATGCCAAGAAGCGCGCGAAACAGATCGCGGAGGTGACGCACAGCCGCACCATGCCCCCCTGGCTGCCCGAACCGGTCAGCGGTGAATTCGTCGGCGAACGGCGGCTAAGCGAGGAGCAGGTCGAACTGATCCGACGCTGGTCCGAGTCCGGCACCGTCGAAGGCGACCCCGCCGACTTGTCTCCCCAGCCCAAATTCACCGACGGCTGGCAGCTCGGCGAACCCGACCTGACCATCGTGATGCCCCAATCCTACACACTTGCCGCCGACGGCCCCGACGTCTTCCGCAACTTCGCGATCCCTATCCCGACTTTCACTCGGCGTTTCGTCAAGGCCGTGGAAGTCCGCCCCGGAAACCCCAAAATCGTCCATCACGCCGATCTGTGGATCGATGCCTCCTCGATCACCCGCCGCCTGGACGCACAAGACCCCGAGCCGGGGTTTCAGGGGATGACCAACGACCTGAACCTGGAGGCGACCTCGGGCCACATGCTTGGCTGGACGCCCGGCCAGACCCCTTACGTGGAACCCGACGGACTGGCCTGGCCCCTGGAAAAGGGGTCCACCCTCGCGCTCGCCCTGCACCTGCTCCCGAGCGGCAAGCCGGAGAAGATTCAGTCGGTCGTGGGGTTCTTCTTTACCGATGAGCCGCCTACCCACATCCCCTATCTCATGCGTTTGGGATCGCAGAGCATCGATATTGCGGCCGATGAGCCACGTGCCACGATCACGGACGATTATGTCCTGCCCGTCGACGTCACCGTGAGCGCCATCTACCCCCACGCCCATTATCTGGGTAAGGAGATGAAGGCGAAAGCGACCCTTCCGGACGGCGCGATCCGCCCGCTGATCCACATAAAGGACTGGGATTTCAACTGGCAGGACCAATACCGATACGCCAAGCCGTTCGCGTTGCCCAAGGGCACGACTCTTTCGATGCAATACACCTACGACAACACGGCGGCCAATGTCCGCAATCCCAACAGCCCGCCGCAACGCGTCATGTTCGGCCCGCGCTCCACCGACGAGATGGGCGATTTATGGCTCCAGGTGCTGACGCGCGACCCCGCCGACCGGGCGACCCTGGACCGTGATTTCACTCCCAGACGCATGTTGGCCGAATTGGTGGGGGATGAAATGGTGCTCGCGGCCAAGCCTGGCGATCCGATCACGCATGCCCGCCTGGCCGTTCGCTATCGGGCCTTGGGGGATCTGGACGCGGCGATTCGACATAACCGCGCGGCGCTGGATCTGGACCCCGATTTCGCCGAAGCGCACAACAACCTGGCCCTCGCGCTTCAAATCCGCGGGGATATCGAGGACGCCCTCTTCCACTACTACGAAGCAATCCGCCACAAGCCCGATTACGCCGACGCGCACGCCAAACTCGCTCTCCTGCTCCAATCGCAGGACCGGATTGACGAAGCCATCCGGCACTACCTACAAGCCCTCCAGGCCGACCCCCACAATGCCGGCGCGCACAATAATCTGGGGACGATTTTTGGATTGCGCGGAGAGGTCGACAAGGCGTTTAAACATTATCATCAGGCTCTGCAAATCAATCCCGACTCCGCCAATGTCCACAATAATATGGGGTGGGTCTTGAGGTCACAGGGCAAGACGGAGCAGGCCATCAGACATTATCGCAAAGCGATTAAGGCCGAGCCCGACTATCTGCAAGCGCACATCAACCTGGCCGACGCGTTCGACGCGACCGACCGGTCCGGGGCGGCGCTGGAGCATTTCCAGCAGGCGTTGCGCCTCGATCCGAATCACGTCGACGCCCTGAACAGCGCGGCATGGATACTGGCCACCCACCCCGATCCCGGCCTGCGCCGGCCGGCCGAGGCGATCCGCCTGGCCACGCGGGCCGCCCAGTTGACCCAACAACAGGCCCCGGATATCCTCGACACATTGGGCGCGGCCTACGCGGCGGCGGGCCAATTCGACCGCGCGATCGAGATGGCCCAATCCGCCTTGGCCTTGACAACGGCCGCCCAAGCCGACGAACTGACCCAACCTATCCACGAACGGCTGGCACTCTACAGCCAATTCAAACCATACATCGGAAAACAATATCCAGAGGGCCCTTGACCACCTGGGGCGAAGGGTCAAGACCGATCGTGACCCCGCGCCGGCCGCCTTGAGTCATGGATCTCGCCGGAGGCGGAGTTGGTGACCCGTATCGCCTCAGCGAGACGGGCAACTTATTCATAAAGCGTCCACTCACCAACGTCATTCGGCACGGTCCCGGGCTCGGCGAATTCTACGACGAACCCGTTCGTGGCGCTGGACTCCGTGTTGTTGCGCGCTCCACCTCCAGGAAGTTCGGCACGGCGATGGCTGCCAAAATCGCGATGATGGCGACCACGATGAGCAGTTCAATGAGCGTAAAGTTTATGTTTTTGATGGATCGCTCGATGCTCCAAACTTGAAGGGGGTGGGCCGTAATGAATCCAGCCCACCCCCCCCAAAGACTAACTATATCGCCCCACCGACCCGAGTCAATAGAACGTCCAGTGGTCCACCTCGTTGGGGGTCGGGGTCCCCTGGACGCACGGATTTGAATCGTTTCCGACGCAGATGTTGTCGATGAAAACCCCGCCCTGCGCCGTGGAGAAGCCCAGGTACAGCAGCGTGGCGTTGCCCGTCGGCACGACTTCGTCATCGGGCCGCGTCATCATGTCCTGCCCGCGCGTATCGTAGACGTTACTGTCGGGCCACGTCGCCCCCGGAGTCCAGGTAACACCTCCGTCGAGCGACCATTCCATAAAGAACCCTGAAACGTCGCCGGCCCAGAAGCGCATCTTGATGCCGGTATCGCGACCCACCGCTTCCTCCGGATCACGACCCGCGGGATGCATGGCGGCATGGAACGCATCGTCGGCGGTGAAGTTCGTGGTTTGGAGACCCGTGGCCGCTCCCCCCTCCTCGAAGCCTATTATGTTCCACCAGAAGTCCATGCCCGCGTCAATCGTGGCGTAGATATTCTCCCCGATATCGGCGGTGCTGTGGAACGGACCGTGGAAGCCTGAGGCACCGGGGTACGTGTGGACGAAGTCCATGCCGAGCCGGGAGGTGTCGTCCAGACCAAACAGGTCGAACGTGCAGCGCAGGTTTTCACCGCGCGGCCAACCGACCTTGCTGCGCAGTTTCGTCGACCAGTCCAGGGCCGCGTTCCCCATCAGGAAGGCGAGATCGCCGTCGCCCGGATCGATCGGCGCCATGTGGAACATCGGCGGGTTGTGACCCGCGGTCTCCCATTTGGCGGTGTCAAGGTCCAGCGAATCCCAACTTTCGGTCCACGGCAGACCGGCACCGCCGCCCATGTCGGGGTTGGTTTCCAAAACGACATCGTCGATCCAGGTGGACCCGAACAGGTTGTGGAATCCAATGTGTAGGTCCTGCGTGCCGTCAACGACCACCACGGGATTGGGATAAACTTCGGTATCGGCGAAAAACCGAGGGCCGTTTCCGTCTCCATAATAATCGGGATGGTCGCCATCGATGACCGTGCCCGCGTCGTAGCCCCGCGTGTCGAGGATCGTCCCGTCGTTGAGCTTGAACTGCGTCCAGGTCTGGCCGTCGTCGGTGGACCACGAGCCCGTGCAGCCGGCCGCGTCGCCGACGGTCACGCGAATCGTCACCGCCGTGGCCTTGCTCTTCGCGTTGACAAGGGCCGCCTGGAAGGCGTCCTCGATGCGCGGGCTGACCTGAATCGGCCCAGCACCGTTTTGCGTCAGGCCCATGCCCGAACCCGGCCCGGCGTTCAGTTCGGCCGGCACGCCGTCGGGCGTCGAGAAATACTCCAGACCGGCGGCAATGTTCTCATACGTGTTGCTCAACCGTCCCCGAAACCAGAAGGGGCCATGGATGCCATAGGACTCCGAATCGCGGCCGCTATCGTCAAAATCGAGGATGTCGTGCAGGCCTTGAACGTGCAGGTCAGGTCGCTTCCACGTGGATAGGTCTGAATCGTGTAGGCACCCTTGCTGAGGTTCAGATTAAACATGTTCAATGAATAGTCCCCCGCAGCGTTGTCGGGGTGCACCACCAGGTTGGTTTGAAAGCTGTCCCAGACCGCCAGATCGGGGGGGATGGGGTCCTCGCTTCCCGCGCCGGCTTGCCCGGTCGCGTCAAAGTTGTCTTCAAAAAGGACCTCGGCCGATATTGGCTGAGCGACGATCAGGCCCAACGCCAGGATCGCCGGCACGGTCAAGTATCCAATAAATCGCATGGATGGAATCCTCCTTCGGTTCTCGCGCGACACGTTTCGATGGTTCGCGCGGAATTCAAAATCGATGGATCACAACGGTCATGATCGCGGCGGGTGAGAATTCTCACCCTTGCCGAATTGAGTGGCGCCTCCTTCATTGGGATACCCGCGCACATGCACGACGCGGTGGATAGGGTACAATTTTCCCTAGAAAGTGCCACGCCACTGCTTCAATGACAAGTGGAATCTTTGGTCAAATAAGAGCGGGGCGCATCTCGCGGTTGCGTAAGCGAGCATGTCCGGACTTCTACCCATTACTGATCCACATCGTTGAAATGGTTGACCTTAGGGGCCTAAGCAACCTTCGGGCGGCGGGGGCTTCTCGGGGCTCGTCCGGGCGGGGGTCCGCTTGAGGGGATAACCCGCCCGCGGCGTTTGCAGGATGTCGATCATGAGACCTTGCAGCAGCATTTGAAGCCCCAGAATGAGAGGCAGGACCGACAGCATGATGGTGCCGGTCGGCGTGGGGATGTTGGTCTTGAGCGCCTCGATCCACGTGACTGCGCCAAACACGAATCCCCACCCAAACAGGCAGAAACCGGCCAGGTAGAGCGGGATGATGATCGAGAAATCGCGCAACACGTAGCGGTGGTAGAGCCGCGAGAGAAACCCGCGAAAGAGGAACCAGGGAAAATACAACAGGATGGTGCCGATCCGCAGCGAAGAGACCTCGTCGCCGTAGCGCGCCGGAAAGGGCACGTCGAGCGCGCGGCCCTCAAACACGTTGAGCTGGATCAGCATCTCATTCTCAAAAAAGTAGCGGCGCCGGGCCAGCCGCTCCAGGTTGAGCAGCCGCAGGCTGGGAACGCTGACGGCCAGGTAGCCGTTTTGCGGATCGAACAGGTGCCAGTAGCCGCTTGAGAGCTTGGTCAGGAAAGTCAGGGCAATGTTTCCCAACAGACGCGCCGGCGGCATCGCTCGCAGCTCCTGGCCGTGGAGAAAACGGTTGCCCTTGGCGTACTCACAACGGCCCTCGGCGACTGGCCGGATCAGTTCAATCATCATCGCGGGGTCCATCTGACCGTCGCCGTCGAGTTTGACCAGGATATCCAGATCGTGTTTGAGCGCCTCGCGCATGCCGCTCACCACCGCGCCTCCCACGCCCAAATTGGCCTTGTGGCGCACGATGCGCAGTTGAGGGCGGTTGATCGACTCGAGGGTCTCGAACGTGGCGTCGGGGCTTGCGTCATCGACCGCCACGATCACATCCACGTAATCGGGGATGCCATCGATCACGTCCTTGATCAACCCACCGACCCGATAGCACGGGATCACGACGCCGATCTTGAATCCGTCGAGCACTAGAAGTTTATCCCCAACAATGAAAAACGCCGCACGTCATCCGAAAGAAGAAGGGCAAGAACCCATTGAACTTGAAGGTGGGTTTGCCCTCGCCGGCGTGGCGTTCGATGTTGTGACCGAGCGGCCAGAGATACGTCGTCCGCTTCCCCACGCCTTCGCGCCTCACGGTGGAGAACAGGGGCCACGCGCGCCAACCGGTGACGGATCGCCGCCGACTTATCGAAGTAAAACAACGGAAAGAAATAAGCCCCCCAACCACGCCGGACAACGGTCTCATCCCCGCGGGCGGCTTCAGGCGCTTCGGTTTCATCACCCCCGACGGCTTGCCCCGCGCAGGAAAGCAAAACGAGCAAGCCGAGCCACGGCCCCGCGTTCAATCCCGCGTTCAATCCTTGACCCGGGCCGGTTCGATCTTGGGGGACGGCGGTTCGACGTACAGCGTGATGATGAAGCAAGTGCCTTCGTCCTCTTTGGAATGAACTTCGATGCGCCCACCCATGTCCTCGATGAATTTCTTGGTCATGGCCAGCCCCAGGCCCGAGCCCTTCGAGCCTTTGGTCGTGAAGAACGGCACGAAAATCCGCGGCAGGACTTCTTTGGGGATCCCCCCGGCGTTGTCGCAGACCGAGATCATCAGGTTCCCCTCCTCGTCCATCGCCGTGCGCAGCACAAGCTCGCCATTCTCCTCGGGCAGGACCTCCAGCGCGTTGACGATCAAGTTGACCAGGGCTTTATCCAGCCCGTCCTCATCGATCATGATCTCGGGGCAGTTCTCATCCAATTCCAGGCGGCAGGCGATGTTACGCTTTTCGCATTCATCGCGGTAGGTCTGGCAAAGATCGGTGATGAATTGGTTGATGTCGACCCTATTGCGCTCGATCGTCCGCGCCCGCGAGTAATCGAGCATCTCCTGGACCAGGCCATGCACTCGGTCAAGCCCGCGTCGCACCAGTCCCCATGTCTCATCCAGCGTGTCGTATTTCTTACGGTCCAGTTGACGCTCCATCATCTCGACGCCGCCCTGCGAGAGGAGCAGGATGTTCTTGATATTATGCGCCATGCCGGTGATGGTCTGCCCGACCGCCGCCATCCGTTCCGACAAGATTTTGTCCTCCAGCATCCGCTTGTTATGCATGTTGGTGGCGACCTCGCCCGCCACCGTCGCCAGGAACGTCAGGTCGTCCTTGGTGAACATCCTCACCGATTCTATCGTATCCAGATGGCAAAAGCCGAACACGTGATGCGCGCTGATCAGGGGGACGCACATCACCGACTGCATCCGGTTGGAGACGATCGATTCGGCCTGTCCGAAACGTGAATCGTCGGCCGCGTCCATCGTCAGAATGGCGACCCGTTCCTTCAGGCAACGCTGCAGGATGGTGCGGCTGATGCCGATGCTTTCGTTGCCCACCGATCCTTTGGTCTTGATCGTGATTGGTCGGAAGACAGACGGGTCCTCGTGGTCGCGAGTCAACATGACCCCGCGATCGACCGGCAACACGTCGAAGAGCAGACTCAAAACGTTGCGCAGCAGTCTCTCCTCGTCGCCGGCCGCGTGCAGGACCTCCTGCAACCGGTAAAGGCAAATCAACCGCACCTTGGCTTTGCGCAGCGCGACCGCGTCGCCGATGTCCTCCTCCAACCCGATCGATGACTTGGAGGTATCGTCGGGCAGGTCGGTGTGAATGATCGTCTGCACGTTGTCGTCGTGCTGGACGAAGTGGACCGAAGACGTCGTGCTCGAATCGGTGTCAAATTTCTCCACGCCCGCGCTCTCGACGACGCTTAGCGCGAATTCCAAACTCCCGAAACCGATCGTGTCCTGGTCGGTGACCGGGGCGATCTGCACGCGCTTGCCGTTGACGTAAGTCCCGTTGGATGATCGAAGGTCCACCAGGCGGGGTTTGCTCCCCAGCAACTCAAGGCGGGCGTGATAACGCGAGACGGCGTCGAACGGCAATTCGATGTCGTTGGTCGGGTGGCGGCCGATGGTGGCGGGGAAGTGATCGAAGACGTATTCGGGCCTCAAACCCTGGAGCAGGTCCTTGGGACGCAGGATGAGCTGAATCCCCGCCGATACCTCTTGCGGGCTGATGGACCTGGTCGGTTGGTCGCTCATCCTGGACTGACTGCTCCCCCCGTCCTGGGCTTGTCTGACCTACGTGGCGGCACTTGGAAACGGCGCGCCCATCGCCATGACCGTTACTCTTGATCCCCTGGGTTGGTATTGCGCATGGAGACCGGCGGACGCAAGATCTCGCTCAAAACCACCACTTTGCCCATAAGCTTTGGGTTGAGCCGCACGCGCCGGCGCTTGCGACGCGCGGATGGACTCGCGCCCGCCGGCCGGGGTTTGGGGGCCTTGGGCATCGCCGCCGGCTCCATGACCGGCTGGGCTTGAATGGTCCTGGGGCGGGACGGCTCCGGCCGCGCGACTGGAACCGGCATCACCGGGGGGCGCGACACGGGTCTGGGCGGCGCAACGGTGGGACGCTCGAAGGGGGGCGGGGCCGTCGGTCGAGAAGGCTCGATCTGGCGGGCCACCGGTCTGGGAGGCGGGAGGGGAACCCCCAGGCGTTTCAGGTCTTCCAACTCCTGGCCGTCAAACTCACTTTCCTTTTCGCGCAGGCGGCGTTGCAGCTCGCGCTGAATATCTTCCTCTTGGTTGCTCATGTCGCCGCCGCCCTTCAGCCGAGCCAATATCTTCTGAAAGATGACGACCGCAATGAAGATCGCAAAAACAATAAACTTAATTGTGTCTTCATTCATCTCGCGCTTCCTTTACCGTAGGATTAAGTCTTCGGTCGCCAGGCCTAGTTGCCGGGCGGGCCATAAGCCTCGCAGGGCACCACGGCCACGCCCCAACGGTCCGGAGCAATTCACCTCAGCCAGTGTCCCTTTCTTGACGTCCAACCGCGCCCGCCCCTCCGAGCAGATCAAGTACCCGGCGAATTCCTCCAGATCAGGGTTGTGCCAGACAATCATCACCGCTCCCACTCCCCCCGCCTCTCGCATGAGCAGCTTGCTGATGTCCTCGGGCCCGGCGCGCCGGGCTCCAGCGACCGGTCCTCTTTAACCGGAGGGGACCCCTTCAGGCACTTGGCCGTGATCCGGGCCGTCTCCGCCGCCCTCGGATAAGGACTGGTCAGGATCAAATCGGGGGCCACGCCTAGTTTGACCATGCTCTCGGCGGCGGCCTTGCTCACCGCTTTGCCGTTCTCGGTCAGGCGGCTCGGCTCGTCCCGACCGCCCACCTCCGCGGCATCAACCGCCTCGCCATGACGTAAAATATATACCTCCATCCTCGACGCATCATGCAGGACCCCCAAAATACCGGGGCGTCCTCACCGGGCACCCCCCATTTATCCCCCGCGGGCCTTATCGATTCAATGATTAATCATGATGACAGGGAGAAACGGCATGGATCGATCTCGGCTCCGCCGGCGATCTAGGGGGCGGGTGATTCGCCGTCCCACGGGCCCCAGACCCTCAGTGCCATCAGCCGCGCCCGCTGGTCCAGCGCCATGCGTGAGGGCTCGATGAACGTCAGCCGAACCCGGGCGACCTCGGCCGTCTCCCGTGCCGTCCATTCATGGACGGGTCCGGTGGCCGGGGTTATTTCTTCACTGGCCAACAGCTTCGGGATCGTGTCCCGCAGCAACTCGAGCCGGACCCGGCCCGGATCGAACTGCTCGCTCCAACCCGCCGCCGATGCCCAGACCAGTTCGATCCGCTCGACGGGCCGCGGCCGGTTGAATGTGACCTCAAACCAGGACGGATCCCGGTCGTCGGCATCGAACCGGCTGATCCAGGCCGACGGACCCAATGGGTGGGGCCACAACCGCCCGCTTAAGGCCAGGGCCGGTGGAAAACCGGGTTCCCAAAAAGAAGCCGCCACCCGGCAGCCGACCATGCGGACCCAATCCACGCTATCACCCGCCTCGATATGCGACAAGTTAAGGGTCAGCCCAATCCGCTCGACGCGCCGGGGGTCGATCGGGGCCGTCAGCCGCCAATCATCCAACCCGACCAAGGCCGCCATGCCCGAGCTATGGACGGCCAGCCATTCACCCTGTTAGGTTTCACGCTGGAGCCATTTCACAACAGGTGGCGTCGCCAGGGACGCGTCGGCCTGATTGACCATCAACCCGAACCGCGTTCGCCCCTCCCGCGGCGAAGTCCAGCTCATCAGGCACCGCTCGCCCAGGCGAAGCTTGGCCACGCCTCCCAAATCACTCGCCCGACCCAACCAGCGCACCCCCGCCCGGGCCGCGTCCCGACCTAGGGGCGAGACCCACTCCGGCATCTTGCGCATCGGCGGGCCGCCCACAAGCCACGGGCAGGCCCCTCCAATGCTGACGTGGGAAGACTCCCCAGGCGGGTTGCCGCTGACTCCCCAAACCGGGGATCGCTCGTCGGCGGCGGCCTCCCAAAACGGGAAACCCAGATCCCAACCGTCCTCGCCGCGCAGCGGTTCGATGAGCTGAATGCGAAGCACGCCCGGCGCCTCGCGCTCGGCGCGACCCCAGGTGGGTGGCGGGTTGGTCCGGTCGATCGGGCCGACCTCATGGCCCACCTTGAGCAGCGGATGCGTCCAATCCACGCTCAGGTACTCGACCGCGTAAGAGTATCCACCGATCGGCGACCCGACCGTGGGTTCGTAACTGACGCCTGGAGGCAGAGGCGGCGGTGGGTCGGTCAACGCCCAGGGCGCGGTCGCCACCCACGCGGCCAGCAACAGAACGTGCAAATGTGCTCTCACCATCGGCGCACTCCCAAGTTGGACGGGGGCGAATGCCCAACGCCCGTGTAAACTATTATACGGAATGAGGTGAAAGTTTAACTGGAAAAGGCGTGAAAAACAGACGCGGCGGCAGCCGAAACCGGACAGCGGGGCGACTTACTTAATCAATGGCAACAGCTCATCGACCGACTGGAAACGCCGATCGGGGTCCTTCTCGATACATTTCATGATGGCCCGACGCAGTGGGTCGCTGATACCGGCGGTGATTTCGGGGGGGGTTGTGGTGGATGTGTTTGTATTCGATGTTTCCGTCGCTAAACGGCGGCGTACCCGTGACCATCTCGTAGATCAGGATCCCCAACGAATAAATATCGCAACGGGGATCCACCGGGCCGCCTTCGATCTGCTCGGGCGCCATGTAGAGGGGGGTCCCCATCACGAGCGTCGTGTCTCCGCGTTGGTTCTTCTTGATCATCTTGGCGATCCCGAAATCGGTGATCTTGACCTGATTGTTGTCGGTGAGCCTGATGTTGGCGGGCTTAATGTCTCGGTGGACGATGTTGAGGCGATGGGCGTAGGCCAGGCCTTCGCAAACCTGGAGCACGATGTTGAGCGTCGAATCCTCGGTGAACGTGGCGTTGCGGTTGAGCAGCGTTTTGAGGTCGTCCCCCTCGATGAATTCCATCGAGATAATATGGTTCTGCTCCAGCTCGAACATGTCGTGGATGCGCACCAGGTTGTGGTGGGTCAGCTTGCGCGCGGACCGGGCTTCCCGCTTGAAGCGCTCAACGGCCTCGGGTTCCGAGCAAAGGTAGTCGTTCAGAATCTTGACGGCCACGATCTCGTCCAGAATGAGGTCGCGCGCCTTGAAAACGATCCCCATCGAACCGCGATTGATTTCCGAGATCACCTCGAAACGGCCGCCGATGACGCTTCCCTTCAAAGTCTTCACGCCCCGGCCGGCATCCAATGCCACCCTGGCCTTGAATGCGTCCGTAATAGTTCTTCCTTTTCGGCCCATCTGTATCCGTCCTTTCGTGTCCTTTTCAGGATACAGATTCCACTTAAGCCGGTGGTCCGAAATTCGGGGGAAACCGCAAGATGCTGAAGCTTATTTTTTCTAAAGTGTATGATGAAATAGAAAGCTCTGGCGATTTACAATTTTATGTCCGCAATGAAGAGCGCCAGTCGGAGGCAGGTCAACGCAGAGCTTACGAAAATCGAATAAAGCCGTTATTTTCATCCGTAAAAGATAAATACCACTATATTTTCAAATCCAATGAAGAAATAATGCTCAATCGTCGTGTTTTGGCATACATCGTCTCCGAATTACAGCGGATCTCGTTGTTGCGAACACAGACGGATGTTAAGGGCAGCGCCTACGAGGAATTTGTGGGCGCCAATTTGCGCGGTGATCGCGGAAAATACTTTACCCCTAGAAACGTCTGCTATATGGCCGTTCAGATGGTCATGTCTCTATATTCACCTAAAAGGATTTCTAGAATCAAGGTACTCGATTTATGTTGCGGAACTGGAGGATTCCTCATTTCCTATGTCAATCATTTACGCCAAATAATATCAATCCAAGAGCAAGGGAAAGGCGGGACGCCGGAATTGGTTCGTCATCGAGCAGCCGAACGGATTAAGGATTTATGCTCGCAAAATTTATACGGATTGGATATAAATCTATTTTTGGTCCGAACTTGCCAGATGAACCTAGTTATGTACGGGGACGGGTCCGCGAATGTTTTTCCGGCGAATTCCATAAAATCTCCCGGCGAATGGGATGAAGTGAACGCCTCACAAAGAGTCGGACACGGTAAGTTTGATGTAGTAGTCACCAATCCTCCATTTGGAGGTAAGGCCATTATAGACGATTCGCATGTTCTGTCAAACTATGAGTTGCCGTTTTCCGACAGTCCGTCCATGCGTTCTTCCATGCCAGCCGAGCAACTTTTCGTTGAAGCCTTGCTAAAATTTATCAAGCCCAAAGGTCATTTGGCTATTGTATTTCCGGATAGTATTTTGAACAATCCTGGTCTGAGTTTTATTCGCTCATGGTTGTTCCATCGCGTACAGGTGATAGCAAGCGTCGATTTTCCGAAAGAAACGTTTGCCACAAGCGGTGGAGTGCCGAATCCGAGCGTATTGGTGGTAAAGAAACTACCAGTTGATGAAGTGAAAGTGGCGGAAGTTGGCGGATTGAATTACGATGTGTTCATGGCGATTCCTAAAACAGCCGGTATAGCCAAACGGGGAAATCCCGTTTATGAAAAGACGCCAGAGGGATTTGAAATTTTGAATGACAAGCTGGAGCCATCTGTTAATGATGAAATTTCTCTTGTTTCAAAATCATTTAGCGAATGGGCGCAAGGTGTCGATTATGTCAACTATTAACCCAGAAGAAATAAGTATCCACAAGAAGCGGATAGAATCGTTCTCGCTCGGACTCCCTTGGCTGCTTAAAACGGATGATCTGCGACTTGGCGCCAGTTATTACAATCCGCGCGTGGCTGAAACGCTCGCCATCTTGGAACGTTCCGGTCTCGCTCTGAAACCATTGGGAGAAGTGACCGAAAAGATATTCATTCCACCCCGATTCAAGAGAATTTACGTCGATAAAGAACATGGCGTCCCCTTTTTACAGGGAAGTCATGTCGTTCATTTTGATCCAGCCGATATCAAGTATTTATCTCGCGCGGCTCACAAAAATATGGAAAAGTGGGTAATTCATGCCGGGTGGGTGCTAGTTACATGCTCAGGCACTATTGGTCGCATTACAATTTCCCTCCCAAGGTGGGATGGCTGGGCGGCTTCCCAGCATATTTTACGCATTATCCCGAAGTCGGATGGGCTGTGTCCCGCAGGTTACATTTACGCTTATTTATCATCCGAATTGGGACAAGCCCAGCTTACCTCTCGTATCTATGGCGCGGTTGTGGATGAAATCAGGGAAGTCCAGGCGAGTGGCGTTCTAATACCGGTGCCGCACACCGCCAAGCAAAAGGAAGAGGTGGCGGCGATCAATCAATCGGCGATCGCGGCGATGATAAAAAAGAAGAGGCAACAAAATTAGCCCGGGATTCCGTTGAACAGATCGAAAAGCGGGTTCTCGAATTAAAGTGTAATCATGATGCTGAGGTTATTTAAATCTAGAAAGAGGAGAACGTTCGCAACATGAAACCGCTCTCCCTCTGGCCAATGACTCCCGAAGATGCGATCCGCAAGGCAATGTCTGCGCCGCCGGTAATCAATAAGCAACTCAAGAGGAGTCAAAGGCGGAGTAAATCCAAGAAATAGGGAACTTGAAGGATGGTTCGTCAAGTGCATATTTCCGAAAAACTTCGCCCCCATCATCGACACACTCATCCAGCCCTCCCCAGCCAGCATTGTCCGACCCTACCGTTCTGATCGCCGCGGGCTTGTTCCACCGTCCGATTCGCTGTAATCTCGATATCCACACGCCCGTCTGGATCGAAGGTCTCGACGCGGTCAGATTTCTGATACTTGGGAAGTCCTGTCCGACACCTCCATCTCAAGCAAAAATAATGCCAGAACCTTAGTTCCACTTCCCCTCTTTCCCTTTTTTCCGGGGAAGTGGAAAACTTGACACCGGATTGATGCCGGACGGACGCGCGACTCAGGGAAGGCGGGTATTTTTTATTTCGGGTCTCGGGTTTCGGGGCCCGGGTACTGAATGCGGTGACGCATGGGCCGAAGGATCAGATTTCGATCGGCCGGCCGGTGATTTTCTCGAAAATCTCGCGATATCGTTGCGAAGTGTTCGTGATCACATCGGTCGGGAGCGGGGGCGGGGGTGGTTCCTTGTTCCAGTCGAGCGTTTCGAGGTAATCGCGCACGTACTGCTTATCGTAGGATATCGGCTCGCCTCCCCCCTCGAACGAACCCTTGACCCAAAAGCGCGAGGAATCGGGGGTCAGCACTTCGTCAATCAGGATCAGCTCGCCGTCGACCCAGCCAAACTCGAACTTGGTGTCGGCCAGGACCGTGTCGCGCTGTTCAAGGGTCTCGTGGGCGAAGCGATACAGAGCCAGGCTCAGTTCGCGCAAGCACTCGGAGGTGGGGCGGCCGATCCGCTCGCAACACTGATCGAACGTGATGTTCTCGTCATGCTCGCCCTGCTCGGCCTTGGTGGCGGGGGTGAAGATCGGCTCGGGGAGCCGCGCACGCCGCTGGAGACCCGGCGGCAACTCGATCCCGCAGACCTTGCCCGAGGCCTGGTATTCCTTCCAACCCGAGCCCTCCAGGTAACCGCGCACGACGCATTCGATCGGCACCACCTCGGTCCGGCGACAGAACGAGGTCCGCCCTTCCAGCTCCGTGCGGCCGCGCAACGGCGCCGGCATCCGGCTCAGATCGGCCGTGATCAGGTGATTGGGCACGATCTCCGAGGTCCGCTCAAACCAGAAGGCGGCAAGCTGGTTCAGGACCTTGCCCTTGCCGGGGATGCCTTCGTTGAAGACCACGTCGAACGCGCTCAGCCGATCCGTGGCGACCAGGACAAGGCCCTCGGGGTGCGAATAAATCTCCCGGACCTTGCCGCTGGCGACGTGTTCAAGTGAAGGTATTTCAACCGAGTTGAGCGTCTCGACCATGATCGGAACCTCGCCCTTCCTTTAAGTTTGTAGAGAATTGACCAACGCCGCACGCGGGAGATGCCCCTCTCCACGGCGACGACCCAATTTGCCATAGCCCCTCCGGGAAAGAAAGACCTTTCGTCGGCGACAGGATGGGGGGGGGAGGCCTATCATAAGCCCTCGCTCCCGTGGAAGTTCCCGACGCCGGAGAGTATACTTGGTGCGCGGGGCTTGGGGGATTTGCCAGTCCCGAACACCGATGGGATTTCATCCCCTCGACGCTGAACCGTTCTCCGACTGACTGTCCATTCTTGCCCCCCATGCCCGCAAGATTGTATGATCAAGGCGCAAGAGGGCGGATCGATTCGCATTCAAGACAAACCGAAGGTCCGTAATGTTCGGTCAGCTATTTGGGAAATCTCGATTAAGACACGCTCTTAGCGGATGGATTGGGGAACCAGGAGCCGAGCGAAACACTCGATGACGGCATGAAGACCCCAAAAAAAGCGCTCTCCGACTTCTTACCTTGGAAAGATTACGGGGGGCAAAAATAGAAATGCAAGTGAAGATGACTCCCAAAATAGCAATCAATTACGAGTTCCAGGAGAATCAAATGTCATGTTTTCGCATACGTATATGCATTCTCCTATTCATCGTGCTTGTGAATTCACCGATGCAGGCCGATTGGCCCGAACACGACATTCGTGATTTGTCATGGCATTTTCTGCCGAGCGCGGGCATGGGTCCCTGGACCGTCACGCCGGCGGCGGGCCATCATATCTCGACAACCGATCATCCGGGATTACTGACGCTGCGCCTGGCCAATGCGAACCAGGAAGTCAAAGGGTTGCTTCCCGATCCGATACGGCTCTCGGACTATCCCCCGCCGTGGGAATTCGAGACCAACGTAATACATTCATTCTGGGGCAAGACACGACCGGACGACTATAATATGGCCATCGGATTGAATGTGGCCGTGACGTTCTCGGATCCTTCCACGTGGCCGGCCGACAGGAACCAGGCGCCGCCGGATCTGCGGTCTTTCCAACTCCTGATCGTGCATCGCGGATCACGCTTCAAGAGCAATGAAGAATTCATCCTGTGGGGCAGGGGAAACCTGGACCCCTCGGGAGTGCTTAGAGGAAACTGGACGAACATTCAGGCGACCAAGGTTGGGGATGGACAAAAGGATTACGGCCCGGCCAATACGGATGCATTCCTGCGTTTTCGAATCACCGGTTCCAACAGTATCAATTTTGGATGGCGGGCGCTGCCTGATCGGGCCTACACCTCACGCACCATTACTATTCCCGCGCAATGGGGCGATATCACCGGTATCTGGGAAATCGGACCGATCATCACGAATGATGCCTGGATGCAGCAGCAATGGCCGGGAAGCGCGCCGATGCCGGCGGACAATGATTTCTATGTCGGCCATGGCGAGTTTCGATACGCACCCCCTTTCCCTGCCCTGGATGTCATTTCGAATGACTTCAATATACCCGGCACGATGGGTTTCTTTCAGACGGAGTTTCATGGCCTGGCCGCGGAGACTTACAGCAACCCGGGGTATGTCACATTCACGATGCGGGGCGTGAATAACTACACGGGAGGCAGCAGCACGGAGGGAACCCGCTTTAATATCAATACCTACCCGCTGCCCTGGGAGATCGAGACTTGTTTTATTGCGCCCGATGACAGTGTTCCCTGGGATTTTCACATGAACTGGACCGTATTTGACACGGCCGGCAATCGCATGGGGGGTTGGCGCCCGGGTGTTGTCAATGTACCCGGCCAGGGGATCAAGGCGGGAAATGTCGGCGCAGTGGGGACCGGGTACGGGGTATCGAACCTGTATATTGACACCGGTTTCGACCCGAATTACACGACCCAGCCTCCCCAGTCGGTCCTGTCATCAAAACCGCTCTACATGCTGATTCGCATGGTCGATAACCGGCATTTCCAGATGGGCGTCAAGGCCCAGCCCGAGGACGAGTGGATCATGACCCCGCTCTATGAATCGTCTTTTGTAATAGGGAGTTTCGGTGAGAACGCCTTCAGCTTCTTTCAGCCATTGGGCGCCCCTGCATGGCAGAAATTGCTGATCGACTACTGGCACTACCGGACACTGGGCGAGCCGCCCCCCACGGCCACCCCATCTCCCACACCGGACCCATCAGCCGAGCCGGAGGTTTTGCTCGACGAGGACTGGGAGGATTGCCAGATCGATACCGCGTTATGGGATGTCCATAACGAGCCGGGTATCGGCAGTGTCTCGGTCGTCGATACGGGCGGCGGCAATTGCGCGCTGAAGATATCAAGCAGCAACTGGGGACCCTACATTTACAGCCGTGATACTTTTGATCGCGGCAGGGATATCCGCTGCACGTTCAAGATCTGGTGGGAGGATCCCAGTCAAACCCCCGGCGCATCCGGCTTCCATGGTCCCTGGCATCTCAACAATTCAAGCCATCCCTGGCTGACCGCCGAGGCGATGGTCAGTTTGTGGTGGAACGTTTTCCGCTGGGAAGAACCGGGGCAGATCCAGACAGGCCCGGAACTGCCGGCATTGAACCCGGCCTACCAGGCGGCCAACAGCCCCCAAACGGCTCTGACCCTGCGTGTATGGCTGAGTGATGCCAGGGGTGCCCTGCTGGAGATGTCACGGAACCAGGGATCAACATGGGAAGTTTTAATCGATACGCATGGAACAGGACCAGGCCAGAACCTGAATAACTATATCGGCTGGGGAACATTTGGAGACGCCGGGGATGGATCGATGCGATCGATCTATCTCGACGATATCATTGTTGAAAGGGACGCCGAGTCATCGGGTGTTTTAAATGCCTGGATGGCCGAATGATGGGGTAGATAGGGTTAAGGGGGCTTATATTTCATATCAAGTAATTTATTCATGTATCGTATATATATTGGTCTATGATACCATCTTAATATAAGCAGTTAGATTCATGACATCTTGGGAGCGCGGCCACGGTGTCACATGCCGCCCTCTCAAGAGGGCATGTCGCCAATTTGTTCTCAAACAGTTAAGCGTTTAAGGAAAAGCGGATGTAACATGGCATGGTTCGGCAAGAAACGTGCGCGGGGTTCCGTGATCCTTGACGTTCGTCATTTAACCGGGCGTTGTGGTACCAGGCCATGTGGCGCTTAAAGAAACCAACCGATGACCAGGTAGAGGCCTTCATCGCGGCTCAGGACGCGCTTTCGTATTCATACCGGGAAGTCGGTGCCTCGGAGGATGGGGCGCCGGCGGGATATGACCTCGACCACAACCGGAGCCTGCTCGGGCAGGGCCCCGCAGCGTTCGAAGCCGCCTGCGAGGCGATCCACCGCTGGCGCATGTTTCCCCCGCCGTGGACCGAGGTTCAGCCGCCCGACACGCCGATCGAAACCGGGCGCGTGGTCGCGATGCTGGCCCGCGCATTCGGCCTGTGGTGGATGAACGCTTGCCGGATCGTCTACATCGTCGATGAAACGACGCCGGTCCGCCGCTTCGGATTCGCCTACGGCACGCTGCCCGCCCACGTCGAGCGCGGCGAGGAACGCTTCACGATCGAGTGGGACGATGAGGATAGGGTGTGGTACGACGTGCGGGCGTTCTCGCGGCCGCGATATTGGCTCGTTCGCCTGGGCTATCCGCTCGCGCGCCGGTTGCAGAGGTGCTTCGTCGTCCAGTCCCAGACCGCCATGCGTCGGTTCGTCGTGGACGCGTCGCGGCGGGTGGCCGCCGGGGAATCATCATGACGGATGCCTCCGGCTCGACGACCAGATGTCCCGCGCTGGCCAAACATGGGGCCAGCCTCGCGGGCGCGGTCGTTTGGGTCGTGTCTTTGCTGGTGCTGCGCCCGTCGCCATTGGACATTATTTGGGCCAAATTTCTGTTGCTTCTCGCCCCGCTGGTTCTGTTGCCCCTGGGACTGCGATTGGCGCGGTCGGCATGCTCGGCGACGGATGATAGGCTGGATCGGCCGTGGCGAACCGTGACGCTGGCCCAACCGCCGACGGCGTTGTTGCTGTGCGGGGCTTTCCTGTTGCCGCAAGGGTTCGCCGCCGCCGCCCTGGCCATCCCGTGGCTGGCGACGACCGGATTAATCGCCTTGCTCGGCCTGGCGCGCGTTGGCCGCCACGCGTTGGGCCCCTGCATGCGCTCTGTATCGATGCGGGCATGGTCTACGTCGCCGTCGGCGGCGTCTGGGCCGTGCTGGATCGGCTGGGCCTGCGCCCGCTCGAGTTCGAGCCGGTCTTCGTCCTGCTGACCGCCGTTCACTTCCATTACGCGGGATTCGTCCTGCCGTTGATCGCGGGGTTGATCATTCGCCGCACGGGTGGACGCGCGGCCCGCGTGGCGGGCGTCGGCGTCATCTTGCGGGCGTGCCTCTGGTCGCCATCGGCATCACGACGACGCAACTGGGCCTGCCGCCGTTGCTGGAATCCATCGCCGTCTGGCTGACCGCGGCGGCCGGGATGCTCACCGGATGGTTGCAGGTTAACCTGGTTACGGTCCGGCCGACCGCCGCTTATTCGTTGTCTGTGGATGGTCGCTGGTGTATCACTAATCGTGAGCATGGTGCTGGCCGCCCTCTACGGATCGCGGTTCCAAGCCCCCCCCCTCGCCTGGCTCGACATCCCATGGATGCTCGCCCTGCACGGGTCGGCCAATGCGTTGGGAATCGGTGTGCTGGGTCTGTGGGGTTGGACGCTGGCGGAGGATCAACCGGGGCCCGAAACTGCGGAAGGCACCGCCTAACCTGGAGCCGAAGCTTACGACCACAAGATTGCTTCGTTAGAATAACGGACCTGGAAGTAGACGGGCCGCATGCCTCCCGAAGTCCCCCCTCTCAATCTCTTCGACCCCTACTACCGGGTCGTGCACTTGCCGTTGTTGTTTATGTTGGGCGCGTGTTTTGGGTCGTTTTTTAATGTTTGCATCTACCGCATCCCGCTCGGCGTGCCGTTGAGCCTGCCGGCATCGCATTGTTACCAGTGCGGGCGGGGGGTGCGGTGGTTTGATAATATCCCGCTAGTCAGCTACTGGGCGTTGAGGGGGCGGTGCCGGCATTGCGAGGCGCAGTTTTCGGTCCGGTATTTCATGGTCGAGCTGCTGACGGCTCTGCTTTTCGTGGGTGCTTATTTGCGAATCGGTCATAGCCCGGCGCTGCTGCCCGCGCTGGTCTTCCTGTCGCTCCTGATCATTGCCACGTTCACCGACATCGACCACTGGATCATCCCCGACCGGATCAGCGTGGGGGGGATGGTGGCCGGGATGGTGTTGGCGGCGATCTGGCCGCTGGGGCTGGCGGGAGGCAATCCGCTAGCGGCGGATGTCTTCCCCGCAGCGCGGTCTCTGGTCGCACTGGTCAACTCGCTGGCGGGCGCGTTGGCCGGGTTCCTCATTCTGTGGGGGGTCGGCGTGTTGGGGCGCATGATCTTTCGCAAGGACGCCATGGGGTGGGGCGACATCAAGCTGTTCGCAATGTTCGGCGCGTTCATGGGGCTGGAGCCGCTCGTCTACACCTTGGTCATCGCCTGCCTGGTCGGCGCGATCGCCGGCACGGTGGGGATCATCCTCGGTCGGATGCGCGCCGGAGTGCCCGCGCCGGCCGCCATTGCGCCGCTCCAGCTCGATCCCGAGCAGGCCGAGGCCCTGATGACGTCCGCGGCGCTCGGGGCCGAGGAACGCGAGATCGTCGGCCGCGCCCTGACCCATCCCGGCGCCGTTGGGCCGGTGCGTCATCATCTTCCCTTCGGCCCGTCGCTGGCCCTGACGGCGGCGGTCGTCTACCTCTACTTCGTACCGATCCAGGAGGCTTTTTATCGGTATACGTTGTGGAGGTATTAGGGTCGGGGCTCGGTCGCCGAAGCGCCATAGCCGCTTTGGCGACGGAGCGGGCTCGAGTTTAAGGTCTCCGGCTTGTCCGTCGATTCCAATCAGTGAGACCGGGGGTCGGGCCCGGTGTCTGGGCTTGACACCCCATAACCAGGCAACAATAATGGTCTTCGTCGGTGAAGCGAAAGCGGGCTCTGCCGAGGAGCGGCTCGACAGGGATAACCGGCCGGAGGTTTGACGCAATGTCGATTATGGGACGGCTGGATCAGGCTGTCCCGGCACTCAAACAGACTTTACAGAGATCCTCCCCATGCCTCGGAAACCCACATCTCTGAATCTGGAGGAAGCAGCAAACGCAGCGATGGAATTTGACGATTTCAAGGTGACGCAGTACACTATCGGGTGGATTGAGTAAAAAAACTCAATTAACACTCACGACAGAGTTTAATTCCGGCTCGGCTCCCATCTGGGGGGTTGTACCCCTCTGCCGACCCGAATCGGAGTACCCCTCTGAAGAGAGTAGGGTGCCGAGGCGTGGCCTTGGCGCGAGTGGGGCAGAGGGGAAGCTGCAGTTCCCCCCGAGTTTCGGACCACCGGCTTAAGTGGAATCTGTATCCTGAAAAGGACACGAAAGGACGGATACAGATAGGACGAAAAGGAAGAACTTTTACGGACGCATTCAAGGCCAGGGTGGCTTTGGATGCCGGCCGGGGCGTGAAGACTTTGGCCGAGTTGGCAACCCAATATCAGGTGCGCCCCAACCAGATCTCGGAGTGGAAGAAGCAACTCCTGACGAAGGCTCCGGAACTATTTTCGGGCAAAATCAACCGGCTGGCGAAGACCGAGGAGGAGCTGACGGCTCCACTTTACGAAGAAATTGGCCGGCTGAAAATGGACATCAAATGGCTCAAAAACAACTATGAGCCTGCCGGGCGCGACCCGCCTGGCTTGGGTGGGGCCGGACCCGCATTATTCCATGCGTCGCCAGTGCGCGCTGGCCGCCGTGACGCGGTCGGGTTTCTATTATTCGCCCGCGTCCGAATCCGAAGAGAACCTCATGCTGATGCGCTTGATCGACGAACAATACCTGCGGCG
>Ga0310121_10000891_pt1 | contig 31685 bp, 16 predicted proteins | sample CB27_Tmax_986_MG_FD_203504 | JGI IMG/M metagenome (GOLD analysis project Ga0310121, IMG submission 203504) | Marine microbial communities from Western Arctic Ocean, Canada - CB27_Tmax_986 | ecosystem: Environmental > Aquatic > Marine > Oceanic | place: Canada: Western Arctic Ocean | collected... | reverse complement strand
CAGGCCGCACCATCGCACGGCGCAGCTGATGGAGCCAAGTCCAAGCTGTTTGGTAGCTGCCCAAGCCCAAGACCTGCTGTGCAGGCCCAATGCACTTCCTCCAGACTTCTGACTCGTGACATGCCACATCGCTTGGAACCACATGCGCAGTGGCTTTCGGGTACCCTAGTAGATGGTTCCCGCAGTTGGTGATGTCTGGCGGTGGCATCTCAGGCACTTGAGTTGACCTCGGGCCGTGGCACAGGCAGCCTTCCCTTGGCACTTTGGGCATCGGAAGCCCTCAGGCCACCGAACACGCCGCAAGTACGCAGCGCACGCTTCTTCGGAGGAGAACCATTCGTCGAATCTCTTGCCGAGTTCTGGGGTAGTCCACGCCGCCGACGGGGTGTCGCTGATCATCGCCAATCATGCCCTCATACTACATGTTGTGGCTGGTAGAGGGAAGTGGATATCCCCTTTTCCTCGATATTCCCGCGTGCTAAAAGAGAGAATTTCACTACGCTGAGCCGGCCAAAATCGAGCCGGCAAAGACCGTAAACCGTGCTGAAAGTAATCAGGTCACAATCCGCATTCCCAACCGGTAATGGAGATCTTAGGCCCGAATACTCATATAGCTGGCGGCATCGACGACTGAGGGAATTTCCCCGGCTTTTTCCAGACGATTGGCTTCTTCTCGAATCGCGTCGAAGCTTTCTTTCAACGTGGTCAGAACGTTAACGGCGGAGACCATTTTTTCGTCGGAACCATCCAACAGGCATTGGCCTACGTACTCGCAGAGCACGGCTATTTTTTCGGGGAGCTCGCCATACTCTGAGTTCAACCCACCACGGATTTCCAAGACGATCCGCAAGGCATGCAGCCGCTTTTGGTCGAAGAGGTCGTGGTTTTTAATGAGCCGCGCGTCTTGCGCCTCATGGATGTTACGAATCCCCGCTTCGTACAGGGCCAGCAGCATTTCGATACGGGTCCATCCGACCGCTTTTTTGTTCTTGTAAACATCGCTTGGATTCATGGCTTAATCGCTTTCTTTACGACTGGGGCTTCATCGGTACCGTCATTATCGCGCCTGAAGTCTCTCAATTCGGATACTGTCACCTAACGAACTTGGCCTACCGAAATCGCCGAGGCGGATGCCAGCTGGGTGGCTAAAAAGCTACTGGTGGTTTGCAATTGGCCGACGGCTGATTCCATCGCCGCAAACTGCTCGATCAACGACTGCTGTTCTGACTCAAATCGCGCATTTAAGCGGTCGATTGACGCTTGAATGCTTACGATGGTCTCGTCGAAGCGTTCATGGGCAGTCGCCAGTTTTCCCTTTAGTTCTCGTCCATTTTCATCCGTGGTGTCCTGCTGCAGCTCATGAATGATCTTGTCGAGTCGGGCGCCGATTCCCCGGGTAAGGGTCAGCTTGGCTTCCGGTGTGTCGCTCAGCTGTGAAGCGTTTAGGGTGACACGCACCTGCAGGTCATCCGTAACGCCGCCCTCGGCCGTGCCACTCAGCAGATTGCCTCGTCCAATTGCTGCTTCTATCTCACCATCCACAGTGAATGTGCCCACAACGTCTTGCCCACGGCCGAATTCGTCGCCGGCAATTCCAAGTGTGGCCAGTGCCGTGAGCGGCTCGGTAGTCTCAACGCCGCAAAAACTGATTTCGGAACTGCTGCCGATCAGATTTGATGTGATGTTTAACTTGCCATTTTGAACCCCGACCGTCACTTCGCGACCGATCAACCCATCGTCCGCATTGATGGACGCTTGCAGGGCTGCGGCTAACTGGTCCTGATCGTAATCGCCATCTTGCAGGGTGATGAGGTTCGAAGACCGGCCGTCGATCACGATGGCGAATTGATTATTGGAACTATCGATCACCGTCGAGGCCGCCAAGGCATTGGTCGCCTCAATCGAGGCTTTACGAGCCACCGAGGTAATGTCGATGTCGATGCCATCCAGTTTTGTTTCCTGAGTATTGATGCTGCCAAGGACAAATCGGACTCCCTAGTTTGTACTGCTGCCATCCAAAGCGAAGAGCCTGGCTACGTCATTTAGCGTAACTCCTTCGGCCTTCCCGTTGAGCACCTCGTTCAATCGGCCCGAGTCGATGGATATCTTGTTGTTGGCGTCAAACGAAAGGCCCAGTGACGACAGCCGGTTCATCCGAGAGTTCACATTGGGGATCGTACCGGTGACTTCGTTCGTTTCGCTTTCGATTGGGATTTCACCATATGCGGTTGGCTGTGTTCTTCCAGCTTCGGCTACGCCTCAGCCTCCAGAACACAGCCGAGTTACTTAACCCCGATTCTCTCACTTAGGCTGGTACTAAAAGCGGGGTAAGGTCAGGAAGGGTTCTTTGTCGTCAACGATGGCAACAAAAATCTCTTTTCGCGAGCTGGCGCTTTCTCTCTCGATCCCAATCAGATTCTTGTTGATCCAACCACGGGGCACCCAGTCCAGCGTGTTGGCACCATTGGTGACCCCACCACTATGTCGTCTGGTTTTCAGGTGCCCGGAGACAACAATATCATCATTCCGTTTGGAAATACGATTTCCGGTGAACGATCGACGGTCATTGACGTGTCGGGAAATCTTGCCGTGGAAAGTACACCGGCCGCGCAACAGGAATACACATCAGCGGGTCCGTTGTTGTCGGGGGGCGTACCCGCTACCGCCACTACACTTTTAAATGACCTTGATTCCGTCGGGGTTCCATACGCAAGCGGAGATCAAATCGACATATCCGGAGTTGATGCTGACGGGTCGTTCGTTACCAATCTCCTCTCCGTGGATGCAACCACGACTGTCGGCGATTTGACGGCGGCGGTCAACGCTGCCTACCAAGGAGCTTCTGGCGGTCTCGATGGACAAGGCAATTTTGCGTTTACGGCGGATGCGTCCGGACTGACCAGTTTGCAACTCCGCTTCAACAACATCATTGCGCCTTCGGCTGGTCAACCAAACGCGGATACAAGCGCCAACGGGATTAATTTCACAGCTCACGTCATGAACCTCACCACGATTGGAAAGGATGCTGATTCCATGGCGCAGGAGTTGTTCGTGTTCGACGAGTTAGGAAGAATGCACAAACTTGATATGGAATTTACTCGGCGTGACGAAGATCATGCCTGGGATTTAGCCGTGACGACCGACAGTAACTTCGCGACAATCACGGATGGATTTGTCGAGTAAATTCAATTCAACGACGACGGGTCGCTGCCACAGGCATTGGGAATTGGCGTTGGCGACGCGTCCATTACTTTGCAGATGGCCGGTATCGCTGCATCGCAAACCGTCGCCATCAATTTCGGTCCGTCCAATTCCTTTGAGGGTTTAACGCAAACAGCCCTGCCAACCGCGATCGATCTTGACCAAAACGGAATTGCGCCAGGAACTTTAACCAAATTCGATATCAACCCCAATGGAATGATTGAAGGCATTTCCACCAATGGCAAGACGCTGTAAGTCGTTCAACTGGCCATTGCGACGTTTGATAACACCCAAGCACTTTCGGCGGCAGGCAATAACTACTACCTCGCAACGTCAGCTTCCGGAACGGCCAATATTGCTTCGGGCGGAGCTGGAAATGGCGGCATCGTTCTGGGCGGACAATTGGAATCGTTGAACGTGGACGTTGCTCTGGAATTCACCCGTTTGATCGTCGCCCAACGAGGTTTCTCGGTTAATGCCCGAACGGTGACCGTCAGCGACGAAGTTCTCAAGGAATTGGTGAATATTATCCGTTAAAAGATCTGGCCTGATGGCCGTCGAATGCCAGATCGCTGCCTAGGGGTTTGAGCCATCGCTGGTTGTTTGGGGCAGTTGCGCCATTTTCGACCGGAGCATCCGCCTCGACAATCCAACGGCCAATGCTGAAACCAGCAAGACGGTCGCGATCAGGATCCAGCCACCCGGACCGGTCATCGATCGCGACACGCAATGGATGTGATTCCAGGCAATCACCAGGGCAAACGTGGCTGCCAGCATAAACCCGGCAGGTGGAACGTTTGGCACCTTTGCTGAGCCCCGCTCGACGACCGCCGAACCTGCCCGCGTGGCCGCGGCAAACGAAAGCACGAGGATCACCGCCTGCCAACCAAGAACGGCCCCACACAACTCTGCCGCGCAGCCCAACTCCATAACCGTTTCGGCCCGGTGGGATGTGAAGGGTTTCGCCGGCCAGATGCTTCCCAAAACGGCTCCGCATATCCCTCCCACGAAGAGTCCGACAAGCGTTGTCGTCAGCCGTAGCTGCCACGGAATCGGCTGGACCGCATTACGGATTGGAGATTCACCATTCCATAAAACCGGATGCACATCTGGCCAGATTGCAGGTACCGTGAAGGCAACGAAACCACAAAAAAAGAGGAATCGCGAGGGCATCCTCAGCCTATCCCATCGCATCAGTGCCATCGCCAGCAGCACGGTGAACAAAAAAGCATGGTAAAGATAGATCCGAATTAAATCGGGTTCCACGCGAAAATTCACCCAACTGGCGTTGCTACGTAGCGGGTACCAAGGGCCGTTGGGCAAGTGAATACCGCTACGAAAAAACAGGAGCACTCCCAGGACGGAAAAGATGGATCCGAGCAACAATTCGACAATCAGATACCTGGGCGAGATAGGCGAATGGCAATTGCGACAATGCCCCCGCACTTGGATCCAACCCACGACAGGTACGTTGTCCCAACGAGAAATGTTCACGTGACAGCGAGGACATCGGGAAGAACCCAAGATCGTTTCGCCATGTGGAATTCGCCAGGCGACCACATTAATGAAACTGCCGAAGCTCGCACCTAGGGAAAAAAACCAACCCACCACAAAAAACGTGGCCGCTCGTCCAGACACGTCCTCTCCGATCGGTAGAGAAAGTTGAGCCTGGGGTGAGGACGGATCCTTTGGCGAAAGGAAACTATCGGCCCAGGGAATGAGGACCACGTAAACGCAGGCCGATCCTGATAAAAACAGCCAAAACAGCACCAGTGGCCAATGAATACGTCTGCGGTGCGGCATGGATCAGCGGTAAGTCTCGGAGTCAATTCGTGCGGTTCTTGAATCACGTCAGAATATCAATCTGACCGGCGCAAGCTAGCCTGGCATGACTGAGATTTCTGACATCAAACGTCGTGAAACCGGCCACAACCCCGTTACATCTTCCCAAACGGGACTCAAAAACTTCAGCCTAACGGCGGCTCCAAGGTTGTGATTCCTCGGACGGTGTTTAATATGGAGGTTTCGCTCAAACGACGTGCTGCCCACGTTCGTTCAATATCCTGAAAGAATTCCTTGGAAAACGACATGACGATCTCCAATCAAGTACCAGACGTCCATCAATTCACGGGGAAGGATTTTCCCAACATTGCCGCCGTCATCGCGGATACGGATTATTGGCAAAGCCAGAGTCGTGAAGACATGATATGGGGCTACTTTTGCTTAGAGGTGATACGCCAGTTCGAGGCAGCACTGTTGCGGAAGGATGTGGAATGCCTGGTTCACGGACCGATTCACAGCAGCATTGGACAAGAAGCCGTGGCAGTCGGGACCGGGATGGCTCTGACCAGCGAGGACAAGATCATGTCCACGCATCGGGCGCATCACCACTTCCTTGGGAAAGCGGTTGCCCACTACGCTCCGCCGCAGGCGGACATAATGGCTCATGCCGACAACGGTCCGCTGCGAGAATGTATCCGACGCACGATGGCCGAGATCATGGGGTTGAGTTCCGGATGGGTTGGCGGTCGCGGTGGTTCGATGCATTTGTTTGATGACGCGTCGGGAAACATCGGGACACAAGCGATTGTCGCCGGGAACGTTCCCTATGCCTCGGGAATTGCTTATGCGGAAAAATTCCGGGGCACCGGTAACGTTGCCGTGTCGTTCCTCGGCGACGGCGCTATCTCGATCGGGCCCTTTCACGAAGGTGTCTGCATGGCCAAGGTGTATTCGCTACCGGCAATCTTCGTGATCGAAAACAATAAATACGGAGTGGCCACCAGCGCCTGGGAAGCCACCGCGTTGGAAGATCTAGGTATCCGTTCTGCGGGCTATAACATTCCCGGGCTGATCGTGGACGGTATGAATCCGCTGGCGATGAAACGAGCTGTTAGCTTGGCCAAGTCATTTGCGGCCAGCGGCAAAGGACCTGTGATGATTGAGGCCAAGACCTACCGCTACTTCCACCAGGCGGGCGGGATGCCAGGTAGCGCATTCGGATATCGCACCAAAAGGGAAGAAAAAGAATGGGCAGGCCGTGATCCGTTAAGGGTTGCCCCCACAGCCTTGATCAAGAGCGGGTTACTCGATGAAGACGGTGTCCAACAAGTGAAGGAGCTGGTCACGGAATTGATCGACGATGCGTTGGATTATTGCACCGAATTGGTCGACGGAGACCAGCGTCAACGGCGAGCGGCACTGGTACCCGAACCCTCCGAAGCATCGGTACGCGTGATGAGTAATGGTGAAGAGTTTGTCGGGGTTATATATTCGGTGCCAGAGGATTTTTCCGAGACCCGCGATGTCAAAATGATAACGGCAAAATCGGAGGTTATCGGACGTTGGATGGAAACCAATCCGGAAACCTTCATCTGCGGCGAAGATGTGGCCAACCTGCGTGGCGGTCCTTACGGAGCTACACGTGACGCGATCAAGCGATCTCCCGAACGGGTGTTGAATGCGCCCATCGCCGAAGGGGGCATTGTCGGCATGGGGCATGGCGCTGCCGTCCAGGGAATGCGGCCGATTGCAGAACTCATGTTCTGCGATTTTGCCCTGGTTGCAGCGGACGAGTTGTTCAACCAGGTAGCCACCTGTCGCTACATGTATAACGGCCGTGTCGACGTGCCGTTGGTCGTCCGATCGCGCAGCTCGGCAGGACGCGGGTACGGCGCCCAGCACAGTGGAGATACCGCTGGACAATTCGCTCTCTATCCCGGTTGGCGAATCGTGGCTCCGACAACATCCTTCGATTACATCGGTTTGTTCAACACGGCCATGCGCAGCCTGGATCCGGTGCTGGTCTTGGAACACCACGAACTGGACCCTCTGGGAGGCCCCGTACCGGAAGACGACCTGGATTTTTTCATTCCCTTCGGATCGGCGTCGGTGCCGCGACAGGGAAATGATCTGACCGTCGTGACGTATCTGAGCATGGTACCTCGACTCCTGAAAATTGCGGAAGAGTTGTCGGCCGAAAAGGGTATCGATATCGAGGTTATCGATCTACGCACATTGGATTATGCGAACATCGATTACGAAACGATATGTAATAGCGCCGCGAAGACCGGCCAGGTTGCCATTGTCGAGCAGGCCATGGAAACACAGAGTTTGGGTTGCCATATCGCGGCAAAGATTCATGAACAACTTTACGATCAGCTGAAGCAGCCAGTGCGACGACTGTGCAGCCTTTCGGTTCCCATCCCTGTTTCCTTCACGCTGGAACGGACTGTGCAGATCAGCGACGAAAGGATTCGTGACGGTTTGCTTCAGACCCTCGGCATCAGCTCAAATGCGTCCGGCGATTTGACGCACGGCCTGAGGTGACCGTTGGCCTAATGCCGCGTTAAGAACTCGTTCGTGTTCAATAGTGCCCAGCACACATCTTCGAATCCTTCGGCTGGTTTTTCCTTGCCGGTAATATGATCCATGGCCGTTTTCATTTCTACCTCCGACGGCTGGCGGGAAAGCGCGGCGAGATAGAGCTCGTCGAGAATTTCCTCGTGCGGCCGTTCCGCTGCTAACTGGCGTTGGAAGCGGTTCTGTGGATCGCCAATCTGTCTGTGAATCAGCGGGCCATTGAACAGCTGGATTGCCTGGGCCAAGGTTGTCTCAGAGCTTCGCTCACAGTCGCACGAGGTATTACGATTGGGCCGTCCAAAGGCCTCGAGAAATTCATGCTTGAAGTCAGGGCTGGGGAGTTGCGTCGCCCGTGTACCAGCTGGTAGACCAGCAAACTCTTCCGGAACTTGCGTTACATGGCAAATGGCGTCCAACAATTGCTCAGCGCCTAACATCTGCTGATAGGCGTGCGAGAAAAATTGGGTGTCCTCACGATTCAATTCGTTGGTTTGACTGCTCAACTGGTACGTATGGCTATTGAGTATCGTCCGCAGGATGTGTTTCTGATCGTAATCATGCTCGACGAAATCGGCTGCCAGTTTTTCCAGGAGGGTAGGGATGGCTGGAGGATTTGACTCGCGAAAATCGTCGACCGGTTCAACGATTCCCCGACCGAATAGATGGGCCCAAATGCGATTGACGGCCACCCGAGCAAAAAATGGATTAGTGGGCGAGGTCAACCAGGTTGCGAATGATTCTCGGCGGTCATACTGACCGTTATCTTCTTGGTCACCCTTGCGTGGCAGCCACGGCTTCATCAGCTGGCCCGTGCGAGGTTGATGGACTTCCCCATCGCGAGACACAAATACGATCAATTCATCCGCGCGCAATCCAGGCTTGGAGCGGACTCGATTGAAGAACGCGGTCAATCCATAGTAATTGTCTTGCGTCCAATTCTCGAACGGATGATTGTGGCATTTGGCGCATTGGATTCTGGATCCCAAAAATAGCTGGGCCGTTGTCTCCGTGGCTTCATCCATTTTATCGCAGGCACGATAGTAATTGGCCGCAGGATTCGAAAAGGTGCTTCCTTGAGCCGTCAACAGCCCTCTGGCGAATTGATCGAACGGCACGTTGTTTTGAAAAACATCCACTAACCATTGTCGGAACTTGTGAACACCCGACTCGGTCATTTCGGTCTTTTGCAATCGCAGTAAATCTCCCCACTTTAGCGCCCAAAACTGAGCGAATTCGGGCCGCTCGAGCAGCTCATCGACCAGCCGCCGCCGGCGATCCGGCTGGCTATCTGACAGAAATCGGTTTACTTCGTCAATCGACGGCAGCAGGCCAATCACATCCAAGTAGACCCGTCGAATAAACTCGTAATCCAAGCACAGCTCCGCTGGAGGATATTGGAGCTGTTGGAGTTTTTCGTAGACGCTTTCGTCGATGTAGTTATCGACGGGCGGATTGGACCAGACGAACCCTTCGACGTCGCGCACAAACGTGAAGTTGCAGGCCACCAATTTGTCCAGATACCGCGCCATGATGGCGACCTGGCCCCGACGATTTCCGGTGATCAGTCCAGTCGGGTTGATCGTGGCCACCGTGCTATCGGACGAGGAGAATTTCGTCAGGTGAGTAACATCCGATATTGAGCCATCTTCGAAATGCGCGCGGGCGACAATCTGCTGTTGCGTGTGGGGATGTTTGAGGACGCGACCCGCTGCTGGCAAAAGCTCCAGCTCGACACATCGTCGTCCCTCCGGCGGATCAACCAGGCAACCTTCTCCGATCCAACGTCGTAACATGTCGTAGGTATCGTCGGTCGATCGCAATCGCATGCCACCTCCGTGCGCTACCGTCATGGTTGGCTTGAGCAACAGCAAGCTCTCCGTGGGGTTTGTCGTATTGGTGCGGCGTCCAAACACTTCTCGCGTCAGGGTTAATGTATCCAGACCATGATCGTACGCTTCCAACGACAATCGAAATCCGCCCTTGCCGCTGGGAGCGCCATGGCAGCCTCCCGAGTTGCATCCATGTCGAGTTAGCACGGCGACCGTTTCTGTACGAAACGAGACTGGAGAGGGTTGATCAAAACCTTCGACCACCACGGCCGCGGACGTTTGCTGATCGCCGATCTTCAACTCGATCTGCGTCGCTCCGTTTCCCACGGGCCGCGCCAACCCGTCGCTGCCAATCGTCACGACACTGGGGTCCGCAGCTGCGTATTCGACGTGGCGCGTCAGATCGATCGCATGGCCATCCGCATCGTATCCGGACACCAACAAAATGGCTTGCTCGCGGGCAGAAGTAAATTTGATTTGATTCGGCCGAACCTCAATTCGTTCAATGGCTGGCAATTCCGCTGAGGATGCGGCACCGTTTGCCTCAGATTCGATAAAGAGTGACCACGAGAGGCAAAGAGCAAACGCCGGCCAAAGGAGGTTTGTGAGTACTCGCATCATGGTTTACCGATCCTATTGTTTGAGACTCGCGACAACCGGGAGCCACGCCCTCCCGGTTGCTACTGTTCAGGGGCTGGTTGGACCTCAACGGCGACTGGACCACTATCTACAACGATATTCTCCTCGCTAACCATCGTCGAAGCAACCGCGATCAGGCTATCATAATTCCCCGGAACCGTATTTGGCCCAGCGGCCAGCACCACGTCAATTTGGTCTGTATCACTCGGAATTGTCGTGACGATGGGGGCCGACAGTCCAGCTGGCCCCTCGCGAAATCGCACTTCTACCGGCGCCGGCGACTCGCCAAATCGTACCACGCGAAGCGTCGCCGTTAGCGTTCCGCCAACTACGACTGGTCCAGCCAGCTCGACGGAAACAACCAAGGGCTTCGTGATTCTTAGTTGCACGTCCTCCAATGTAACCGTCTTCTTTTGGTGCTTGAAGGTTGCCGTTCCGATGATGCGTAGTGGGATCGTGCTCAGCTCGAGGTCCGGCGGGCCCGCTAGCGCGACATGGTATTGCTTTTGGCCATCTTCAACGGGTTGGATATCCGCCGTGATTTCGGCTGGCAATCCTTCCACTGACAAATTGATTGTTTCTTTAAACTCTTCGTTCAATCGGGCGACATCGACGGCAAAACCCGCCGCTCCGACAAGTTGAGGGAAATGGGCCCGATTACCGGCCACGGCCAGCTCAAAAAACGGTGGAAACGGCGGCCCAATCGTCACTGCCGTCGACTTTCGCAGGCTCTCGGGTAGGCCTATGGCGTTGGGAAACGCGCCAGCCAACAAATCACGATAATCGGCGGCGACCGCTATGGCGTGTTCCTTGTCTGCGGCCCGGCCCACGATCGTTGCCATGTGCCTCTCTCCGCTGGACAAATCAGTGGGCAGCGTGATCTTCAACTCCCCTTCGCCTCCCTCCAGCTTATTACCTTCGAGTGTGAGCCCGTCTCCCAAACCTTCCACGGTCAAGTCGATCGGCCCATCGTATCCGGCTCGCTTGACATCGATTCCTACCGCCAAGGTCCCACCATGCGGTACGGTGTATTCTTTCTGTTTGGGATGCAACGAAAATCCCGCAGGATTACTTCTAACGGCAACGCGATAGACATGCTCCGGACCTCCGCCGCGTACGAGGCTTTCAATGCGCAGAATATAGTCACCTTCTTCGGGGACCGTGTGGTCCAAGATCGTCTCACGTTGCTGGCTCGCTTCGGCCAATCTAGTTCCGTCCGCTTTGTGGAGACTCATATAAAGATCGCATGGCGATCCCAACTCTCGAGTCTTCGCGACGCAGTACACTTGCTGCCCCTGGCCAGCGTGAAACTTGAAATGGTCCCGGTCGCCGGACTCCACAAGACGTCCGTTGATGACACAAGGCACGTCGACTGGTGTCGCCTGACTTTCTTCCTCGTTCGGTTCCTGTTCGAGGCATTCGGGTAACTGTTCAACTTCGGCCAAAAACCATCCAGACGCATCGTCGCCTGGTGAGTTAACGCCCAGTGAAATCAAGCCTGGTCGCGCGGCTTTGGGAAGTTCCAGCTGTTGCGTGCCAAGTTTTGCTGTTGCCGCGCCAATAACTTCAAAGGAGGTTACCGAGCCGGCTTTTCCACCAGCAGGATAAGCTGTCGTTACCAACGGGAATCGCCCCACCCGCAGCCGGTAGTGATAGTCCGATCCGCCCCCATGACGAACGTCACGAATGGCCAGCGTGTACTTTCCGTCCGCCGTGAATGTGTGGAGAAAACGGCTATCCCCGCCAGTGCCAAACGTGTCGTCCACGCTCAACAGCTCCGAGTTTTGGGCATCGAGCAGTCGCACGACGGGATCCAGCTTGGAACCAAGTCGCGCCGCCACGATATCAAAGGACAGAGGTTGACCCGATCGGGCGCGAAAACGAAAAAAATCTTCCTGCACCTTATCGCAATTTCCATCTACGGAAAACGGAACACCGAGGTGCTGTGCATTCTCAAAGTCGTGGTTGTCCGAAGCCTCGGGCAGGGTCGCCAGGTCGTCCAACATGATTAGCATGGGATTGCTGGCGCCGGCCGCGGTGATCACGCATATCGCGCCAATTCCGATTTGTTGATCGCGGGCAACCGTCACTCGACAAGTGAGCTGCTCACCTTTCTTGGCACTTTCGCTTTCCGCTGGCAGGAATTCATATCTCGCCGAAAAGGACGTCCACAGGCTCGACGGGCCCGCTAGATTCGAACCGTGAAGCGTGATTTCATCCGTTTGGCCAGGTGTCGCCGCAGTTGGCCGGAGGTGAGAGATTACGGGGGGGGCCGCGCAAAGCGGTGCCATACCCAAGAGGCAATAGATCAAGGCAGCAAAACAAGCAATCCGCAGGACCATATTGCCTATAGTGACTAGTAAAAGAGGTGCTGTCAAACACCGTTTCAGAAATAACCGTATCATCACCAATTGAAGATCATTAGAATAACGGTTGTTTCCAATGTCTTTAACAGGAATCTATTTACCGCCATGTTGATTAGTGCTCACCGATTTCTGACTCTTCGTGCATCGCTTGTTACGGTGACATTGCTTATTACTGTGACATTGTGGACCCTGGGCGCCGTTGGCATACATGCGGAGGAAGGTGAGGCGGAGACGGTCAGCTTCATTGCCGACGTTGCGCCGATTATGGTGCGCAATTGCGAGGCTTGCCACGGAGAAAAAACGTCCGAGAGCAATTATCGACTGGACACGTTTGATCGGCTGATGAAGGCAGGTGACTTCGACTTGGCCCCGGTCACAGCTGGTGATATAGACGAAAGTGAAATAGTCCGTCTTATCCTTGCCGAGGATGAGGACGAGCGCATGCCGAATAATGGCAAGCGGCTTTCCGACAAGGAAATCGCTGCCATCAAGAATTGGATCCTTCAGGGAGCGAACTTTGATGGACAGGTAGGCTCGGGACCATTGGCAAATCAATTACCTCGGCAAACACATCCAGCGGCGCCCGATACCTATCCCGTGGCGATTCCCGTGACCGCCTTGGCCTACTCAGAAGATGGTACCCGGTTGTTTGTCGGCGGTTATCACGAAATCGTCGTGTGGGATCCGACGGCCACGTCCGTTCTGGCTCGTTTCGGCAATGTTGCCGAAAGGACTTTGGGACTGGAGCTGAGCCCCGACGGATCGTTGTTGGCGGTGGCCGGTGGCGCGCCGGGCGTTAGCGGTGAGGCGAAGATTCTGCGCAGCGACAATGGAGAGGAAGCGAGTTTTCTGGCTCGGTATGCCGACGTTTGTTTTGATATTGCTTTTAGACCCGATGGCCAGCAGGTGGCCGTGGCAAGTGCGGATGGCTCGGTGCGAGTCTTCGAGGCGAGTTCGGGTAAAGAGCTCTTAAAGATCGAAAACCATTCGGATTGGGTCATGGATGTCGCCTGGAGCCACGATGGCAAGCGGATTGCCACGGCCAGTCGTGACAAGTCGTCGAAGGTGTTTGAAGCCGAGTCCGGCGAGTTGGTCGCCTCGTTTTCTGGCCACGGAGCGCCAGTGACCAGCGTCGCGTTCCTGGCCGATGGAGCCCAGGTAATCAGTGGTGGTGCCGACAAAAAGATTCGCATTTGGAAAGTCGAAGACGCCTCTTCCGTGGCTGAGGTGGGAGGCTTTGACGATGAGATCAACGCGATCATCGAAGGGGACGGCCAGATCATCGCCGCCAGTTCGGATCGTCATGCACGTCAATTCAAGACGGAGGACCGCGCGCTTCTCCGAGCCTTGAGCGATCACCCCGATTGGGTCCTGTCCTTGGCCAAGCACCAGGCATCCCAACGATTCTGCACAGGATGTTTCGACGGGACGGTCACCGTCTGGAATCTCGAAGACGGCAGTCAGATCAACCGCTTTGCGGCGGTACCCGGCAACGACTGAAGTCATTCTGACAATGTGACTTCGTTTCGCAGATACGTGGTGTCGCAGATACGTGGTGTCGCAGATACGGGTTTACCGTCGAGTTCAATTCGCTAGGAGACAAGCTGCGGTGGTGGCGACGCGACCGGCAATTGCGTTATCATCAATTCATGGATGAATTTGAATTTACTCCCGTCATTCGAGACTGGTTTCGAGAACGTTTCGGCGATCCCACCGAGCCACAACGATTGGGCTGGCCGCACATCGCTCGTCGGCACCACACGCTGATCGCCGCCCCCACCGGTTCGGGCAAGACGTTGGCAGCTTTTCTTGTCAGTCTAGATCGACTGTTGCAGGATTGGATCGGCGGGCGATTACAGGATGAGGTCCGCACGGTCTACGTGTCGCCGCTGAAGGCGTTGAGCAACGACATTCACCGTAACCTCGAGCAGCCGCTGGCTGAGATTAGCCAACGCGCCCAAGCGGCTGGTTACGGTCCACCCCCCATCCGTACGATGGTCCGCACCGGCGATACGCCGCCGAGCGAGCGTCAGCGCATGTTGCGGCATCCGCCTCACATTTTGGTGACCACGCCGGAGTCTCTCTATCTCCTGGTAACCTCGGAAAAGAGCCGGCAACTGCTGCGTTCTGTCGAGACTATTATCGTCGACGAAATTCACGCGCTGGCACGTGACAAGCGGGGGTCTCATATGGCGCTGTCGCTAGAGCGATTGGAGGCCCTTTGCGAGCGGCCGCCGCTGCGGGTTGGATTGTCCGCCACACAGCGTCCCATCGACGAGATTGCGTCATTCCTTGTGGGGTCAACGCCAGTTCGCGAGCATGGCAAAGCGGCATGTCAGATCGTGGATGTTGGCCACGTGCGCGAGTTGGATCTCGGGATCGATGTTCCGCCCAGCGAACTCGAGGCCGTCTGTTCGCACGAGCAATGGTCGGAAGTTTACCAGCGGCTGACGGAATTGATCCTGGCCCATCGTAGTACATTGATTTTCGTCAATACGCGACGTCTGGCGGAACGCGTCGCGCACCATCTCACCGAACTGCTAGGGGCGGAAGCGGTCGCCAGCCACCACGGCAGTCTATCGCGCGACCTTCGACTGGGCGCGGAACGGCGGCTCAAGTCGGGCCAATTGAAGGCGATTGTGGCAACGGCGTCGTTGGAGATGGGAATTGACATCGGCTTCATCGACCTGGTGTGTCAGATCGGTTCGCCCCGTTCAATTGCGACGTTCTTGCAGCGAGTTGGCCGCAGCGGCCATTCGCTGGGGGTCGTTCCCAAAGGGCGGCTGTTTCCGCTGACGCGTGATGAATTAATCGAATGTATGGCTTTGGTTCGAGCCGTTCGTCGAGGGGATCTGGATCGGATCGAAATTCCCGTTGCGCCGCTTGATATTCTGGCCCAGCAAATTGTGGCGGCCGTGGCCTGCGAGGAGTGGGACCAGCGGGAATTGCTCGAGCTGTGCCGCCGGGCCTGGCCCTTCCGCGATTTGGCGCAAGGCGATTATGACGCGACCGTCACGATGCTCAGCGAAGGGATCGGCCCCACACGGCGCGGCGCGTATCTACATCGCGATGCGATCCATGGTCGACTACGTGCAAGACGTGGCGCGCGGTTAGCTGCGTTAACTTCCGGTGGCGCGATCCCGGAGAGAGGTGAGTATCGCGTGGTCACCGAGCCAGATAAGACGTTTGTGGGATCGGTCGATGAGGACTTTGCGATCGAAAGCGTGCCAGGCGACATTTTTCTACTCGGAACAACCTCCTGGCGAATTCGCCAGGTGCGGGGCGGAGAAGTTGTGGTTCGAGATGCGGAAGGTGCACCTCCAAATATTCCCTTCTGGTTCGGTGAAGCTCCCGGCCGTACGACGGAGCTTTCCTCTGAGGTCTCTCAATTGCGCGACGAGATTGGGCATGGCGAAGGCGAGAACGAGATGGAAACCATGAAGTGGCTGGAACAAGACTGTGGCGCCAGCCACTGGGCTACCCAGCAGGTTGTCCAATACATTCGCGCCGGCAAGTCGGCATTGGGCCTGGTTCCCACGGCCGAGCACATCGTTTTTGAACGGTTTTTTGACGAATCAGGCGGCATGCAACTGGTGCTTCACTCGCCGTTGGGCGCACGCATTAACCGAGCGTGGGGGTTGGCGCTCCGCAAAAGATTTTGCCGCAGTTTTGATTTCGAATTGCAGGCCAGCGCTGACGACGACGGTATCGTTTTGTCGCTTGGACCGCAGCATAGCTTTCCAGTCGAAAGCCTGTTCAAGATGATCGGACCTCAGAATGCCAAGGACCTGCTGGAGCAGTCGCTGTTGGCCGTGCCGCTCTTTCAAGTACGCTGGCGATGGAATCTGACCAGGTCGCTGGCCGTCCTGCGGCAGCGTGGCGGGAAGCGGGTACCACCTTACCTACAAAGATTCCAGTCGGATGATTTGCTGGCGTCCGTTTTTCCGGACCAGGTGGGCTGCCTGGAAAACCATCATGGAGATGTCCTGATCCCAGATCATCCGTTGGTTCGTCAGACAATGCACGATTGCCTAACCGAAGCGACGGATCTGGCGGGTTGGCTGGTGTTGCTCGAAAAGGTCAAGAATGGCGAAGTCGAATTTATTGCCCGGGATACGCGCGAGCCTTCGCCCTTTAGTCATGAATTGCTTAATGCCAATCCCTATTCATTCTTGGATCCCGCACCGCTGGAAGAACGCCGCACTCGCGCGGTGACAGCCCGGCGGACGTTGTCGGGCAGTGTCCTTGACGATTTGGGACGGCTCGATCCTGCGGCGATCAAGCAGGTGTGCGAGGAGGCCTGGCCGTTGGTACGAGATCGGGAAGAATTGCACGATGCACTTTTGAGCCTGGTTGCCGTCGGCGTGAACAAACTTGAGGTCGTCGAAGGTGCACACGCCTGGTGGGAGGAACTGGTCCAGCAGGGCAGGGTGGCGCACGTTATTAGCCCGAGCGCGCCGAAACTTTGCGTTGCTGCTGAGCGAGTACCGGTCGTCAGCGCGGTGTACAATGCGGCCGAATTCCAGCCGCCGATTTCATTGTCGGCGGCTCTCGATCAAAGCTGGAAGCGAACCGAAGCGCTGGTTGAATTGATTCGCGGCCAGATTCAACACAGTGGCCCCACAACGGCCGAGCAGCTCGCCAAGGATCTGGGGCTAAAAACATCGGTCGTTTCCGCCGCACTGGAAGCCTTGGAAGGGGAAGGAATCGTTCTGCGTGGACAATTCACACAGCGAGCAAAGGAGTCGGCCCTTTCACTTGACGTCCAGTGGTGTGAACGGCGGTTGTTGGCCAGGATTCACCGACTCACGTTGGACGGCTTGCGACGACAAGTTCAGCCGGTCGAACCGGAAGTCTATATCACGTATCTCTTGCAGCATCACCACGTGCTTTCGGACCAGTCGTGGGGCGGTCCAGTGGGCGTGCGTGAAGCGATCGAACAACTTCAGGGGTTTGAGATGCCGGCGGGGGTGTGGGAGCAATCTGTCCTGGCCAGCCGCGTTGCCGACTACGATTCGGGTTGGCTCGACCAATTGTTCATGTCAGGCGAACTCATCTGGGGCAGGCTAAGTCCACCCAAGCGAGACGCGGAGGACGGACCGAGCATGGCCCTGCTGACCCGTACCGTGCCGATCTCCTTGATGCTGCGTGAACATCTTCCGTTACTGTTGACTGCTGACCGCGGCAACGCGGATGGCGCGGCGCGCTCCAACGCGAAAGCCGTGCTCCTGGAATTAACAGCGCGGGGCGCACTGTTTTTTCAGGAGCTATCGACTGTTGCCGAGCTTTTGCCCGCGCATCTAGAAGAAGCATTACGCGAATTGGCCGCCTTGGGACTGGTCAGTTCAGACGGATTCGCGCCGGTTCGCGCCTTCGTCCGACCGCGTGGTGGGGGTCGAGCTGCGCGACGCCTAAACCGGAGCGGGACATCCTCCCGCGCGCTGCCAGCCGGACGATGGTCCGTTTTTCCAGGCGATGCCGCTACTGCATCACATGAGCAACACCTCGAACGTTGGTGCTGGCAGTTGTTGCGCCGTTACGGGGTCGTTTTTCGCGACTTGTTGGCCCGAGAAACAGCCGCACCCCCATGGCGAGAATTGGTGTCAGTGTATCGCCGGCTGGAACGACGGGGCGAGTTGCGGGGTGGAAGGTTCATACTTGGCGTTGGCGGTGAACAATTCGGAACTGATGCGGCGGTTGGCCAATTGCGGAAGTTAAGAGAGCAAGGACCGGAAGAGCGATGGGTGGTAATTTCGGCCGCCGATCCATTGAATCTTGTGGGCATCGTGTCTGACGGTGGTCGGGTACCTGCAACCCACAAGAATTCGCTCGTCTTAATGGATGGCCGTTGTGTGGCTGCCAAACAAGCCGGTCGGATCGTATTTCGCGACGATATAGAACCGCTGACAGCTGCAGAGATGACACGGGCCCTGCAACTTCATCGACGCGTGACCAGTGCCGAAGCATCCGTGACGGTCTAAGCACAAGACCACAGACCAAGACCACGGACCACAGACCTGCAGTCTACTGTCCAAAATCTCCGCGATTGCTGGACACAACTTCCTTCAGCTAAGACATTCCGTCGTTTTTTCTCAAGCTGCAGCTATACCTCGCGACTGCTGTGATCTACCATCACTATAGACTGGAGCTAAACTAATACCGAAGTGGGTCTATCTATGACGACTGACACCTATCCGACTCTTGATCGCGCAACACTTTTGACGCTTTACCGGACAATGCAGGTCATCCGCCAGACGGAAGAGACTCTGGCTCGGGCTCACCGAAATGGTTTGGTTCATGGCGCCTGCCATACCTATGTCGGGCAGGAGGCGGTTGCGACTGGGGTATGCGCCCATTTGAGAACTGAGGACGTGATCTTCAGCACGCATCGCGGCCACGGGCATGCTTTGGCCAAGGGCGTAGCGCCGGGTGCGTTGATCGCCGAGTTGTTGGGACGCGCCACTGGCATCTCGCACGGTCGCGGCGGCAGCATGCATTTGTTCTCCCCGGAGACCGGTTTGATGGGGACGACTGGAATCGTTGGACCTTGCATTTTGCAGGCCGCCGGAGCGGGTTATAGCTTCAAGTTGCTGAAGTCAGACCGGGTGTCGGTGGCCTTTTTTGGTGATGGGGCCGTCAATAACGGAGCGTTCCATGAAGGCCTGAACATGGCCAGCATTTGGAACTTGCCCGTTTTGTTTGTTTGTGAGAACAACCGGTTCGCAACGGAAGTGCCTTTCGAGTATTCCAGCGGCATACCGGACGTCGGGCGACGGGCAGCAAACTATGGATTGCCGGGATTCGAAGTGGATGGCAACGACGTGACCTCGATCCACAAAATCGCTGGAGAAGCGGTCCAACGAGCCAGAGACGGTGGCGGGGCCACGTTGATCGAGTGCAAAACTTACCGCACGCGGCCTCACTCCGAAGGCATGGGAGATTTTACGTACCGCAGCAAAGAAGAGGTTGAGCAGTGGAAAACGCGTTGTCCTATCCAGCGTTTCGGGCAATGGATAATTGATGAGGGCACCGCCACGCCAGACGAACTCCAAGTCGTTGCTGACGAGGTCAAAGCGGATGTCGCCGAAGCGCTGCAGTGGGCCGAAAATAGTCCCTGTCCTGACCCGCAAACCGTTCGCGAGCACGTTTATTGTGAGACCCCATCGGCCCCGTCTTCGAAGATTCAAAATACCTGTCCTGCTGACACCACTCGACAGCTGTCGTACATGAAAGCGACGCTCGAGGCGCTGGACGAAGAGATGGAAAAGAACCCGAAAATCTTCACTTACGGAGAGGGAAGTGGCAAACGGGGTGGTAACTTTGCCACGACCAGCGGGTTATTTGACAAGTATGGTGCAGAGCGCGTGTTCGATACGCCGATTTGCGAACGCGGGTTCGTGGGGTTGGCTTGTGGAGCTGCGATGGTGGGGACACGACCCATCGTCGATTTTATCTTCGCAGACTTCATCCTCGATTCGGTTGGCGAGATCGTCAACCAGATCGCCAAGATGCAGTTCATGAGCAGCGGTCGGTTGAAAATGCCTGTGATCCTTCGCGGTGCCTTTGGCGCCGGCCATTCCGCCGCCACACACCACTCAGGATGCTACTATCCCATGTATGCTCACTTTCCTGGATTGCGTGTGGTGGTTCCCTCAACCCCTTACGACGCCAAAGGGCTCATGAAACGGGCCATGAATTGTGACGACCCGGTCCTGTTTATGGAACATCGTGAGCTGCTTTCAACCAGCGGGCCAGTGCCGGAAGAGGAATACGAGATCGAGTTTGGCAAGGCATCCGTCGTGCGGGAAGGCGGGGATATTACGGTTGTCGCCTTGGCGCTAATGGTCAACCGTTCTCTCGAAACGGCCGAAAGATTGGCCGAGGAGGGCATCTCTGTCGAGTTGATCGATCCCCGCACTGTCTCGCCATTGGATACCGATTGTATCCTTCGGTCCGTTGCCAAGACCGGGCGGTTGTTGATCGTGGACGAATCCCCCGAGCCGTGCAATGTGGGTTCTTTCATTGCGGCGCAAGTCGCAGATTTGGGGTTTGATGAATTGGATGCACCGATTCGTCGGGTCAACGGTGGTTTCGCACCGACTCCGTATAGCCCTCTGCTGGAAGCCGCCATATTGCCAGATGCCGAGCGAATCGGCAGGGCAATTCTAGACTTAATGGATGAGTGACGCTTAATCATCTGGCATGCCTGCCAGAAGATCGTTATTCAAGAAAATGCCGACCCCCTAAGGCGTCTGTCCCTCATGCGCTCCATTGCTGGCGCCAGCCCGCGGGTCTACACTGGCGCTTTTCCATAACCCCTCTCAACCCGCGGAAGCCATTAAAATGATCGTTCCCTGCTCGTTTTCGTCACGAATCTTGATCGTCCTGGCTGTTGTTGTTGTGGTGGCCAGCTTCCAAACAACGGCCAGCGCTCAGTCCGATCGTAAAATGACCCAGGCGGACGTTGAGCGACTGGTCGAAGAACTTTCCAACTGGGGCCGCTGGGGGAAAGAGGATCAACTTGGAACTCTCAATCTTATCACGGAAAAGAAACGCCAAGAGGCAGCGCAGCTGGTCAAGCGGGGCATCTCGGTCTCACTAGCGCGCAACGTCGAAAAGGACGAGGACTCCGATAATCCCGACCCGTTCAAGCACGAAATGCTGCCAATCGTCAACAACCAATGGGCCGTCGACAGGTTTACTGTCGCCTACCACGGGTACGCACACACGCATATGGATTCGCTCTGCCACCTGTTTTACCGGGGCAAGATTTACAACGGTTTTTCACAGGACCAAGTGACGGGTGACGGCGCGCAGAAGTTGGGTATCGAAAACATCAAGCGGGGTATCTTCACGCGAGGCATTTTGATCGACATTCCAAAGTTGCGCGGAGTCGACTACTTGGAGCCTGGCTCACCGATCTATCCCGACGAGTTGGTCGCCTGGGAAAACCGGGCTGGCGTGACGGTTTCCAGTGGCGATGCCGTCTTCATTTACACCGGGCGCTGGGCGCGGCGGGAAAAAACCGGTGCGTGGGGCGTGGATCAGGACGGCATGGCGGGGCTTCATGCATCCTGCGCGCAATGGCTGCGTGAGCGTGACATTGCGATGCTGGGCAGCGACGCGGCAGCTGACGTGATCCCGTCAGGTGTTCCTGGCGTGTCGCATCCAGTTCACTTGCTGACGTTGCACGCGATGGGCGTTCACATTTTCGACAACTGCGATTTGGAAGACCTGAGCGCGATGGCGGCCAAGCTCAAGCGATGGGAGTTTCTAATCACTGCATCTCCGCTTCCCGTAACGGGCGGCACGGGCTCGCCGCTGAATCCAATCGCGACGTTTTGATCGGATTGTTCCAGGGGAAACGAACCGGCATCTGTGACAGTTCGGTTCGCCTGTGAATTACGACACCGCCACCGGGCTAGGTGGACTTTTGGGGACTGGGCGAATTCCTAACAGTGGTAAGCACAATCTGGCGGCCATTTACCAACCATGACAAGCAGGAGTGTACCGATGGCGAAGACACGAAGTCAAAAGCGGCGGATCGGGATTCGAGACCGGTTGGGGCGGCTTACCTACCGCGGTGCTCGCCGATTGTTGGCCGATGGCGAAGAGGGGATGGCGCGGCTGCGCCAGGGGGACAGTTCGAGATCAATCTGCCGCGCGATGTCTATCTGGGCGGTGATATGCTGCGCGTCAACGTACCCGATCCGGAATTGGCTGACGGATTAGCGGCAGTAACCGTCGTCGAAATGACCAACAAGCCGCAAGGGTTGCAGCTGAATTGCGAGCGATGTCAGATGCGGTGCGAACACATTTCGGCAGTCTTGGGAATGGTGCTCGACGAAAAGCTGACGCTGGGGTTGTCCGCGCCTCCGGATCCGAACGAGCCGGTTGAAAACCTGACCGAAGACGAACTGCTGCGACGAGCGTTGGCCGATCGAGAAGAACGTGCGACGCAGGAAAAGATGCCGCTGCGGTCCGTCGATTCATCAACTCCTTGGACCGATTATACGGTAACCAGCCACCTGTCCGGTAAGACCTGCCGCGTGTCGCTGCGCGGTTTTGATGCCGGGCAATCGTACTGCAGCTGTCCCGACTTTCGTACGAACCATCTCGGGACCTGCAAGCACGTCCTCCACACCCAGGCCAAGGTGCGCAAGCGATTTCCGAAGAAGGAACTCGCCAAGCCCTACCGCCGCCGCAATCTGTCGCTGCGAGTCGACTACGGTCGGCAAATCGGTTTGCGATTCAATCTACCGCATCGCCTGGACGACGAGGTCAGCAAGATCCTCGACCGTTGCGTAGACTACACGACCGACGACGTGGATGACGTGATTGGGCGCATTCGGCGGCTGGAGCGCGCCGGTCACTCGGTTCATGTCTATCCCGATGCCGACGAGTTCATTGAGCAGCGGCTCTTGGAGAAGCGGCTGCGGCAAACGGCCGACGAGATCCGTCGCGACCCGGCCAACCATCCAATGCGCCGCGAATTGCTTGATGCTGAGCTGCTGCCCTACCAGTTGGACGGCATCGCATTCGCCGTCGGAGCCGGCCGCGCCGTCTTGGCGGACGACATGGGACTGGGAAAGACAATTCAAGGGGTCGGTGTCGCGGAGTTGCTGGGGCAGTTGGTCGATATCCGCCGCGTGCTGGTCGTCTGCCCGGCGTCGCTCAAGAGCCAATGGCGCAGTGAAATCGCCCGTTTCTGCGGTCGCAGCAGCCAACTTGTCATCGGCTCGGCCGAAGAGCGTGTTGCCCAATACGACAACGACGATTTCTTCACAATCGTCAACTATGAGCAAATTCTCCGCGACCATCCCACTGTCGAGCGGATCAAGTGGGACTTGATCATTTTGGACGAGGGGCAGCGGATCAAGAACTGGGAATCGAAAACGTCGCGCGTTGTCAACAGTCTCAAAATCGCGGTTCGCCCTGGTGTTGTCCGGCACACCTCTGGAAAATCGGCTTGAGGAGCTGTACACGGTGGTCCGCTTTATCGACGACCAGCAGCTCGGCCCGGCGTATCGCTTCTTTCATCGTCACCGCGTAGTTAATGACCAGGGTCGCGTGCAGGGTTACAAGAACCTCGATCAGCTGCGCGACATGCTCAAGCCGATTCTGCTACGCCGCACTCGTGATCGCGTCATGAAAGAGCTACCTGAAAGGACTACGGAAATTGTCCGCATACGGCCCACCGAAGAACAGCGGCAGATGAGCGACGAATATGTCGCGCGAGCGGCACAAATCGCGGCGAAGAAGTTTCTCACCGAGATGGACCTATTGCGGCTGCAGAAGTACCTGCTCATGGCGCGACTGGCATGTGACAGCACATTTCTAGTTGACAAGGAATCGCCCGGTTACAGCAGTAAGCTCGAGCGGCTCGGCGAATTGCTCGAACAGCTTGCCGCGGAAAGCGACCGCAAAATCGTGCTATTCAGCGAATGGACCACGATGCTCGGATTGATTGAGCCGCTGCTGAAGCAGGCGGAGCTCGATTTCGTCCGCCTGGACGGCAAGGTTCCACAGAAGAAGCGGCAAGAGCTGGTGCATCGTTTTCAGAACGATCCGAACTGCCGCGACATCATCATGTCCAACGCAGGCAGCACTGGTTTGAACTTGCAGGCCGCCAACACGGTGATCAACGTTGATTTGCCGTGGAACCCGGCTGTGCTGGAACAGCGCGTGGGCCGTGCCCATCGCATGGGCCAGAAACGACCCGTGCAAGTCTATTTGTTGGTCACCGAAGAGACGATTGAGGAACGGCTGCTCGGCACGCTGTCGGCCAAACATGATCTGGCGCTGGCGGCGTTGGACGTTGAATCGGACGTGTCGGAAGTCGAATTGAAAAGCGGAATGGACGAGCTGAAACGCCGTTTGGAAAAGCTGCTCGGCAAGACGCCCGCTACTCCGATCGATGTTTCAGAGCAAAGGCGAGTCGAAACCGAAACGCAGAAAATGGCTGAGCGCCGCCAACGTGTGGCGGCCGCCGGCGGTGAATTGCTCGGCGCGGCGATCAACCTGGTCGGCGAACTGGTCAACGCCGAAGATAGGCCCGATCCGTCGGTCGTCGAACAGATACGCGAGGGACTGGCTGCCTGTTCAGAGCGATCCGAGGACGGTCGACTGCAATTGCGGTTTTCTCTAGAAGACGACGACCACCTCCACCGTCTGGCCACCACCTTCGCCAAGCTGCTCGTTCCCGCAACGTCCGAAACATCGGGATAGTGGTGCGTCCAGATCGAGACTACTAAAGTTCATTTCAAAACGGATACCGGGAGCCTCGCCCTTAGGCAACCATGTCTGACAATTCTGCCAAGATCGAATCCGATCGCCAGCGACTCATCGAAGCTCAACAAAAAGGTGGATTGACTAAGCTAAAGGCCTACCTCCAGCTCTCTGGTCCCGGCTGGCTGCAAAGCGCGCTAACGCTGGGGGGCGGGTCGCTGGCTAGTAGCCTTTATTTGGGCGTCGTTGCTGGCGTCACTTTGCTGTGGCTCCAACCGCTGGCCATGATCCTCGGCATCATCATGCTCAGCGCCATTGGTTACGTTTGCCTGTCGACCGGCGACCGGCCGTTCCGAGCGATTATTCGTCACATCAACCCCGTTCTCGGCTGGGCGTGGCTGCTGGCGACGATGGCGGCCAACATGGTTTGGGCACTGCCGCAGTATTCTTTGTTTTACGGGGTTACAGAACAGAACTTGCTCCCTGGTTTGTTTGGCGAGGGGGGACCTCTGGCTGGGGATGGCGGAAAGTGGGCCGTCTCCGCCATCGTGCTGGTGATTTCCACCATCGTTGTCTGGGGCTACGGAAGCGGCGGTTGGGGCGTCAAGATTTACGAAGGCCTACTCAAGATTGTTGTGGCCTTGATCGTTGCTTGTTTCTTCGCCGTGGTTCTAAAGATGTCGCTGTCGTCCGATGGAATCTCTTGGGGAGAAGTGCTGGCCGGTTTCGTTCCCAATCTTAGGCAATTAAGTGAGCCGGCGGCCGGACTCCGGACGATGATCGAAGCCATTGAGAATGCGGAGGCTCAAAGTTATTGGACCAGCCTCGTCGTCAACCAACAACGCGAAGTGATGATCAGCGCCGCTGCCACGGCCGTCGGCATCAACATGACTTTCTTATTGCCCTATTCGATGATGGCCAAGGATTGGACCCGTGAGTTTCGCGGTCTAGCGTCGTTTGACCTATCCACGGGAATGTTTATTCCCTACGTGCTGGCAACCACTTGCGTTACCATCGCGGCCGCCAATCAATTCCATGCGAGATTGCCTGAAGCGGTCCAAGTCGTCGACGGAAACGTTGTCGTGCCAGAGCCAGCAAACGCGAAATTCCAGGCGGCGCTGGATGCTCGCCGCGGGAGCGTCGCAGGCCCCGTCAGCCTGGCAGAGCAGCAGTTGGCCGCAGCACAGCTAAAGAAAGATGCCGGCGCCCTGGCCAACTCGCTGGAAAGATTGTTTGACGATCGGATGACGGCCCACTACATATTCGGCTTTGGTGTCGCGGCCATGGCCCTTTCTTCGATCTCACTGTTGATGCTGATTTCCGGATTCGTGGTGTGTGAAATCCTCGACGTTCCGCCGACGGGTTGGACCCACCGAATCGGCTGTCTGGCCGCCGCCAGTGGAGCGTTTTGGCCGATATTGTGGAGCGGAAAAGCGCGTTTCTGGTTGGCCATCGTTACCTCTAACTTTGGCATGGTATTGCTGCCGATCGCATACCTGACTTTCTTTCTGATGATGAATTCAAAGAGCTTGTTGAAAGACGATCTCCCGACCGGTGGCAAGCGAATTGCGATGAACGTGGCCATGGCGATGGCCACCGGCGCGGCGATGCTGGCCAGCGGCTGGGTCGTTTGGAACAAGACCCAGTGGTACGGTGTGGGAGGCGTTGCCGCTTTGGTCGTCTTAACAGTTGTTGTACATTTTAAACGAGATCCAAACGGTTACATGTTTGAGATCGTCGATGCTGACCGCCCGTAGCGAGCGAACAAGATCTTATTCTTTGATCAGATCTTTAACCGTCATGCCGCCGGGGATCATGGGCAGGACATGTTCTTGATACGGCACCTGGACGTCCAGGACGAAGGGGCCGTCGTAATCGATCATTTCCTGAAGCGCGGCAACAAGATCGGACTTCTGGGAAACCGTTGCGGCACCGCACTTGAAACCCTTGGCAATTTCCACAAAGTTGGGATAACGCTCGGTCACGAACGGAGCCGTGCCATCGCCGGTCGCTTCGGCGTGTTCGATGGGACCCAAGTACGTGTGGGCGCGATTGCCCTTCATGAACCTGTCTTCCCATTGCACCACCATGCCAAGATGTTGGTTATCCAACAACATCACCTTAACAGGCAGCTTTTCACAGTACAGTGTCGCCAGCTCTTGGATGTTCATCTGGAAGCTACCGTCACCGTCGATATCAATGACCAGCCGATCGGGAAAAGCCGCCTGCGCTCCCATCGCGGACGGTAATCCAAATCCCATGGTTCCCAAGCCGCTGCTGGACATCCAACGTCTAGGCGCCTTGAACTTAAAGAACTGGGCAGCCCACATTTGATGTTGGCCCACGCCCACGGAAATGATGGGATCTCGGTCGCGCGTAAGTTTCCATAGTTCATGAATCGCATGCTGCTGCAAAATTCCGTCGTACATCTCATCAAACTTTAGCGGATCCGATTTCTTCCACTGTTGACACTGATCGATCCACGCCGAAATGTCGTCGGGCGCGGCGACGATTTTGTTCAATTCGTTCAAGAAGTATCCGACATCGCTACAAATGGGGATGTGGGCGATTTTGTTCTTGTTCAACTCCGAGGCGTCAATGTCCACGTGCACGATCTTGGCTTGTTTGGCGAATTCGGAGAGTTTTCCGGTCACGCGATCATCAAATCGCACGCCCAAAGCCAGAATCAGATCGGCTTCGTTGACGGCGTAGTTGGCATACACGGATCCGTGCATACCGAGCATATCGAGCGAGAGCGGATCTTCATTTGGATAAGCTCCCAAACCCATCACTGTCATCGTAACGGGTATACCGGTGAGTGCCGTCAATTCACGCAGTGCGTCGCTGGCTTCGGCCGCAATGATGCCGCCACCACAATAGATAACTGGACGACGCGCCAAACCGATCGCGGCCGCCACTTGTTTGACTTGTTCGGATCGGGCACGCCGCTTGTCGACATGATAGCCGGGAAGCGCCATCGGTGCGTCCCAATCCGGGCTGATTTGAGCCTCCTGCACGTCCTTGGGGATGTCGACCAGGACTGGACCTGGACGTCCCGACGTGGCGATGTGGAACGCCTCACGCATGATACGCGGCAAATCGTTCAAGTCAGTCACCAGGTAATGATGCTTGGTCACGCTGCGGCAGACTTCAACGATGGGAGTCTCTTGAAACGCGTCGGAACCAATGACCTGAGTCTTCACTTGGCCAGTGATAGCGATGATCGGAATGCTATCCAATTTGGCATCCGCGATCGCGGTGACCAAGTTTGTGGCACCAGGACCACTGGTTGCCATGCAGACGCCGACTTTTCCCGTCGAACGGGCGTATCCCTGGGCAGCAAAACTACCCCCTTGTTCGTGTCGCGGCAGAATAGTGCGGAGACGATCGGCATATCGAGTCAGCGCCTGGTGCAAGGGCATGCTGGCGCCGCCAGGATAGGCAAAGATTACGTCCACCCCATGATCAACCAAGCATTTGACGAGTATGTCCGCACCTGACATCAAATCACTGTTGGTAGTCGATCCGGTTGAACGATCAGCAGTAGCCACGGTTTCATCTCCAGTCATCTTCATTCCCAAAAGGAGCCGGGTGCCTGCGCTGCCATCACGGGACACAGCATGGCGTGGAACTGGTCATTGTAGTGTGTAGCGAAGCTAGGCGATACTGCGCGATTCGCGAATTTACCTGAACCTATCAGACCGGTCAGCCTCCCTTGAGGTTCGTCTCGAAACAGGGACAAGCGACCTAGCCCGCATTTCTCACACGCCTTCTACTGCACGGTGGCCAAGTCCATGGCTGGCAGCGTTAGACTTCACAATTTGATCCTCAACGTATGGACAATACGTTTCCGATCAAACTGCTCGTCATTTACCAACCACGGGGCTTGCAGCCAAGGACTTACCACCGCTCGCGACGAACTGTGTGAGAAATCCGGGCTAGCTACAGTTGTGTGGTTTTCAAGTCGCCTGCTAACGGCCGACTGGACGCCGAATCGTGGCCGGACGTTCTATTGCCCTGGCGAGTGATGCCAGCCAACGCGTTCTAAACAGCTGCCGATAGTTTGATAGCACGTGGATAATCGCGATAATCGTCAAGGGTCCCAAAAATTTGCCTCAAGTCTTGCTGCGGCATAGAATCAGCCGAGAGCCGGGATTTTCTGCTTTAGACGCACTATTGCGCCGGGACGCGCATTCGGCTCATCACGCATTTGTCGAACGATGCGGCTCGTCCTTACGAACTGACCTGCGACGTAGGTCTGTAACCGTTGTTGCGATCAAATCGGCGAATGTTTCTGAAAGTTTTTTTGACTGAAAGCCATTCGTGATCTATATTGGCGTGGTCACTTCAGCGCGCCGACGCCCCGGCGTCCACGAGCTCATTCGCGTTAGAATAATTTGTACGATTGGCAGGATGCCCCCAAACCAACGCCAAGGTACCGGGTTGGCCCCGAGGTTCCCGTTTGGTTTGTATCGAGCGATCTGAAATGTCCTCTGATACCATTGGGTAACTGGATACTGCTGTATGCATACCACTGCAAAGATTCCGGCATCGAGACGACAACTGGCGATTGTGGCGGCCGCGCTCATTTTGGCTTTGGCGCCACTTCCGGCGATCGCCTTTGGGCAGTCGACCGCACTCATCCCAGACCAGGTCGTGGACACCAACGCCGCGGCTCGTTCGCTCTCTGAGGGCAAAGAATTCGAAGAGCAGCAGCGGTGGTTGGACGCGCTTTCTCATTACGACGATGCGATCCGCGAATTTCCCGACGACGAGCAGCTCAAAAAACGCCACACGCTCGCCGAGATTCATTGCGACATCGAACGGCGCCACGCGGATTCTTCCTATCTGGATTTCGCCAGCCGAGTCACCGAGCAACAGGCCTTGGAATCGTTTTCGGAGATTACCGGCAAAGTGGAAAGCCATTATGTGGAAGTACCTCGTTGGCATCAGTTGGCATGGCGAGGCACGGCGAATCTCTACGTGGCATTGTCCAAGAAGAGCTTTGTGGATCGACATTTAAGCCACTCCACTCCTGAGCAGATCAACGGTTTTCTGGCTCTACTACGGGATGATGTGAACCGACGTGTGATCCGTTCCCGAAATGACGCTCGTGATCTGGCCGCATATGCAGGCCGCTTGGGGTCTCGGCATCTGAGACTCGAGCCGACATTAGTTCTGCTGGAATACTGTTGCGGAGCCATTTCGTCGCTGGACCAATACTCGACGTATCTGACAAGCGACCAGTTGGACGAAGTTTACAATCAAATCGAAGGCAACTTTGTTGGTCTCGGCATCGAACTCAAAGCCGAGGACGACTCGCTGCTGATCGTGAATGTGATTCCTGGCGGACCCGCGGATCAGTCGGGCATACGGGGCGGTGACCGCATTGTCATGGTGGATGGCCATTCGACCGATGATGTGTCCACGGAACGGGCCGCCGATATGCTCAAAGGAGTGGAGAAGAGCATCGTACGAGTCCGTATCCTCTCCGCTCAGAATGAGACGCGAGATCTTGCCATTCGACGCGCGCGGGTTGAAGTTCCCTGCGTGGAAAACACTCGGATTATTGATGATCAAAGTGGTATCGGCTATTTTCGTTTGACCAGTTTTCAGAAGACGACCAGTCGCGATGTCGATGCAGCGCTTTGGGAATTGCATCGACAGGGAATGAAGAGTCTCATTGTCGACGTGCGGGGCAACCCCGGTGGATTGTTGACCGCTTCGGTCGAAGTCGCCGACAAATTCGTCCACGAGGGCACAATTGTCTCCACTCGCGGCCGCAGTCCACGAGAGAACTACGAGTATCCGGCTCACCGGGTTGGTACCTGGCCCATACCATTGATTGTCTTGATCGATCGAGACACGGCGAGTGCCAGCGAGATTTTCGCTGGTGCCATCCGCGATCACGACCGAGGTCGAATCGTCGGCGAAAAGAGCTATGGCAAAGGTTCGGTACAAGGCATCTTTCCGTTGAGCATTTCCAGAGCAGGCGTTCGGCTGACCACGGCCAAATTCTTTTCACCCAGCGGCCATCAGATTAGCAAACGAGGTGTCCTCCCGAATCATCCCGTTCACTCGGCGGCCAGACCGATCGGCCACGAATTGCCAAATAATCTTGCCGATGATCCAGTGCTGCAATCAGCCGTCAACCTGGCACAGATGACCGTCGCCCAGCGTCAATAATTTGCCTCACTTCACCCCGATGTTGCTAGTGCCGCAACTCACAATTGTTAGCCCACCGAAGCCAGAGTTTTACTATTCGTTCGTTTACTTGCCCAGCTTTCTTCCATATTGCGGGACGTTTGACGGTATCTGCAGCGACCGGACGACCTGTGTAAGTCCAGCGGAACGGTTTGGCAAACGTACGATTGAAGTAGTCAATGAATTCCAGCAAGCGTTCCTTCATCGCTGCAAGTGATGCGAAGTTCCCACGGCGCATAACGCGTCGACCCACAATCCCAAACACGATCTCGATCTGATTCAGCCATGAGGTGTGTTTCGGTAGAAACACGAATCGAATTCGATGACGAAGGTCCGAAAGGAACGCTTGTCTCGTCGCCATTGATTTTAGGATCCCGGACTTGCCTTTTTTCCCCAAGGTGGTTTCGTCGCCCCCTTCCAGACGAGCCACGTAGCGAACCAGCGTTTCGCTGCAGTGGGAATTCAAGTTGTCCACGACGAATGCCCATCCCGCTTCTGCGTCGGTTTGCACGGTGTGGTGAATGTGCCATGCGAAGTCTACTTCGGTGCACGTCTCGCGTATGGTCGGTGCAATCATCTGTCCCAGCACAACATCCCAATTGCCGATCAGGCACAAAGTCCCGTGTCGTTTGTATTCATATTCGATTCGCTCTGGTTTGCCGGGTTGCATCGGAATCGTCTTGTCGATTCGTTCGCGTGCCTGAAGACTAGGCATCTCATCCACGGATACCGTGTGCGTATTCTCCTGAAAATACAGGTCTGGAGCCGCCAAATAAGTTTGACAAATGGTCTGCACTTGTTGCTCGAAGACCTCAGGATCTTTTTCTTTCGTGTTAAGCCAATACTTGCTGCGGTG
>Ga0310121_10000890_pt1 | contig 31688 bp, 44 predicted proteins | sample CB27_Tmax_986_MG_FD_203504 | JGI IMG/M metagenome (GOLD analysis project Ga0310121, IMG submission 203504) | Marine microbial communities from Western Arctic Ocean, Canada - CB27_Tmax_986 | ecosystem: Environmental > Aquatic > Marine > Oceanic | place: Canada: Western Arctic Ocean | collected... | reverse complement strand
GATGGCGAAGGCGAAGTTTGAGCGGACGAAGCCGCACGTAAACGTGGGCACGATCGGGCACGTGGACCATGGGAAGACGACGCTGACGGCGGCGATCACGAAGGTGCTGGCGCTGAAGGGGGAGGCGGAGTTTCAGGCGTTCGATTCGATCGACAACGCGCCGGAGGAGCGGGCGCGGGGGATCACGATCGCGATTGCGCACGTGGAGTACGAGACGGCAAACCGCCACTACGCACACGTGGACTGTCCCGGGCACGCGGACTACATCAAGAACATGATCACGGGCGCGGCCCAGATGGACGGGGCGATTCTGGTGGTGGCGGCGCCGGACGGACCGATGCCGCAGACGCGCGAACACATTCTCTTGGCGCGGCAGGTGGAGGTGCCGGCGATCGTGGTCTACCTGAACAAGGTGGACATGATGGAGGACGAGGAGCTCTTGGAGCTGGTGGAGATGGAGCTGCGGGAGCTGCTGACGAGCTACGAGTTTCCGGGGGACGACCTGCCGATTGTGCGGGGCTCGGCGCTGGCAGCGCTGAGCTCGGAGTCGGAGGATGTCGAGGCGGCGGAGTACGTCTCGATTAACGAGCTGATGCAGGCGGTGGACGACTACATCCCGCAGCCCGAACGCGCCCTCGATCAGCCGTTCCTGATGCCGATCGAAGACGTGTTCGGGATCAAGGGCCGGGGGACAGTGGTGACGGGGCGGATCGAGCGCGGGCGGGTGCAGGTAGGCGAGGAAGTGGAGATCGTGGGGATCGAGGAGACGCGCAAGACGACGGTGACGGGCGTGGAGATGTTCAAGAAGCTGCTGGACGAAGGGGAGGCGGGGGACAACGTGGGCTGCCTGCTGCGGGGGATGGAGCGCGACGACGTGCAGCGGGGGCAGGTGCTGGCGCTGCCGGGCTCGATCAATCCGCACACGGACTTCGAAGCGCAGGTGTACGTGTTGAGCAAAGACGAAGGTGGGCGGCACACACCGTTCTTCCCGGGCTACCGGCCCCAGTTCTACGTGCGGACGACGGACGTGACGGGGTCGATCGGGCTGCCGGAAGGGACGGAGATGGTCATGCCTGGGGACAACATCACGATGAAAGTGGAGCTGATTCAGCCGGTCGCGGTTGAAGAGGGTCTGCGCTTCGCCATCCGCGAAGGCGGCCGCACCGTTGGTGCGGGCGTCGTCACCAAGATTCTCGAGGACTAGGAAGCACGATGGCGCGCCAGCAGATTCGAATCAAGCTCAAGGCCTACGATCACCGGCTGATCGACGATTCTGCGCGCCAGATCGTCGAGGCCGCCGAGCGCACGGGGGCGGCGGTTGCCGGCCCCGTCCCGCTGCCGACCTCGATCGAGAAGTTCACCGTGATTCGCAGCCCGCACGTGTTCAAGGACTCGCGCGAGCAGTTCGAGATCCGCACCCACAAGCGGCTCATCGATATCCTCGAGCCGACCTCCAAGACCGTCGACACGCTCATGCGGCTACAGCTCGCGAGCGGTGTCGACATCGAGATCAAGCTGTAGCCATGACCGTCGAAGGAATGCTCGGCCGCAAACTGGGGATGCTCCAGATCTTCGACGATCAGGGGCGCCTGCGTGGCGCCACCGCCGTCGAGGTGGGGCCCTGCTGGGTGACCCAGGTGCGCACCGAGGAGAAAGAAGGCTACGCCGCGGTGCAGCTCGGCTACGGCGAGAAGAAGCGTCTGACCAAGCCGGCCTCGGGGCACCTCGCGCCCTCGGGTGCGCCCAACCTCCGGCACCTCGCTGAGTTCCGGGCCGATGGCGAGATCGCCCTCGGCGACCGCGTCGGCGTCGGCGTCGAAATCTTCGAGCCCGGCCAACTGGTCGATGTCACGTCAACCTCCAAGGGGCGTGGTTTCGCCGGTGGGGTGAAGCGCCATCACTTCCACGGCGGCCCGAAGACGCACGGCCAGAGTGACCGTCACCGTGCGCCCGGCTCGATTGGTGCCGGTACCACGCCGGGCCGCGTCTTTAAGGGAACGAAGATGGCCGGCCACATGGGCGCCCAGCGGACGACCGTTCGCAACCTCGAAGTTCTGAGCCGAAACGAGGACCGGGGCGTGATCTTCGTCGCCGGTTCCGTGCCCGGCCCCAACGGTGCCCTCGTGCGCGTGCGCAAGGCGCGCCTCGTGGCCGGGTCGAGGTCGTCTCAATGATGCTCAACGTGGTCGACCGGAGCGGGCGCAAGCGCCGCGAGATCGAAGTCGCCGACGAAGTATTTGGCATCGAGCCCAACCGCCCGGTGATGCACCAGGCCTACGTCGCTCAGCGCGCGAACGCCCATGCGGGCACCCACAGCACGAAGACCCGGGGCGAAGTCCGCGGCTCCACGGCGAAAGTGCGGAAGCAGAAGGGCGGCGGCAGTGCGCGCGCCGGCTCGAACCGCGGCTCAACCCGGATCGGTGGCGGCATCGCGTTCGGCCCTCGCCCCCACGGCCACTCAAAGTCCCTGCCGAATCAGATGCGACGCCTCGCGATTCGCTCCGCGCTCAGCAGCCACGCCGCCGAGGGCGGCCTCATTGTCATTCCCGAGATCACCCCGGACGAGCCCAAAACCAGCGCAGTTGCGAAAGTGCTCAGCGCCCTTGGCGTCGAGCGCCGTGCCCTCGTCGTCAGCGGCGAGCACGATGCCCCGCTTGCCCGCGCTGCCGGGAACATCGGGCATGTGCGCGTGCTACCGGCGGCGCAGCTGAACGTGGTCGACCTCATCGACGCGCATCACTTGGTCATGACCGAGGACGCGGTCCGCCGCGCTGAAGCGCTCTGGGGTGGCGATCAGCTCAAGCCGGCGCGTGGACGCAAGCGGGAGGCCAGCTGATGCCGCGCGAGCTGCACCCCTACGCCATCCTCCTGCGGCCCCTCATCACGGAGAAGAGCACCACGCTTGCGGGCCAGGACAAGTACGTCTTCGAAGTGGACCTGCGCGCGAACAAGCCGCAGATCCGCGAGGCCGTCGAGCTCGCCTTCAACGTCGATGTCCGCGACGTGAACACGATGGTGGTGAAGGGCAAGAACCGCCGCTTCGGCCGCAACGTCACGAAACAGCCGGACTGGAAGAAAGCCGTGGTCACGCTCCGTGCGGGCGACACCATCGAGCTGTTTGAGGGGATCTAGGGATGCCGATCAAGCAGTTCAACCCGACCTCTCCCGGCCGCCGCAACGCGAGCGGCTACACCTTCGAAGAGATCACGCGCAAGCGCCCCGAGAAGTCGCTCGTCGAGTCGCTGCGCAAGCGCCACGCCGGCCGCAACAACCAGGGGCGGTTGAGCGTGCGCCACCGCGGCGGGGGCAACAAGCGCCTTTATCGCAAGATCGATTGGAAGCGGAATAAGCCGGGCGTGTCCGCCAAAGTGGCCTCCATCGAATACGACCCCAACCGCACCTCCCGCATCGCCCTCCTGCACTACGCCGACGGCGAGAAGCGCTACATCCTCGCGCCAAACGGCCTCAAAGTGGGGACGACGCTGATGAGCGGACCGGACGCGGAACTGCGTCTCGGAAACGCGCTCCCGCTCAAGAACATGCCCACCGGCACCCAGATCCACAACATCGAGATGACTCCCGGGCGGGGCGGTCAGCTCGTGCGCACGGCGGGCGCTTCCGCCCAGCTCATGGCGAAGGAGGGCGACTACGCGCTCCTCCGCCTGCCGAGTTCGGAGATGCGCCGGGTGCGAATCGAATGCATGGCCACGATTGGCCAGGTAGGCAACATCGAGCACGCGCTGATCAAGCTCGGAAAGGCCGGGCGCAGTCGCCATCGCCGCCGCCGGCCGCAGGTACGCGGCTCGGTCATGAATCCGGTCGACCACCCGCACGGCGGCGGCGAGGGTCGCGCGCCCATCGGCATGCCCGGCCCGAAGACTCCGTGGGGCAAGCCCACGCTCGGTTACCGCACACGCAGGAACAAGCGCACCGGCAAGTTCATCGTCCGCCGGCGGGGGAAGTAGGAAGCAATGTCGCGTTCGACGAAGAAGGGTCCATTCGTGCACCCCTCGCTCTACAAGAAGGTCATCCAAGCGCGGAACGCGCGCACCCGCGAGGTGATCCGCACGTGGTCGCGGGCTTCCACGATCCTGCCCGACATGATCGGGCTCACGATTGCCGTCCATAACGGCCGCCGCCATATGCCGGTCTTCATCACGGAGAACATGGTGGGCCACAAGCTCGGCGAATTCGCCCCCACACGGACGTTTCGTGGTCACATCGGCCGCAGCGACCGCAGCACCCGGGTGAGCTAGTGATGGAAGTACAGGCGAGCGGGCGCAACCTCAACGTCTCGGCCCGCAAAGTGCGGCTGATTCTCGAGCGGTTGCGGGGGCTGTCGGTGGACCAGGCGCTCGCCCTCCTGCGCTACGTGCCTTCGCCGCACGCCCGCGACGTCTCGAAGGTCGTGCTCAGCGCCGCTTCGAACGCCGAGAACAACTTGGCCCTTGGGGTCGATGACCTCTACATCAAGCGTGCCTTCGCCGACGAGGGGGTCACCGTGAAGCGTTTCAAGGCGCGATCCAAGGGACGCGCGAGTCCTCGCCTCAAACGGCATAGCCACATCACCGTCGTACTCGACGAGCGCGAGGTCTAAGGACGTGGGTCAGAAAGTTCATCCACACGGCTTCCGCCTTGGCGTTATCTACGACTGGGAGTCGAAGTGGTTCGCCGAAAAGGACTACAAGCAGCAGCTGCACCTCGATATCGAGTTGCGCCAGCACATCCTCGACCTGCTGCCCGATGCGGGCATCAGCCGGATCGAGCTCGACCGCAACGCAAACCTCGTCACGGTGACCATCCATACCGCCAAGCCGGGCATCGTCATCGGCCGCGGGGGCGCGCGCGTGGAGGAGCTTCGCGGATCGCTCGAAGCGCTCACGGGCGGGCGGGTGCGCGTCAATATCCAGGAGATCCGGACGCCCGAGCTCGACGCCTACCTTGTGGCGCGGGCAGTGGCCGATCAGCTGGAGCGGCGCGTCGCTTTCCGGCGGGCGGTCAAGCAGGCCGTACAGCGCACGATGCAGCGCGGCGCCCAAGGCGTGCGCATATCGGTGGCGGGCCGCTTGGGCGGGACGGAGATGTCGCGTCGCGAAACGGAAACCTCCGGGCGGGTGCCGCGGCACACCCTCCGGGCCGATATCGACTACGGCCTCGCAGAGGCGCACACAACCTACGGCCGCATTGGCGTGAAGGCGTGGATCTACAAGGGAGACATCCTCCCCGATGAGGTGGAGGAAGAGCTTCCCGAGATCATCGAAATCGAGCCCCCCGAGGACACCGCCCCCGAGGAGGGCAGTGAACCGGTCCCCGCTCCGGAGCCGGAGCTGCCCACGGGGCCCCAGCACACGGCGATCTCCGTCGAGCAGCAGGAAGCCGTCGCGCGGCAGAGCCAGGAGGACGCCTGACCGTGCTTCAACCGCGCCGGGTCAAGCACCGCAAGCACCATCGTGGCCGCATGAAGGGCAAGGCCACGAGCGGCAACGTCGTGTCCTTCGGGGACTATGGCTTGCAAGCACAGGCTCCGGCCTGGATCGATGCGCGCCAAATCGAGGCCGCGCGCCGCGCGATGACGCACGAGATGCGGCGCGGGGGCAAGGTCTGGATTCGCATCTTCCCCGATAAGCCGGTCACCGCGAAGCCAGCCGAAACCCGCATGGGCTCGGGCAAAGGCAATCCCGAGAAGTGGGTAGCGGTCGTGAAGCCGAATCGCGTGCTCTTCGAGATCGCCGGCGTGCCCGATGAAGTCGCGCGCGAGGCGTTGCGCCTCGCTGCGCACAAGCTCCCGATTCGAACGAAGGTCGTCCAGCGCGACGAGCTGGTGATGTAGCGGTGCCGAATCAGAAAGCCATAGCTGTCCGTGAATGGGACGATGAACGCCTCGATAACGAGATCAACGAGGCCTATCGGGCTCTCTTCACGCTGCGTTTTCAACATGCGACGCGGCAGCTGGAGAACTATCAAGCGCTGGGCGAAGCCAGCCGCACAATCGCGCGATTGCGCACCATCAAGCGAGAGCGCCAGATCGTGCGCTTCGAGGAGGCTGCCGAATGAGCGCGCGTGTGCTTCAAGGTGTCGTGGTGAGCGACAAGATGGACAAGACCGTCGTCGTGAACGTTTCGCGGCGCAAACAACACCGGTTGTATCGCAAGGTGATGAGCCGCAGCAAGCGCTTCAAGGCGCACGATGCCACGAACGAGTGCAACACCGGCGATCTCGTACGCATTCTCGAGACGCGGCCGATGTCCAAGGGCAAGCGCTGGCGCGTGATCGAGATCCTCCAGCATGGCGACGTTGCCGAGATCGCTCCGGACGCGATCGGACGCGAGCTCGAGGCACAGACACAGCTAGCGCCGAAGGCCGAAGCCGCGGCGGCGGCAGAGGCCGAAACCGACGCCGAAGCGCCCGTCGAATCCGCAGAGACCGCGAGCGAGCCCGAGGAAGGTGAGGCGTGATCCAGCAGGAGTCTCGCGTCAAGGTGGCGGACAACTCGGGTGCACGCTCGTTGCTCTGCATCCGCGTGCTCGGCGGCAGCCGGCGCCGCTACGCCCGCGCCGGCGACGTCATCGTCGCCACGGTGAAAACGGCTCAGCCGAACTCGGCCGTGAAGAAGGGCGAGGTGGTCAAGGCGGTGATCGTGCGGACCGCGAAGGAGTATGGCCGTCCCGATGGCACCTATATCCGCTTCGATGAGAACGCCGCCGTCCTCCTTGGAGCCGATGACGAGAACCCGCGGGGGACGCGCATCTTCGGGCCGGTGGCCCGCGAGCTGCGCGACCGCAACTTCATGAAGATCGTCTCGCTGGCGCCGGAGGTGCTCTAGGTGCCGTCGAAGATCCGCCGCGGCGATCGTGTCGTCGTCCTCAGCGGGCGCGACCGGGGCGCGCGCGGTGTCGTGCGTACGGTCGATCGAAAGAAGCAGCGCATCACGGTAGAGGGCGTAAACATCGTCAAGCGCCACCAGCGCGCGCGCTCGCAGCAGCAGACCTCCGCCATCGTCGAACGCGAGGCCGCGATCCACATCAGCAAGGTCATGCTGCTCGACCCGAATACCGATGAGCCGACCCGGGTCGGCTTCCGCCGTCGCGACGACGGCGCGATGGTGCGTGTGGGCAAGCGCAGTGGGGAGGATATCGAATGACCGAAGCCACACTCCCCCGCCTGCGCGTCCGCTACGAGGACGAGGTGGTCGGCCAGCTGCGCGAGCATTACGGCTACAAGAACCCAATGGAGATCCCGCGCCTCGCCAAGATCGTCGTGAACATCGGTCTGGGTGAGGCCCTGACGGAGGCGAACAGCCTCGACCGGGCGACGGAGGACATCGCGGCGATCAGCGGTCAGCGGCCGGTGGTCGCGCGGGCGAAGCGTTCGATCGCCAACTTCCGCCTCCGCGAAGGCAATCCGATCGGTGCGTTCGTGACGCTGCGAGGGGCGCGTATGCACGAATTCCTCGACCGCTTGATCAGCGCGACCCTGCCCTCGCTCCGCGACTTCCAGGGGCTCAGCCCGAACGCGTTCGACGGGCGAGGAAACTACAGCATCGGGCTGCGTGAGCAGCTCGTCTTCCCGGAAATTGAATTCGACCGCATCGATAAGGTGCGCGGGTTGCAGGTGACGATCGTCACCACTGCCCGTACGGATGACGAGGGCCGCCGTCTGCTCGAGCTCCTCGGCATGCCGTTCGCTCGCAACTAGGAGGCAGCGATGGCGAAGAAGAGTCAGATTGCGCGCGACGAAAAGCGCCGCGATCTCCATCAGAAGTACCGCCCCCGGCGTGAGGAGCTGAAGGCGGCGCGCCGCCTTGCGCGGGACAACCCGCAGGAGCTCGCTCGTATCCAGTTCGAGCTGGCAAAGCTGCCGGCCAACAGCAGCCCGACGCGGCTCAACAATCGCTGCGTGGTGACGGGTCGCTCGCGTGCCTATATCCGCAAGTTCGGTCTTTCGCGGATCACCTTCCGCGAGATGGCTCACAGGGGCTTCCTCCCCGGCGTCACGAAGTCCAGCTGGTAGCCCGGGTGCAGCGAATCGGAGGCAAGCGACCATGACCATGAGTGACCCCATCGCCGACATGCTCACGCGGATCCGCAATGCGGTGAGTTCGCGGCACGAGGCTGTCTCGATGCCCTCCTCGAAGGTGAAGGTCGCCATCGCTGGCGTTCTGAAGAGCGAGGGCTTCATTCGCGATTACGGTGTCCAGCAGGAGCCCGATCAGCCCCAGGCGAACATGAAAGTGGAGCTCAGCTACGGCGGTCGCAAGCAGCCCGTGATCAACGGCCTGCAGCGGGTGAGCAAGCCGGGCTTACGCGTGTACGTGCAGCGTCGCGAGATCCCGCGCGTCTACGGCGGGCTCGGCGTGGCGATTATCTCGACGCCGAAGGGTGTCATGACGGGGCAGGAGGCCCGCCGCCAGCAAGTGGGCGGCGAGGTCATCTGCTATGTCTGGTAGGAGCGCCGCATGTCGCGCGTAGGCAAGGAACCGATCCCCATCGGCGCGGGCGTGAACGTGACGATCGACGACGCGAACGCAATCACCGTGAAGGGCCCTAAAGGTGAGCTGCTGCGCACGTTCCCCGAGGCCATGCGCTTCACCGCCGAGGAGGGCCAGATTGTCGTCAGCCGCCCGAGTGATGCCAGTGGGCATCGCGCCCTGCACGGCCTCTCGCGGACGCTGCTCAACAACATGGTCGTCGGTGTCACGGACGGATTCAAGAAGACGCTCGAGGTCCAGGGCGTTGGCTATCGCGCGCAGTTGCAGGGCGAAAGCTTGCAGCTCGCCCTCGGCTTCTCCCACCCCGTGCACGTGGACCCACCCGCGGGCATCACCTTCGAGGTCGAGGGGCCACGCATCAATATCAGCGGGATCGACAAAGAGCAGGTTGGCCAGGTCGCGGCCGACATCCGCAAGCTCCGCCCGCCCGAGCCCTACAAGGGCAAAGGCATCCGCTACCTGGGCGAACGCGTCCGGCGGAAGGCGGGCAAGGCCGGCAAGGTGGGTATCTGATGGCACAGTCGACACGCTTCGAAGCGAGGCGGCGCCGCCACCGGCGCGTGCGCAAGACCCTTGGGGGGACGGCGGCGCGGCCCCGGCTCAACGTGTACCGCAGCGCCACGCACATTTACGCTCAGGTTATCGACGATGAACGGGGTCACACCCTTGTGGCCGCGAGCGACCTCGACGGCGAACTCGCGGGCGAAACCGCGGGCAAACCAAAGGCGGAACGCGCGGCCGTAGTCGGCGCGGCGGTGGCTGAGCGGGCGAAGGCAAGCGGCATCGAAGCCGTCGTCTTCGACCGTGGTGGCTACAAGTATCACGGCCGCGTGAAGGCCCTCGCCGAGGCCGCACGCGAAGCCGGACTGGGGTTCTGATGGGTAACTACGACAGCTCGGGCGACGAGCTCACCGAAAAGGTGATCTACATCAACCGTGTGGCGAAAGTCGTCAAGGGTGGCCGCCGCTTCAGCTTTACTGCGCTGATGGTGGTGGGCGACGGTCGCGGCAGCGTCGGCGTCGGTCTCGGCCGTGCGAACGAGGTGCCCGAGGCGATCCGTAAGGGCGCCACCCTCGCCCGCAAGGAGATGATCACCGTCCCCATGAAGGGCGGCACAATCCCGCACGAGTACCTGGCCTGCTTTGGCGCGGCCAAGGTTCTGATGAAGCCAGCGAGCCACGGCACGGGCGTCATCGCCGGTGGCGCGGTTCGCGCGATCATGGAGGCTGCCGGGATTACGGACGTCCTCACCAAGTCCCTCGGCAGCCGCAATCCGGTGAACGTGGCCAAGGCAACGCTGGAGGGGCTGAGCACGCTGCGCGATCCTGACGGTGCGCGCGAGCGGCGCCTCGCCCTCCTGGCGCCGCCGCCCGACCCGGTGGAGGCGAGCTAGCGATGGCAAAGGTGGTGATTACCTGGCGCAAGAGCGCGATCGGCTACCACCGGCGCCAGAAGGACACGATCCGCAAGCTGGGCCTGCGCCGTCTCAATCAAACGGTGGAGCACGAAGACAGCCCCTCGATTCGCGGCATGATCGCGAAGGTCGGCCATCTCGTTGATGTCCACGAGGGAGAATCGGCATGAGCATCCACGCGAACGAGCTCGCCCAGCCCAAGGGCGCGACCCAGGGACGCAAACGGATCGGGCGAGGAAACAGCGGCGGCGGCGGCACCTATGCGGGCAAAGGCCTCAAAGGCCAGAACTCCCGCAGCGGTGGGGGCGTGCGGGTTGGCTTCGAGGGCGGCCAGATGCCGCTCTTGCGCCGGATGCACACGCTGCGCGGCTTCAACAACCGCTGGCGCGTCCCCTACCAACCGGTGAACGTGGGCACCCTCGAACAGCGCTTCGAGGAAGGCGCCGAAGTGACGCCCGAGGCCCTGCGTCAGCTCGGTGTTCTCCGCAATCTCCGTGAGCCCGTGAAGATCCTGGCGACCGGTGAGCTGACGCGAAAGCTCGACGTGCACGCACATAAGTTCAGCGCGGCCGCGAAAGCCAAGATCGAAGGCGCGGGCGGCACGGCGACCGTGATCGAGGCCAGCGCCGACGAATCCGGCGAGGGGTAGGATCGACAGCGATGTCGTTCATGGGCGAGACCTCCGCGGTTCCAGGGACGAACCGGCCGCGCCTGCTCCAGGCGATGGTCGATGCGTTCCGGCAGGAGGACGTCCGCCGCAAGCTGCTCTTCACGCTGGCGATGCTCGTCATCTTCCGGTTCATCGCGCACGTGCCCGTTCCGAACGTTGATCGCGATGCGCTCGAAGCTGCCTTTGACGGCAACTCCGTGCTCGACTTCCTCAGCATCTTCTCCGGCGGCGCCCTCCAGAACCTCAGCGTTGCCGCGCTTGGCGTTTACCCGTACATCACCTCCTCGATCATCATGCAGATCGTCACCCCCCTCTCCCCGCGGCTGAAGGCGCTCCAGGAGGAAGGGGAGCAGGGCCGTCGCCGGATCCAGGTCTACACGCACTGGCTGGCGGTCCCGATGGCGTTCGTTCAGGGCTACGGCCAGATCCTCTTCATCAACAATCAGAGCGGTGAGGTCGTCCGCGATTTCGGCTTCCAGAACGACCCGGTCTCCACCATCGCGACGCTCTTCACCCTCTGCGCCGGCACGATGTTTCTGGTCTGGCTCGGCGAGCTCATTACCGAGCACGGTATCGGCAACGGCATTTCACTGATCATCTTCGGCGGCATCGTCGCCGTGCTGCCGGGCCTGATCCCGAACATCTCGACAAGTTCGATCGTGGCGATCGCCGCCATCGTCCTGTTCGCCATCGGCCTGACCTTCTTCATCGTCTTCTTCCAGGAGGCGCAACGGAGAGTGCCGGTGCAGTACGCCCGCTCTTCGTTCAAAGGGGGGCGGATGTACCGGCAACAGGGGCAGAGCTTTATCCCCCTGCGGGTGAACATGGCGGGGATGATCCCGCTGATCTTCGCTTTCTCGATCGTGATCCTGCCGGCGGTGGTCGCGGGCTACTTCTCCAACGCAGGTGGTTGGCTCGAAGCGAGTTCGAACTTCCTCGTCAACAATTTCCAGGGCGGGCGCGGGGGCGGGGGCAGCGGGGCCTACTGGCTGGTGCTGTTCGTGCTGGTGGTGGCCTTCGCCTTCTTCTACTCGCTGATCCAGTACAACCAGCAGAACATCGCTAAGAACCTCCAGCAGCAGGGCGCGTTCATTCCTGGCATCAGACCGGGCCCGCCCACCGAGGCGTACCTCCTCCGCGTGGTCACGCGCATCACCTGGGGAGGCGCGTTCTTCCTCGGGGCGGTTGCGATTGCGCCGTTCTTCATCGGCCTGCTCACTGACGTCCAGGCGCTCACGATCTCGAGTGTGGGCTTCCTCATCGTGGTGGCCGTTGTCCTCGACACGATGAAACAGCTCGAAGCGCAGCTCCTCATGCGCAACTACGAGGGGTTCATCCGCTAGCGTGTTCGTCGTCCTCCTCGGGCCGCCCGGTGCCGGCAAGGGCACGCAGGCACAGCGCATCGCTGAGGCTACGGGCCTCTTGCACCTCTCGACGGGCGACATGTTTCGCGAGAACGTGCGGGAGGAGACCGAGCTCGGCACGCTCGCCAAGACCTATATGGATCGCGGCGACCTCGTCCCCGACGAAGTCACGATCAAGATGCTGCTCGAACGCATCGGCCGCGCCGATGCGGCGGACGGTGCGATGTTCGACGGCTTCCCCCGCAACGTCGTGCAGGCGGAGGCTCTCGATACGGCCCTGAATGACGGCGGCAAAGCGATCGAGCGGGCCCTCCTCATCGCCGTTCGCGATGAGGAGCTCGTGAGCCGCCTCGGCGGGCGCTGGCTCTGCCGTGCCTGCGGCGCGGTCTACCACGAGCGCAACGATCCGCCCGCGGCGGCCGGCGTCTGCGACCGCTGCCAGGGTGAGCTCTACCAGCGCGACGATGATCGGCCGGAGGTGGTGCGGACTCGCATCGAGAAGCAGAAGCCGCCGCTCGACCTCATCGAGCACTACCGCGCTGCCGGGGTGCTGCGTGAGATCGACGGTGAGCCGGGCCTCGACGCGGTTACGGCAGAACTCCTCGGGGCGCTCGAGTAGCGATGCCGATCAAGCTCAAGTCCGAGGCCGAGCTGGATACGATGCGCGAAGCGGGCCAGATCGTGGGCCAAACGCTCGCGAGTATCCGCGAGATGGTACGGCCCGGCCTCAACCTCCTCGACATCGAAGCTTTCGTCGAGCGAGAGTTCAAGAGCCGTGGCGCCATCGAAACGTTCCGCGGCTACGATCCGCTTTCGAAGCCGCCGTACCCCTCGAACATCTGCATCAGCATCAACGACGAGCTCGTCCACGGCATTCCCCGCGAACGCCTGCTCGAGGAAGGCGACATCGTCACGTTCGATCTCGGTGCCACCTACAAGGGTTTCGTCGGCGATTCCGCGATTACCGTGCCCGTGGGCGAAGTGAGCGCCGAGGCCACGAACTTGCTGAGAGTGACCGAGGACGCGCTCTGGGCGGGCATCGAGGCGATGGGCTCAGGCAAGCATCTCAACGACGTGAGCACGGCCATCGAGGAAGCAATCACGCCCAGCGGCTACTCGATCGTGCGTGAATACACCGGCCACGGCGTTGGCCGCGAGATGCACGAGGAGCCCCAAGTGCCGAACTACGTTCGTCCCTTTCGCGGCCCGCCCCTCAAGCCGGGGCTCGTCCTCGCGCTCGAGCCGATGGTGAACGTGGGCGAGCGCTATACCAAAGAGCTCGACGACCGTTGGACCGTGTCCACCAAGGACGGTAGTCTTTGTTGTCACTTCGAACACACAATCGGAATACGGCAGGGGCAAAGGCCAGAGGTCTTGACCCTGCCGTGAAGACGTGCCCGAGCGCTCCGCGCTGGACACGAAGGGGTAGGTAAGGGACCATGAAGGTTCGGGCTTCGGTTAAGCGGCGCTGCGACAAATGCAAGGTGCTTCGTCGTCACGGACGAGTCATCGTGATCTGCGAAAATCCGAAGCACAAACAGCGGCAGGGCTAGGTCATGGCGAGGATTTCTGGCGTCGACATCCCCAACGAGAAGCGCATCGCGATCTCGCTGCGCTACATCTTCGGCATTGGCCCGACGCGGGCGGATGAGCTGCTCGAAGCCACCCGCATCGGTCCCGACACGAAGACGCGTGACCTGACGGACGAGGAGCTTCTCCGCGTCCGTGACTACATCGAGAAGAACCTCCTGGTTGAGGGTGATCTGCGCCGGGAGATCCGCCAGAACATCCAGCGGCTCGTGGAGATCAACTGCTACCGTGGTCAGCGGCACCGCCGAAACCTTCCTGCCCACGGGCAGCGCACGCGCACGAACGCCCGCCAGCGGCGTGGCACTCGTAAGACTGTGGCCGGCCGTCGCCGGGCCGCGACCAAGAAGTAGAGGTAGAGAGCGCTCATGGCCGAGGGGAGCCGTCGATCGAAGCGTCGCGAGCGTAAGTCCGTGCCTCGCGGGCGGGCCTACATCAAGAGCTCGTTCAACAACACCATCGTGACACTCACGGATCCGAACGGGAACGTGATCGCTCAGTCGAGCGCCGGCGCGACGGGCTTCAAGGGTTCGCGGAAGAGCACGCCCTTTGCCGCTCAGCTCGCGGGCGAGGCCGCTGCCCGCGGCGCGCAAGATCACGGCATGCAATCGATCGAGGTGTTCGTCCGGGGCGCCGGCAGCGGCCGCGAGGCCGCGATTCGTGCCCTCCAGGCGACGGGCCTCGACGTGACCGCGATCCGCGATGTCACGCCCATCCCCCACAACGGCTGCCGCGCTCCCAAGCGGCGTCGGGTTTAGGGCGCCGATGGCCCGCTACACCGGTCCCGTCTGCCGCCTTTGCCGCCGCCATGGGGACAAGCTCTACCTCAAAGGTGAGCGCTGCTATTCACCCAAGTGCGCCTTCGACCGCCGCCCGAACGCGCCCGGGCCTCGTCCCGCGCGCCGCCGCAAGGTGAGCGATCGCGGGCTCCAGCTGCGCGAGAAGCAGCGTGCCCGCGCGACCTACGGCGTGCTCGAGCGGCAGTTCCTCCGCTACTACAAGGAATCCGTACGCCAGCCGGGTGTCTCGGGCCTCAACCTCGTCCGGATTCTCGAGAGCCGGCTCGACAACGCCGTCTATCGTGCGGGCTTTGCCGATTCCCGCGCTCAGGCTCGCCAGATCGTGCGGCACGGTCTGGTCTCGCTGAACGGCCGCAAGACCGATATCCCCTCTGCGCAGCTCCACGATGGCGACATCATGGGCTTTACGCAGCGGGGTGCGCGCAGTGAGCACTACAAGATCCTGCAGGAAACGCTCGCCGCAAAATCGCCCCCGCCCTGGATCGTGGTCGAGGGTGGGGCCATGACCGCTCGGGTCGCCGGCCCCCCCGAAGTCGCCCAGGGCGAGACGCATCGCTTCAACGAAAACGTGATCATCGAGTACTACTCCCGCTAGGCAGGTCACCCGGTTCAATGACACTGGACGCATCGACCCTTGACGCATCACTGGATCCGATCGATCTGCCGCCCGAGCCTCCGGAGGAGGTCGTTCCGCAGCTCACGGTTGAGGACGAGGGAGAGGACTACGCTCGCCTCGTGGCGGAACCGCTCGATCCGGGCTACGGCACAACGCTAGGCAACGCCCTCCGGCGCGTGCTTCTGAGTTCGCTCGAGGGCGCAGCGATCACCTCGGTCCGCATCGATCAGGTGCAGCACGAGTTCTCCACCATCGAGGGGATGCAAGAGGACAGCACGGCGTTTCTCCTCAACGTGAAGGAGATCCGGCTCCGCGCCCTCAGCAGCCGCCCCGGTACGCTCACGCTTGACGCCGAAGGGGCCGGCCAGATCACCGCCGGCGATTTGCAGGTCCCCGCCGATTTCGAGGTCGTGAATCCCGAGATGCATCTCGCCACGCTCGATGGAGCGAAGGCGCGGATCAACGTCGAGTTCCACGCCCAGCTGGGGCGGGGCTACGTCCCGGCGACCGAAGTCGAAGGCATGCCCATCGGTGTGATTCCCGTGGACGCGATCTTCTCGCCGATTCGCAAGGCGAATTTCCATGTCGAGAAGGTCCGGGTCGGCCAGGCTACGGACTTCGACCGGATGGTCCTGGAAGTATGGACGGACAAAACCATTGGGCCCGTCGACGCCGTTGGCCAAGCGGCCGATATCCTCATCGATCAGTTTTCGCTCTTCAGCGTGAGGGGGCGCCCTGAGATTCCCATGATGGTGCCCGGAGGCGTCGCGCCGCCAAGCGGCCTCCCGATCACGCCCGATCGTTACAACACGCCCATCGAGGACCTGCAGCTCTCTGTCCGTGCGTACAACTGCCTCAAGCGCAGCGGGCTCATGACGGTCGGGCAGGTGCTGGAGCGATCCGAGGACGAGCTCCTCGCCCTTCGCAACTTCGGGCGCAAGTCCTACGACGAGCTGCGGGACAAGCTCGTCGAGCTGAACTACGTCGATGGAAACGCCCCCGGCCTCCAGCCCATCCCCAACATCGCGACCGATGGGGTTGCACCGCTCGTCGGCGCGGCCAGCCCAGGAGCGGTGATCCTCGATGAGAACGAAGAAGAGGAGAGCCTCGGGGCGCTCGGCAAGGCCCTCAAAGAGGCGTTGCGCGAGGTCGGTGACGACGACCTGCTCGGCGCCGATGACGAGGACTAACTAGCTATGCGTCACCGTAAGGCGGGCCGCCATCTCGGCCGGGACAGCGCGCACCGCCGCTCGCTCTACCGGAACCTGGTGACCGACCTCCTCCGCTACGAGCGCATCACGACCACGGATGCGAAGGCGCGGGAGATCCGGCCGCTCGCCGAAAAGATAATCACGCTTGGGCGCCGCGGTGATCTCCACGCCCGCCGCCAGGCGCTCCGCTATATCTACGACAAGTACGTCGTGGAGAAGGTCTTCGACGAGCTCGGGCCGCGTATGGCCGACCGGCCCGGCGGCTACCTCCGCATTAGCCGCCTGGAGCCGCGTAAAGGCGATGGCGCGATGATGGCCGTGATCGAGACCGTGGACTATCACGAGGCCGCGGCGGCCTCCGCCGTAGCGGTGGCCGGCGACGACGCGGACGGCGCCACGGATGCTGACGAGCTGGACGAGACCGCCGCCGCAGTCGAAGAGGACGATCTTGCCTCGGCGGAAGCGGAAGACGGCGCTGCCGATGACCCCTCTGACGACGCCGGCGCGAGCAACGAGGACGCGGATGAAGCGGACGGTGAGGAGCGCTGAAGTGCCCGCTGCCCTTCGCTTCGCCGCGACCGTGAGCTACGACGGTCAGGACTTCGCTGGCTCCCAGCGGCAGCCAAGGGTGCGCACGGTGCAGGGCGAACTCGAAACCGCCGCCGAGGTGCTTTTCGGTGTCCCCACCCGCGTGGAGCTGGCCGGGCGCACCGATGCGGGCGTTCACGCGCTCGGGCAGGTGGCGGCGTTCTCGGCGCCGACGGCGCTCGATCCGTCAACGGTGGAGCGTGCGCTCAATGCGCATCTCCCCGCCGATGTCGCCATCCGGGACGTGCGTGAGGCACCCCTCGCCTTCGATCCCCGCCGCTGGGCGCGGCGGCGCTGGTACCGCTATTCGCTCCTGACGGCGGTTTCGAGGCTGCCGCTGCAGCGACGCACCGCTTGGCGCATGGGGCCACGGTTCGATCTCGGGGCGATGAAAGAGGCGGCGAAGGCGCTGGTCGGGCGTCGCGACTTCCGGGCCTGCGCGGGACCGCTCGAAGACGGGCGCTCGGCCGTCCGCACCATCGCTGAGGCGCGCTTCTCGCAGCAGAACTGCATCCTCGCGTTCGATATCGAAGGGGACGCCTTCCTCCCCCAGATGGTCCGTCGTATCGTAGGTGGGCTCGTCCGCGTTGGGCGGGGCGCCATCAGCTCGAAAGACTTTGAAGGCGCCGTCGCGGCGGCCGAGCCGGCAAGCGTGGGTCCGCCGGCACCGCCGCATGGGCTCTGTCTCCAGCGCGTCTGGTACGACGAAGGGTACGCAGCATGACCACGACCGTGCGCCGCAAGGCCGCTGATATCAGGAAAGCGTGGCACGTCGTCGACGCCGCCGACCGTGCGCTTGGCAGGGTCGCGAGCGAGGTCGCCGTCCTCCTCCGGGGAAAGCACAAGCCGACCTACGAGCCCCACCTCGACGACGGCGACTTCGTCATCATCATCAACGCGAGCAAGGTTCGTCTCAGTGGCCGCAAGGCCGAGCAGAAGGTCTATTTCCGTCACTCGGGCTACCCCGGCGGCCTGCACGAGCGCACCTTTGCGGAGCAGATGGCGCGGCGCCCCGAGCGAGTCCTCGAGCGAGCGGTGCGGGGGATGCTGCCGAAGGGGCCGCTGGGCAAGCGCCTACGCCGTCACCTCAAGGTCTATCCCAGTACCGAGCACCCGCACGAATCGCAGATCGTCGGCGCTGAGCGTGCCAGCGAAGCGATCACCGAGGCCGACGCCGAGGCGTTGCAGGCGCGGATCGAGAATCCGGCGAAGCCCCCTCGCCTCCGGCCCCTCAGTGTTCCGGTGGAGCCGCAGCCCCGCCCCACCCGCCGCGAGAAGGTCGCTGCGCACCTCGCTCAGATCGAGGAGGCGCGCGCCGCCGCTGAGGCTGATGCGGAGGCTATCGCAGGGCAGGCGGACGACGAGGGTGACGAGCCGGACGTGATCGCCGAGCCTGCGACGGATGTCGAGGACGCCGTAGTCGCCGAGCCTGCGACGGATGTCGAGGACGCCGTAGCGGCCGAGCCTGCGACGGATGTCGAGGACGCCGTAGCGGCCGAGCCTGCGACGGATGTCGAGGACGCCGTGGTGGCCGAGGTTGCGACGGATGTCGAGGACGCGGTAGCCGCCGAGCCTGCTGACGCGGGCGATGAGCAAGAAGAAGAGGCACCCAAGCCACGCCGCCGTCGCTCGGGGGCAAAGGACACTGCGACGGACGAAGCTGTAGCAGAGGCGCCCGCGGCGGCCGCCGCGGGCGAGGAGAAGCCGAAGCGCCGGCGTCGTGCGAAGGCCGAGCCTGCGGCCGACGCGAGCGCAGACGAGACCACGACGACGGACGCGCAGGCCGAGGAGGACTAATGGCTGAGCAGTACTACTACGGCACCGGACGCCGCAAGACCTCTATCGCGCGCGTGCGCCTCTACGCAGGTGGCGGGGCCATCGTCGTGAACGGCAAGCCCGTCGATGAAGTCTTCGAGCGGGACCTTCACCGTGCCGAGATCATGCTGCCGCTCAAGCGCGTCGGCGCGGAGGGGAAGTTCAGCGCCCAGGTGAAGTGCGAAGGCGGCGGTATCTCCGGTTGGGCCGGGGCCATCCGCCTCGGCATCGCGCGCGCGCTCGTCGAATCGGATCCGTCGCTGAAGCTCTCGCTCAAGCGGGCGCCGAGCATGCTCACGCGCGATGCGCGCGTCAAGGAACGAAAGAAGCCGGGCCTCAAGCGCGCACGCAAGGCGCCCCAGTACACGAAGCGCTAGCCCGCCCCCCCGTCGAGCCGGTGCGGGCCTCAGATCCGCACAGGAGTCGCAGCGCTCTCGCTTGGCGATCGCCGCGTCAGCCTCGCCTGGCGCTCCGTCGAGGCGATGGAGATTCCGCTGGCGTCGAGCCAGTCGCTAGACTGCTGGCGCCGTAGCGAGCGGCTGGAGCGCGCCGATGCAGTCCCTCTCCGTCCAGACCACGGATCTGCGCATGCAGTATCTCCAGGAGGGCACGGGCGAGCCCGTCATCTTCATCCACGGCTTCCCCGAGACCTCCTACGAGTGGCGCAAGCAGTTTCCCGCGCTCGCTGGCGACTACGCCCTCTTCGCACCGGATACGCGCGGCTTCGGCGGGACGGACAAGCCCGGCGCGCGCGTCACGCGGTCGCTGCTCGCGCAGGACATCGTGAACTTCATGGACGCGCTCGATATCGAACGCGCCGCCGTGGTCGCGCACGACTGGGGCGGCATCATCGCCTTCAAGCTGGCGATCGACTGGCCCGAGCGCGTCACCCGCCTGGCCCTGCTCGACTCGCTCTGCACGGTCTGGGCACCGGCGGGCGCGCACGGCTACTGGTTCAAGGCCGAGCCCCTCCCCGAGGAGTTCTTCGCCGCCCACCACCGTGGCTTCGTCGAGAGCATTTTCAGGGGCGGATCGGAGCCGCCCCTCCCGGGCCGGCCGCAGTCGCCCTGGCCGAGCCAGCGCCCCGATCCGGGGGCGAGTCGCTGGGCCACCGACGCGGACATCGAGCACTACGCGAACGCCTTCGCTGATCCGATGAGCCACTGGCACGCGATCTCCTACTACCGCTACGGGCTCCCTTTCCACCGCGTCATCGCCGACTCCGAGGCGCCGCGCGGCGAGCGCTACGAATTCCTGAGCGAGCTCACGGTGGCGGAGATGTGGCGCCACCCGGACGCGCTCGAGCAGCATCCCCTCCACAGCGAGTCCCTGGACTACGGCCCCGAGGACCGCCACAAGACGTTCGCGGCGCCGGTGCTCTGGATGTTCGGGCAGTACATGGCCCCGCGTATCGGGACTGCCGCGGGCGGCCGCGAGCACGCGATTCCCCGCGGCAACCCCTTCGTCGATCAGTTCAGCCGCTACTTCCCCGATCTGCGAGTGCGCCGGGTGAACGCCGGCCACTTCTTCCCGGAAGAGGCGCCCGAGGTCACGAACGAGGCGCTCCAGGGCTTCCTCGCGGGCGTGATCTAGGCCGCAGCGGCAAACGCAGAATTCGCTGCTACCGACCGTTATGCCTGCAGGAGCATATTGCGCCGCCGTGCCCAACCCGTAACATCGCTCGCACTACCGTCTGCGCGGCCAGCCGCGCGGACCAGGGGGCTTTCGCCATGGCTGATACCAACGGAAACGGAGCCGTCGAGAAGGGCTTCAACGGCAAGATGCTCATCGTCGATCTGACGGCGGGAACCGTCACGGAGGAGCGCCCGGACGAGTCGCTCTACCGCGAATACCTCGGCGGCTACGGCATCGGCGCACGCATGCTCTGGGACCGCGTCCCGACCGGCATCGATCCGCTCGCCCCGGAGAACATGCTCGGCATGTACCCGGGACTGCTCACCGGAACGCCCCTCTTCGGCCAGCGCTGGCAGGTCGTCTGCAAGAGCCCCCTCACGGGCGGCTGGGGCGATGCCAACTGCGGCGGCGACTTTGGCGGCCTGCTCAAGCTCGCCGGCTGGGACGGTGTCATCTTCTTCGGCAAGGCCGAACGCCCAACCTACCTCCTCATCGAGGACGACAGCTACGAGCTCCGCGACGCAAGCGACCTCTGGGGCACCGGCGCGATTGAGAGTGAGATGGAGCTCAAGGGCCGGCACGGCAAGCGCGCGAGCGTTGCCAACATCGGCCAATCCGGCGAGAACCTGTCGCTCATCAGCGGTGTCTGCAACGACCACGGTCGGCTTGCCGCGCGCTCGGGCGTGGGTGCGGTCATGGGGTCGAAGAACCTCAAGGCCGTCGTCGCGGTGGCCGATCGCAAGATCATCTCGCAGACCCCGGAGACCATCAAGATGCTCCGGGCGAACCTCGACGACATGGTAAAGCCGCTTAAGGACTTCTTCTCGAACTTCGGCACTACCGGCATCACCGCAGGCAGCGCCCTGAACGGCGACTCGCCGGTGAAGAACTGGGGCGGCGTCGGCGTGGTCGACTTCCCCAAGGAGGTCTCGAGCCTGATCGACGGCGGCACGGCCATCAACCCGAAGATGGAGAAGAAGTACGGCTGCTGGCACTGCCCCATTGCCTGCGGTGCCGAGTCCGTCGAGTCCACCAACGACAAGTACCCCTACCCCCACCACACCCACCGCCCCGAGTACGAGGCGATGGGCGCCTACGGGACGATGAACCTGATGAACGACCCCGATGCGCTCATCTACCTCAACCATCTCTGCAACGAGTACGGCCTCGACGTCATCAGCGCGGGCGTGGCCGCATCGTTCGCGATCGAGTGCTATCAGGCCGGCATCATCACGAAGGAAGACACAGACGGCCTCGAGCTCACCTGGGGCGGTGCCGAGGCGATCGTCGAGCTCACGAAGATGATGGGCGAGCGGCGCGGCATCGGCGACATCCTCGCCGACGGCGTCAAGGTCGCAGCCGAGAAGATCGGCAACGGCGCCGAGGCCTACGCGATGCACATCGGCGGCCAGGAGCTGCCGATGCACGATCCCAAGCTGCAGCCCGAGTTCCACACGACCTACAAGCTCGACCCCACCCCCGGCCGCCACACCCAGTACGAGGGCAACCGCCGCGTGGGCACCATCCCGCCGGCGCCCGAGGACCGTGGCGACTACACCAACCGCGGCGAGCACCACAAGGCGGCGAGCGAATACATGCACGTCGTCAACGCCGGTGGCATGTGCCAGTTCATCATGATGACCGCGAACACGGCCAACATCCCCGACTGGTTCAACGCCGTCACGGGTTGGGACATGGACATAGACGAAGCGATGGCGGTTGGCGAACGCATCGCCAACCTGCGCATGGCCTACGAGGTGCGCGAGGGCGGCAACCCGCGCGAGCGGCCCGTCCCCACACGCGTGACCGGTGCCACGAACGAAGGCACGCACGCAGGACCGCTCGAGGGCGTGAACCTCGACACCGAGCGTCTCGAACTCGATTACCTCAGCGCCTGCGACTGGGATCCGGCCACCTGCAAGCCCTCCGCCACGAAGCTGGAGTCGCTGGGGCTGAAGGAAGTGGCGGAAGCGATCCACGCGTAGCTCGCTTCACGAACGTCAGCGAACACGAAGGGCGGCCCGCAGGGGCCGCCCTTCGTCGACCGCTAGGCCGGGTGGTGTTGTTCGATGTAACCTGGGCCGCCATGACGAGCGCGACCAGGCCCGCCGTCTACCCCGAAGCCATCGTTGGCGATGGCCTCGAGCTTCGTCCCTGGAGCGAGGAGCTCGTTGCGCAGCTCGCCCAATGGGGCGAACGCGGCTTCCCTTACCACGCCTTCGATCTCGGCCATCTGCGCGATCCGATGCGGGCGCAGGCCGAGCTCAGGCGCGCGCGTGAGGCCGGCCCCCACCGCCACTTCATCGCCTGCGAAGGCGAGGTCGCCGTCGGTCGCGTCTCCGTGAACCTGGACGATCGTGCGGGCCTCTATCTCTGGGCGGTACACGTGCCGCCCGAGCACGAGGGGCGCGGGGTCTGCCGGCGAATGCTGACGGCCCTGATGGGCTGGCTCGAAGACGCCTATGGCGGTCCCGACTTCGTGCTGACCACGAACACCTTTGCGAAGCAGGCGCATCGCGCCTACTTCGCCCTCGGCTTCACGATCGCGGAGACGCGCTGGCACTTCGATCGCCAGCTCGCCGAGGTCCTCTGGCGCGTCCCCCGAGAGCAGCGCCGGGAGATCGAAGGCGATATCCGCTTCCACAACGGCCGCTGGGAGGTGCGAACGCACCTCATGTCACGGCCACAGGGGGCCGCACCCGGCGCCGATCGAAGCGCTCTCAGCGACGTCTCAGGGCTAGGGGCCGTCCGCGGCTGACTTGGGCAGCGCGACCGAGCCAGCGTCCATCACTGATTCCGGACCGGCGCTGCTCCCAAGCGCCGGTCGTTCTCGAGCCACGCCTGGTCGTTGAGGGCCATCAGGCCCCCACTGACCAGTGAGTGGCCGCCGAGCAGGACCGGGACCTTCGCCGCCGCGAGCGCCGCCGTGAGTTCGCGCAACCAGGGGTCGCAGATATGCTGCGGCGCGAGGAGATCGCTCTGGAAGCGATCCTCGCGCGTGGGGCGCTCGGCGGCGTGGGCCAGAAGCACGCGGGTGTCGAGCACCACCGCGTCACCGAGCGCCGCCAGTTCCTCGGCGAATCGTGCGATGCCGACCTCGTCGAGCAGCAGCCCGAGGAGCGAGCGGGGCACATGCTCCGCGGGGGCGCTCGCCAGTCCCCGTTCTTCGCTGTAGATACGTACGCGGCAGGCGGTCTCGCGCTCGAGGTGCTGCCAGGTCGCGCTGCTCACTCTCCCGGCGACGACGACTTCCGCGTCGGGATCGCAGAGGAGGGGCATAACCGCGCGATAGGCGTCCAGCGGCAGCTGGTCCGCAGCTGGTAGCGCAGCACGGAGCGTCGTCGGCGCTGCCTCACTCAGAGCCAGGACAGATAGGTCCGCGGGGGTGTCGAGGTCGAGGACCGTCCGCAGGGAACGGGCCAGCACGACCACTTCGCAACCGGCCTCGTCGCGGAGGCGGCGCGCGAGTCCGTTGTCGCGCTCGAACGCGCCTACGCGCGTGAGCACGCCCGCCGGCGACCAGGCGGTGAGGTCGGACGAGTAGAGGTTGTTGGTGACCACGACGTTCGGCCCGCGCTGTAGTCCTTCGCTGACTGCGACGAAGTCATCGGCTTCGAGCAGGGGCAGGGCCCCGGCTCCCATAACCGCCACGCCCTCACTGGGGATGTGCGCGACCAGGCCGGAGAGGCGCTCGCTGAGCGAGAAGGCAACACCGCGCGCGTCGAGGTCGATCTCGTAGGCGCCGTCTTCAGGGGCGGCAGCGGTTGCGTCGTCCGTCGCCAGCAGCACTCGCCCGAATCCGGCGGCGCGCGCCGCGCGGGCGGTGGTGGCGGCAGCCGCGAGGCGCGCTCGCGCAACGAGGCGCTCGGCGGCGCCCTCGCCGGCATTCCCGTGGAGCAGGATCAGGGTGGGATCGGGCACGGGCGTAGCCTAGCGCTTGAACGCCGAGAACGTTTGTTCTACGCTCAGAGGGTGAAGGAACTACCGTGCAAAGCGCATAAGCCGAGGTCTCGAAAGAAGACTTCATCAAGGGTCGGCACTGCTGGGGCGTAGCCTGTTGAGCCCATAGCATGGGCTCACTATTGTGCCTCGCAGGCCGGTCACGGCCGCGGGCACCCGCGAGGTCAGAGCATGAAGGTTGTGTTCTTCGAGGACGTTGAGGGGACTGCCGAGGTCGGTGACGTGAAGGTCGTAAAGAAGGGCTTCGCGCGCAATTTCCTGCTCCCCCAGGGGCTTGCCGGGCCCACCACGCCGCCCAACCTGCAGCGCGCGAATTCGCTTGCGGAGAAGGAAGTGCGGCGCCAGGCGAAGCTCGACAGCGAGGCCAGCGTTCATCAGGAGCGCCTCGATGGCTACACCGTGACCTTCGAAGCGCGCGTCGGCGAGACCGGGCGCCTCTACGGTTCAGTAACGAACCGCGATGTCGCGCAGAAGGTGGAGGAGAGCTCGGGCATCGAGATCGACTCGCGTGCTGTTCTGCTCTCTGAGCCGATTCGTGATCTGGGGACGCGGTCGGTGACGATCAAGTTCACGCGAAACGTGAGCGTCGACATCGTCGTCCTCGTCCAGCCGGACGAGGACTCGAAGGAGATCGTCGAGCAGCTCATGGAGGAGCAGGCCGAAGAGGCCGCGCGCGAGGCGGCCGAGGATGCTGCGATTGCGGAGGCCGCGCTAATGGAGGCCGAAGCTGAGGCTGAAGCGGCGCTCGCCATGGAGGCGGCGGCGCCCGATGAAGCGGCTGAGGCGACGGCTGAGGCCGCGAACGAAAGCACAGAGGACGTTTCCGAGGCGACCGCCGAGGACGCGACCGCGGGCACCGACGAAGACGACGCCAGCGACGACGACGCCGACTAGGGACAAGGGAGGACGGAGAACCGGCACCTGCGCGCACCGCTTCCGACATGAGGCTGAGCGACGGGTTCCAGCGTCCTCCGGTGGATGACCCTCCCCTTACTCGAACGCCTCCCCCCGCACGATATCGAGGCCGAAGAAGCGGTCATCGCTGCGCTGCTCGTCGATTCCGAGGCGATCTACAAGGTCACCCCGATTCTCAAGCCCCCGGACTTCTTCCGGGAGAAGAACGCCTGGATTTACGAAGCGGCCGTCGACCTTTGGGGCCGGGACGAATCGATCAATCAGATCACGATCGCGCACGAGCTCAGCCGCCACGAGCGCCTCGAAGAGGTGGGCGGGCAGAGCTACCTGGGCGACATCATCCGTCAGTTGCCCACGAGCGTGGGCGTCGAGTTCTATGCGCAAATCGTCAAGCGCGACAGCACCTATCGCGGCCTGATCAACGCCGCCACCGGCATCCTTCAACTTGCCTACGAGGCGCCCGCGGAGATCGATACCGTCTTCTCCCGCTCGGAGGAGCTGATCCAGCGCCTCCGCGGTGGGGAAGGCTTCCGCGACTTCGTCCATATCAGCCAGCTACTCCAGGCCTATCTCGAGGAGGACGTGGAGGCCGTCGAGCGGCGCGAGCTCGCCGCGATCGAAGCCGGTTTCAGCGACCTCGACCACCTTCTCGGCGGGCTCAAACGTTCGGATCTCGTCATCGTCGGCGCGCGCCCGAGCGTCGGCAAGTCGAGCTTCGCGCTTGGCATCGCGCGCAATGCGGCCATCAACCAGAACGCGAATGTGGCCTTCTTCTCCCTGGAGATGTCGGCCGAGCAGCTCGCCGTGCGCTTGTTGGCGGGGGAGTCGGGTGTCGATAGCACGCGCCTCCGTCTCGGTGGGCAGACCGAGCTCGAGGAGCGCCGCATCATCCGCGCAACCGGGGAGCTGGCAGAAGCCAACATCTGGTTCGACGACTCTCCCGTCCTCACAGCCGCCGAGCTGCGTTCGAAGGTGCGGCGTCTGGCGGGCAGCCACGGCGTCGATCTCGTTGTCGTCGACTACCTCCAGCTGATGCATTCCGATGCCGGCTGGAACGGCCGCGAGAACCGTGTGCAGGAGATCAGCTACATCTCGCGCACGCTCAAGGGCCTTGCCCGCGAGCTGAACGTGCCGGTGCTCGCGCTCGCTCAGCTCTCGCGCGCTATCGAAAGCCGTCACCCGCGTATCCCTCTGCTCTCGGACCTGCGCGATTCCGGTTCGATCGAGCAGGACGCCGATGTCGTCATGTTCCTCAGCCGCGAAGAGCTCTATATCTCCCTCGAGCAGTGGATGAGCGAACATCCGGAGCTACCGGAGAGCGCCTACCCCCGAGGGGTCGTGCAAGTCATCGTGGCCAAGCACCGCAACGGGCCGACCGGCACGGTCGAGTTGCGGTTCCGCGAAAAGCTCGCGAAATTTGAAGACTGGGTGCTCCAACCCGACGCCGATGAGCTGGTCCCAGAGAGGTTCGACCGTTGAGCGACCCCTCGGCGGCCCCCTTCGAGGGATTCCCCGGCATCGCCAGGGCGACGGCCATCCCCAACTCGTTTTTCTCGGTGGTCCTGCCTGAGATGCGTGCTCCCGGTGAGCTGCTCGCCTTCCTCTGGGTCGCACGGCTGGTGCAGGACCAGCGGGGCGAGGCCCGCTTCGTGACGGCAGAAGGCGTTTTGGCGGCGCCCGGCGCTGCCGCCGCCTTCGCCGCGCTGGCGAGCGGGCCGGAGGCGCTGGAGCGGGGCTTAGAGGCCTGCGTCGAGCTCGGGGCGCTCCTCTCGCTGGAGCTCGCGGGGGCCGGGCGGCGCGAGGCGATCTACTTCGTGAACAATCCTGCCTCGCGCCGCGCGATCGTGCGGGCGCGAGCCGGCGAACTCGAACTGCGGCCCGCGACGACGGCCTTCGAACCGCCCCGCGAGCGCCGCCCCGGCATCTTCCGGCTCTATGAGGAGCACGTGGGCACGATCACACCGATGGTCGGCGAGCGACTGCTCTCGGCCGCCGAACGATTCCCCCAACATTGGATCGAAGAGGCGTTCCGCGAGGCCGCCGAACTGAACGCGCGTAACTGGCGATATATCGAGCGCATCCTCGAACGCTGGGCCGAGGAGGGCCGTGCCCATGAAGCGCCTGGACGAGATTCTGGCGAAAGCCGTCGCCGTCGATACGTCGGTGACGACGCCCTTGGCCCCGTCCCCCGCCCCCGCTGACGAGCTGGCCGCGGACACGTGCGCCATCTGTGGTGGCGCTGGCTTCGTGCGGCGCGCGCGGGTGCTCGACGACCCCCGCTTCGGCCGTGCCGATCCCTGCGCGTGCGTCCTCCGGGAAGCCACCGAAGTGCGCCGCTCGCGCCTCGAACGGATCAGTAACCTCGGCGCCCTGACGCGGTTCACCTTCGCCGCGTTCAACACGCCACCGGACCAGGTCGCGCCCGACTCCAGCGCTGCTGTGGCGCAGCGTTTCGCGTACAAGCCCGACGGCTGGCTGGTGCTCACCGGCCCCAGCGGTGGGGGCAAGACGCACCTCGCCGCTGCAATCGCGAATGAGCGCATTGCGAACGGTGAGCCCGTGCTCTTCATGGTCGTCCCCGACCTGCTCGACGGCCTGCGTGCCTCGTATTCGCCGGCGGAGGGCGAGCCGGGCTTCGACGATGTCTTCGAGCAGGTGCGCTCCGCGCCCCTCCTGATCCTCGATGACATCGATGCCGCGGCGCCCAGCGATTGGGCTCGCGAAAAGCTGTTCCAGCTCGTGAACGCGCGCTACAACGCGTCCCTGCCCACGGTCTTCACCTGCACGGCCCTCACCGCGCTCGATGAGCGCGTCGCGACCCGCCTCCGTGACGGTTCGCTCGGCCGCCTGCTCGACCTCTCCCAGGCTCCGCGTGAGCGCTATCGCCAGATAGGCGGGATGACGCGCACGCGCCTCGACGAACTCGGCTTCCACAACTTTCACACGCCAACCTCCCGCGACGACGAGGCGGAGTCGCTGCGGAGCGCGTTCCAGAGCGTGAAGCGGTTCGCGCAGACGCCCGAGGGTTGGCTCGTGCTCCAGGGCACCAATGGCTGCGGGAAGACCCACCTGGCGGCGGCGGCCGCCGGCGAGGTGCTGCGCGCGGGCACGGATGTATTCTTCGCCGTTGTTCCCGATCTCCTCGACCACCTCCGTGCCTCCTTCGCTCCGGGGGCGGCCGGCACGGGATATGACGAGCGGTTCGATCAGGTGCGCAACGCCGGCCTCCTCGTGCTCGACGATCTCGGTGCGCAGACGAGCTCGCCCTGGGCCCTCGAGAAGCTGTTCCAGATCACGAACTACCGTGCTTCGACACGCCTGCCAACGATCATCACGACGGATCTCAAAGGCGGCAGATTCCGGGAGGCGTATCCGCGGGTGGCCGTGAGGGCCCTCGATCCGCGAATGGGCCACGCGGTCACGATTACGGCGGGGGCCCATCGGCTCTAGCCGGGGCCGGCCGCGGCGCCGTTAGGCGGGCCGCAGCCGCTCGAGGCCGCGGCGGCGGAGCCACTCCTCGAGGGCCCAATGGGTCGTGTCGAAAGCGAGGTCGTCCCAGGGGATGGCCTCCGGAGCGAACCAGCCGACTTCGCTCGTCTCGTCTCCTGCCGAAGCCTCGCCCAGCGCCGTCGCCTCGTAGACGATGACGATCACGCCGGGGCCGGTACGCGTATAGACGCCGAGCAGCGAGAGCGCTTCGACCTCGAGCAGCGCCTCCTCGCGCGTTTCGCGTGAGGCCGCTTCCTCGGCGGTTTCGCCCACGTCGATGAAGCCGCCGGGGAAGACCCAGTACCCGAGCCGTGGTTCGATCGCGCGGCGCACGAGGAGCAGGCTGCCGTCCGCCCGTACGGGAATCGTGCCCGCCACGGGCCGGGGATTGAGGTAGTGCACGAACCCGCAGCTCCCGCATATCAGCCGTTCGCGGTTGTCGCCCTTGGGCCGGCCCGCGGCCAGCTCGCCGCCGCAGTGCATGCAGAAACGGCTGGCGGTATGGGGATGGTTGGTCACCGGCCGCGCATCGAGGCAGGCGCGCGCTCCATGCCGAGGGACTCCGGCCCCTCGATCCACTCCTCGCCGTCCGCCCAGACTTCCTTCTTCCAGACTGGCACGCGGCGCTTCACTTCGTTCACGAGCCAGTGGCCGGCCTCGAAGGTCGCCGCCCGGTGGCTTGCGCTCACCGCCACGAGCAGGCTGGTCTCGCCGATCTCCAGCCGTCCGGTGCGGTGGAAGACCGCGCTGTCGGTCAGCGCGAAGCGCTCGACCGCTTCCTCGGCGAGTGCGCGCATCGTCTTTTCCGCCATCGACGGATAGGCATCGTAGACGAGGTGGTCGACGGCGCGGCCCTTGTTCTCGTTGCGGACCACGCCCAGGAAGAGGTCGACGGCACCTGCCTCGTCGCGGCGGACCGCATCGATCGCGTCCTGTGGATCGAGCTGCTCGGGCGTTACACGGATCAGCATGGCTATCCTCCTGAAACCGGGGGAATCAGCGCGAGCGTCGCACCAGGCGGGACGGGCGCGACATCGTCCGCGTACTCCTCGTCGACGGCGTAGAGAAGCGTTGTCACGAACTCCTCGACCTCAGGGTGTGCCGCCACGAGGCGATCGCGCACCGAAGCGACGGTGTCGCCCGGTACGTGCGCCATCGAGAGCTCGCGCAGGCCCACCCGATCCGCCAGAGAGGCGAAGAAGAGCACGGTAATCGCCACCGGTCGATTGTAGGCAACCCTCGCTGGCGCCGCAGCGCTATCCTGGGCGGCCTGTGGCCGCGCCTCTTCTCTCCCGCGCGCTTGACCTCCTCTACCCGCCACGCTGCGTTGCCTGTGGCGCGTTCGGCCAGCCCCTCTGCGTCACCTGCGCCTCCGGACTTGTGCCCGCGAGCGGTGCGGGGCGCTGCCCGAACTGCGGCGCCGGGTGGGTGGGGGAGGGGAACTGCCCGAACTGCTACCGCTGGGAGGCGCTCGCGGGCGCCCGCGCCGCCTTCGAGATGGCCGGACCGGCGAGGCGCGTCGTCCACGGTCTCAAGTTCCGCGGCATCCGCGAGCTCGCGGCGCACATGGCCGAGGCGCTCCAGCCACTTGTGGACGAACTGCGACCAGATGCCATCTTCCCAACCCCTTTCCACCGAGGACGGCGGCGAAGGCGCGGCTTCAATCAAGCCGAAGTCCTGCTGAATCGCCTGGCGCGACCCGCGGTCGCTGGGCGCCTCGATCGCATCCGCGACACGGCTAGCCAGGTGGGGCTGCGGGAGCGCGAGCGGCGGCGGAACGTTGCCGGGGCCTTCCGCTATCGAGGCCCCGAGCTCTCCGGTCTCACGCTGGCGCTGCTCGATGACGTCGTTACGACGGGCGCCACCGCCGAGGAGTGTGCGCGCGTCCTGCGCGATCACGGCGCCGAGCGCGTGTATGCGCTCGCCTACGCGCGTGCGTCGTACGCTCCGGACCCGACCACCGGCCAATCGCCCGACTGAGGTGTGACCCCGGTACCCGGCGCGAAGCGCTTTCGTCGCGCACGCTCGCGACCGGACCCCAGGGCGGCCAATCGCCGGACTGAGGTGTGACCCCGGTAAACTCCGCTCTCCGGCGCCCTCGCTACAATGAGCGGGCCCGCGCCGGGCGCCAGATTCGACGCCAGGATCACCATGGCCCTCCCTGCCCAGCCGCTCTCGCCCCGAGCGACCGCCGCCGCGGAGACGCTCGCGCGCGTGCGGCAGGAGATCCACGCGCTGGTCGTGGGCCAGGACGCGCTCATCGACCGCCTCCTGATCGGGCTGCTCGCATCGGGCCATATCTTGGTCGAGGGTGTCCCCGGGCTAGCCAAGAGCCTCACCATCTCCAGTCTTGCGAGCGCGCTCGACCTGTCGAACGTGCGCATCCAGTTCACCCCCGACCTGCTGCCGGCGGACCTCATCGGGACTGAGGTGCTCAACCCCGCCGAGGGGAACTTCACGATTCGTAAGGGCCCGCTCTTCGCGAGCATTGTCCTTGCCGACGAGATCAACCGTGCCCCCGCGAAGGTGCAGTCGGCCCTCCTCGAAGCGATGCAGGAGCGCCAGATCAGCATCGGCGGGCAGACGTTGCCGATGGAAGATCCGTTCCTGGTGATGGCCACGCAGAACCCAATCGAGCAAGAGGGCACCTACCCCCTGCCCGAGGCCCAGCTCGACCGCTTCCTGCTCAAGGTCCGGGTCGACTACCCCTCCCGCCAGGAGGAGCGTCAGGTCCTCGAGCTCGGCCTCAACGGGGCCTCACCGGCAACTGTTCGCGCGGTCGCATCGAGGGACGAGCTCCTCGGGGCGCGGGCCGCGCTGGGTGAGGTGGCCCTCGACGATGCGCTCAAGGACTACTGCGTGCAGATCGTCCAGGCGACCCGCCGGCCGGCCGCCTACCGGCTGCCCGAGATCCGCACGCTCATCGCGTACGGCGCTTCGCCCCGAGCGACCATCGGGCTCGCCCGCGCGGCGCGTGCGCATGCGCTCCTCCAGGGCCGTAGCTACACGATGCCGGACGACATCAAAGCGCTGGCTCACGATGTCCTCCGGCACCGCATCGTCACGACGTATGAAGCCGACGCCGAGGAGATCACCACCGACGACCTCATCGACCGTGTCCTCGAGACCATCGAGG